>VFQR01002338.1_pt1 | contig 12259 bp, 11 predicted proteins | sample 3512321 | NCBI WGS metagenome assembly VFQR01 (sample SAMN10412374, study PRJNA504923) | tailings metagenome | isolation source: Relicate 3 Philex TSF1 revegetated site | place: Philippines: Tuba, Benguet | collected 2017-08-29
TGGCTGGCGGGCTATGTCGCCTACGAGGCGGGCTACCTGCTGGAGCCGAAACTCGCTGCCTACCTGCCGGAAGGCCGTCGCACGCCGCTGATCGCGCTGGGCGTGTTTTCGGGTCCCGCGGATGGCGGTGGCGCGCCGCAGCCAGCGGCGCCCACCAACGGCCCGATCTTCGACGCGGAGGCCGCCTGGAACTTCGAAGCCTACCGCACGCGCTTCGACCGGCTGCACCGGCACCTGCGCGAAGGCGACTGCTACCAGGCCAACCTGACCTTCCCGGTGAATGCGCGCTGGAGCGGCGACCCGCTCGCAGCCTTCTCGGCACTCTCGGCGCGCCAGCCGGTGAAGTACGGCGCGCTGTGCGCGCTGGGCGGTCCGACCGTCCTGTCGCGCTCGCCGGAACTGTTCTTCGAGATCGACCGCGACGGCTGGATCGAAACACACCCGATGAAGGGCACCGCGCCGCGTGGCGGGACTCCCGAAGAGGACCGCGCCATCGTCGAGGCCATGCGCGCCGACGTGAAGACGCAGGCCGAGAACCGGATGATCGTCGACCTCCTGCGCAACGACGTGTCGCTGATCAGCGAGGTCGGTACGCTCGACGTCCCCGAGCTCTTCCGCATCGAGACCTATCCGACCGTGCACCAGATGGTGAGCCGGGTGCGCGCGCGGCTGCGGCCGCGTCTGACGCTGCGCGACATCTTCGCAGCCCTGTTCCCCTGCGGCTCGGTGACCGGCGCGCCGAAGATCCGCGCCATGCAGATCCTCGCCGAGCTGGAGGGCAGGCCGCGCGACGTCTATTGCGGGGCGATCGGCTGGATCTCGCCCGGCGGCCAGATGCGATTCTCGGTGGCGATCCGTACCATCACGCTCTTCCCCGACGGCGAGGCGGTCTACAATGTCGGCGGCGGCGTGGTGTTCGATTCCACCGCCGAGGGAGAATATGCCGAATGCCTGCTGAAGGCGCGCTTCGCGACGGGGACGGTGCCCCTTTCGCGCTGATCGAGACGCTGGGCCATGCGCCCGGCACGGGCTTCGCGCGGCTGGAGCGGCACCTCGCGCGGGTGGCGGCCTCGGCAGCGGCGCTTGGCTTCGCGCATGACGGGCCGGCGGCGCGCGCGGCGCTGGCCGCGGCCGTGGCGGGCAGCACAAGACCGCTGCGGGTCCGGCTGACGCTGGAGCGCGACGGCGACGTGGCCGTGACGACCGCGCCGTTCGCCCCTCTGGCTCAGGACACCGTGTGGCGTCTGGCGATCGCCGGAACGAGGCTCGACGCGGACGACGCGCTCCTGGCGCACAAGACGACGCGTCGCGCAGCGTACGACGCGGCGCGGGCCGAGTTCGGCGTGGGAGAGGCGGACGAGGTGCTGCTCCTGAACCAGGCCGGCGCGGTGTGCGAGGGCACGATCACGACGCTGTTCGCCGAGCAGGAAGACGGCAGGTTCCTCACCCCGGCGCTCGGCTGCGGCCTGCTCGCCGGCGTGCTGCGCGCCGAACTGCTGGAAACCGGCAGGGCGGTCGAGGCGGTGCTGACGCCCGACGATCTCGGCCAGGCGCGGAGGCTGTATGTCGGCAACTCGCTGCGCGGTCTGATCGCGGCAAGATTGATCTGCGATTGACCGGAGTTGCGCACGATGTACGTCATCCGCATCTGGCACACGAGCCGCCAAAGACCCGACACATGGTAGCCCCCCTCCACACACCCTATGACGGCACGTCGTCGCCGTTCACGATCGGGCTGAAGCCGCTCGACTTCACCGACTGGATCGAGATCGACCGGCATTTCGACGCGCAACTCGCCGAAAAACGACGGCTCTATGCCGAGCGCGAGCCAGACGTGCTGGTGGCCGAACCCGACACGCTGGACGCGCAGGCCGAGGTTCTGGCGCTCCTGACTGCGCACCTCCTGGATCGATTCCCGGAGCGCTACCGGCCCTCGGAGGACGGCGGGATGCTGGCCGCGGGACAGCCCGCGGTGACCGCTGCCGACATGCGCGAGCGGCCGCTTCATGCCGCCTCGCTGCTGGTGCAGGAGGACCTGATCCTGATGCGGCGCGGAGAGAATGGCTGGCGGCTCGCGGCCGGGTCGCTGTGCTTCCCGTCTTCCTGGGTGCTGACCGAAAAGTTCGGCCGGCCGCTGCAGGAGATCCATCGGCCCGTACCGGGTTTCGGCACCGGCACGCGCAACGCCGAGATCATCGGACGGATGTTCGACAGCCTGCAGGGCCAGGGCGTCATGCGCTGGAACTGGTCGCTGCAGCTCGACGGCGCGCTCTACCACCCGTTCTCCAATGCGGAACGGGACGCCCGCGCCGCCGGCCGGCCATCCCGCTTCGGCGACGACGAGGCCGTCGCGCGCTGCTTCATCCGCGTCGAGCGCCAGACCTTGCGCAAGCTGCTGCGGAGCGGCGACATCCTCTTCACCATCCGCATCCATCTCAATCCGCTCGACGCGCTGGCTCGCCACCCCGACCGCGCCGCGATCGCGGAGACGTTCGCGCAGCAGCTCGAGGGGATGCAGGCGGCACAGCTGGACTACAAGGGGTTGACCGCCGACCGCGCCAGGCTGGCGGGCGTTATGCGCCGGATGGCGGCAGCCTAGCCGGATCGGGCAGGAACCGGGCAAAAAAAACCGCGTTGCTTGCACAACGCGGTCTGAGTCTAGGGAGGAAACGCCCAAGGAGGGCATGAACAGGTCGCCCTGTTCGAGTGAAAGGGTATTGTGCGACGCACAAATGTCAAGCGCCCCATGGCGAATTCTTAATTTAGAGTGATAAAGGACCCGCCTAGGCGACAAAGTGTTGCCGCAGTGCACCATCCCAGGGGAGCCGCTTGACCATTTCCGCCGACTTCCTGCGCCGGCTCGCCGCCGCCGCCGCAGCCGAGACCCTGCCGCGCTTCCGGACACGCGGCCAGGTGACCAACAAGCTCGCCTCCGGATTCGACCCGGTAACCGAGGCCGACCGCGAGGCCGAACGCGCTATCCGTGCGCTGATCAGCGCGGAATTCCCCGGCCACGGCATACTCGGCGAAGAGTTCGGCAGCGAGAACGAAGCGGCCGCCGAGCGCTGGATCATCGATCCGATCGACGGCACGCGGGCCTTCATTTCCGGGCTGCCGCTGTGGGGCACGCTGGTGGGTCTGACCGTCGATGGGCGCGCGGTGGCGGGGCTGATGTCGCAGCCCTTCACCGGCGAACTCTACTACGCCAACGCGGACGGGGCCTTCTACGAGGGACCCGGCGGGGAGCAGCCGCTGCGGACCGCTGAAACCGCCTCGCTCGGCGAGGCCATCATGTTCACAACGACGCCATCGCTGTTCAGGGGTGCCGGGCGCGAGCGCTACGACGCGCTGGAAAAGTCCGTCCGCCTCGCGCGCTACGGCGCCGACTGCTACGCCTTCGCGCTGGTGGCTTCCGGCAACATCGACCTCGCGGTCGACGCGGGGCTGCAGTCCTACGACATCGCGGCGCTGGTGCCGCTGATCGAGAAGGCGGGCGGCGTGGTGACGACATTCAGCGGCGGCCGGCCGGAAAATGGCGGCGACATCCTCGCGGCGGCCAATCCGGGTCTGCACGCGCAGGCCATGGCGCTGCTCAACGGCTGACCTCAATCAGGCGACCGCGACCTCGGTGCCGGGCACGAAGGCGTCGAAGGCCGCGAAGAGCTGCTCGCGATAGAGGTCGGCTTCCTGCAGGATCTCGTGGCGCGCGCCGTCGATGGTGAGCAGCGAACCGCATTTCAGGCGCCGCGCGTAGGTCTCGACCGCCCTGGTAGAGACGACCTGGTCGGCACCCGCGGCGACGAACAGGATCGGCAGGTTCAGGGCGTCCATGTAGCGCTCGTCGGTGACCCGGTCGATGGCGCCGATCGCGGCGCGCACCCACGAGAAGGTCGGACCGCCGAGCGCGAGTTCGGGATGGCTGTCGTAGAGCTGCACGTTGCGCGTGTAGCGGTCGAGGTCGCTGGTCAGCTTGTTGGTGACGAAGGGCTCGCCCTCGCGCGGACGCGGACCGCCATAGGCGTAGAGGCGACCGAGGCCGATGCCGCGCATGAAGCCCGACAGGCGACGCAGACCGCGCAGCCCGAGCGGCACGTTGACCGGCGCGAGGAACGGCGCGACCAGCACCATGCGGCGCACCCGGTTGACCAGGCGCGGCGCGGCGAGCAGGCCGATCAGCGAGCCGGTGGAGTGCCCGAGCACGTAGTAGGGACCGCGCGTGTCGGGGAGGACGACCTCCTCGAAGAACAGGTCGAGATCCTCGACATAGTCGTCGAAGCTGCGGACATAGCCGCGCATGGCATTCTTCAGGAGACGCTGCGAGCCGCCCTGCCCGCGCCAGTCCATGATGGCGACGCCGAGCCCGCGTTCCGACAGATCCCTGATCGTCTCGAAGTATTTCTCGATGGCCTCGTTGCGGCCGGGAAGGATTAGAACGCTGCCCTTGAGCGGCCGGCCGGTGGCCGAGAAGCTGGCATAGCGCAGCTTCGTACCGTCGCGCGCGGTGATGTAGCCGCTGCGCATGTTCTTCGGGCGCGGATTGCCCGCGATATCGTGAAAGATGTCGGACATTGCGGGGGCATTTACCATCCGGACCCCGGCGCGCGCCAGTTTCGCGATGCAAGGTAGCGCGAAAATCCGAAGAAATTGCTGCGATGGCGCCTGGGTGCGGAGCGCGGGCGGGACCGGAAGCCGCCCGCTCGGGGAATGGCTTCCGGCCCCTTGCGAACCGGGAGGAAGGGACGTTGCACCCGGTTCGGCCCTCAGACACCCGACCCATCGGCGTGTCCTGCTGCTTCACGGTTTGCATGATGCAATGCTGCGGATGAACGGGCGCGGAAGCGCGCGTTCATGTCGCGTTCAGCAACCTGGCCGTGCAGGGACCGGTCTGTAAAATTCCTCTTGAAACCGGAAAACGCCGTTACCAAATGCACTGTCGTGGGGCCCGGACGGGACCACTGACCAGGCGGCATCGCCCTCGAGGGAGCCGCGCACGGTCAAACGCAAACCACTGTTGCTCAATGGAGAACACCCATGCGTCACGTTGATTTTTCGCCGCTCTATCGCTCGACCGTCGGCTTCGACCGTCTCTTCTCGATGCTCGACACGCTCGGCCAGCCCGACAGCGGCACCAGCTACCCGCCCTACAACATCGAGCGCACCGGCGAGGACGCCTATCGCATCTCGATGGCGGTGGCCGGCTTCTCGGAGAACGAGATCGACATCCAGGCCCATCGCAACGTGCTGTCCATCAAGGGCGAGCGCAGCGACGAGACGGCCAGCCAGGACTCCGAGGTGCTCTATCGCGGCATCGCGGCCCGCTCCTTCGAGCGCCGCTTCCAGCTCGCCGATCACGTCGAGGTCGTGGGCGCCGCGCTGAAGAACGGCCTGCTCCACATCGACCTGAAGCGTTCGGTCCCGGAAGAGCTGAAGCCGCGCAAGATCGCGATCGCCGCCGCCGCCGACAAGGGCGCCAAGCAGATCGAGACCCAGAAGGCCGCCTGACGGCCTTCGACATCCTCCCAGGATGCGAGCGGCGCCCGAAGGGGCGCCGCTTTTCGTTTGTGCGGATCGCGCAGGCGCAGTCAGATCTGTTCGACGACGAGTTCCGAATCGCCGGCTGCCACCACCCTGACGCGTGCGCCGACCGGCAGGTCGGGGCCGGAGACGCGCCACAGCGTGTCGCCGAGCTGGATGCGGCCGAAACCTTCCGAAATGGGCTCCTTCAGCGTCGCGGTGCGGCCGACGAGCTGCTGGCCGCGCTGGTTGAGCAGCGGCTGGTCGGACTGGTCGCCGCGCGAGGCCATGATGCGACGGCCCGCAAAGGCGAAGACGACCGACAGCGCCAGGAAGATCACGGTCTGAAGCTCCCAGCCCCAGAAGCCGACGTCCCAGAGCAGAAGCGACAGCGAGCCCACGGCGAGCGCGGCGAGCCCGATCCAGAGCAGGAAGACGCCGGGCAGCAGGATTTCCAGCCCCAGCAGCACGAGGCCGAGCACCATCCAGTTCCAGGGGCCGAGCTGGTCGACGAGCGACTGGATCATGGCCTCAGCCCTGCTGCGGTTCGTCTGAACGGATCGCCGGCGGGCGGGCGCCGGAACGCGGGCGGACCGGCTCGCCCTGACCGAAGACCTCACGCGCGATGGCGCCGATGCCGCCGAGGGAGCCGATCAGGGCCGACGCCTCGACCGGCATCAGCACGACCTTGGAATTCTGCCCGCTGCCGATCTGCGCCAGGGCCTCGGTGTACTTCTGCGCCACGAAGTAGTTGATCGCCTGCACGTCGCCCTTGGCGATGGCCTCGGAGACGACCTGGGTGGCGCGCGCCTCGGCCTCTGCGGCACGCTCGCGCGCCTCGGCGTCGCGGAAAGCGGCCTCCTTGCGGCCCTCCGCCTCCAGCACCTGCGCCTGCTTCAGGCCCTCGGCTTCGAGAATCTGGGCGCGCTTGTTGCGCTCGGCCATCATCTGGCGCGCCATCGATTCGACGAGGTTGGCGGGCGGATTGATGTCCTTGATCTCGACGCGGGTGACCTTGATGCCCCAGACATGCGCCGCTTCGTCGACGATGCGCAGCAGGCGGTCGTTGATCGCGTCGCGGTTCGACAGGAGCTCGTCGAGATCCATAGAGCCCATGACCGAGCGGATGTTGGTCATGGTCAGGTTGAGGATGGCGTTCTGCAGGTTGGAGACCTGATAGGCCGCCTGCGCGGCGTTCAGCACCTGGTAGAAGGCGATGCCGTCGACGGCCACCGTGGCGTTGTCGCGCGTGATGACCTCCTGCGTCGGCACGTCGAGCACCTGCTCCATCATGTTCATCTTGGCGCCGACCCGGTCGACGAACGGAATGATGAGGTTGAGGCCGGGGGTGAGGGTCTTGGTGTACCGGCCGAAGCGCTCGACCGTGTAGTTGTAGCCCTGGCTGACCGTCTTGATGCCCGAGAACAGGAACAGCAGGACGAGAATGACCAGAACCGGGATGATGAGATCGAAACCGGTGAATTGCATGCCAGCCCCCCAATGGATCCGAGCATCGGTGACGATGCGTCAGCCCATCACTTAGGCGGGAATTGTGGCGGCCGCAATCGGACGGGGATGTGAGCGAGCGTTGTCGAGATGTCGGCACAACCCCCACCCCGTGCCCTCACCACGAGGGTGAGGGGTGGGGGTGCAACGCTCAGCGCGGAAAGGCGAAGAGCGGCGCGTCGACGTCTTCCTCGCCGCGGAGCGCCGAAGCGATTATCTCCGACGCCATCTGCGAGAAGGTGATGCCGTTGCCGCCATAGCCCTGCACAGCATGGATGCGCGGGCGGCGCGGCAGGGAACCGATGACGGGAAGGCCGGTCGGCGTCGAGCCGAAGGCGCCGGCCCAGGCAAAGTCCGGACGCGCATCGACCCCGGGCAGGAGCGCAGCGAGCTTGCGCGCGATGGTCTCGGTCTTCTCCGGGATCAGCGCGTCGCGGCGTTCCTCGTCGGTGAATTCCTCGTCCTCGCCGCCGCAGACGATGCGGCCGTCGGGCGTGCGGCGCATGTAGAGGTAGGGATCGGAAGCCTCCCAGACGAAGGCCTCCGACGGCCACAGGGCTTTCGGCTGCGGCCGGGTGGCTATCGCCCAGGTGGAGATGACCTGATGGTCGGTCGGCGGCACGACGTCGGCGAGTTCGTAGCCGGTGGCAAGCACGACGTGCTTCGCGCTGATGACGGGGCCGGCCTTCGTCGCGACCGAGACTCCGTCCGCGGAATGGGAGATCGCGCCGGCCTCGACGGGTGAGAAGAACGACGCGCCGCGCTGGGCGGCCTTCAGCAGCAGGCCGGCCGTAAGGCGGCGCGGATCGAGCGCGAGGTTGTCGTGGCTGACGAGGGCCGCATCGCGGGACAGCCCGAAGCGGTCCCTGAGCGCCTTGCGGTCGAGAAACAGCCCGCGCATCCCGGCGGCCTCGCGCAGCCGGCCCTCCTTCTCAAGCCCGTCGGCGTCCAGAACGTCGCCCGCCAGATAGAGCGACTGCCGTCGCGCGAGGTTGCAGGCGATGCCGAGCTGTTCGATCCGAGCGGCAAGATTGCCGACCGCGAGCCGCGAACGACGCCATGCCTGCTGCGCCGCCGGACGGCCGATGCGGCGAGACAGGAGCGAGAGCGGCTGGTCGATCTCGAACTGCACCAGCGCCGTGGTGGCGGGCGTCGAGCCCTTCATCGGGCCGCGCCGGTCGATGCAGGTGACCTCATGGCCGTCAGCCGCCAGCGCCTCGGCGATCATGGCACCGCTGATGCCCATGCCGACCACCAGCACGCCGGTCTTGTGGTCGCGCTTCAGCGGCGCAGATGGAACCGAGGGGCTACGGTAGGCGAACCAGACCGGACGGCCGGTGCGGAGGTCGAGCTTGCGCTGCATGACTGTCCCGAAGATGAAGGCTGCCGGGAACGCGCGCCGCGCCGACCTGGTTCCCCGGCGGACGTGCCGGGCTCAGAGCCAGCCTTCGAGCTCGCGGCGCACGAGGGCGTCTATGACGTCCATGCCCTCGTCGCTGTCGTTGAGGCAGGGGATGTGTGCGAAGTTCTCGCCACCGGCGTGCATGAAGATCTCGCGGACCTCGCCGTCGATCTCCTCCAGCGTCTCGATGCAGTCGGCCGAGAAGCCGGGATTGACGATCGCGATGGACTTGACGCCATCCCGGGCGAGCTTCTCCACGGTCTTGTCCGTGTAGGGCTGCAGCCATTCCTGCGCGCCGAAACGCGACTGGAACGTTGTCTTCAGCCTCGACTCGTCCCAGCCCAGCCGGTCGCGCAGCAGCCGCGTCGTCTTGTGACAGTGGCAGTGGTAGGGATCGCCCTTCTCGAAATAGGGCTTCGGGATGCCGTGATAGGAGGCGAGCACGATCTCGGGCTCGAACGGAAGCGCCGCGAGGTGGCCCTCGATGGAACGCGCCAGGGCGTCGATGTAGATCGGGTTGTCGTGATAGGGCGGCAGCGTGCGCGTGGCCGGCATCCAGCGGATGCCCATGAGGGCGCGGAACAGCTGGTCGTTTGCCGTAGCGGTGGTGGTAGCGGAGAACTGCGGGTAGAGCGGAACCGAGAGGATGCGGTCGCAGCCCTGCTCCATCAGCCGCTCAACCGCGCTCTTGATGGAGGGCGTGCCATAGCGCATGCCCCACTCGACGGCGATGGCGGGCTCGTGCGCGAGCCGTTCGGTCAGCCGCTCCGCCTGACTGCGCGTGATGGTGCGCAGGGGCGACTCGTTCTTCTCGCGGTTCCAGATCTTGGCGTAGTTCCTGCCGGATTTCTGCGGCCGGACATTGAGCACGATGCCGTAGAGGATCGGGTACCAGAGCAGCCGGGGCAGCTCGATGACGCGCTTGTCCGAGAGGAATTCGCGCAGGTAGCGCCACATCGACCGGTAGTCGGTGCCGTCGGGCGTGCCGAGGTTGACGAGAAGCACGCCGAGCCTGCGCGGCTTGACCGCCGGATGCCCGGGTGGCAGCGGGCCGACGGAGCTGGCGGTCTGTCGAGTTGCAGGCGATGTCATGGAACTTCCCTAGAGCGGTTCAGGGCCCGATGGAACCGCTTTGAACGGAGACCGGAAAATACGGTCCCCGTACCGGATTTCAATCCGGCGAACGGGAAGCGCGAAGGTTCAAATGGCCGCAGGCCGCCTCAGGCAGCCGGCGGTATCGTCAGGGTGGCGCCTACCCTCAGGGCACGCGGCTTGACGCGGGGATTGGCCTTCGCGATCACGCGCCACTTCGTGCCGTTGCCGTAGGCCTTCTCCGCGATGTCCCACAGCGTGTCGCCGGCGACGACGGTATAGGTGCCGCCGGGCGCGGGCGCGCCCGCAGCCGGAGCGGCGGCACCGCCCTCGGGAGCGGGAGCCACGGCCTTGGCCAGGACCTTGATGCGGCCGTCGAGATACGGCTTGTAGGGCCGGTTCTTCGCCAGGTAGTCGGCGACGACCTGCTCCAGACTCGGACCGTAGTCGTAGGCATTCTTCGCCTTTTCGGCGAAGAGCTTGTAGCCGTCGCCGCCCTGCCGGACGTAGTTGTTGGTGACGACGAGATAGTCCTTCGCCGGATCGATCGGCATCCAGACGCCCTTCTCGTTGACCTCGACCTTCTTGATGCGGCCGGCGTTCGGCGCGACCGAGCCGTCATACTCGTAGCGCAGGCCGGCGACCTGCGGGAAGCGTCCCTTGACCTCCTCGACCTCGCTGACGCCGGCCTCGAGCGAGGCGACCAGGTCCGCGCCTGCGAGCTGGAACGTGGCGAGCGTGTTCTGGAACGGCAGCACGGTGAGCACCTCGCCCATCGTGACGACGCCCTGGTCGATGGAGGCGCGCAGGCCGCCGCCGTTCTGCACGGCGATGGTGACGCCCTGCCCGGCGACGCGGTCGAGGATGGCGTCGGAGACGAGGTTGCCCATCTCGCATTCCTGCGTGCGGCAGGTATCGCGGCTGCCGTCGATCGGCGCGCCGGTCTCGGCGACCTCGCGGTTCTTCAGCTCCTCGATCGGCTTGGCGAGTTCGGCGACGCGGGCGAGCACGCCGGCATCCGGCGTGACGGTGGCGTCGAGCGGGATCGGGTCGCCGGAGGCCTCCTTCACCACGCCATTGTCGTCGAACACGACCTTGAAGGCGCCGAGATACTTCGAATAGGACGCGGCCTGCGTGACCGGGACCCTGTAGCCCTCCGGATTGTCGATCATCGTCGGATACGGGCCTTCGGCCTTTGCGTCGGTGTTCGACAGAAGCGAATGCGAATGCCCGCCGACCACCACGTCGACGCCCGGAATCCTGGCGATCAGTTCCTTGTCGCGCGGGTAGCCCACATGGGTGAGCGCGATGATCTTGTTGACGCCCGCGGCCTTGAGCTTTTCGACCTCCGCCGTGATCGAGGCGATGTCGTCCGCAATGGTGATGTTCGGGCCGGGCGACGCGATCTCCGGCGTGTCGTTGGTGACGGCACCGACGATGCCGATCTTCTGGCCGCCGACCTCCAGCACGATCGATGGCTTGATGCGGTCGCCGACCTTGGACGCGGCGCTCGCCGACACGTTGGCGCTCAGCACCGGGAAGCGGATGTCGTCCAGGAACGGCGCCAGCGCGTCCTCGCCGTCGTCGAACTCGTGGTTGCCCACGGTCATGGCGTCGAACTTCATGAGATTGAGAAACTCGGCTTCCGCCTTGCCCTTGTAGGTCGTGTAGAACAGGGAGCCCTGGAAATTGTCGCCGCCGTTCAACAGCAGCACGTTCTGGCCCGCGAGCTTCTGCCGCTCCGCCGCGATCGCGGTGACGAGACGCGCCGCGCCGCCTACGCATTCGCCCTTGCCCTCCTCCTCGGCAGAGCAGGTCGCCTCGAACTTGTTGTTGGATTCGATGCGGCTGTGCCAGTCGTTGATGTGGAGGATGTTCAGCGTGTAGTCGGCGAAAGAGGCCGCGACCGACAGCGACAGGAACGACGCCGAGCAGGCGGCGATGGCGACGAGCTTGTTCATTGGATTCTCCCGGACCCTGCGTTCGCCGTACTCGCGCCGGGCCGGAACGAGGCCAGGCGGGCGACGGGAAATGTTTCCCATCCGCCCGGCGGCGATGCAAGGTCTTTCGGAGGAGCCGGCCGGGCCGGCGGCCTATCAGGCGCGGCGCGTCAGGACGAACTGCTGGCCGGCGGAGCTGGTGCAGTTGAGCTGCGCCGTCGTCACCAGCGCGCAGTTCACGTTGGTCGTCGTGTTGCGGATCAGCGAGACGACGGTGATCTCGACGGTCTTCGGATCGACCATGCGATAGCTGCCGTCGGCGAGCTTGTTGCCGGTATCCGTAGCGGTGGTGGCGAAGACGCCGGCCGAGAAGGTGGAGACCGCGACGCCGTCCGTGCTGATCCAGCTGCCCTCGACGCCCGACTGGGGCGCCGGCGCCATCGGACGGCTCAATTCCTCGCCGCCCGAGACGCAGCCGGCCAGGAGCGCGGAAAGCGCCGCGGCTGCGAAGGCGGAACGAACGGCAGGCTGCATCGCGAATCTCCTCGTGATTCCCCGAGATGTCGCGCGATTGCGCGGGCTTTGCAAGGGATTGGCCGGGTAGCTGTCCGCCGCTGCCTGTCTATCGGACCAGGATGTTGCGGAACTGCCAGGGATCGTCCTCGTCGATGTCCTCGGGGAACAGGCCGGGACGACCTTCGAGCGGCGTCCAGTCGGTATAGTACCCCTTCACCGGGCCGAGATAGGGCATCTGCACTTCGAGGCAGCGGCGGTAATCCATCTCGTCGGCCTCGACGATGCCGGC
>VFQR01002339.1_pt1 | contig 12255 bp, 12 predicted proteins | sample 3512321 | NCBI WGS metagenome assembly VFQR01 (sample SAMN10412374, study PRJNA504923) | tailings metagenome | isolation source: Relicate 3 Philex TSF1 revegetated site | place: Philippines: Tuba, Benguet | collected 2017-08-29
GTCTGTTCGTTGCCCATGTCAGAGTGCTCCCAGGGTGACCGCGGTGCTGATCATGGCGTAGCCATGCGTGTGGATCACGGCGATTTCGGGCCGCTTGGGCATCTGGCGCTTGCCCGCCTGGCCACGCATCTGCAGCACCGCTTCGTAGATGTCGGAGCCGGCGCTCGCGCCCCAGGCATGCCCGAAGGCGTGCCGGCCGCCGTGGGTGGACATCGGGCGGTCGCCGTCGTAACGCAGCCGGCCCTCGCGCGCAGCGGCCAGCCCCTGGCCCGGCTTCAGGTAGCCGATCGTCTCGGCCGTGCACAGGCCCGAGATGTGCGAGCAGTCGTGCGTGTGCAGGTAGTCGATGTCGGCCGCGCCGATGCGCGCCATGTCCATCGCCGCCTGGCAGGCGCGACGGTCGAACTCCCAGTGCGTCGGGTCCTCGCCGTACCAGGGCAGGTCGCTGTAGCAGATGCCGAAGCCCTTGAACCCGACCGGCGCGGACCTGGTGCCGCGCAGGGCCTCGGGCCGCGCGATCACCAGCGCCGATGCGCCGTCGGCCGTCGTCACCAGGCTCATCAGCCGCGACGGCCAGGCCACGAAGGGGTTGTGTTTGTCCGAGCGCCAGAAATCGTATGGGTCGCTGAACCCCTCGGCCGCGGCCTTCGCTTCCAGCGTTTCCTGCACGTTCGCCTTCGGGTTCATCGAGCCGTGCAGGCGCCGCGTACGGCAGAGCTCGAACATGCCACGCTCGTAGTCCTCGATCGAGATGCCGTGCTTGCGGCAGTAGCCGAGCGCGACCAGGCCGTTGTAGGTGGAGAAGATGTCGTAGCCCTGCGGCACGCCGTAGGCCTGGTTCACCGCCATGTCGGTCCACAGCCAGGTCTGCTGGTGGCTGATCGGCTCGCGCTCGTAAGGGCTGAAGCCCTTGACCTTGGTGCGCGTCGTCTCCAGACCGTAGACCAGGCACACGTCGTAGACCCCGGCCGCCACCGCCATCGCCGCCAGCGCCGCGCCGACGCTGGTGGTCGAGCACTGCGCCTCGAAGTGCACGCCGGCCTTGAACTGCGTGCCGGTCCATTTCGAGAGCTGGGTGTAGGTGCCCGGCACCTGCGAGCTGTGCACCATGGCGTTGCCGGCGAACACCGCATCGACGTCCTGTCCGCCGATGCCGGCGTCATCGAGCGCTTCCTTCACCGCCGCAGCGGTGAGTTCCTGCAGGCTCAGCCCCTTCAGGCCGGGTGTGCTCAGCAGGTCGCCGAACCGCGAGCACCCGACGCCGGCGATCGCCACCGGCTCGCGCAACATGTTTCGCATGAATGTCCCCTTTCGGGGTGTCAATCTAGGCGCGTGCGCTGCGCCGTTGTTGATGCGCGTCAAGCTCTCGGTCGTGCCGCTCGCCGTGTTCGGTGCGCGTCGCCGCTGGTGTTCCGGTCGGGGCATCGACCCATTGCCAGACACCGAAGCCGATCGCAGCGATCAGCAGCAGCGCGGCGAGCCCGGCGCGGTTCTTCGCCACCAGATCGGGCCCCTTGCCGGGCACGTGCCCGGTGAGCATGGGCCGGGCCAGGTTCTGGCGGCGCAGCAGGCTCAGCGTGGCGAGCAGGCCCAGGTGCAGGGCCACCACCAGCAGCAGCGCGTTGCCGAAGAACTCGTGAAGCTCTTCGAGCACGTCGCCACCCAGGGCGCCGCCCCAGTCGTTGTAGGTGGCGTACCCGCTGAGCGCCAGCGGCAGCACCAGCGCCAGCATGGTCAGGATGGCCAGGCCGGTGGCCAGCGCGCCGCCCTGGCGCCAGTTCACCGCGCCCGGTGATCGCGCCGACACAAGGGCGCGCAGCCACGCGCCGGCGCCGGCCACACGGCGCCACAGCAGGCCCAGGCGGGCGTGGCGCGGGCCGACCATGCCATAGAGCAGCCGGAACCCGAGCAGGCCCGCGAAGGTGTAGCCCAGCGTGGCGTGCAGCAGCCGCCAGTGTTCGCTCTCCGCTGTCAGGTAGGCGCCGGCAAACGTCAGCGCGAACAGCCAGTGGAACATCCGCGTCGGTGCGTCCACCACGCGGCGGGTGGGTGCGGGGCTGGTGGCCGGCGGTGCGGCGGGGATGGGTGAGGTGGCAGAGGACGGGCTTGTCATGGGGGGTTCCTTGGGTCGGATCAGTCGTTCCAGGCGCGGCGCTGGCGCGGCGTCAGGCCGGCGGGTGTGCGCAGGTCGTCGTCGTCGAAGCGGCCCTGCTCGGCACCGACGTGGCAGGCCGCGCAGTTGGCGGCGCTCTTCACAGCGGGCAGTTGCCACACCGCGGGCTCGATCTCGCGGTGCTTGCGCTCGAACCACGCGGCGCGGGTGATGCGGTCCTGCGGCGGCTCCTGTGCGGCACGTTGGCCGTCCGCCGCATGGGCCTGCAGCCATGTGCTCAATTGCGTCACGGTGGCCGCATCGATCGACGCGTCGGTGCCGAAGTGGTGGTCCAGCCCGTTCATGAGCCGTTGCCACGAGCGGGCAGGCAGCATGCCCGGCGGGTACGCGATGTGGCACGACGCGCATTCCTGCTGGTAGGACGGTGGGACGGCGCGTGGCATGGCGCGTGCGCCATCGGCCACGGCGGTGCCCAGCGTGCAGAGCCCGCATGCGGTGGCCAGCAGGGCGCGAAAGGCCTTGTGTTTCATGGCGTGCTCCGCTGGGCCGGGTTGCCGGGGCGCAGGCTGTCGAGGTAGGCCAGCACGTCGGCCTTTTCCACGGCACTGCACTCGCGCGACAGCACGTCCTTGCAGTTGCGGCGGAACCACTTCTCCACCCGGGCCGCGTCGGTGAAGGTCTCGGGGTTGAAGGCTGGCGCCAGGGGCTTGAGGGGCTTGCCGGTGTTGGCGTGTCTGCCCGGGCCGGTGGGTGGCGTGCCGTGACAGGACGCGCACGACCACGCCCCGCCGTGGCGGTTGTTGAAGAAGGCGGCGCCCCGATCGGCGTTGCCCGGCTGGCCGGCCTGGGCGTTCCACTGCGCCCTCTGTTGCGCGATCGAGGTGTCTGCGGCCAGGGCAGACAGGCCCGGCAGCAACGCCAGCGGCAGCGCCAGGGTGAGGGGGATGAGGTGGCGGGCGATCAACGCTGTTCTCCATCAGCAACGGTGAAGCGCAGTGTGCGAAGCGGCGCCTGAACCGGGCCTGAAGCCCGCGTTCATCTGCCGTTCAGCCTGGGCTGGCGACAATGGCCGCCATGACACCCCGGACCGCCTTCCTGCCGCTGCTCGCGTTGTGTGCGCCACTGCTGCTGGTCAGCGCGCCCGCGCTCGCCGACCGCGACCACGACCAGGCCCGTGCCGCCGTGCAGGCGGGCAAGGTGCTGCCGTTGAAGACGCTGCTGGAGCGGATCGAGCGAGACCACCCGGGGCAGGTGCTGGAGGTCGAACTCGAGCAGGAGCGCGACCGCTGGCTGTACGAGATCAAGCTGTTGCAACCCGACGGCAGGTTGCTCAAGCTCGAACTCGACGCCGCCACCGCACAGGTGCTGCGGCGCGAGGAACGCAACCGCCCATGAACCCTGACGGCCCGTGAGACTGCTGCTCGTCGAAGACGACCCGACCCTGCGTGCGCAGATTCGCGCCGGCCTGCAGGAGGCCGGCTATGCGGTCGACGAGGCCGACAACGGCCGTGATGCCCACTTCCAGGGCGACACCGAGACCTACGACGCGGTCGTGCTCGACCTGGGCCTGCCGCTGCTCGACGGCCTGAGCGTGCTCAAGCGCTGGCGCGACGCCGGGCGCGCGATGCCGGTGCTGATCCTCACCGCGCGCGACAACTGGAGCGAGAAGGTGGCCGGTATCGACGCCGGTGCCGATGACTACCTCACCAAGCCGTTCCACATGGAGGAGCTGCTCGCGCGCACCCGCGGGCTGATCCGCCGCGCGGCCGGCCAGGCGTCACCGCTGCTGCGCTGTGGCGCGATCACGCTGGACACGCGCAGCGGCCGCGTCACGGCCCAGGGCCAGGCGGTGCAGCTCACCAGCCACGAGTTCAAGGTGCTGGAATACCTCATGCACCGCCCGGGCACCGTGGTCTCGCGCACGGAGCTGATCGAGCACATCTACGCGCTCGATGGCGACCGCGACTCCAACACCATCGAGGTGTTCGTGGCCCGCTTGCGCCGCAAGCTGCCGTCGGCATCGATCGAAACCGTGCGCGGTCGGGGTTACCGGCTGGGGGTGGCGTGAACCGGTGGGCCGGCTCGTTGCGGCTGCGCCTGCTCGGCGCCACGCTGGCCACGCTGGTGCTGGCGCTGGCGGGCGCGCACTGGTGGCTCGGCGGCCTGTTTCGCGACCACGTGCTGCAGCAGTACGAGGCGTCGCTGTCGCAGCAACTCGATCAGCTCACGGCGCGCCTGGAGTTCGACGCCAGTGGCCGGCCCGTCATCGACCCACGGGGCATGAGCGATCCGCGCTGGGAACGGGTCTATTCCGGCCTGTACTGGCAGGTGGAGCGCATGCCCGGCGAAACCGCGGTGGCGCGCGAGGTGCTTCGCTCGCGCTCGCTGTGGGACGCGGCCCTGGCCCTGCCGGACGACGCGCTGGCCGACGGCGCGCTGCACCGGCACGACAGCACCGGCCCGCGCGGCGAGCGCCTGCGCGTGGTGGAGCGTTCGCTGCAGGCGCCGGCACCGGCCACCTCGCGCTGGCGCCTCGCGGTGGCCGGTGAGGTGAACGAGACGATGGCCGCGGCGCAGCACTTCAGTGGCGTACTGGCCGCGTCGCTGGTTGGTCTTGGCCTGCTGCTGGCGCTGGCTGCCTGGGCACAGGTCGCCGTCGGTCTGGCGCCGCTGAAGGCCATGCAGGCGGGTCTGCAGCGCGTCAGAAGCGGACAGGATCAGCGGCTGCAAGGCCGCTTCCCGTCGGAAGTGCAGCCCCTGATCGACGAGTTCAACGGCGTGCTCGACCGCAACACCGAGGTGGTGCAGCGGGCACGCGCCCACGCCGGCAACCTGGCGCACGCCCTCAAGACGCCGCTGGCCATCCTGGGGCAGGCGGCGCGTGAGGAAGGGCCGAGCGCTTTCGCCGCCCTGGTGGGCGAGCAGGTGCGGCTGGCCCAGCGGCACATGCAATGGCACCTGGCGCGCGCGCGCGCGGCGGCCACGCAGCACCTGCCGGGGCAACGCACGCGGGTCGAACCGGTGGTGAACGGCCTGCTGCGCGCCATGGGCAAGCTGTACGCAGAACGCTCGCTCGACCTTGTTGCCGACGTGCAAACCCCGGACCCGGGCTTCGCCGGCGAAGAACAGGACCTGCAGGAAATGGTGGGCAACCTGATCGACAACGCCTGCCGCAGCGCCCGTACCACGGTCCGTGTGCGCGTGGTGCGACAGGGCGCCGATCTGCACATCACCGTCGAGGACGACGGCCCCGGCATCGCGCCCGAACAGCGGGCCCGCGTGCTGCAACGCGGCGTGCGGCTGGACGAGAGCGGCGCGGGCAGCGGCCTGGGCCTGGCCATCGTGGTCGATCTCGCGCGTCTGTACGGCGGCGAACTCACCCTCGAACAGGCCGAAGGCGGTGGATTGCGCGCGCGCCTGGGCTTGCCCGCGGCGGCTTGATCAAGGTCAAGCCGACCCACCCGCGTGCGGCCACAATCCTGTCAGGAGGTCGCGCAATGAAGATCCTCGTGGCGGTTGATGGCAGCCCTTTCACCCGGCGCATGCTGGCCTTTCTGGCCGCGCACGACGGCTGGCTGGGCCCGCAGCACAGCTACACCGTGCTGTACTGCGTGGCACCGCTGCCGCACCGCGCAGCGGCCTTCGCCGACAAGCCCGACGTGCAGGCCCTGTACCGCGAAGACGCCGAGAGCGTGCTCAAGCCGACCCGCGCGTTCTTCCGGCGGCACGGCCTGACGGCCCGCTTCGTGCACCGCATCGGCCCGGCGGCGACCACCATCGCCCGGCTGGCCGAGCAGCAGCGCTTCGACCTCGTCGTGCTCGGCACGCACGGCCGTGGCGCGGTGGCCGGGCTGGTGCTGGGCTCGGTGGCCACGAAGGTGCTCTCGCTGTGCCGCACACCGGTGCTGCTGGTGCGATAGCCGATCGCGCGGCCGAGGCCGACGCGGGCGAACAGGGGCTGACGTCGGCGCAGGTGCAGGCGCAGCGCGCCCACGGCTTCAACGACATCGTGCCGCCGCAGGCCAGCGGCTGGCGCGTGATCGCCCGCGACACGGCGCGCGACCCGATGTTGTGGTTTCTGCTGCTGACATCGGCGCTGTTCGCGCTGCTGGGCCAGACCGGCGAGTCGGTCACGCTGCTGCTGGCGATGCTGCCGCTGCTCGGCATGGATGCCTGGCTGCACCGCCGCACGGTGGCGTCGGCGGCGGGCCTGGCGCGCCGCCTGGCCAGCACGGCGCGGGTGCTGCGCGACGGGCAATGGCAGGACGTGCCGTCGCGCGAGCTGGTGGCGGGCGATCTGGTGGCGATCACGCCAGGGGACTACTTTCCCGCCGACGGGTGGTTGGTGGGCGGCAGCGAACTGCAGGTGGACGAGTCGACACTGACCGGCGAATCGCTGCCGGTGCCCAAGCGCCGCCTGATGCCGGGCGCATCGGTGACGGCCCGCGCGGCCGACGCGAACCGGGGCCACGCCGGCACGCGCCTGCTCACCGGTGACGCGCGGCTGCGCATCGACGGCATCGGTGACCGCACGCGTTACGGCCAGATCGTGCGCTCCGCCACCGTGGGCGGCCACGCCGCCACGCCGCTGCAGCGGGCCATCGGCGAGCTGGTGGTCGTGCTGCTCGTGGTGGCGTTGATCGCGTGCACCGCGCTGGCGGCGATCCGCTTGTGGCACGGGCACGGCTGGATCGACGCGCTGCTGAGCGCGGTGACGCTCGCGGTGGCGGCCATTCCCGAGGAGTTTCCTGTCGTCTACACCTTCTTCCTGGGCGTTGGCGTCTACCGGCTGGCGCGCAGGAAGGCGCTGGTGCGGCGCGCCGTGGCGGTGGAGAACATCGGGCGCATCAGCTGCATCGTCTCCGACAAGACCGGCACCATCACCGAAGGCGTGCTGGTGCTGGCGCACCGCGTGCCCGCCGACGGGCAGGACGACACTGCCCTGCTGCAGGCCGCGGCCCGGGCCGCCCGGGCGGACAGCGGCGATCCGCTCGACCAGGCGCTGCACGCTGCCGCCGGGCCCCTGTCCGCGGCGACGCGCCTGGCCGCGTTCCCGTTCACCGAGGCGAGGCGCCGCGAGACGGTGATCGTGCGTGCGGCCGACGGCAACACAACCGCGTACACCAAGGGCGCCCCGGAGACGGTGCTGGCCCTGTGCGACCTGGCGCAGCCGCAGCGCGCCGCCTGGGTCGCGCGCGTGGAGGCGCTGGCGCGCGACGGGCACAAGGTCATTGCGTGCGCGCGCCGCGATCTGCCCGACAGTTCCGCCATGAATGCCAGCGCGGACGCCGAGCCCGCCTCGGGCTTCGCGCTGGTCGGCCTGCTGGCCTTCGAGGACCCGGTGCGCGAAGGTGTGCGCGAGGCCATCACCGACTGCGTGCGCGCCGGCCTGCGCGTGATCATGGTCACCGGGGACCACCCGGGCACCGCAACCGCCATCGCGCGCGAGATCGGTCTCGGTGGCGCGCAACCGGTGGTGATTGCGCTGGCACCGGGGGACGACGCCGGCACCGCGCTGCGCAACCGCGCCGGCGTTCACGTGATCGCACGCGCCACGCCGCCGCAGAAGCTCGCGCTGGTGCAGGCCCTGCAGGCCGACGGCGAACTGGTGGCCGTCACGGGCGACGGCGTCAACGACGTGCCGGCGCTGCGCATGGCCGACATCGGCGTGGCGATGGGCGAGCGCGGCACCCAGAGCGCGCGCGAGGTGGCGCCGGTGGTGCTGCTCGACGACAACTTCCGCACCATCGTCGATGCGGTGGCCGAGGGGCGCCAGCTGTTCCTGAACCTGCGCCTGGCGTTTGCCTACCTGCTGCTGGTGCACGTGCCGCTCGTGGTCGGTGCCGCCGCCATCCCGCTGATGGGGCTGCCGCTGCTGTTCCTGCCGATCCATGTGGTCTGGCTGGAGCTGGTGATCCACCCGACAGCGATGCTGGCGTTCCAGCACCTGCCCGTGGCCGGGCCGTTGGCCGCGGTGCCGCACCAGGGGCGACGGGCGCGCTTCTTCCTGCTCGACGCCTGGCTGGCGATGGCCCTGATCGGCGGCCTCGTGAGCGTGGCGGTGGTCGGGAGCTACCTGCACGCGCTGGGCATCGATCGCGACGTCGAGCACGCGCGCGCCATGGCCCTGGGTGTGCTGCTGGCGTCCAGCGCGGGCATCGCCAGCGGCCTGACCGGCCTGCGCAGCGCCGCGGCGCGCTGGCTCGTCGGCGGCACGCTGGTGTCGCTGGGCACGCTGGTGCAGGTGCCCGGCCTGGCCGCCGGGTTGCACCTGCGCCCGCTGCACGCGGGCGACTGGGCCCTGGTGCTCGCGGCCTATGCCCTGGCGTGGGCGATGGTGCTGGCGCTGGCCGCCCGCCTGCGGCGGCCCACGGCGTCGAAGAGCCCGGCGGTGAGCGTGACCACGAGCGCCGCGATCGCAGCGCCCGAGAGCACGTCGACCGGGAAGTGAACGCCCAGCGCCACCCGGCTCCAGGCGATCAGCAGCGCCACGCCCAGGCAGGGCAGGCCGACCCAGCGCTGCGGGCCGACCCGCAGCGCCGACAAACCGAAGGCCATGCCGACCGCGGCGTGCCGGCTCGGGAAGCCCGACGTCGGGCGGTGTTCGATCCACAGGTGTCCGATGCCCAGCACAAAGGGGCGCGGCTGTGGCCAGAGGCTGTTGATCGCGAGCACCAGCAACCAGACGACGGCCATCGACAGCGCGACTTGAAGCCCGGCCAGGCGCCAGCGGCGGGGCCCGAACAGCAGCGCGACCGCCACGCACGCGATGGCCAGCGGCGGCAGCCAGGCACTCGACAGGCGCGCCAGTGTCACCGCCCACGCCGGGTCGAGCGGCGACAGGTTCCAGTGCGCAAACAGGAAGCGATCGATGTCACCCATGCCCGCCCCCGACGGCGGACGATCCCCGGGGCGGCACGGGCCTTGCGCCGGTCAGCGCCATGGCTTTCACGAACACGGCGTACATCAGGCCGCTCGCCGTCCAGCACAGCCAGGCGGTCCACAGCGTGTGTCCTGGCGGGTGGGCGCCGCGCAGCGTCTGCACCACGCCCAACGCCAGGCCCGAGGCGAGCGCCAGCAGCAACACCCAGGCACCCCAGCGCCAGCGCCGCGTGCCGGCGCGGCTGGCCAGGCCCGGCCAGGCGGCGGCGATGAAAGCGAACCCCGATGACGCATGTCCGCCCGGGAAGCAGCCCCCCGGGCCACCGTCCGTGGTGACCCACCAGGCCCAGTGGGGCACCCAGTGGGCGCTGCCACCGAACACCGCCTGGTCCCAGGGGCAGCTCACCACGCTGTGGTGCTTGAGAAGACCGATCAGCACGGCGCACAGGCTGGTGGCCAGCGCCATGAACAGCCGCCCGCGGCGGGAGAAGTCGCTCAACCCACGTGGGGCGCGGATCACCGCCAGCCACAGCAGTAGGAGCACGAGCAGCGCGAGGTTGCGGGCGCCGTCGTGCCCGATCGATTCCAGCCAGACATCGTGGCGCAGCGGGAAACCATCCGGCCTGCCGATCAGCAGCATCACCCCGGCGTCGATCCGCAGGTGGTCCCACCAGAGGATGAGGTAGAGCGCTGCCGAGGTCAGCAGCCACCACTCCAGGCGGGCGGGTTTCAACGTGGTCTTCAAGGCATGGCAACGCATTCGGTGATCAGGCCCTCGCAAACTGAACACCGCATTAAGACCTCACCGACCACAGCACTTCCCCTGGGGGTACCCTCGACGGTTAAGGGCGGCTTAATGCGCCGGGCGAAGCATGCGAAGCCATGAACGCCGCCTCCTCCCCACGCCTGCGTGGCATCCACCCGATCGCACAAGACCTGTTGCTCGCGCTGTGGCTGGCCACGGTGGGCAACCTCGCGCTGTGGCGCGCCGTGTACCTGAGCCCGGACGTGCAGCAACCCGGCGGCCTGTGGGTCGTGGTCACGCTCGCCACGGTGGTGGGCGCCGCGCTCGTGGCCACGCTGACAGCGCTCATGTGGGGCCCCTGGCGCCGCGGGCTGGGGGTTTTGATGCTGCTGTTGTCCAGCGTGGCCGGCTACTTCATGTTCACCTACGGCATCGTGATCGACCCCGGCATGGTGGCCAACGTGTTCCACACCGACCGGCTGGAAACGCAGGGCCTGCTGAGCGGCCACCTCGCCTTGGCCCTGTTCGTGGGCGCGGTGCTGCCATCGCTGGTGTGGTGGCGCATGCCGGTGCGGCCGGTGGCTGCGCGGCGCCAGTGGTGGCAGCGCACCGCCACGGTGATGGTCGCGCTCGCGGTGCTCGTGGTTGCGCTGCTCGCGGGGTTCCAGGGCATCTCCTCGCTCATGCGCAACCACAAGTCCTTGCGTTACATGATCAACCCGTTCAACGCGGTCTACGGCGTGGTGGTGCAGGGCCTGGGCGAGACGGCCATGGCCGCCCAGCCGCTGCGGCCCGTGGGCCTGGATGCCGGCGTGCGCACCACGGCCGCCGCCCATGACCGTGCGCCGCTGGTGGTTGTGGTGGTGGGCGAGACGGTGCGCGCGGCGAACGTCGGCCTGGGCGGTTACGCCCGAGCGACCACGCCGCGCCTGCAAGCCCTGCGCGCCGAGGGCGACCTGGTGTACTTCCCGGACGTCCAGTCCTGCGGCACCAGCACGCAGGTGTCGGTGCCCTGCCTGTTCTCGCGCCGGGGCCATGCCGGCCTGAACCAGACGCACGAAGAGAGCCTGGTGGACATGGTGCAGCGCGCCGGCCTGGGCGTGTACTGGCTGGACAACCAGGCCGGTTGCAAGGGGGTATGCGACCGCATACCCCATGGCTTCCTGAGTTCGATGGCCTCGCCCGAGCACTGCCCCGATGGCGAATGCCCGGATGCCCTGCTCCTGCAGGCCCTGCCCGGCGCGCTCGCCGCCATCGACCGTGAGCGTGACCGACAAGGGTCGTTGGTGGTGCTGCACCAGATGGGCAACCACGGGCCCGAGTACCACCGGCGGTCGCAGCCCGAGCACAAGTTGTTCATGCCGGAATGCCGCTCGAAGGCGCTCGCCAGTTGCGACCCCTCATCGATCGTGAACGCTTACGACAACGCCATTCGCGAAACCGACGCGTTGCTGGCCGACACCGTGGCCTGGCTCAAGCAGCAGGACCGCCCGGTCGCCTTGCTCTACGTGTCGGACCACGGCGAGTCACTGGGTGAAAAGGGCATCTACCTGCACGGCATGCCCTGGTCGATCGCGCCCGCCGAGCAGAAGCAGGTGCCCATGCTGCTGTGGATGTCACCGGCCATGCGCCGCCTGCAGGGCGTGCAGACGGCCTGCCTGACTGCGCTCGCGCCGCGGCCCTGGAGCCACGACAACGTCTTTCACACCGTCGGCGGTTTGCTGCGGTTGCGCAGCAGCGACCTCGACGTTGCTAAAGACCTGTTGCAGTCCTGCCGGTCCATGTGAGACCGGCGGGCGCGCATCACGCGATCAGAAGGATTCCCACTCGCCCGTCGCGTCGGCGGCGGCCTGGCTGCGCGGCAGCGCGGCGGGCGCGACCGGCTTGGCCGTGGTGCGCGGCGCGGGTTTCGGCAGCGCGGCACGCGCGGGGGCGGCGTTGAGCTTCGGCGCCTGTGCGGCCTGTGCGGCCGGCGCCACCGGGGTGATGGCGCTGAAGCCGACGGCGTTGCTGGAGAGTCGGAACACCGCCACGGCCTGCACCAGGTCGCTGGCCTGCGAGCGCAGGCTGCTGGCGGCGGCGGCCATTTCTTCCACCAGCGCGGCGTTCTGCTGCGTGGCCTGATCCATCTGCGTCACGGCCTCGCCGATCTGCGCCACGCCGTCGCTCTGTTCTTTGCTGGCCGCGCTGATCTCGGCCATGATGTCCGTCACGCGGCGCACGCTGTCGACCACCTCGCTCATGGTGCTGCCGGCCTTGTCCACCAGCACCGTGCCGCTGGAGACACGCTCCACGCTCTCGGTGATCAGGTCCTTGATTTCCTTGGCCGCGCTGGCGCTGCGCTGCGCGAGGTTGCGCACCTCGCCGGCCACCACCGCGAAGCCGCGGCCCTGCTCACCCGCGCGCGCGGCTTCCACCGCGGCGTTCAAGGCCAGGATGTTGGTCTGGAAGGCGATGCCGTCGATCACGCTGATGATGTCGGCGATCTTCTTCGAGCTGGTCTCGATGCCCTTCA
>VFQR01002341.1_pt1 | contig 12249 bp, 8 predicted proteins | sample 3512321 | NCBI WGS metagenome assembly VFQR01 (sample SAMN10412374, study PRJNA504923) | tailings metagenome | isolation source: Relicate 3 Philex TSF1 revegetated site | place: Philippines: Tuba, Benguet | collected 2017-08-29
AGCAGTCCACAAACTGTACGTGTTTGTGTGGTCAATTTTTAAATAGATAGCTTCTTTGGTTAGTCATATTTAGGCTATCCCTCTAAATACGAAGTTTCATCCATTGAGTGACCTCATTAAGTTTACCTAGTCCAAGCTTTTGGACTAAAAACTCATTTTTTTGCATCCAAAAATTTGGGTGTGAAATAGCAAGTTTACAAATGTGGGTTTGCAAACTTGCTGCACACTTTTACGTTGGATTAAATGCGATGACTGATTTTAACTTCATCTTAACTATCTGTATTGTAGCGGTAGCCTATCTATCTAGCATTTATCTCTGGATAGAGTTTTCTCAAAACTCAAATGATTAATTGGATAGATAAAACAACCGTAAAAATTCAGAAGTAAGCAGTTAGAATCCAGCTTGGAATTGAAAAATCAAGGATGCTATGAATTCTCAATTTTTTTCTTGATTATGAAGCTTGAATTTGAAAGTTGTCTCAATTCAGTATTTTGGATTCTGACTGCTTCTCAATAATTTGGAATCGATAATAACGCTCTAAGCGTTCGTGTTTTACGCTGCGTTTACGTCATGGACTGCGTTCCATAACGTAATTTTACCCTGGAATTTGAGTTATGGGCTTGAAATAATGACACTACACATTTTTATGTTTTCATTGATGAATCAAGAGACTTTTACTTACTTAATTAAAAATTACGAATTAGTAATTATTTGGTTAAAAGTTGAGCTAGATATGCTAAGTAATCTTGTATTCTCAGTTGTTGTTCATAGGACTGTGAGTGTAAATTGATAATACTAACGTCATTGGTCATTTGTTCTTAGAAGCACAAATGACCAATGACCAATGACCAATGACTAACACCAATTAGAGAAATGTTGAGTTTTTTATCAGAAATCACTACAAACCGAGAACTACAAATTGGATTTATGGGCTTGGTAGTTGGATTTTGTATATTTATCTTTGGTAGTCTCATGATTTCGTCGTTAAATTTACTAGTGAAGCAATTGACTTTGCTGCCAATTAATGATTTATACCAAAAATTAATTAAGCCAAATCAAGACTTATTAATTGTGGTAGTTATCATTGCAAATTTGGAGTTGTTTGTATCTTTATTACCACAGAATAGTTGGACAAATCCACTAGAAATTTTTGTGAGTTTGGCTTTGGCGATCGCTGTTAGTTGGTTAGGGTCACAAATCTTTCAAAAATTCTTTGATTTTTATTTATTAAATGCGGCTTTTAAAAGTGGGCAAAAAATCAGTGGTGAGCTACTGATTCTCTTTAAATGGGTCGCTAATTTGATGATTATTTGTTTAGCAATTATTATTTATGCTCAAACACATCAAATTAATCTTTTAGGGCTATTAGCTAGTTTAGGAATCGGTGGTTTAGCAGTAGCCTTTGCTGCTCAAAAAACCTTAGAACAAATTTTAGGTGGCATTGTTCTATATTTAGATCGCCCCTTTGTGATTGATGATTATATTGGTCTTCCTGATGGTACTTTTGGGCGAGTTGAATCAATAGGATTAAGGTCTACTAGAATTAGAACATCTGGTAAGGGAACTCTCATGATAGTTCCGAATAGTTCTCTCACTCAAGTGAATATTGAAAACTTCACTGGTGCAAAGAAAGTCATGTCTATTTTATATTTGACCTTTGAAAAAAACCTGAGTAGTGAAGAACGAGCTTTAATTCGTCAGGTTATTCTAGATAGCACAAATGGGATCTTTGGCATTGATTCCCGGAATACAGAAGTCACTTTTAAAGCTATTAATCATTTATCAGATCCAGAAACAACCCAAGCACAAGTTACTTTCTTTATCTTAGGTTCTGGAGATGTATCAATGGAATTACGCCGTCAATTACTAAATATGGCAACTCAAAGCATTACTGAGTGTTTACAAGAATATGGTATTGCCTTTGATATCCAAGAACCAACCATTTATGTTGACTCGCCCATTACCATTTAAAACTGATGAAAAATATTTCACAAATAATTCTGGAATTTTTGCAACGTGATAGCACAATATCCGCATTGTCAAGTTTTGGAGTATTTCTAATTTTTGTTCTCCTGTCTTTACTAATAGGACGATATACTCCGACGTTCTTGCGAATTATCATTAGACGTTTTGCACCACAGCAAGTTGCTAGTATTTATAATAATTTAATCGATCCAATTAGAAATTTATTTAGAATCGCAGGCAGTTTAATTCTAATTTCCTTTTCTTTAGCCTGGATTATCGAATATAAATCGATCCATAGATTTCTTTCGACAATTATCGATTTAGCTGTAATTGTTAGCTTAGCATGGCTGTCTTCTCGGTTATTCCGACAGTTTATTCGAGCCTATGGAATTGAGCTAGTGCGTAAGTTCGGTAGAGAAGTCGATGAGTTACTTTTAGTCTTTGAAACCCTCGCCAATGTGATTATTGGATTTATTGCTGTTTTAGCCTTTGCTCAAAGTCAAGAATTTAATTTAATTGGGTTATTAACTGGGTTAGGAATTGGGGGATTAGCTGTAGCTTTTGCCGCTCAAAAAACTTTAGAACAGTTGTTAGGAACAATAGTTTTATATTTAGATCGTCCCTTTGTTCCAGGAGAATATATTCGGTTACAGAAATCTCAACAAATTCCGGAAGGTTTATTTGGAAGAGTCGAGTCAATTGGCATTCGTTCCACTAAAATTCGCACGGCGGCTAAAAGTACTTTGTCTATTATTCCCAATTCCATATTGGCGAACTTAGAAATTGAAAATATTACTCGTGGAAAGAAGGTTATGGTTTTACTTTACCTTGATTTTTTAGAGCTACTGCAAGAACGAGAACAAGCTTTAGTGGAACAGGTAATTATTGAAAGTACTAATTCTTTATTTGGCATCGATCCAGGCAGCACTAACATTAGTTTTTTAAATTATAATGAAGAACAAAAAATCACTCGCACAAGAATAACATTCTTTATTTTGGGTTCCAGTGAAAATTCCCTACAATTACGCAAGCGTCTCTTAGAATTGGCAAATGAAAAAATCTCTAAACAGCTGTTTAAGAATGGAATTAAATTCACAATGCAAGAACCAACAATTTATGTAGAATCGCCTGTAACTATTTGAATATTCTTCTTGGCGCTGTTGATGATTTTTGATAGACTAGATTAACTAAGCTTATTCGCTAGGTAGCTTTACGAATACTCTGTTACTTACTAATGAATTATGATTAATAAGTGAATTAATCAATAATTACGTAAGGAGTGACTGGTGAAGCATCCGCAAAAGCGAAAATATCCTAATTTAGAAATTAAAGAAGCTAAAAATTTATTAATTTTAGGTTTAGAAATTTTACTTTTAAATTTATTTAATATTTTACCAGTAAAAGCGGCAACAGAAGAACCTGTATTGAGCGTAGTGCATAGCCAAGAAAATGCAAATCAATGGACAGGGATAACAGACCGCCTACAAACAATAGGTGTGAAATATTGTGTAATTTCTCTAGATAGTGTAAAGAGTATGGGCGATTGGGGCGATCGCCGGATATTATTTTTGCCAAACATCGAAACATTAACCCCCACCCAAGCCATCGCCTTGGAAGAATGGATGAGCAAAGGAGGGCGTTTAATTGCCAGCGGCCCTGCGGGTAGTTTGTCAGCACCAGGAGTCCGCCAATTATTGCGATCGCTCTTAGGGGGTTATTGGGGTTTCAGCCTCAGTGACCTAGAAGAAATCAAACCTGCAAAAACCAAACTTCCCGGATGGGCAAATGAAACGGCACTCTTTGGCAAAGTCCGCGGTGGTGTTGTCATTCCCAACGATATGGGCGTGCAATCTCCTGCCATTTGGGATTCTCAGGATAATCCCGCCGCAGTAGTCACCACAGAACGTTCTACATTTTTGGGCTGGCGCTGGGGAACCGATACAGCCTCAGCAGCAGAATTAGATAGTGCTTGGTTAAAAACCACCGTCAATTACTATTTGACAGCACCAGCCCCATCAAATCGCATGAAAAAAATCGCAGGAGCTTCCGAAAATTGTTCTACCACTGTGGCGACGGTAGAGAGACGGGAGGACACGGGGACGCGGGGACGCGGGGACACGGCGACACAAAGAGAAGTTGTAGCACCGACTTCCGACGATGTGAACTTCAAAGGACAGATGCAACTTCCCCGCGTCCCCGCGTCTCCCCCTCCCCGCGTCTCCCCATCTCCCCCTCCCCGTGTCTCCCCATCTGCCACCGCTCCCCAACCAAGGCCGCTTGCTGTAGTCAAACCGCCAACTTCCAAGGAAGCCATCGATCAATTGGAAGAAGCAGTACGTTTAGATGTTGTACCCAACTCCAATGAGCCAATTAATCAAAATCAAGCGATCGCTCTCCAGCAAGAGTTAGAAAATCTCATTGGTCGGGTAGAAAGCGCCAATTTAGCTGTGTTGGCTAATGCTGCTGACCTTGGGGAAACTGCGGAAAATTTAGGAAAGATAGATGTGGAGTCTCTCAAACAAGAAACTTTAATTACCTCAACCACACCAGGGGCATTAGCCACCAGCCAACAACAAGCTTTAGAACAGGCGAAGGTAATTGCTAAAAACTTCCCCCAACTGATTGCCCAAAAAAATTACGCCTTGGCTCGTCAGCAGTGGCTAATTGCTAAGAGAATTTTGTGGCAGCAGTTTCCTGTGGATCGCAGAATAGCTCAGCCAGAAATCCGGGCAGTTTGGTTAGACCGAGCCACCATTGTCCGTGCCGGTAGCAAGGCGAAACTGGCGGAGATTTTTGACCGACTAGCAGCAACCGGGATTAATACCATCTTTTTTGAAACTGTTAACGCCGGCTACACAATTTATCCCAGCCAAATTGCCAAAGAACAAAACCCATTAATTCGCGGTTGGGATGCCTTGGCAGATGCAGTCAAACTAGCCCACGAACGGGATATGGAATTGCACGCTTGGGTTTGGACTTTTGCCGCTGGTAACCAACGCCACAATGAAATTATCAACGTTAATCCCAATTACCCAGGGCCAATACTGGCTGCTCACCCAGATTGGGCAAACTACGATAACCAAGGCAACATGATTCCAGCTGGGCAAACCAAGCCATTTTTAGACCCAGCGAACCCCCAAGTGCGACAGTATTTACTCAAGCTGTATGAGGAAATCGTCACTCGTTATGATGTGGACGGTTTACAGCTAGATTACATTCGTTACCCATTCCAAGATCCACTGGCAGGTCGAACATATGGTTATGGCAAAGCTGCAAGAATGCAGTTTCAGCAACTCATTGGTGTAGACCCCATGAATATTTCCCCCAGTCAACCAGAACTGTGGCAAAAATGGACGACATTTCGCACCGAACAAGTTGACAGCTTTGTTGCCCAACTATCAAAGCAGTTGCGACAAAAGCGAGGAAATTTAATTTTGTCAGTTGCAGTTTTTCCTTTGCCACAAACAGAACGCATTGAGAAAATTCAACAAAACTGGGAAGTTTGGGCTAGGCGAGGGGATGTAGATTTAATCATTCCCATGACTTATGCCCTTGATACATCCCGGTTTCAACGACTGGCTCAACCTTGGATTGCCTCTAAACAATTGGGAGCTACCTTGTTAGTACCAGGAATTCGCTTACTTTCTTTGCCAACAATTGGAACATTTGACCAACTCCAATTGGTAAGAGATTTGCCAGTTAGTGGTTATGCTTTGTTTGCCGCAGAGAATTTTAATGACGAACTCCAAAAACTTTTTATTAGTACTCAAGGTAAAGTTGAATCTGCAACAACTGAACCTATTCCTCACCGCCAGCCTTTTCAAACTGCTGCTATTCGTTACACTGCGCTGCAACGCGAATGGAAGTTTGTTTTGCAAAATGAACAATTGTCAATGCCTGCTCAAACAATTTCAGATTTTAATAACCAGGCAGAAGTTTTACGTACTGCTTTAAATCAGCTTGCCACCGCGCCTTCTGCTAGTAAATTACTAGTGGCCAGAGCTTCTCTAACTCGCTTCCAGTCTCAATTTCGAGTCTTAATGAAGCAAGAAATCAAATCGAATTCCTATCAAGTCAAAGTCTGGGAAAATCGGCTGACAACCATAGAAAGGCTATTGCGTTATGGGGAAAGGCGGATAGAGTTGCGTTAGTTGGACATGGGAATGAGGGGGATGTAGCTTTAGCTTTCCGTAGGGTGGGAGATGAAACACACGCTTTGATACAGGGAATAAACAATGCCCCATATCCCCATTTGTATTTCTTAAAACTATTTTTCCAGTGTTTATACTTCAAAGATTACTAATTGTTTGGGGTCAAAATATTAGAAAATGCTTAAGTGAACAGCTTTAGATAACTATCTTTTGATAATAGCTATAGTAATAATCTATGCAAGCTTTATCTCAGTTTATCGGGCTAGAAAGCTTAGAGTCAATAATAGACTGTTCGCCGCTAATGGTCGTGCCGGAAACACCACTATCAGATGCGATCGCTCTGATGGCAACACAGAGCAAAAGTATTTTGGTGGGGTCTTGTTCGCAATTAGCGGGATGCTTTACGAAGCATGATATTGTGCGGCTTATAGCTTCAGGGACTGACTTGAAAACAGCTAAGATTTGTGAGGTGATGCATACCTCAGTAAAAACACTGAAAGTGTCAGAATTTCAGGAAATCTCCTGTGTGCTGTCACTACTATGCCATCAGCAGTTGGATATACTGCCAGTTGTCGATAACCAAGGTCACGTTGTCGGTGTAATCACTCCTGAGAGTATTTGTCAAGGGCTGGCACAAAAAATAGAGAAAACTACAGGTAACTACCAGTCAACTGAAGAACAACGGTGTTTGCTAGAGTCAGTAGTTGTAAATACTACAGTTGATCAAAATGAATCTGAAAAAATTCACCAATGTCCTGAGACTATAGAGCATACTACAGCTTTTGAGGCAATACATGAAAACCAACAGCACTATTGCATCATGGCCGATACAATACCTGTGCTGATTTGTATGTCAGATAGTGATGCTTTGGGTAATTTTTGGAATCAATCTTGGCTAGAGTTAAGTGAAAGAACTTTAGAAGAGGGGTTAGGTTGTGGTTGCACCCAAGATGTTTATTCAAAAGATGCCCAAAGTCATATTGGTATTCTGAGTTCTTTTGAGGTAGAACATTTAATTTTCCCTCAGCGGCAATGGCCTAAGTACAAATCGTTACCCAGACGCGCTATAGTACCTAAAGACACAACAGACAAACCTAGCCGCCTCATTGGAGTTTCTGTAGATATTACCTTCCATGTACAGGCAAAAGAGGAAAAATTGTGGCAATCTCAGGAAACGGCACTACAAGAATACAAACTTGCTCAAGAAGCACTGAAAAATAGTGAAGAAAAATTCCGCAATTTAGTTGAAGCCAGCAGCGATTGGATATGGCAAATTGATGAAAATACGGTTTATACCTATGCCAGTCCGAAAATACGCGACATTTTGGGTTACGAACCCACGGAAATTTTAGGTAAAACACCCTTTGATTTGATGTCACCTGAAGAAGCTAAACGTGTGACTAAGATTTTTACTTCCATTGTCGCTGCACAACAACCATTTAAATGTCTGAAGAACATTAATATCCATCAGGATGGCCGTTTAGTTGTTCTTGAAAGCAGCGCAGTCCCAGTGTTCAACCCTGAGGGTCAATTTTGTGGGTATCGCGGTATCGATCGAGATATTACAGACCGCAGGCAATCAGAAACCGCACTATTTGACAGTCCACAAAAGCTGCAACATTTACTGGCTTTTAGCCCAGCTGTGATCTATACCTGCAAAGCTTCTGGAGACTTCGGTGCGACATTTATTAGCGAAAACGTTACAAAAATTACGGGCTATGAAGCACGCCACTTTGTAGAAGATTCCGGCTTTTGGGCTAGTCACATTCATCCAGAAGATGTAACCCAAGTGTTTTTTCAACTTTCAGAAGTATTGGAGCGAGGAGATTACACGATAGAATATCGATTTCTACATCAAGACGGCATCTATCGTTGGATATACGACCAAGGAAACTTAGTGCGAGATGAAGCTGGTAACCCTATGGAAATAGTCGGTTACTGGGTAGATATCACAGAACGTAAGTTATTAGAACAAGAACTAAGAGTAGCACTAGAAAAAGAAAAGCAACTAGGGGAACTGAAATCTCACTTTGTTTCCATGACTTCTCATGAGTTCCGCACGCCGTTAACCACTATCCTTTCCTCTTGTGAGTTACTGGAACACTATCGCCACAAATGGACTCAAGAAAGACAACTTACTCATTTGCATCGCATTCAAACTGCTGTCAAACGGATGACTGAGATGTTGAATGATGTGTTAATTATTGGAAAAGCGGGAACTGGAAAATTAGAGTATAAACCAACATCCTTTGATTTAGTCAAATACTGCCAACAGCTAGTGGAAGAAATACAAATGAATCTCAACAATCAACGCTTGATTTCTTTCACCAGTCAATATGAATCTATACCTTGCTGTATGGATGATAAATTGTTGGGACACATTTTCAATAATTTACTATCAAATGCAATTAAATATTCTCCAGATGATAGTATTGTCAAGTTTAGTCTTGGTTGCCAAAATGGGCAAGCAGTATTTGAAATTCAAGATTGGGGGATTGGCATTCCCGAAGCTGACCTACCATTTCTGTTTGAATCATTTCACCGCGCCAGTAATGTCGGCAAGATACTAGGCACTGGATTAGGAATGACAATTGTTAAAAAGTGTATAGATATTCATCAAGGTGAAATATTTGTTAGAAGTACAGAAGGTTTTGGAACTAAAATCACTGTGATTCTGGCATTAAATAATCAGATATAATTTGAGGTCAGTCATGCCCAAAATTTTAATAATTGAAGATGAAGAATCAGTAAGGGAAAATATATTAGATTTGCTAGAAGCTGAAGATTTTGAAACTATTGCTGCTGCCAATGGAAAAATCGGGCTAGATTTGGCTATTTCTGAAGTTCCTGATTTAATTTTGTGCGATATGATGATGCCAGAAATTGATGGGTATCAAGTGTTAACAGCATTACGACAAGACCCAATTACGGCAACAATTCCCTTTATTTTTCTCACTGCCAAATCTGCTAAATCTGACTTCCGTAGAGGTATGGATCTAGGTGCAGATGACTATATAACTAAGCCATTCACGAGGGCTGAATTATTAAGCGCTATTATGAATAGATTAGAGAAATATGCTACTTTAAAAAGATATTTGTCTGCTCAAAATGCGACTCACAACTTCTCTCCCAAAATGCAGTTGTTAGAAATTAGCTTGCATCGAGCAATCAAGCAACATAATTTTCAAGAATTTGAGATTTATTATCAACCAATATTGGATATTGCTTCTGGAAAGATAGTAGCTGCTGAAAGTTTGTTACGCTGGCAAAGTCCGGAATTAGGGATTATTTATCCCACAGAATTTATTCCCATCGCCGAGTCTACAGGTTTAATTGTTCCCATTGGCAAATGGGTGTTAAAAAAAGTGTGCCAGCAAATGAAAAACTGGCGAGATGATGCGGGAATTTATTCGTTGAAAATTGCTGTGAATTTATCAGTGATTGAGTTTAATCAACCAGATTTTATTCAGAAAATAGTAAATTTTATTGAAACCAATCATTTGCAAGCAGATTGCCTGGAATTGGAACTCACTGAAAGTATGATTATGCAAGATGTCAATAGTGCGATCGCCACTATGAATAAATTGCGTTCTTTGGGTGTGAAAATAGCGATCGATGATTTTGGTACAGGCTACTCTTCTTTAATTTATCTGAAAAATTTACCAATTAATACTTTAAAAATTGACCGTTACTTTATCCATAATGTTGCCAACGACCTGCAAAAATCAGCCATTACCAAAGCATTAATTCAAATGGCTCACAATCTCAACTTAAATGTCGTTGCTGAAGGTGTAGAAGCTGAAGCAGAATTAGCTTTTTTGCGCCAACACAAGTGTAATTCTATGCAAGGTTTTCTCTTCAGTCGTCCATTACCAGCAGCCGAATTTGAAAATTTATTATTGACAAATAAATGTTTATATGCGTGAAGATTGGTATTAAAAGTGTTGACTGATGAGTGATGATTGTTGACCGATTTTTTATTCCTCTTTGCATATCGAATTTCACTGAGAAAAATCGGACTTTAGACTGGCGACAATTATTAAGTTTTGAGTCTATAGTATAAAAATTGTGTATAGTGTTTACCGTCATGAAAGCTTCTGGGCGTTTCTTGCTGCCAGTTTTTTTACTCATTTTGGTAGCAGCTTGTAACCAGACCCGCGCCTCTTTGGATAATCCACCACTGCAAACATCTGTACCTGCTGCCGAACTAGCACAAAATCCTACACAGTCGAAAAATATCATTCGCACTGAAGTATTTTCACCTAAACCTATCAGAATTAATCTCAATAACTTACCAGCACCCTTCGCAACAGAAAGTGCGTCTAAGCGCCCTGAGGTTGTAGCCATTCCTCAAGACCCAGTACTACGCGTACCACCAGGCTTTACAGTTAATGTTTTTGCTGAAGATTTAGATGCCCCACGTTGGTTAGCTTTAACCCCTAGTGGTGATGTACTGGTGACTGAAACCGGGCAAAATCGTATTCGTCTGTTGCGTGATAGTAACGGCGACGGGGTAGCTGATGTCCGAGAAACCTTTGCTAGTAGGGAAAACGGACTCAATAGACCTTTTGGTATGGCTTTTGCTGGTGATTCCTTCTTTTTGGGAAATACAGACGCTGTGTTGCGTTTTCCCTATACTCAAGGTGAAAACAAAATTACAGGCAATGGGCAAAAAATTGCTGATTTGCCTGCCCAAGGTTATAACAATCATTGGACACGCAATGTTGTTGTCTCGCCTGATGGCAATCAATTGTATGTTTCAATTGGTTCGGGAACCAACGTCGATGAAGAACCTTTACCAAGGGCTTCGGTGCAGGTCATGAATTTGGATGGTTCCCAACAGCAGACCTTCGCTTTCGGTTTGCGTAACCCTGTTGGTCTAGATTTTCATCCTGTAACTAAGGAACTTTACACCACTGTTAACGAACGTGACGGAATTGGTGATGATTTAGTACCAGATTATTTAACACGCATCCGAAAAGGAGAATTCTACGGCTGGCCCTATACTTACTTGACGCCGAATAATCTCGATCCGCGTCAAAAAACCAACGACCAAAGCAAACGCCCAGATTTAGCAGCCCGTACCAAAACCCCGGATGTCCTATTTCAAGCCCACTCAGCAGCATTGGGTTTGCAGTTTTATGATGGTAAAACATTTCCACAAAAGTACCGCAACGGTGCTTTTGTTGCTTTTCGTGGTTCTTGGAACCGCGATCGCGGTACGGGCTACAAAGTCGTGTTTGTTCCCTTTGATGCCAAAGGACAATCGCAAGGCTACTACGAAGATTTTCTCACCGGATTTTTACTCAATCCCTCTGTACCAAGTACTTGGGGACGACCCGTGAGTTTACTCGTCTTACCAGACGGCAGTCTACTAGTAACAGAAGAAGCTAATAATCGGATTTATCGGATTCAGTATACTGGAGGCTAGTTTGGAGATGGGGAGGTGGGGAGGTGGGGAGATGAGTTTTTCGCCTCTGCCTCTTCTGCCCGATGCCCAATGCCCAATGCCCCATGCCCCATGCCCTAAGTCCTTTTTTATCGAGAATTCCTATCCGGATTTACTTCCTTTGGGGTAGATTATTGACAAATATTAATAATCATTGAATTGAGAGATTAGTTATGAGTCTGAATGAAAATAATACTCAGTCTGATAATATTAATGAAATGTCTTCACATTCAGGTACGCGATATTGGGGTCATGTCGAGGTAATTGAAGAGGGAGAATCCTATAGAATTAGTCGCGTTGAAATTAAACCTAGACACGGAATTAAACCACAAATCCACTATCATCGCAACGAACACTGGGTTGTAGTGTCAGGTGTAGCGAAAGTCACTTGTGGCGAACAAGAAATTTTACTCAATCGCAACCAATCAACTTATGTTCCCGCAGCAACGCTGCATAAGGTAGAAAACCCCGGTCATATTCCATTAGTTATTTTAGAAATTCAAAATGGCGAATATTTAGGAGAAGACGATACAGAAAGACCCTATGAGTTAAATTTGGTCAAGTCTGTAGGTGAAAATGAGTAGGGTGTGGGGGATAGGGATGAGGGAGCAGGGGAGGCTCTTGAGGTAGGGGAAAAGGTTAATGGTTCGACAAGCTCACCAACCGGGAAAAGGGAAAAGGAA
>VFQR01002342.1_pt1 | contig 12247 bp, 8 predicted proteins | sample 3512321 | NCBI WGS metagenome assembly VFQR01 (sample SAMN10412374, study PRJNA504923) | tailings metagenome | isolation source: Relicate 3 Philex TSF1 revegetated site | place: Philippines: Tuba, Benguet | collected 2017-08-29
ATCAAGATGCGGACCTACGCCATGCATGAGGCGACGACCGCCCATGGCCGCAGTCCCGAGGTCGTCGACCCCCTGATCCAGCGCGAGGTGGAGGCCAGCGTGTTCAGGTTCGGCGCGCTCGGTACCTTCCTCGCCAATTTCCGCGACGATGCCATCCGCGAGCGCTACACGCAGCTCTCCTGGAAGCTGCTGGCCATCGCCCGCGACACCTACAAGCAGCCGCGCGAGGCCTTCGACAAGGCCTTCGCCGAGGCCGACACCCAGTTTGGAGAAATGAACGAGGACTGCGCCCGTACGGCGCGCCTGTCGTTCCTGTGACCGAGAGCCCACGAAAGGCGTCACCCATGTCCAATTACGACATCATCGTCATCGGCGGCGGCCCCGGCGGCTATGTCGCCGCCATCCGCGCGGCGCAGCTGGGCTTCAAGACGGCCGTGGTGGAACGCGAACACCTCGGCGGCATCTGCCTCAACTGGGGCTGCATCCCGACCAAGGCGCTGCTGCGCTCGGCGGAGATCTACCACTACGCCACCCACGCCAAGGATTACGGCCTGACGCTGAACGGCACGATGAGCGTCGACATGGCCGCCGTGGTGAAGCGCTCGCGCGGCGTCTCCGCCCAGCTCAACGGCGGCATCGGCTTCCTCATGAAGAAGAACAAGATCGATGTCATCTGGGGCGAGGCGAAGATCGCCAGGGTGGGCCAGGTGGTGGTCTCGGCCTCCGCCAAGCCCGCCGTACTGCCGCAGGTGCCGCCGCCGAAGGGCACGCTGGGTGCGGGCACCTACCAGGCCAAGCACATCATCGTCGCGACCGGCGCCCGGCCGCGTGTCCTTCCGGGCATCGAGCCGGACGGCAAGCTGATCTGGACCTATTTCGAGGCCATGAAACCGGAGGCCATGCCGAAGAGCCTCATCGTCATGGGGTCCGGCGCCATCGGCATCGAATTCGCCTCCTTCTACCGCACCATGGGCGCCGAGGTGACGGTGGTCGAGGTGCTGCCGCAGATCATGCCGGTCGAGGATGCCGAGATCGCCGCCCAAGCCCGCAAGCGCTTCGAGAAGCAGGGCATCAAGATCCTGACCTCCACCAAGGTGACGAAGGTCGAGAAGGGCGCGAGCTCCGTCACCGCGACGGTGGAGGACGAGAAGGGCCAGAAGCAGACGCTCACCGCCGAACGCCTCATCTCCGCCGTCGGTGTCGTCGGCAATGTCGAGGGCCTCGGTCTCGAGGCGCTGGGCGTCACCCTCGACCGCGGCACGGTGAAGACCGACGGCCTCGGTCGCACGAATGTGGCGGGCATCTACGCCATCGGCGACGTCGCGGGACCGCCGATGCTCGCCCACAAGGCCGAGCACGAGGGCGTCATCTGCGTCGAGACCATCAAGGGCCTGCACACCCACGCCATGGACAAGCTGATGATCCCCGGCTGCACCTATTGCCACCCGCAGGTCGCCTCCGTCGGCCTCACCGAAGCCAAGGCGAAGGAAGCCGGCTATTCACTCAAGGTCGGCCGCTTCCCCTTCATGGGCAACGGCAAGGCCATTGCACTCGGCGAGCCCGAGGGCCTGGTGAAGACCATCTTCGACGCCAAGACCGGCAAGCTCATCGGTGCGCACATGATCGGCGCCGAGGTGACGGAATTGATTCAGGGATTCGTCGTCGCCATGAACTGCGAGACGACGGAGGAGGAACTCATTCACACCGTCTTCCCCCATCCGACCCTGTCGGAAATGATGCACGAGAGCGTGTTGGACGCCTACGGCCGGGTCGTTCATACGTGATCGATCTCCGTGATGGGACCAAATTCCTGTAGGGAATTGGTCCTATCGCCCTTCCTGATGGATCGTCGCCACTGACCAGCCCCGGCGCCGGACGGGCAGGTGGGGACAAGGTGCGGCAACCGCCCTCTCGCAGGAATAATTTTCGGCGGCCACAACGGCGCAACGGCGGGACTTTCAGCCTCCCTCAGGGGGCCAGCGCGCGATTTCTGCGCCTCGGGAAATCCCCGAAAGGCCGGCAGGCCCTATCCTTCGTGCTGAACGGCAAGGAGGAGGGAGCGGTGCTGGTGATTTGGCTTGTGGCAGCTGTCGCCGCTGCAACGGCGTGCTGGGCGGTTTCGCTGCGGACGACGCTTGCGCCACCACCGTCGCCGGGCGGTCAGGACGACCGCCGCCAGACGGTCGCGCGCATGCAAAAAGGCCGGCGCGAGGCCGGCCTTTCGAAAGTCAACAAGGGCGCGGTTGGCGCGTCAGCTCATGACGCTCTCGCCGGCCGGCAACACGATGGCGGTCGTGCCCACCGGCACGCGGCCGAAGAGGTCGATGATGTCCTGGTTCAGGAAGCGGATGCATCCCGACGACACCTGCGTGCCGATCGTCCAGGGCTCCGTCGTGCCGTGCAGTCGATACAGCGTGTCGCGGTTGCCGCGGTAGAGATAGAGCGCCCGCGGGCCAAGCGGGTTCTCCGGCCCGGGGGGAAGGCCTCCGGCATAGGGGCCGTAACGGTCGGGCTCGCGGCGAATCATGTCCTGCGTCGGGGTCCAGCGCGGCCAGGCGGCCTTGCGTCCGATGGAGGCGATGCCGGTGAGGTTGAAGCCCTCCTCCTTGCCGACGCCGACGCCGTAGCGCATGGCACGGCCGTTCTCCATGACCAGATAGGCATAACGGGCGGAGGGGTCGACGACGATCGTGCCGGGATGCTCGCGGCCGCGATAGGCGACCTCACGGCGAAGCCAGCGCTCGTCCACCTTGCTCAGGTCGATCGCCGGCACGGGATAGGGCTCGCCGGGCACCTCGGCATACATCGCCGCGTAGTAGGGATCGATGCGCGGGGTGTCGATGACCAGCTCCTCGCGCCGCGTGGTGCAGGCGCCGAGAATGAAGGGGGTGCCCAGGACAAGGAAACGTCGGTTGATCGTCATCATACGCCTCGAAACATGCCAGTGCGAAACAGGTTCCCGACCCCTCGCTCGAGTGGTTCGGTCTGCACCGGATTCGTGAACCAAGGTTGGCTCGTTACCACCGGGGGAGGGCGCCAATCATGACGAAACCGTGAGAGCCGGCCCAAGCGCAAGCGACTGTTGCTGCGCTGCACCACCTGCCCTCGCCGAACCCCTCACGCCTACGCCAACCTGGCCCGAGCATGACGAAAAGGGGTTAATTCTTGGCAATCAGCCCGCCTCGGAATGCGATCACAAGCTCGCGAAGAGGTCGTACTCGCTGGCCCGGTCGATCTTCACCGTCACCAGTTCGCCGACGGAAAGCTTGCGCTTCGTGTGAATGAACACGGAACCGTCGATTTCCGGGGCATCGCCCTTGGATCGCGCCTTGACGACCGTCGGGCCGACCTCGTCGATCAGGACCTGCTGGCGCGTGCCGACCTTCTTCCTGATGCGGCGAGCCGAAATCTCGGCCTGCTTCTTCATGAAGCGATGCCAGCGGCGATCCATGACCTCCGGCGGGACATGGCCCTCGAGGCTGTTCGAGGTCGCACCGGCCACCGGCTCGTACTTGAAGCAGCCGACCCGGTCCAGGCCGACCTCGTCCAGCCAGTCCAGCAGGAAGTCGAACTCTTCCTCGGTTTCGCCCGGGAAGCCGACGATGAAGGTGGAGCGGATCGTCAGGTCCGGACAGACCTCGCGCCAGCGGCGGATCCGCTCGGCGGTCTTCTCCTGATGGGCGGGACGCTTCATCCGCTTCAGCACGTCGGGATGGGCGTGCTGGAAGGGGATGTCGATGTAGGGGAGGATCTTGCCCTCGGCCATCAGCGGGATGACCTCGTCGACATGCGGGTAGGGGTAGACGTACTGCATTCGCACCCAGACGCCGAGTTCCCCCAGGGCCTGGGCCAGGTCGAGGAACTTGGTGCGCCAGGTGCGGCCACGCCACTCGCTCTCGGCGTACTTCACGTCGATGCCATAGGCCGAGGTGTCCTGGCTGACGACGAGGATCTCCTTGACGCCGGCGGCGACCAGCTTCTCGGCTTCGCGCATCACCTCGCCGAGCGGCCGCGAGACGAGGTCGCCGCGCAGCTTGGGAATGATGCAGAAGGTGCAGCGGTTGTTGCAGCCCTCGGAAATCTTCAGATAGGCGTAGTGGCGCGGCGTCAGCTTGATCCCCTGCGGCGGCACGAGGTCCAGGAAGGGATCATGCTTCGGCGGTGCCGCCTGATGGACGGCGGCCATCACGCTCTCGTACTGCTGCGGTCCGGTGATGGCGAGGACGGAGGGGTGGGCGGCGCGGATCTGCTCAGGCTCGGCGCCCATGCATCCCGTGACGATGACGCGGCCATTCTCCTTCAGCGCATCGCCGATGGCCGCCAGGCTCTCCGCCTTGGCGCTGTCGAGGAAACCGCAGGTGTTGACCAGCACGAGATCGGCGCCCTGGTGGTTGCGCGCCAGTTCATATCCCTCGGCCCTGAGGCGCGTGATGATCCTCTCGGAATCGACGAGGGCCTTGGGGCAGCCGAGGGAGACGAAGGAAATCTTCGGCGCGGTGCGGTCGGTGTCGGGGGTGATCGTGGCGGTCATCGGAGCTCTTCGCGGGGCAGGGGCTGCCAATAGGCGAAACACGGGTTCGCGACAAGCAATTCGGGGGTGACATGGGGTGGCAATTGTTGAGGTGGATCAAGTGCGCCACTGCCACTCGGTACCATCTTGAGGGTGTCGTGGCGGCCGCCAGGGACGCTCAGGTTCACCCGCCCCGACCCGCCGAGTGGTTCGACGGAAGAAGACCATTGCCATCGGGGGAGTGAGCGTCTGCAAGGGCCACAACCCGCCCGATGGGATGAACCCAATCCGCTTTGCGCGGTTCATCGTTCGTTCAAACACGGCAGGCCAGTCTGCCGTCATCGCAGTCCAAGGAGGTTCCATATGGATCGTCGCAACTTCTTCCTTTCGCTGGCGGGTGGTGCCGTCGCTATCGGCGCCCTCGGTTCCACGACGGCCTCGGCTGCTCCGGCTGCCGGCGCAGCGCCCGCCGCTGGCGCTCCGCTGGAGATGCAGTGGGGCTATGGCTATGGCTACGGATATCGCCGCCGCCGCTTCTACCGCCCCTATCGTCCCTACGGCTTCTACGGCCCGCGTCCGTTCCGGCCCATCCGCCGCTGCTGGATCAACCGCTGGGGCGAGCGCGTCTGCCGCTTCTGATCCGTTCTGACGGCATGCCCAGCCCCGTCGCCTCCCAGGCGGCGGGGCTTTCTCGTGGCCGCGACCCCGGCCGTCGGGCGCAACATTGACTCACAGGGGAAATTCGAGCGTCATTGCCTGGGGATGAATGGTGCGCGAGGGGGACGGCGCGTCATGGAACGGGACGGCGAATTTCGCATCGAGAGCTTCGCTTTCGACGTGATCGATCGCATGCGTGGGACCGACCAGAAGGGCGTCGTCAACGAACTGACGCGTCTGATGTCGACCTTCGGCTTCACCAGCATGATCCTTGCCGGCATCCCCAATCCCGATGACGCCCTCAAGCCGCACGTGGTCGTGCAGGATTGGCCCGAGGGCTGGTCCCAGCGCTATCACGAGCAGAATTATGGCCCGATCGACAGCGCCTTGCAGAGGGTGCACGCGAGCCCGGCGCCCTTCCGCTGGAGCGATACGCGAGAGCCGGGCCGCAGCCGGCGCAACGTTGTTCTCGACGAGGCCTGCGAGTTCCGCCTCAATGACGGTTTCATCGTGCCCTTCCGCGGCGCCGGCGGCTTCCGGTCGGCGCTGTCCTTCGGCACCGACAAGTACATGATCTCCAAGCGCGACGAGAGCGCCATCCACCTCATTGGCCTCTACGCCTTCCAGGCCCTGTCGCCCGTGCCGGAAATCAATGAACTGACGCCGCGCGAGCGCGAGTGCGTTCGCTGGCTCGCAGCCGGCAAGAGCGCCTGGGAGACCGGCCAGATTCTCGGCGTCAGCGAGCAGACGGTGAAGGATTTTCTCCGCCACGCCCGCGAAAAGACCGGCACGGTCAGCGGCCCCCACCTCGTCGCCGAGTGCATGAGGCGCGACTGGCTGTAAATCCCGCGATCGTGGGATGTCGATTCCACGCGGAAGGCATGAGGGTACCTCCCCACAGGGGGTGCGGTCATGCAGTTGCACGTCATTCGCGGCCGCGATGCGGCGCGTCACGCCGATCTGATGGAACAGGTCTGGCGGCTTCGGTACCAGACCTTCGTGGTCGACTTCGGCTGGACCTTGCCGATGGCCCGCGATGGACGCGAGATCGACCAGTTCGACGGTGACGACACCGTCCACTTCGCCCTGTGCGAGGGCGACCGCCTTCTCGTCTACAGCCGCGTACTGCCGACCACCGGTCCGCACCTCCTCGCCGACGTCTACCCTCACATGGCTGCGGAGGTCCCCCGGCGCGAGACGACGCTGGAGTGGTCGCGTCTCTGCGTGCCGAGGAACACTCGCGGCAGGAGGCCGTCCGGCTTCCACAGCATGCTCAGGCACGTCATCGCCCATGCGCTCGACGAGGGTGCCGACGAGCTCAGCCTCCAGGGTCACCCCGACTGGATCCTGTCCTTCGAGCGGATCGGCATCCCGACCCGTCCCATCGGCCTCGGCGCCGTCTGCGACGGGTCGCTGGTGGTGCCCTTCGTCGCGGCGATCTCGGAAGGATCGGTGCGGGCCCTCGATCACATCATGGCGCAGCCGGACCTCCGCCCGGAGCCGGCCGCCCGCCTCTAGCGTGCCGCCGCAGGCGGAACGGACATGACGGAGACTTTGTTGAGTGGGGAGGAAAACATGAAGCGCTCTGAACAGGTGCGTCACATCCTGGACAGCCTCGACGCTGTGCGCATGAAGGCCGGGGCAGGAGAGTTGCGGACCATGCGCTACCTCCTCGACATGGCCCACGCCGAGGGCTCGATTGCTCTCGCGAAAATCGTCTACGAGGAAGAAGACGAGAAGAGCCGCGGAATGGCGGCCGAGTCTCCCCGCGCCGCCGGCAAGGCGGCTTCGGCGGCTGCCGCAGGGGGTGGCTCGTGATGCCGGCATGACCGGCGTCGAGACCCGACCCGGAGGGTCCTGGCGTCGGATGCAGCGTGGCCTGAGCCATCGGCGGCGGCGAGACATGCACGTCGTCGGGACCCCGGGACGGTGTGACAGGCCCGGACGGGCCGGTCCTCCTCGCGTGCCGGTGAGTCGAGGTCGGAGGCAGCGCCGCGTTGACGCGTGCGGTCCTGTCGCCATAGAGAAGCGCACCGCCGGCTGGCGATGACGCGATGATCTGCGCTCGCGCCGACTGCCGGCGGAACCGGGACACCGCGATGGCCTGGTCTGGATGGGTGGCCGAGTGGTTTAAGGCAGCGGTCTTGAAAACCGCCGTGGGTGCAAGCTCACCGTGAGTTCGAATCTCACCCCATCCGCCAAGGGTTTCCGTTAAGCCTCTGAAATTAGTGCGACAATTCGCAATCGTGTGGCGCGCCACCCAACGGTGGCCCCAACTTCGGAGGATGAATCATGCAGCCCAATTCCACGCTCGCACCGCTCGCCACGCTCAATCTGTATGACGGGGTTGTGCGCCGGATGACTGCCCACCTCCTGACCACGAAGAAGGGCCGCCGGGAACTTCGCGCCATCCTCGATTCGTTCGAACGGTCGATGGTGCCCACAATCGACAACGTGGTTTCGATCCACAATCGACGGCCGATCCGAGAAGGCGGGGGGGTCGGGCTCTCGCCTATTGAACGGGAGGCGACGTTAGAAGTCCTGACCTCGATAAAGTCGGCAATGTGAAACGGGGGGCTTCGGCCCCCCTCTTTCATTCCTCGTTCGCGTCTCTTGCCCGCTGGCGACGGGTGCCACCGCGACGGGCTCGACGGGCCGCTGTGCCGCTGAGAAGGTCGGACAGGTCCGCCGCGTCGTGACTGGCGAGCAATCGCCGCTGAACTTCCGGCCAAGCCCTCGCCACCGTGTCCAGCGGGAGAATGTGCGCCTTGTCGATGCGGGTCTGTATCTCGTCCGCGATGGCAGGGGATAGCTTCCTGATCATCGCCATACGGGCCGCTGTGTCGATGGTTGGATAGTTGCCGTATCCGGGCACGCCCGCCACCTTCAGGCCGTTGTTGACCTCTTCCCATCCCCAGGCATTCAGGACGTTGATAAGGGCGCGGGCGTCTGCCGGCTGCACGTCGATGGTGTCGCGCTGCTGCCCCCTGATGCGGCCCCGGTCCTGAACCTCCAGATAGTTTGCGGCAAGCTGCCGGGTCGCCCCGCTGATCACTCGCAGGAACGATTGCGACCGCTCCAGCGGGTGAAGCTGCCTTTCCGGGGGCTCGAATCCGTAGGCCCGCAGGATCATCAGGCTTTGCCCGATCCCGTCCGAATTGGAGAAGATCGACCGCATCCGGTCCTGTTCGCCATCCCTGGCCGCAAGGCGGTAGCTTTCGGCCGCCGAACCATACTTGGACTGCGAGCCGGACATGAGGGCGAGAAGGTCGTTAGCGGCCTGCCCGATGCCCTGCTGCCTGCGAAGGACGTTGCCAAGGAATGCCTTGGTGAAGGCGTCCCCGGCCGTCATCTGCGGGTTGTTGCCGAAGATCCCCGTGACTGCATCGGACGTGTCCCGGCCCGCCGTGGCGGTAAGGCTTCCGATCAGGTGATCGATGACGATTGGAGACTGCCCCGTAAGCTCGCCCAGCTTCTTCGCAAAGGTCGATGTCCGCGCGGTGAACTGGTCACGCGGCTGCGCGTTCTGGAGCCCCATGGGGATAAGGTCGCGGGATGGTGCCCCGTCCATTCCCAGAGTGCGGCCTAGCTTCACCTCATACAGCGCCCGGATGAAGGGGGAGGACTGCGCCAAGCCGTCCAGCCCCTCGAATTGCCGGGGGATGAAGCCCTCTCGCATGCTGTTCATAACCCGCGTCCAGCCTTCAGGATCGGCGCGGCGGATGCCGTCCGATGCCTGCTCAACCGCCGTCATGATGCGGCCGGGAAGGTCGAAGGGCTTGCGGATGGACAAGACCCAATCGTCCGATCCGTCTGCCGCCCGACCCTCGGACAGGGGGAAATTGAAGTATTGCTTCCGCATCCATTCGGAGCGTCGGCGGTAAACCGGGTCATCCCAGACGGCCGACTGATAGGCCAGGGTCGCCACGATGCCAGCGGCCACCGTGCCCCACACCTTCACAGCGTTGCGGAGGGCCGTCTTGTGTTCTCCGTCCAGTTTGTCCCAGCCGCCGCGCTGGTAAGCCTGAACGGCCGCCGTCATCGGCTCACCGATCATCCTGCGAAGCGCAAGGTCCGTGCCCTGAATGCCGGGGTTGAGGAAGGGTTGCAGGCGTCGCCAGCCTGCCATGACGGTTCCGCGCCTGTCATAGTCGAGAAGGTCGCGCGCCTGAAAGACCGCCGCCCGCATGGCCGTAGCGTCGTCCAGCCCCTGCTTTTTCAGGTGATCGAAGACAAGGGCCGTCTGTCCGATGCGGCCGATGGTCTCCGTCGATTCCATAAAGGACACCCACCGCCGCAACAGGGTCGAGGATGCCTGTCCCAGCTTGCCGCGACTGGCTAGCCGGGCAATCTCTGCCGTGGCATCGATGAAGCCGCGCGGGGCCATCTCCAGCACCCTCGCACCTTCCGACCGCAGCTCTCGCACCGATGCCGAAGCGGGACCGCCACGGATGCCGCCCATGGCTGAATAGGTGCGGCCCAGATTGGCCTCAAACGGCTGCGCTGCGGGAGCAATAGCCTTCATGACCTCCCGCTTGATGATGGTGTTATAGACGCCCCGCGCCATGCCAGAGAGGGGAACGCGGCCAAGCAAGCCCACATGCTTCGCGACGAAGGGACGGGTCATGCCGTCCGCAATCAGGTTGCCCAGGGCGAATTGTGGCGCGTTGGTGATCATCTGGGAGAAGAAGCCGTTTAGCCCGCCCATCATCTCGGTTAGGGCGTCTCGTTCGCGGCTGCTCATCTGCACCATGGCGTCATAGAAGGAAGCGGCCCACGGATCGGTCCCGATCTTCCATGCGGTGCGCTCGCCACCTTCCCACGTGAACCAGAGTCTATCCCCCGATGGCGTGACCTCCTGCGCTCGGTAGATCGTGGCGGACGGGTCAACGCCCACCATTTCCTCTAGCGATCGGATAATGACTTCGGCCTCGTTCGCATCCCGGCCCGCCTGCCGCATCCCCTGCCGGATCGCCTCGGCAAGGTCCACAGACTGCGCCTTGATCTCGGTATTGGGGACGCGCTCGATAAACCGGCCGGAAAACTCGCCGCCGCTCTGCGCCAGCTTCACGAAGGCCAGGCGCATGTCGTTCTCGGCAATGATGCGCTCATACCGGGCAACGTCCATCATCAGGGATGCCAGCGGCCCCTTGATGTCGCGGGTCGAGCCCTTCAGCCGCTTGATGTCCGCACCGCCCGCGCCCGTGGCATCGCCCCCACCGCCTGCCGGCCGGTTGTCGAGCATGTCACGCTGGAAAGGCACGTAATCCTCGTTTCGTGCCGCGATGGCGTCCCGCACCTTTGTCGGGAGAATGCCGGCATCATGGATGCGGTCGAGGAAGGCGCGGGAGTAGGCGAAGACCATATCGGCCGCCTCCCGAAACTGCGGGTCCGCCGCCTCCATCTGCTGAATGCCCCGGCCGACCTCGTTCTGAGACAGGCGAACCGGCTGATTGAGAAGCTCGCCACGGGCTCGGCGCTCATACAGCGCACGGGCACGGCGAAGCATCAGATAGGTGTCAAAGTCCCGCATCCGGTCGGGACTGGTCGTCATGGACAGGTAATTGCCATTGCCTGCCGTCTCCAGCGCCGCCTTGATCGACGGGCTCACCGGCGGGTCAATCGCCCCCTGCAAACCGTATCGACGGACACCGGAAAAGAAGCTGTCCGTGGCCGCCTGTTCAGCCCCCGGAAGCATCCTGAAATTCAGCGCCGCATCGACGCCCTCGAACTCGCCCATGGGGCGGCCCAGCTTGCGGAAGCGCGCCCCCTTGAGACGAGACGCCAGCTTAGACGCCCAATGCCCCTCACCACCGACAACCGCCGCATAAATCCGGCTTGCCCATAGCTCCAGAGATTCAGCGGCCCCGTAGGCGCGAACGTCTGAACGCAGGCGATCAAGCCCGCGAGGCTCCAGCGCATCAGCGATGGTTGACCGGGCCGCCTGCACGGGGTCGAGCCCGCTATCGATGGACGAGACGCGGGCTGCATCCTGAATGATCCTTTCGACCTCAGGGGCCTTCTCCAGCACTCTGCTGAAGTCTGCTGCGAAGCGGGGGGCCTGCTTCTCGGCATAGGCGGGGTTCGTCACCAGAAGCCGCAGGAACTCCGCCACGCCCTCATCCGCCCTTTGTTTATCGGGCGTGCCGGCTCGCACCTCGTCCAGGGCCTTCAACTCGTCCGCATGTCGGGACACCGCAGCCACGAAATCACGCGCCGCAGGGGATGCCCGCAACGTCTGGTCAACCGCATGGCCCATCTCATGGGCGAAGGTCTGAAAGTCACCATCCGCCCGGATGCGGATCGTTCCATCCTTCAGCTTGTATTCGCCTTCGGCATTGCGGGCGGTGAAGCGTCCATCAACTTCAACCTTGCGGCCCATCTCATCGGCAATGCGGCGCATCTCGGTCGTGACGCGGAAGTCTCGCGCCTCGTCCGGGGTCACAGCCTGCCGGGGGACGCTATCCTCGCCCTGAAGCTCCCTGCGCTCGGGAAAGCGCCTGTCAGGGTCCATCGTCTGCGGACGCTGCCCGCGCTCCAGCGGCTGAACGTCACCTGTGACGTCACGAGACGTCAGCGTGACGTCACGAGTGACGGGAGTAACGTCACTAACGTTATTCGCGTTACGGGCCTCGGGGGCTTTTGCGTCAGCTTGACGCAAAACCTCTCCGTCTCGGGAAGGTGTCGCAAGTTGAGACACCTCGCGAGCATTCCCCAATCTTGGGGAGTCCACAGGATTCGCAGCGGGAGTCACTGACGGGCTTTCCGCCCGTGCTGCTACATCCACAGCCTCCGAGACAGAACGCCCGCCAGCGGCCTCGCCAGCGCCACGCAGGGCACCGGGAGCCTCTATCGCACCCCTGAGGGCCGCACCGCCTGCAAAGCCCACAACGGGGGCCAGGGCGGTTTGTGCCACGTCATACTCACCTTGCGCCCCTGACAGCATGCGGACGCCCTGCACCGCAGGGTCAACCGCCGTGTTCATGATCGCCGCATCGACACCCGATCCGATGATGCGGGATGCGAGGGGGCCAAGGGCACGACCGGCCGCCTGCATGACAGGTCCGACCACACGCGCCG
>VFQR01002343.1_pt1 | contig 12240 bp, 10 predicted proteins | sample 3512321 | NCBI WGS metagenome assembly VFQR01 (sample SAMN10412374, study PRJNA504923) | tailings metagenome | isolation source: Relicate 3 Philex TSF1 revegetated site | place: Philippines: Tuba, Benguet | collected 2017-08-29
CGCACAGCGCTGGCTCCCCTACGTATCTTTTCAAAAATCAAATAGTAGTCCTATATTTGATTTTTAGCAAGCTAGGTACACCTTTATTCCTTCTTCCCAGTCCCCAGCGATGCACTGAGCTTGCCGAAGTGTCCCCAGTCCCTTACCTCATATCCCTGGCTCATGATGAACTTACCACGGACAATTCCAGTTCTTCTTGTAGGGGCTACCTTAGCTGTGCTGTCCCCTGAACTTGGCACTGCTTCCTCCGTTCAAAAGATACCTAACCTTGCCCAAGCATCAAGTAATTTACCAGTGGTCAAATCAGCAGGACTTTCTCCTGATATGAACGTACCTTGGTCAAAACCTGTGAGAATTCTTGACCCTTTTGAAGGCGAGTTTGTTGGAGTTTTTGATCGCAATTATTTAGGTGGTTATTTATACCGTAATAGTTCCAAGCAAGTTATTACTTTATGGACTCCTTCTAGCGTTCGACTACTCGTAACAGTAAATTCCGGTCAAGCAAGGTCTTCTTTCTACACCGCAGGTCATTTGTATCCCAGACCAGATTATTTGAGATTCGTGACCACCCAAAAAGTAGATAAACTTTTAATCAAAGTTCGAGAACAAGTTTTTCAACTAGACGGTTCAACCGGCAATTTTGTCGTTAGTCAAGAATTAGCCACTGCTTTGAAAAACGCTCCAGACGAGAACTTAGACATCAGACTAGTACTAGAAGGAGGTCAAACTATTGATAGCGAAATCGGTAAAGGGACGGTGCAAGCTTGGCGAAGTATTTACCAAAGTACGGAAAAAAGTTAAAGGCAAAAGCGAAAAGGGATAAATTTAACCTTTCCTCCATGCCCCATCACTCCCAACTCTTCACTCAACAGCCATCAGTCAACAACCCCACTCACATCAAGAAGACCTCAAATGATTAATCAATTTTATTTATTGAATTGAAAAAAAAAAGTAATTGTTTCTATCCTTGAAAGTCTTTAAAGTGGAGTTAGCCGGTCAACATTTAGTTGATTATCAATTTTTTCTTAGCAATAGCTTAGGGAAATAGATTCAGTAACTTTGTATATTTAGGTGTGAGTTTAAAATATTACGCCTGTGGTAATCTCTAACAAATCAGAATACGCCCTTCTAGCCCTGTTAGAGTTGGCAACTTGCTACCCTAACGGTGACGCCCTGCAAATTCGAGAGATAGCAGCATTACAAGACATACCTAACCGCTATTTAGAACAACTCCTGGCAACATTAAGGCGTGGAGGTTTAATTAAGAGTATACGCGGAGCCAAAGGTGGCTATGTTTTGGCAAGAGATCCCAGAACAATTACTGTACTGGATGCTTTTAGCTGTATGGAAGGGTCAGATGCTGTTGTCTCTACTTGTGAACCGCCTCCCAGCACAGTAGAAGGTGAGCTAATTCAGGAAGTTTGGCAGGAAGCACGTCAAGCTGCTAACTCAGTCTTGGAAAAATATACACTCCAAGACCTTTGTGAACGCAGAGCAATCCGACAACAGAAAGAATTAATGTATTACATTTAGCAAGGTTAAATTTCCGAAAAATCCGACATATCATTTTTGTATTCAAAAATACAAAATAAATTTTGACAGTATTATGGTTTGTGATAGTGCATTATATAGTCAAGAGAATCTGAAGTTAATTGAGAATTTAAAATGGATAACTAGAGTACCGATGACGATAAAAAGAGCTAAAGAGTTAGTGGGGAGGCTCTTGAGGCAGGGGAAGAAATTGGATAGTGGCGTTGGATGGAGGAATTGAGTTATCGTAGGGGCGCACAGCTGTCCTTGGTGTCAACTTAAACTTAAACGCTTGTGGGATAAGCGTTTTACCCCACCCCTCAATCCCCTCCCCTTACTAAGGGGAGGGGAGGTTTTGCGCCAGCAAAGCCGGGGTGGGGTAATGCGGATCGTCATGGTAAGTGAGTCAATTCACAATCCAGTTTTGACAAGGGTTCCGCGTTAAGTTGACACCAATGCACAGCTGTGCGCCCCTACCCGTGTACCTCACCAAGCTGTGCTGTAATTCTTGGATGTCCCTTACTACCGAGTGCGAAAACCCTGTTTTCCATTAACTTGGTCAAAGAGTACATCGTATTTATCAAAAAATGCAATTCCAGGATTTACAAATATACTCAGTTGTGTTTGTGGTGAAATACTCAAATTCCAGCGATTAAATCCGTCGCGGGTTCCTGGTTTGAGACTGTAATCAAAAATGCCATTCATTGCAACTTTCACAGTATTTGCTGAACCTAATGTTCCTGGTTTGAGTTTTCCTGCTGTAGAAGTTGACTTGAATTCAGTCAAACCATTAATAGTTCCAGTATCAGCGATCGCTGTGGCATTACAAGAATTTTTCGCAGAACTCCCAGCAAGAGTTAAACAAGCTTTGCTCAGTCGAGAGTCCCATCTTTTACCGGGTACACCATTAATTTCGGGTTGTTGACTCCAAGCAGCCATTTTGAAACCTGCTTGATTCTGGGCAGTTAAACCGAGAATGAGGCTGCCATTGTTGTTACTACCACCATTTCCTCTGACAATAAATCCGTTACTCAAATTCCCTGGTAATTTTCTCAACGGGTTATAGGGAAGCGACTTTTCAAAATAGTTGACACCAATAACACCGGAAAATGGTACGCCACTATTTGCTGAACATTTAGGTTTTTGGGCAGTGCATTGACGACTGGTAACAACTTGTACGGGAACGGGTTCGGCGGTGGGAATCAAACCAAACCGGACATTAGTGTAAACTAATTCTCCTTCTAGCATAGTACCATCACTTAAAACCTCCTTGATATTTTGACCTGTTCTTTGGATAGGAGAATTACCTAAAAACTCTTTGGGAACTCTTAGTCCTGCTGACCCTGTATCTAATAAAACACGTTTTGCTTGACCTCCGGCGATCGCCGCTTCGAGAAAATAGCCGCGAACACGTTGACCGAGGGAAGGTTTTGGATATAAAGGTAAGGATATGGTGTTAAAAGTTGGCTGGCGGGGTGTATTTTGCGAGATGTCGCGTAACACCCGATTGGGAAAAAGAGCCGCAAATGCCGACTGGCGCTGGGCTGCTGGTTCAGGCGCAATATCCCAAAGGCTTTCGTAGTAGAAAAACCCAATACCTAAACCGCGTTGTTGCGCTGCTTGCACCTGGGATTGAATTTGTGATATGGAAACTGGGCGATTTCGTAACCCCGCCATAATACCGATACCAGTTGGGATGACTTGTTGTGTTTCTAAAATTTCTGGGCGGGTAATTTGACCGATAAAACTTTCTAAATCATTACGGTACACCTGCATCACCAACTCATCGACAATACCCAAACGTACCCAGTTGAGCCAATCTTGCAGTTGCAGCTTGTAAGCAAAATCATAGTAATTGGGAGAAACTGAGAAAATAGCATTCGGTTTTCGGGCTTTCACAGTTTGGTGGAGGTCTACCATGAAGGCGGTAATTTTATCTGCCCGCCATTTTATCCATGCTTGGGCTTGGGGATTAGGTGGAGGAGGATTTCCAGTTTCTTGAGTATATAGGCTAATTGTGTATTTATCGTAACCAAAATCTACGGGTAAACTCGTATGGTCGTCAAATTGAACGCCATCAGCATTGTATTGAGTGATGACTTCCATCACCAGTTCGCGGATAAACTGTTGCACTCCGGGGTGAAAAGGATTCAACCAAGCTACTTCACCCGCAGCAGTAATTGAAGTTTGAGTCCCATCCTGTTTTTGTGTTAGCCAGTCTGGATGCTGGGATGCCAGTTCTGAAGTTAAAGGAACCATGAAACCAAATTCAAACCAAGGTATTGCTAGTAGTCCTTGGCTGCGGGCTTGGCTGATAATGTCTGCAATTACATCTTGGCCATCTGTTCCCTTGAAGAAAAAGGGTATACCTTTTTTCTGCATGATGGCACTGGGGTATTGTGTGTAACCATCATTCCAGACTACGGGATAAACAGTATTAAAGTTTAACTGCCGCAGTTGGCTCATGGCTGCTTGCACCTGTGAACGATTTCTGAAAACGCTAAAATCGTTACCACTTAGCCACACACCCCGAATTTCCTGACGAGGTAGTTGGGCAAACACAGGAACAAAGGTATTAAATTGCAATGCCGCCAAGAATGATATTAGACATAATAATGGCAGCAGACGCTTTCTTAAAAACCACCAAGCTCGAAGCAATGTCCGTTGACTGACTACGCTGCTCACAGGCTGAAATAGGAAGTTATTTAAAGTCGCATTAATTTCTCTGCTTTTTTGCCAAAACTCAGTTGTCATTATTTTTACTTACTCAACGCCGATTAATTATTTATATTTTCCATATAAATGTTAAATTGCTACACCAAAAAAACTGATACAGTAATTTAGCTGAAGATATTTGACGCAGTTATCAGCTTAGTGGTGCCGCATAGAAATAATGGCAAAAGTTTTCAGAGAGTGACACAACAGGGGTAAGCTGTAGTTAAGCTACTTCAGAGACTTCCAGAAAATAAAATATCTAATTAACTCTTGTGGGGTGGGCGTCTCGCCTGTCCTATGGAGTGGGCGGGCAAGATGCCCACCCCACAATATTGGATAATTTATTTCTTGGAGTTCCCTCAGGCAATGCCAGATGCTATGGTGAAATTGATCCTATGAATTTCAAACCTCACCAAAGTACTTTTGACGACAAACTAAGCGCCAGTATTGGGCTGGTGATGGGACTGCTGTTCATTGGGGGCGGTTTTTGGGTACGTAACATAGTTGCCCACGAAGGTGCAACGTTAAACGAAACACGGGGTACGGTGGTGGACAGCATCAGCCGTCGCGATCGCACCGATACAAACAATCAGCAAAAAGAAACCTACGCGCCAGTTATCGAGTTTCTAGCCAACGGCGAACGGACTCGGTTTACAGGTAATTATGAGTCTTACCGTTCTAGTAACGGCCAGATAGTGGTGGTACGTTACGATCCTAAACAACCAACAAGCACTGCGCGTGTGGTGAATCCCCTTGAAGGTTTAGTACCTTGGGGGATGTTTGGTATGGGTGGATTAGCTGTGCTTTATAGCCTGGGTGCATTGTTGCCTGTACGCTGGTCTTCAGGTGAATAACTAGGAACTGGACTGTTTTGATTTTCGTGCTGACTTTGGCGGTGTTCGATGTGTACCAAAATATTTTTCACTGCGGTAACGTAACCACACCCGTAACACTTGGGGAATCTGCTCTTTTTGTTCCTTGCTGAGGGTGTTGTAAAGGGCTAAAGCGCGATCGCTCTCACCCCGACAAGCAGCATTGTTGTGAGCATCCCAATAGCTGCGGGCTACTCGAATCCGCCGACACACTTCTTTAATCAGTGCATCTGGCAAAAGTGGACTATCTTGCTTGGTCATGGTCAAATGCTATAAATTTCTAATGCCATCCTAGCAAGTTAGACTTATGGCGGTTCCCAATCAATCAGGTACAGAAATTTGTAGGGGCGCAAAGCTTTGCGCCCCTACCAAGTACCTCGCTAAAATGGGAAATGCTAGAAAAATTTTGAATTTACGCGAAATCATTTTCATACCTAAATTCAAAACTAAGGACTTTTCAAACATCCTCTAAGAATTGAAAGTAGAGAGTAGTGTAGTTAAATGCTATTTTGGGCATACTAAGGAAAAACTTAGGCAATCTTTTGAGCGACTCATTCCTAATTTGGGATGAAATGCCTAGAAGAAAGTCAATACCTTGCAGGATTAAGCAAGATGGTCTTTTTCGACATTGTTCCGCAACAATCTTCTCAGGCTTTTCTGTGGAGTATTCTGAACAGCATTACAGATCCGATTTTTGTCAAAGACAGACAACACACTTTGGTGTTTGTCAATGATGCATTGTGTCAGTTCATGGGATATAAACGCGCAGAACTGATGGGTAAGTCCGATTATGATTTATTTTCCAAAACAGCAGCCGATATTTTTTGGGAGCGAGATGAACTGGCATTCACCACAGGCTTGACTGATGAACATGAGGAATTAATCACAGATTTTAACGGTGAAAATCAGATTGTTTCTACTAAGAAAAGCCTATTTTATGATGAAGTTGGTAATTTATTTTTAGTGGGTTCAATTCGACTGATTGCTTCCAAAAATAAAATTGAAACTGCTTTGCTGCGTCAAACAGTAAGTAAGTTGGAACAGGAAATTCATGAACGTCAAGAAACAGAAAAGCGCTTTCGCAGGCATAGTACTGCTTTACAACAACTTGTGCAAAGTGAAAAACTACAACACGACGATTTTGAAATTGCCATCCGCTATATTACCAAAGTGGCTAGTTTGGGTCTTGATGTTGAACGTGTAAGCGTTTGGTTATATACAGAAAAACGTTTAGGAATTCAATGTATTGATTTATATGAACGTGAAAATAATTGCCACAGTCATGGTTTAATATTATATGTTTGTGATTTTCCTAATTATTTTCAAGCTCTAAAAGAAGAACAAGTAATTGCAGTTTCTGATGTTCATACCGATCCTCGTACTTCGGAGTTTTCTGCAACTTATACAACCCCGTTGGGAATTGCTTCAATGCTAGATGCTAGGATTTGGTCTAGAGGAGAGGTGATTGGTGTAGTTTGTTGCGAACATTTAGGAACTCAGCGTCAATGGACATTAGAAGAAGAAAGTTTTATTAGCTCGATTACTGACTTTGTACGACTGGTAATTGAATCACGCGATCGCAAAAATGCTGAAGAAGCACTGCGGCAATCAGAAATGCAGTTCAGACAACAAACTCAAAAATTAGAGGCAGCGTTGAAAGAATTACAACGCACCCAAACTCAAATGATCCAAAGTGAAAAAATGTCTTCTTTGGGACAATTGGTAGCAGGTGTAGCTCACGAAATTAATAATCCAGTTAACTTTATCTATGGCAATATTGCACCTGCTCATGATTACATTGAAGACTTATTAAACCTGATTAAATTATATCAAGAATACTACCCTGTTCCAGTTCCAGTTATTCAATCAGAAATTGTGGCTATCGACCTAGAATTTTTGATGGCAGATTTACCTAAGCTCTTATCTTCAATGAAAATAGGAGCAGAGCGCATTCAGGAAATTGTTCTTTCTTTGCGAACTTTTTCTCGTTTGGATGAAGCTGAATATAAAGCAGTTGATATTCACGAAGGTATTGATAGTACGTTATTCATTTTAGAGAGTCGTCTGAAAGCAAAACCCAATCATCCGGGGATTGGAATTATTAGAGAATACGAAGATTTACCTTTAGTTGAGTGCTATGCAGGTCAGCTAAATCAGGTATTCATGAATATTTTAAGTAATGCTATTGATGCTTTAGAAGAACGGGATAGCCAACGTACTCAACAGGAAATTAAACAATCTCCTAGTGTCATTCAAATTTGCACAGAAACAATTAATAAAAATCAGATTGCTATTAAAATTGCCGACAATGGCCCCGGTATACCGGAAAACATCAAGCAACGTATTTTCGACCCCTTCTTTACTACAAAACCAATTGGTAAAGGAACAGGAATGGGTATGTCAATTAGTTATCAAATTGTCACCAAAAATCATCATGGAACCCTTGAATGTATTTCATCTCCAGATGGAGGTGCAGCTTTTGTGATTGTCATCCCTTTAAAACAACAGCAGTTTGTTAAGTAAAACAACTTGTGCATTTTCCACCGTCAAAAGCGTTTTGGGTTACTGTGGGTATTTTAGGGTAACGTGATTATCGGTAGCTACTAGCGATCGCACTTGCCTCAAGATAGAAGATATTCTTACCAAAATAGAATTATTTTGGTAACAAAGCCGAACTATGAGGTTGCAGATGGAGGCGAAAAGTACAACCCTCAAACCACGAACACCCCTGATTATTGCAGGAATTGTTCTTGGTTTGGGTCTTGGAGGATTTATTGATGGCATTTTACTGCATCAGTTACTTCAGTGGCATCATATGTTGAGCAACATTCGACCTCTGACAAACGTTGCCAATCAAGACTTGAACATGGTATGGGACGGCTTATTCCATGCCTTTGATTGGTTATTAACCGTAGTCGGAATCATCTTACTATGGCGTGCCGGAGGACGTGATGATGTTCCTTGGTCATCACAAACTTTTGTGGGTTCAATACTGATTGGTGCTGGGTTATTCGACGTAGTGGAAGGACTGATTGACCACCAAATTCTCGGTATCCATCATGTTAAACCAGGCCCAAATCAATTAGTTTGGGATCTAGGATTTCTTGCATTCGGTGGACTACTTGCCGTTATTGGCTGGATAATGATAAAAAAAGATTCAATTGTTATTAATGAATAGGGCATTGGGAGCGTTGACTGTTGACTGAGGAGTTAAGAATTTGGAGTTTATAATTATTCTCCTTGTCCCCCCATCTCCCCATCTCCCCACCTCCCCATCTCCCCATCTCCCTCTATGTCTACAGATGCTTTTGAAAAAACTAACTTGAATTGGCAGCTTTCTCAATTCCAACAACAAGTAGGAGAATGGTGGGAATACCAGTTTTACCGCTTGGAAGGAGCTTTGCCAGAATTACCCGATGGATGGTCAATTAGCCCTTGGGTAGGTGAGTTACTGAAATTCCTGTTTTGGCTGATACTAGGCTTATTTGTAGCTTGGGTAGCTTGGCGGTTATGGCTAGAATTCAGTCCCTATCTATATTCTTGGCTGAATAGAGGTAGGAATTTTACTGATTTTGATGTTAAAAATAGCTCTCATAAATCATCTATTGCGGTCTTGTTGGAGCGATCGCAAAAATTTTACCGTCAAGGCAACTACCGTGAAGCTTGCCGTTGTCTTTATTTAGCAATGTTACAGCATTTGCATCAGCAAGCGATCGCACCTCACAAAGTCAGCCGTACAGATGGAGAATATCTCCAATTATTGCGATCATCTGTGAGTCCCATACAGCCTTATGAAACTCTAATTACCACTCACGAGCAATTATGTTTTGGGAATGCCGACATTTTACCAGACAACTATGAGCAGTGCCGACAAGCTTATCGGGAAATTTCACCTGAATAAAATGATGGCGTTGCTCCCATTGCGGGATGATTTGAGAATTTGCATCAACTGTAATCCAATATGCTTGTTGATAGTATATTCAATATTCAGTTGCGTTTGTGTTTGGTCACAAACTTCTAATAAAATAGGAGCAATTAAAACTTCACATTTTGCCGCTTCACCAATTAGATGAACGCGGATTATCGCAAAGCTTTGCGCCCCTACCAAGTACCTCACGCTTATTGGTAAATGCTATATATAATATTAGTTGTTGATTCCTTTTAACAAAAGAACTCAGGAGTCAGGAGCCAGAAGTCAGAATGAACTTCTGTGCGACTGGCGAATGAGTAGAGGGTTTAAATCCCCACCGTCTACACGGTGTCCACAGTTGGTTGGGGTTTGAATCCCCATCCAACTGATTCTGAATTCACCAATTCTGTCTTCTGACTTCTTCTTCAAGACACACTTTTAAAGAAAAAGTTAACATAGTTATTAACTCTTGAAGACACAACTAACACCAAGTTTGCACTACCCGACCTTGTAATTGTTGTCCTAACCAAGGTGTATTTTGTGAAAGTGTATGCAAATTTTTATTTTCAACTTTCCAGGTTTGTTGGGGGTCAAATAAAGTTAGTTCTGCTGATTGATGAGGGCTAATTGCATTTACTTTCTGCCCCAAACACTTGGCTGGATTACTACTCAATGCCCGCCATAATTCTAATGCTGTAAATTCCCCAGTTTCCACAAGATATTGCCATAGCAAAGGCAATGCTAACTCGAAACCGATCGCTCCAGCTGGTGCTTCAGCAAAAGCTTGGACTTTCTCTTCGTAGGTGTAGGGTGCATGGTCAATAGCGATCGCATCTATAACCCCTTCACGCACACCCCAACGCAACGCCGCTACATCACTGGCATTGCCTAAAGGCGGGTCTAAATGCAGGCTTGTATTATAACTCTTAATTGCTTTTGTGTCAAGTAAAAGGTGCATCCATGTGGTGCTGGCGGTGATGGGTAAACCAGCAGCTTTAGCTCTTGCGATTAATTCCACGCTGCGGGCTGTGGAGACACGCATGATGTGTACTGGCGTGCCGATGGCTGCAACTAATTCTAGCAGAGCAGCGATCGCACTTGTTTCGGCGCTGGTTGGTATTGGCGGTAAACCTAAACGCAGGGCTTGAGCACCTTCTCTGATTACACCATTTCCAGCTAATTGGCGATCGCAAGGCCAAAGCGCAACTGGTTTACCCAACGGCTGAAGATACTCTAACACCCGCTGCACCAGCGCTAAATTTTCCAAAGGCTTACCATCGGTAAAACCAACAACCCCAGCTGATGCTAAATCTGCCAATTCCGTCATTTGCTTCCCAGCAACATCAAGGGTAATAGCACCCCAGATAGAAAGCAGGGGGAGAGAATGAGACGCAAAGAGTGAGAGACGCTCTGACGCGGAGAAATCGTTGATAGCATCCCCGCGTCCCCGCGTCCCCGTGTCCCCGTGTCTCTTAGTATTCTGTAACTGCACCACAAGCGCAGGATTATCAATAGCTGGAGATGTATCGGGTAATAGACTAACTCTAGTAAACCCGCCAGCAGCAGCAGCTTGCAAAAGAGACACAAGAGTTTCTCGTTCTTCAAATCCTGGTTCGCCGGAATGGCTGTATAAATCCACCAACCCAGAACCAAGAACTAATCCCCGACAATCTCTGATTTGAGTATCAGAACTGATATTAGAAATTGACGAAGCTATTGCTTGGATATAACCATCAGCAATCAGCACATCAAATACTTCATCGGTTTCGGAAACTGGGTCAATTACCCGTACTTGTTGCAGCAGTTCAATCATAAAAGTTTTTAATTAAGAGTTAGGAGTTAGGAGTTAAGAGTTAGGAGTTAGGAGTTATAAATTATTTCCTCTTTGCTCATCACTTTTAACTTTATTCCTCACTGCTAACTTCATTCCTCACTCCCATCTTTATTTCTTTCTAACTCCTCACTCCTAACTCTTAACTCAGCACTCAGCACTCCTACAAGGCTCCGGCTGCTGTTTTATCTAATACACCTCCACCCAAGTGACTGGTGATGTTCATTGCTTGCAATACTGGTAAACCATCTAGTCCACAAGGATAATCAATAACACTAACGGCGCCATTTCCCTGACGAAAATTCCAGAAATTCTCTAGCGGTAAACCGAGAATGTGACAAAGCAAGGTTTTATTTGTAGCATCGTGGGCTACTACTAAAAGAGTTTTAAGTTGATTAGTTAATGCTGTTTGGACAATTGATTCCCAAGCTGCAACGCTACGTTCCCATACCTGTTGCAAATTTTCGCCTTCGGGCATTTGGACTTGGGCTGGGACTAACCGCCAGCGCTGTAACTCTCCGGGAAATTCTTGCTCTATTTCTGTTTCTAATTTTCCTTCCCAAAGTCCGTGGCTGATTTCTCTTAAACCATCTTGCAATTCTAGCTTGACATTTGGATGGTGTTTTAAGATAATTTCTGCTGTTTGTTTAGGACGTAGCATCGGACTACTTACAGCATAAGCGATCGCTACTTCTTGCAGAAATTCACCTGCTTTTTGCGACTGTTGTCTACCGTTATCGTTGAGGGGGACATCTATTTGCCCTTGAAATCTAGTTTGGCGATTCCACTCTGTTTCCCCATGACGCACTAGCAGTAACCGTACTCCTTGATGTTCTGGCCGCAAGGAGGGTAAAGTTTCCCCGGTGTGTTGGGTCTGGTTCAAAGACTCTAGCTGCACTGGTTCCCCCAAACCCCCAGCAAAATTAAGGACGCTAATACCACAGTTAGATTGCTGTATTGAATGGTAACGACTTGGGGGAATTCCTAATGCTGTGCTAATTAAGGCGCGATTAATACCGTTATGTCCCACAATGAGAATGGTTTCGCCTTGATGCTGTGATAAAATTTCTTGCCAGAACTGCTGCGCTTGTTGGTATAAAGCCAGAACCGGAAAATATTCTCTTGTTTGGTGTGCATCATTAAGCACCATCCGCAGTTCGTCGGGTCGTTCGTGCCAAGTCCGGTAGTCTTCGGCTAATTCCTGCTTAACTTCGGAAGTGAGCATTCCTTCCCATAAAGGCAAATCAATTTCCAGCAGCAAATCAGAAACTTGCACTACCGCAGACTGCCCAGCACCAGAAGCTAATTCACTATGAATAATATCTGCTGTGTGTTTGGCTCTTTGCAGGGGACTGCTGTAAATCGCATTAAACGAAAGATTA
>VFQR01002345.1_pt1 | contig 12233 bp, 13 predicted proteins | sample 3512321 | NCBI WGS metagenome assembly VFQR01 (sample SAMN10412374, study PRJNA504923) | tailings metagenome | isolation source: Relicate 3 Philex TSF1 revegetated site | place: Philippines: Tuba, Benguet | collected 2017-08-29
GAGCTCGGCGTGCTGCGGGCCGTGGGTGCCACGCGCTCCCAGGTCCGCTCCGCGATCCGCTGGGAGTCGGTGTTGATCGCCGGGTTCGGGACGCTGCTCGGGCTCGTGATCGGCACCGGGTTCGGCTGGGCCGTGGTGCGGGCGCTGGAGTCCGAGGGGATCCGTCGGCTCGTGGTCCCTGTCGGCTCACTGGGGACGATCGCCGCACTCGCTGCCACCGCCGGCATCCTCGCCGCCGTGCTCCCGGCGCGGCGGGCAGCTCGGCTCGACGTGCTCCGGGCGCTGGCCTCGTGAGCACCGGTCTGCACAGCGGTGCGGCTCGTAGAGTCGGTCCGTGAGCGTCGCCGAGCCAGCCCAGCCGCCGCCACACGCGGCGACGTCTCGGCGGCTGGCCCGCCTCCGCGATCTCCCGGTCCTGGTCCAGGACGGGCTGATCGTGGCGGCGGTGCTGGCGGTGCAGGTCATCGCGCTCGTCACCACCGGGCCTGATCGGCTCCCGTCGGGCGCGCTGGCACGCCCGGTCGACGCCGGTGCCTACGCGTTGGTCGCGCTGGCCACGCTGCCGCTGCTGGTGCGGCGCCGGTTGCCCTACGTGTCGCTGGCCGCCGCGCTCGTGACGATGCTCGCCTTCGGCGTCCTCGACTACGCCGGGCTCTTCGTCGGCTACGCGATCCTGGTCGCCGTGTACTCGGTGAGTGCCCACCGAGGCTTGCGGCCGGGGGTGATCGCCGCCGGCGTCAGCGTCGCGGCGCTCGTCCTCTCGTACCGGATCGCGTCGTGGGATCAGACGGCCGCAGACACGGCCTTCGACCTGCTCGCGGTGGCGACCGCCGTGGCCCTGGGGGACGGCACCCGGAACCGGGTCCGCGTCGCGGACGAACAGGCGGCGAGGCTGGAGGTCGCCGCCGCGGAGCAGGAGCGCATCGCCCAGCAGACGGTCGTCGACGAGCGGGCGCGCATCGCTCGCGAGCTGCACGACCTGGTCGCCCACTCGATGAGCATCGTCGCCGTCCAGGCCGGGATGGGCCACCACCTGATCGACCGCGATCCCGAGCGGGCCAAGGAGGCCCTCGCCGCCATCGAGACCACCACCCGCCAGGCACTCACCGAGATGCGCCGGATGTTGGGCGTGCTGCGCACGACCGACCAGACGGCCACGGGCGCCAGCGCCGAACGCGAGCCTCAGCCGGGCTCGGCCGACATCACCGCGCTGGTCGCGGAGGCGAGGGCCGGCGGGCTCGACGTCGAGCTGGTGGTCGTGCCCACCGAGCCAGCCGCTCCCGTGCCGCCCGGCGTCGCCCTCTCCGCCTACCGGATCGTGCAGGAGGCGCTCACGAACGTCCGCAAGCACGCCGGTCCGGCCCGGGTGGAGGTGGCGCTGCGGTACGAGCCGGACCGGATCACGGTCGTCGTCGACGACGACGGTCGGGGCATGTCGACGCTCCCCGAGGGGCGCCCGGGGTTCGGGCTGATCGGCATGCGCGAGCGGGCGGGTGTGGTCGGTGGCGAGCTGATCACAGGGCCGCGTCCCGGCGGAGGATTCCGTGTGCAGGCCACCCTGCCCGTGACGAGGGAACCATGACCCGCCCGCCCAGCCGGCGTTGCACGAGGTGTCGCGGATGAGCGTCGCGCAGATCAGGGTGATGGTGGTCGACGACCAGGCGCTCGTGCGGGCGGGTTTCGCCGCGCTGCTCGGCTCCGACCCGGACATCACGGTGGTGGGTGAGGCGGCCGACGGTCGCGAGGCGCTCGACATGGCCGACGCGGCCCGACCCGACGTGGTCCTGATGGACATCCGGATGCCTCGCATGGACGGCATCGAGGCCACGCGCGCGCTGCTCGAGCGACGGAGCCCACCGGCCGTGCTCGTGCTGACCACCTTCGACCTCGACCAGTACGTCTACGACGCCCTGCACGCGGGCGCCTGCGGGTTCCTGTTGAAGGACACCCCGCCGGCCCAGCTGATCGACGCGGTCAAGATCGTCGCCGCCGGCGACGCCCTCATCGCACCGAGCATCACCCGCCGTCTCATCGCCGACTTCGCGCTCCGCGCCCCGCGGCGCCCTGCGACCGACGATCCGGCTCTGGCGCTGCTCACCGATCGCGAGACCGAGGTGCTGGTCCAGATCGCGAGGGGGCTCTCGAACCAGGAGATCGCCGCTCAGCTGTTCGTCGGCGAGGCCACCGTGAAGACACACGTCGGCCGGGTCCTGTCGAAGCTCAACCTCACCAGCCGGGCGCAGGCGGTCGCCTTCGCGTACGAGACCGCGCTCGTCGTGCCGGGCAAGGAGTGAGGGCGTCTCGCACCGTCACGCCGGCCGGGCTCTGACCCGGTTCACGAGCGGTCGCCGGGACGGCGGACGAGACGGCGTCCCGGCCTGCGGTGATGGCTGCCGACGTCAGGTGCTCACGACGGCGTCGGCGCGATCGCAGGCGTACCGGCGGATGCGCGGGTAGTCGACCTTGCCGTTCGGACCGCGTCCGATGGTGTCGATCGCGAGCACCGTGCGGGGGATCTTGTAGGCCGCGAGCCTCGAGCGCACGTGGGCCACGAGCGCCGATGCATCGAGATCGCCGCCGGACACCAGCTCCACCACGGCGGTGACCACCTCGCCGAAGCGGTCGACGGGCACGCCGACGACCACCGCATCGAGGACCGTCGGATGGGTCTTCAGCGCCTCTCGACCTCCTCGGGGAACACCTTTTCGCCCCCGGTGTTGATGCACACCGAACCACGCCCGAGAAGGTTGACCGCCCCGTCGGCGTCCACCGTGGCCCAATCGCCGGGGAAGGCGTACCGGACGCCGTCGATGACCGGGAACGTCGCCGCCGACCGTTCGGGATCCCTGTAGTAGCCGACGGGCACGAGGCCACGCGTGCCGAGCCGGCCGACCTGGCCGGAACCGGGCTCGACCGGCACCCCCGCCTCGTCGACGACGATCGTCAGCTCGTTGCCGGCGAACCGTGCCGTGGACGCCGTCGCACCCGCGATCGACACCCCGGTCGCCATGCCGAGGGCCTCGGACGAACCCAGCAGGTCGAGCAGCACCAATGCAGGGTGGTGCCGGAGGAGCCCTTGCTTCACGGGCTCACTCCACATCGTGCCCGATGAGCCGATGACCGCGAGGGACGACAGGTCCCAACGCGACGGGTGGGCGTCGAGCGCCGTCAGGATCGGGCGTGCGAAGACGTCGCCGACGATGGCGAGTCGTTCGGCGCGCTCGCCCTCGATCACGTCGAGCACGTGCTCGGGCTCGAACGTCCGGTCGGGCAGCGTGATCACGGCCCCTCCCTCGAGGAGCTGCGCGATCGCGATCATCAGTCCCGTGCCGTGCATCAACGGACAGGCGACGACGCACGGACCTGGTCTCGCCGCCTGGCTGCGGGCGGCGAGCCCGGGTGCCGTGGCGGCGTCGTCGATCGGAGCCGTGTCGCTGAGGAGGAGGCGGACGAGCGTGTCCTGTTCCCACATGACGCCCTTCGGCATGCCCGTGGTGCCGCCGGTGTAGATGAACAACAGGTCGCGTCCCGAGCGCCCTGTGGCTGGCCGTGGTGAGGAGGCCACTGCAGCCTCGAACGAGGTCGCCCATGGCGGGCACGTCCCGCCACCGTCGTCGACGATGATCCAGGTCCGCACGTCGGGGAGCCGGCTGCGGATCCGGTCGACCACGTCGCCGAACGCTCCGTGGAAGACCACGGCCACGGCGTCGGCGTCGGTCCAGAGCTGCACGAGCTCGTCGTCGGTGTAGCGGTAGTTGGTGTTGACCGGGACGAGCGACGTCTTGAGGCAGGCGTACACCGTCTCCAGATAGGCGGGATCGTTGTACACGTACAGCGCCACCTTGTCGTCGCGCTGCACCTCACGTGCCGCCAAGAACGCGGCGAGACCGCCGGCCCGCTGCTCGAACTGGCGCCACGTCACTCGACGTGTTCCGTGGACGAGGGCCTCGTGGTCGGGCTGCAGGTCGGCCACCTCATCCCAGATGTCGGCGATGTTCAGGTCGGGCATGGCACGTCACCTCCGCGTGATGGTTCGAGACGAACGTACACGATCACCGTACTTATGTACAGTTTCTTTCCGACGGACGTCCTGCCAGACTGCCGTGGGAGAGGAGGCCATGTGGTGGTCGACAGCGCCGTCGGAGCCGGGCGACCTGTTCGCGAGCGCATCCTGCGCGCGACACTGCGGCTCATCGCCGACGAGGGCGTCGATGCCGTGACCCATCGAGCCGTCGCCCGTCGAGCCGGCGTGTCGCTCGGGTCCACGACCCACCACTTCTCGTCGCGGACCGACCTCTTGCGCGAGGCGTTCCGCTACTACCTGCACGAAGCAGAAGGGCTGGTACGCCACCTCATCGAGCGGACGGATCGCACCGCTGATCCAGTCGACGTCGTCCTCGGCCTCGTCCGCGAGATGATCGATCCGGACTTCAACTTCGGGCTGACTCGGGCGGAGTACGAACTGCTGCTCTTCGCCTGCAGCGACGCGGCGCTCGCTCCCGACGTGCGTGCGTGGGAGGCCATGGTCGTCGCCGTCTACGCCCCCGAGCTCGAACGAGCCGGAGTCGAACGACCCGTCGCCGCTGCGCAGGCCTTGTTGAACCTCGTGCGCGGCTTCGAGCTCGAGCGCCTCCTCGACTCGCGTCTCACCGTCGCCGACTTCGACACGCGGATCCGTCCGGTGCTACGGGCGCTCGCCCGAACGAACCGCCCCGACGACTCGGTGGTGTGACCCGCCCCCGTTCGGCTGAGCCGAGCGATCCGGTGTCGTTGGGGATGCGGCCTGGTCACCCGCCGTCGTTCACGAGCGGTCGCCGGGCCGGCGGAGGATGCGACCGCCCCGCGCTGCTGCCGCGGATGCCGTTCGCTTCGCCAGCCGGCCGCCCGCAGCCATCCCTGACTTGGTGCGCTCGAGCGCTCGGGCCGCCCAGGCGAACTCGGTACCGAGAATGGCGAAGCCGACCACGAGCAACGGGATCGTGAACGGCCCGGGCAGGACCACGAGGGCGAGTCCCAACAGGATGATCGTCCCGCCGAGGAGGAGCACGATCCCCTGGCGCACGCGGCGCGGGGCCTTGTCCCAGAGACGGGCCAGGACGGCGAGTCGCTGTCGCATCGACGCCAGTCTCTCACCATCGGGTCAGGGCCCTCGAGTGCCGGCCGGCCGTAGCCTGTGACGGTGCAGGCCGTGATCAGCGAGGAGACGTCGGCCCCGGGCGTTCGGGGCGGGCGGCGGTCGGCGTGGTGGCTGGTCGCGATCGTGGCCGGTGGGCTGCTCGGGCCGCTCGATCTCGCCGGGCAGGTCGCTGCGCCGTATCCCTTCGCCCACCTGTTCAACTCGCCGGCGCTGTGGGCGGCGGCCGCGATCGTGTTCGGTTGGTGGGCGAGGGAGCGGCTGGCGTCGGTCGTCGGCGCCGTGATCGTGATGATCGTCGGCGTGGAGGCCTACGAGCTGGCGGACGTGGTCCTCCGTGGCGCGAACTGGTCGAACCTGACGTCGTCGACGGCGGTGGTCTGGCTCGTGGCGGGCGTCGCTGCCGGAGTGGTGTTCGGCACGGCTGGGTGGTGGGGGTCGGGGCGTTCGGGATGGCGCGAGGTCGTGGGTCGGGCTGCGTTGCCGGCGGTGTTCGGTGCGGAGGCGGTGCACAACGCACTGCGCGTCGTGCGCGATCCCAGCGACGCGCGACCGGACGACCTGGGGCAGTTCGCCACGTTGCTGCTGGTGCTCGCCGTGATCGCTCTCGCCCTGGTCGTCCGAAGGGCCTCGCCTGCGACGCTGTTCCGGGCGGTCGCCCTCGCAGCTGTCGCCGCTGTCGTGGTCGGCACACTGGTCAACCAGCTGATCTGAGCCGACCGTCCGCTGATACGCCCGCCGCCCCCGCCTGGACGCTCTCGACGTACCGGCTCGGGCCGGTCACCCGTTCGGTGGCGTTCGCCTCGATCGAATCACCTCTCCGGCGTCGGTCGCCGCTCGGTGTGCGGGTCTCGTTAGCCTGGAAGGCGCGCGGCGACCTTCGGCTTCTGCGCTGCGCCATGGTGGTGATGCACCCATGGGTGTGCCAGCGATGGGGAACGACCCGAGCGTCGGCCATGCTGGCCTGCGCATCTCCTTGCTCGGGCCCGTGCGTGTCGAACGCGCCGATGGTGAGGTGGCGATCGGCGCGGCCAAGGAGCGTTCGCTCGTGGCCGCGCTGGCGCTGCGGGCCGACCGTGTGGCGACCCCCGCTGCGCTCATCGAGGCGCTGTGGGGTGAGCGGCCCCCGGCGAGCGCCCGCAAGACGCTGCAGACCTACGTGTCGAACCTGCGTCGGGCGCTCGGGACCGACTTCATCCGTACCGAACCTCACGGCTACACGCTCGCGGTCGAGCAGTCCGCCATCGACGTCTACTGCTTCCGGGCGCGGGTCCGCGCGGGCGAGGCGGCGCAGCGACGCAGCGACCCCGATGCCGCTGCGCACCTCTTCGCCGCGGCCGTCGAGCTGTGGCGGGGCGAGCCGTTCGGCGCCCTGTCCCTCGACACCCCGTTGAGGGCGGAAGCGGCCCGGTTGAACGAGGAGCTGCTGGCCGCCCACGACGGTCGCCTCACGGCAGAGCTCGCGTGCGGCCGCCACCGTGGTGTGGTCGGCGAGCTCGAGGTGCTCACCCGGGCCCACCCCTTCCGCGAGCAGCTCTGGACGTACCTGGCGGTGGCGCTCTACCGGTGCGGCCGACAGGTCGACGCGCTCGCGGCGTGCCGGAGGTACGCGTCGATCCTCCGCGACGAGCTCGGGCTCGAACCGGGGCCGGAGCTCGCGCGACTCGAGCACGCGATCCTCGGCCACGACCCGAGCCTGGAGTGGTCGCCGCCGAGCGGTGCGACGGCCGAGCGCGCACCTTCGCCGCGCCTCGAACGTCCGCCGCTGCGTTACGCCGTGACCGCAGACGGGACCCACATCGCCTACGAGGTGGTCGGGTCGGGCCCGGTCGATCTGGTGGTGGTCGGCGGCTTCGTCTCGCACCTCGACATCTGGTGGGAGGCGGGTGGCCGCCGCTTCCTCGAGCGGCTCGCCCGGCGGTGCCGGATCATCCTGTTCGACAAGCGGGGGATGGGCTTGTCGGATCGTCCGCCGAGCGTCGACATCGAGCAGTGGACCGAGGACGTCCGTACCGTGCTCGACGCGGCCGGATCGGAGCGGGCCGTCGTCTTCGGCATCTCCGCCGGTGCGCAGACGTCGTGCTTGTTCGCGGCCACCCACCCCGAACGCGCCCAGGCGGTGGTCATGTGGGGCGGCTGCGCACGGAGCCTGCGTGCCGACGATTGGGCGCACGGCTGGGACCCCATCGGCGTCGAGACGTTCGCGCGTTCGCTCGAGCGGGGCTGGGGCACGGGCGCCGGGATCGAGGTCTTCGCGCCGACGATGGTCGACCGGGGTGGGCGCGAGTTCTGGGCCCGGTACCAGCGCATCTCCGCAAGCCCCGGCGCGGCCGTCAGCTTCTTGCGAGCGGTGGTCGACATCGACGTGCGCCACGCGCTCGCTGCGGTCCAGGCGCCGACGCTCGTCCTGCATGCGACCGCCGACCGGGCGATCCCGTTCGCTGCCGGCCGGGCGACCGCTGCGGCGATCCGCCACGCGAGGTTCATCGCGCTCGATTCGCCGGACCACCTGATCTGGATCTCTCCGGTGCTCGACGAGATCATCGACCACATCGAGGGCTTCGTCGCCTCAGGCCTCGGCACCCCCCAGCCGGAGCGGACGCTGGCGACGGTGCTGACCGCGCGTTGCGACGGCGCCGAGGCCGGAGGTGACCTCGTCCGTTCGGTGATCACCCGCCACGGCGGCCGGCCCCTGGAGGAGCCGAACGTGGGCGTGCTGCCGGGGCCGCGAGCCGCGCTCCGCTGCGCCGCGGCGCTGCTGGCGGAGCAGGCGGCTGTGGCGGTCGGGGTCCACAGCGGCGAGTGCGAGGGAACGTGGCCGGATCTCGGCGGTCAGGCGATCGCCGTCGCCGGACAGGTGGCCTCCGTGGCCCGGCGTGGCGAGGTGCTCGCGTCGCAGACCGTGCGCGACATGCTGCTCGGGTCGCCGGTGCGGCTCGAGCCACTGGGGTCGGTCCCCATCGACGGGATCGTCGACGGCCTCCCGGTGTTGCGGGTGGTGTCGTGAGCCGGCCCCCACGCTCGTCCTGAGCTGGTTCTCGACCGCTGGCTCGACCAGGCCTCGACCGTCCCTCGACCGTCGTGCGCTGTGCTGGATCCACGACCGGCCAGGGACGCCGGCAGGAGAGGAGAACGTCATGCCCCGCTTCGTCGTCGAGCGCACCTTCCCCGACGGGCTGGAGGTCCCGATCACCGAACGCGGAGCCCTCGCGTGCTCCGACGTGGTGGGCAACAACAGTGAGGAGAACGTCACCTGGGTCACGTCGTACGTGTCGCAGGACAAGCACCGCACGTTCTGCATCTACGACGGCCCGAGCGTGGAGGCGATCGAACGGGCCGGGCTCGCCAACGGGCTCCCCGTCGACGACATCCACGAGGTCCGGGTGCTCGATCCGTACTTCTACGTCGGCCCGACGGCGTGACCCGCCACCTGATGGTTCGACCTGATCCGAGGTGACGCCGTGCTGCAGTTGACGCCCGACCCCGACATCCCGCAGGCAGCCGACGTCGCCCGTCTCGCGAAGGACGCCGAGGCGCGCTGGGCCGAGTTCGACGAGCACTGCTCCGTCCCCGCCGACCTGTACGAGCAGGCCGCCCGGCTCGGACTGTTCCGTCAACTCGTCCCCGTCGATCTCGGCGGATCGGGGTCGACGCCGCTCGACTGGTATCGGACGGGCCTGTCCATCAGCCGCCACCAGCCGTCCCTCGGCTGGGTGGTCTCTCAAGGAGCCGCCATCCTCGGACAGCTCGCCGTGGCCGGCGACCCTGAGTGGGTGACCGAGGTGCTGAGCGACCCGGTGGCCGCGCTCGGCGTGTCGATCGCCGGTCGCGGCACGCTGGATCGCGACGCCGCCGACACCTATCGCTTCGGGGGCACGTGGAACTTCACGAGCGGCTGCGAGAGTGCCACGTGGCTGGGAGGCCTCGCCGTGGTGAAGGAGCGAGCGCCGGAGCTGGTGCTCGTGTACGCGGTCGTGCCGGCCGACCGGGCTCGGATCGAGCGGACGTGGGACGCCGTCGGCTTGCGCGGCACCGGCAGCCACACCGTCGTGGTCGACGAGCAGGTGGTGCCCACCACATGGTCGTACGACGCCGGCGCATCGACACCGCATCGGGATGACGCGGCCCGGGTGATGGTCGGCAACGGGAACTGGCCCATCGGGGTGTCGGTGGCGTCCAATCAGCTCGGCGTTGCCCGCCGCGCGCTGGACGAGGTGACGGCGCTGCTCCCCCACAAGTCGCCTGCACCGCTGCTCGAGCCGCTGTCGAGGTCGATGGCAGTCCAGCGAGCGCTGATGGAGGCCGAAGGCCTCTGGCACGCGGCCAACGCCGGTGTCGAATCATCGCTCGGCCGGCTGTGGGATGCTGCCACGGCACGCGGCCAGCTCGACGCCCGGCTCAGGGTCGAGCTCGCCACGGCCAACGCGACGGCGAACCGGCTGGCCGTCGAGATCGTCGACCGGGCGTGCGAGCTGGCCGGCACGAGCATGTCGCCGGCGGATCATCCCCTGGGTCGCGCCCTCCGAGACGCGATGACGCTTCGGGGTCACATCTCGACGAACGGCGCCGTGTTGGAGCGCGCCGCCCGCGTCCGCTTCGGGGACGAGGAGCCTGCCATCACCGTCTGAGGGTCCGCCGACCGTCGGCGAGCCATCGTTCGGGTGCCACTGCTCCGCCGTCACCGGGCATCGGTCGGCGGCCAGCAGTAGCGAGCGTCGGGGATCTCGTCGAACTTCTCCGGCCCTCCCGGCATGCCGGTGACGAACGCCGTCACGGCGCCGGCGGCCTGCAGCGTGCTGCGGAGCCCCTTGTTGAGGCTGCCGAGATCCATCGGCGGCACCGGACGACGGGCACCGGTACGTTTGGCCAGATCCGCGCGGAGGACATCGCGCTGGTACGCCGTCCAACGACCTCGGCGCTCGGCGTATTCGGGCCGATCGCGGTACGCGACCACGACGTGCGTGGCCCCGGCCAGGCGCGGACGGTCCTCCCCGTCCACGCAGGGCTGTGGCCTGCCTACGTTGCTGACCGCCGACGCCCAACCTCCCCCCTCGCGGTCGAGCACGTCGATCTCGCGGTCGATGGTCACCTGTGCGCCGAGGCAGTCGGCGGGCGACACCCCCACCACGTCGAGGTGGGCGATCAGCAGCTCCTGCGGCGTGCTCGGCAGGTACGGGAACGGGGAGGGGACCAGGAACGGCGTGCCGGTGCGGGGAGCCACGGCCTTCGCGATCGCGCGCCAGTTCAGCACCTCGGTGTGCACGCCCGGCGGTGCGCCGTGCGGCAGGCCGAGGGGCGCGTCGGCGGCGAGGCGCGCTGCTGCCGCGGCCACATCGACGCGGGAGCTGCACAGCACGTGGATCCCGCTCACCGCCATGCGTGCGTACAGGCTGCCGCCGGCGTTCGCGCCGCCGCCGCCTCCTGCGGTGCTGACCACCTGCCGAGCGAGACCCAGCACCTCCTCGGGCGGCACGCCGGCCCGCTGCAGCAGCACGACGGCGAGGTCCTCGTCGAGGACCGACGGCTCGCCCGAGGCTCGGGCGACCCACGGGCGGCGTGCATCGAGGAACAGCGACTGCGGTGGAGGCCCGGGTGGCAGCGCACCGTGGGGAGCATGGACCACGTCCCACTCGACGTACCGGCGGCCGCTCGTGGCGTTGCGGCCGATGTGGTCCGGCAGCCGGTACACGCCGAAGACGAGGTCGGGGCGGGCCGACAGGCCGGTGGCGGCGAGGTGGGCGCAGACGTCGGCGGTGCCGTCACCGTGCCGCGACGCGATCCGCGTGATCGTCACCGCGGTACGGCTGCTCGACGCGTACGGAGCCCGGGCCGCGTCGCGCTGGTGGCGTTCGTGATCGGCCTGGCGGGCCGGTTCGGTGAACTTCGGCGGCGGCGGCGAGTAGGCCGGCTCCGGCACCGGCCCGTCGCCGTGCACGGCGACACCGGCAGGGCCGTGCAGCGGTCGGGTGAGGAACGCCTGGCGGTCGCGCTCGGCCTGGACGGCGGGGTCCACCTGCAGCGAGGAGCTGCCGACGCTGATCCTGATCTTGCTGAGCCTGGCGAAGAAGCCCACCTTCACCCCTTGGTGTGATGACGGGCCGGAAGATAGCTCCGAATCTCGCCCGGCTACCGGAGCAGAGCGGCGTAGCGGTGCTCCAGCTCTGTCGGGTCGGCATCGACGAACGGGGGCGGGTCGCCGGTCTCGATCAGCTCCACCAGCTGGTCGAGGCAGACGTGATACCCCGCGCCGGTCTTGTCCACCCCGGCCGTCGTGTCGACGACCCACGTGGTGAACACCAACCGGGTTCCGGTCTCGGTGGGGTGGAGCTCGAAGATCAGCGTGTCCCGATCCCACATCCATGCGAACGTCCTCGGCGGGTCCCACGTGAGGATCTTCGCCGGCATCGTCGGCTCGGCGATCTGGTACTTCGCCACCACGTCGGGCCAGAAGGTGGCGTGGACCTCACCGCCGACGACCCGCGCGCCGACGAGGTCGACGGGCATCCAGTGGCGCAGCTGGTCGGATTCGGTGAGCGCTCGCCACACGCGCTCGACCGGATGCGAAAGGTTGCGCTCGTAGCGCAACCCCACCGTGTCGCCGTCGCGCAGCACCTCGCCGAGCGGATGTGTGCGTGTCATCTCGTTCTCCTGTTCCGTGGTGTCGTCGTCGCCGTCGTGTCGGCGGCTGCGTCGTCGTCGAGGTACCGCTCGAGCGCGTCCAGGCGCTCGGCCCATCGCCGGCGATAGGGCAGCAGCCAGTCGTCCACCTCGTGGAGCGGTTGCGTGCGCAAGCCGTAGATCCGCCGGTTCGCGTCGACGCGCATGGTCACGAGGCCGGCCTCGCGGAGCACCTTCAGGTGCTTCGAGACCGTGGGCTGGCCGATGTCGAGTGCGTCGACGAGTGCGCCGACCGGTTGCTCATCGACGAGCAACAGATCGAGGATGGCCCGCCGGTTGGGCTCGGCAAGTGCCGCGAATATGGTCACCGGGCAATATTGCCATCCAGCGAAGCGGCCTGCAAGCTCTCGTCGTCGTCGTGTCCGACGAGATGGGGTGGGGGCGCACGACCGTCGTGCTGCTACCCGAACTCGGCGGATCG
>VFQR01002346.1_pt1 | contig 12228 bp, 7 predicted proteins | sample 3512321 | NCBI WGS metagenome assembly VFQR01 (sample SAMN10412374, study PRJNA504923) | tailings metagenome | isolation source: Relicate 3 Philex TSF1 revegetated site | place: Philippines: Tuba, Benguet | collected 2017-08-29
ATCGAAGATTTCCACTACGCCTTTGCACGCTCACTGCCATACGTATTGACAAATTTAAATTTTAAACTTCTGATAGATTTCAATTTTATAAAATAAATATTTATTTGTTAGAGTATATTTATGATTTTTACATAAATATACTCTAAATATTAATTTTTAATTTTATGATATTGAAATGGTTTTTTATTTCATAAAAACCATCATAAAATTTTCTTATGGAAATGTTTTAACGTAAATGTACCAAAGACAAATCAAAAATATTTGTATTCATATACATCTATAACAAAATACACGATAAGTTTATGGATTATATTCAGTAAATCTAGAAACATAAAAGTTATTAACAACAACATGATAAGTAGAATCTAAATTTTTTGTCAATCTTTCTTTTACATTGCTCATAATACGAGAAATAACGTACATATAAGCTTGTTTAAAAGCTTTTTGTTGATAAAATTGAATTGTTTCTTGTTTAAAATCATCTAATAAAGAAAGTCTTTGTTCATGCTGAGAAACACAATTAGAGATTTCTTGACTCGATTTTAAAGCACCTTCTTCACGAATTTGAATAGCTTTTTTCTGAGCAAGTTGTAATTGATTTCTTGCTTGTGCTAATTTTTCTTGAGCTTCGGCAGCTCTTTGACTTGCTTCTTGTAAATTGTTAACGATTGTTTTTTTACGATCGTCTAATAAAGAAGTTAAACTTTTACCTACAAAAGAAATTACGATAGTAACTACTGCAGCTAAATTAATAACATTTGTTTCAAAAATGTTGGTATTAATACCAAAACCTTCTGCTAATGGAAGGTGATTAATCAACGAAAATTCAAAAGACATAAAAATCATAAAAATAAGAATTTTGTGAACTCAAAAGAGTCTTTCCCTTTCGATATGCCTAAAAAACTATAGTCATTGATCACTTCTCAATCATACATTTATTTTTTTATGAACTTTCCAAATTCATAAAAAATTGAAATTGACCTTTATGCGATTAAAACGTAAATAAAATAAACTGACCCGTATTTTTTAATAAAAAAAATTCTCACACAAATTTTAGATTAAATAAAACCAAAGGGCCATCATATTTATTTCGTTATAGTTTTTCATAAAATATCAAATGTATTTATTCTGAAAAATTGTCAAAATGAGGTTTCGTCTTTTAAACTTGCTCGAAGATCGATAATCGTAAATCACCCTCAGGCTCTATAGCATCAAATCTTTTCTTATCTAAATAAAAGACCCCTTTTGGGGGAGGAAAAATCAATAAATACTTTGTTAAATAAAATAGCGGGCGCGATAAATTTGAAATATATCAAATAATACGAAAAATCCAGATCTAAAATCCTACTATTTTAATTTTTTGAGAAAAAATTTTTTATCTGAATATGAATGAATTACAAAAATAAATTTGCGAATATTATACAAATAATTTCACAACATTGTTCAAACATTCTATAATGTGCGCAGTAAGTCTCATTAAATGTATAAGGAGACTTACTGCGCAATAATTTATAATTTAGCGAAGCGCGATTTTTTTTCCAAATTCGCTGTTCTTAAGAAGCGAAAGGGTTAGCGAATAAAAGAGCTAATGCAACAACTAGACCGTAAATCGTTAAAGACTCCATGAAAGCGAAACTTAAAAGTAATGCACCACGAATTTTACCTTCAGCTTCAGGTTGTCTTGCGATACCTTCTACAGCGTAACCAGCAGCAGTACCTTGACCCATACCAGGACCAATAGCAGCAAGACCAACAGCTAATCCAGCAGAGATAACAGATGCAGCAGCAACAATTGGATTCATGTTTATTTCCTCCCGAAAATTGTCAATAAAATTATAACAACCGAGTTAATTATATAATATTGATCGAAAAAAATCAAATAGAGTTTCGAGATTAAACGCTTTAATTTCGGCGAGTTAAAGAGCGCGCTCCGCTCTTTTTCACATCAGCGCTTATTAGAAAGACACGTAAAAGGATAAAAAAATCTAATAAATAATAAACGTTGATTATTCACTAAATTTCGTGATATCTTCGGAGAGAGAGGGATTCGAACCCTCGGTACGAAAATTTCTCGTACAACGGATTAGCAATCAGTCGCTTTCGACCACTCAGCCATCTCTCCTTTCGTTCATTTTAGCTAAAAACTGTCAACAAATCAACCGAATAAAATAAAAAAATATCTATCACTATTTTATAGGAGACTTAATGAACTTTTTACGAATGATATTTCATATTAATAAAATTGTTATGTTGATTTTATTTTCTAAAATATTTTTTGAGTATTTATTTTTGTCGTTTTATTTATGAAATAATTGCATGAGATGATTTTCGTTTTTTGAGGCACCGTATCGTTTATTTTTTGCTATTGAAACTTGGGTTAAACATATCCCTAATCTAGTTCGAAATCTATTTAAATGATTTTCAAAAATCTCGATATATTAATGGTATATGAAACCAGCGCGTATTCGAAATCTTCGATCCTGACTTGATTTTCGGTCGAGTCGAAGATTTCGAATACGCTTTTGAATCGGATTTTTACGAAAAAAATCACTGGATAAAAATTATGCACGTGAAAGAGCTATTTTTTGTCATTTGTCTATGACAAAAACAATGACGTTTGTTAATTATTCATTATTTGACTAATTTAGCCCAACCTAACGAATCTAAACTTTGATTTCTTCGTAAAGGTCTCGTAACGAGTTCTAAAATTTCACGACTGTTCGCAAATCCGTGAATTTGTGCAAACGTAAATTCAACAGACCATTTAGTCGTAATCCCTCGTGCTTCCAAAGGATTAGCGTGAGCCATTCCAGTGATAGCTAAATCTGGTTGAAGTTCTCGAATACGCTGAATTTGATAATAATTATCGGGTTTTTCGACGATGCGAGGCATAGGAACTTTCATTTCACGACAAGTTTTTTGTAATAATTCTAATTCTGCTGCTTGAAATCGTTTATCCATGTAAGGAATTCCAATTTCATAAATAATCATCCCGCAGCGAGTCAAAAATCGAGCTAAAGAAATTTCTAATAAATTATCGCCCATGAAAAAAACAGATTTACCTCGAATCAATTGTAAATAATCTTCTAATGTATTCCAAATTTTTAATTCACGCTGTTCTAGTCCTTGAGGGACGATTCCAAAAACAGAACAAATTTTTTCTACCCAAGCACGAGTTCCGTCTGGTCCAATCGGAAAAGGAGCACCGATCAACTTGCATTTTCTACGTCGCATTAAAGTTGTCGCTGTTCGACTTAAAAAAGGATTGACACCACAAACATAAGTTCCTTCGGATAAAAGAGGTAAATCTGCATAACGTTGTGAAGGAAGCCAGCCCGAAACTTCAATACCTTGTGTCTTTAATTCGAGCGTAAGTTGGGTAGCAACTGTACTTGGTAAAGATCCAAATAAAACGACAGCGGGTTTTTTTAATGGTACAGACTGCGAAATGCCGGGTAATGCAGGGTCATATATTTTTTCGGATGTTTTAGGCATTATTGAATGAGAAGAAAGCTTTGCATCGCATGATACATTCTGCGTGCTTTCAGATGGACAACGTTGAGCCATAGCAGCTAATACAGTGTCTTCTCCTTGAGTAAAAGCATAATCTAAGCCATTCGCACGTGCAACCACGATAGGTAAACCAATTTCTATTTCTAATCGAGGTGCCATACCTTCTAAATCCATTTTAATAATTTCCGTCGTACAAGTTCCAATCCAAACTATTACGCTTGGATTTCGATCTTGTTTAATTTGTAAACAAAGACGTTTTAATTCTTTATAATCGTTTAATTGAGCTGAAATATCTCCTTCTTCTAATTCAGCCATAGCATAGCGAGGTTCAGCAAAAATCATGACTCCAAGAGCATTTTGTAAAAAATAACCACAAGTTTTCGTTCCAATTACTAGAAAAAAACTATCTTCGATTTTTTGATATAACCAAGAAACACAACTGATAGGACAAAAAGTATGATAATTGCCCGTTTCACACTCAAACACTAATGTTTCGTTCGAAAGAGTCGTCATTAGATTATAATTCTATTTAATATTTCTAAAAATTCGTCGCGTATAAGATGTGCCTTCAAATGAGGGGTAATATAATTTTTATTTTGCACATCAAACATGTTTTTGAATAAAAAATCAAGGCGTCAGATCAAATTTTATTGAAAAATCGACGAATTAAAAACACGGCAAATGGTATAGTGGTGTCAGTGAGCGTCTTTAATATTTATTGATATTATATATGATGTAAAAATTATAGGAAAAATTTTCGATTCTGTTGTCCCTTTGGTTTATATGCTTTTTATTAGACTGAAGCATATAAACCAAAGACAAAAACAACTTAAAATAAAATGATAGTATTGTATCTATCATAAAAATATGACATGTAAAAATTCATTTTTTAAATACATTTTTGAATTATACTAAATTATACTAATTCAAAACTGAGTACTTAAAAGTCATTCAGCATTATTAATAACTAAAAATAGAGTTAAAATTTTTATCCAATTTATTATAAATTGGCAATTGCTTTCGACTTTTTCCTGAATTTAATGAAGTTTCACAATTACATAAAACTTCATTAAATTTTTCCTGTTGAAGGATTGACACACATTCTAACTCTAGTAAAGATTAACATCAGTGATTGCTTTAAACGTCTTGGTCGGTTAACCTAAGTCAAAACAATTAAATGACCTGTCTAATAATAGAAACCTGGTAAAATAATCATTACAATGTATTCAATTTGACTCGGCTACAAAACTGTATATGAAAACTTTCTTTTCTTACAGCTTCTCTTAGAATTTTATTTTATTAAAAAATTAATTACAATTTCAAACGATTTTGTCGACTAAATTTTCATGAGAGTTTGACATCTTTATTAAAAAGCGACGGAGAAAAATTTTCGATTTCAAATTTATAATATATATTTTTTAATATATATGAATTTGAGTAAGCGTCAATTATACAGATATGTGTATTGGTTTTATAGGCAGTCAATTTCAATGCGGGGTAATATATTGAAATATAGCAAGTATGCCATTTTCGATGCTCCACATATGAATAAATTCTAAAGAAAAATTTTTTGAGTTTAAATAAAAATAATCACGCAAAAAAATATATCTTTTTTATTTAAACATTAATACAAATCTGTTTTTCTCGGTTTTACAAATCTTCGGCTTTTGAATTTTAAAACTCGGGCACTTAATTAAGTTAAAATTCAGTTCAAAATAAAATTTTGAGACGATTTTCATTTTGATTCTCAATAGCAATCTTCCAGAAACTGAGAGAAACTGAATAAAATTAGAAATAAATTTAGTCACAATAATTTATAATATATTTTATATCATATTATATTATAAATTGACATTATTAAACAGATTTGATTTTTATGCATATTATAGCAAATTAATAAAAAATATGTTAAATACTTCATATTTAAAATCGTTCCTTTGTTAAAGTTTTTGCTATCTAGTTTTAGATCCGACTCGAAATCTTTAAATTGAAATACGATTTTTAACTAAAATTTCATTTTTAATTTTTAAAATGAAACACAAGACGTGAAACAATATATATAATAAAGCCGTTTAACTCATCATGTGATTTTAGATGACGAATTAACTAAATAAATATGCTTTACCTGACAGACACAAATCACAAATCTAGTATCTAGTACTGGAATCGATCACATAAAAATTATTACCCCGCATTTGAGATAAATGTTAATTTTATAGATATTCAAAAAAATTTATATGTCGTATTAATTATGCATTGAATCGAAATGAATCTTTTTATTTATTATTTCTATATGTGTTTAAAAAAGTGTGCACTTTTTTAAGGCAATTTAATCAAATGCTCGACTCGAGTTAAAAGTCCTTTTTGATCTAAACGAAAAAGACCAATATCTAAACATAAAGCCTGTAATTCGCAAACTAAAACTTTAAATGATTCTGGAGTTCCAATATAAATTTCATTATTAAGAATAATATTAGACCATAAAGTCATTCTACCTGTCATATCGTCAGATTTTATAGTCAACATTTCTAACAAAGTAAATGCAGCACCATAACCTTCTAATGCCCAAACTTCCATTTCACCGACTCTTTGTCCCCCGGCTTTCGATCGACCTCTTAAAGGTTGTTGAGTTACTAAAGAATATGGACCAGTAGATCTCATATGAATTTTATCGTCCACTAAATGAACTAATTTTAATATGTATGCGATACCGACGGTTACTGCTTGATCAAAACAATCACCCGTTCGACCATCAAAAATTTTCATTTTTCCTGGACTCGTCGGATTAAAAAGCCAATTTTTTTTTGTTTTTTGTCTAGCTTCATAAAGTTTCGAATAACTTAAACTTCTAGAAGCTTCTGGCCCATAAATTTCGTCGAAAGCAGTCACTTTAATGCGAGTTCCTAAATAAAATGCTGCCAGGCCCAATAAACATTCATAAATTTGACCGACGTTCATTCGAGAAGGAACTCCTAAAGGATTTAATACCATATCGAGTGGAGTTCCATCTGGTAGATAAGGCATATCTTGTCTAGGTAAAATTTGAGATACAATTCCTTTGTTTCCGTGACGACCTGCCATTTTATCGCCTACTTGAATTTTTCTTTTTTCAGCTAAATAAATACGGACCCATTCTGGTCCTTTAAATTTATGCTCTTTTTTTGGAAACTTCGCTTTTTTTTTCTTGGTCGAATTATAAATTTGAACGTCCACGACTTTAGCTTTGAGTCCTTTGGGCGCACGCAAACAACTTTCGCGAGCGGGCAAAAGCTCTTTTTCTAAAACCGTATAGAGTAATTTTTGATAGGCAGACTTATATTTTTTATTTGTCGGAGTCATTTTACCCACTATAATGTCGCCTTCTGTGATCCAACTTCCTAATTTAGCGATGCCGTTTTTATCTAAATGATCCACTTCTCTTTTCGAAATATCAGGAATATTTTTAGTGATTTGTTCGGCACCGTATTTCGTCATACGAGTTTCAATTTCATAAGTTTCGATGTGAATCGAAGTGTAGATATCATCATAAACTAATCTTTCGCTGATCAATATGGCATCTTCATAATTATAACCTTCCCATGGCATATAAGCGATGAAAATATTCTGTCCGAGAGAAAGTTCTCCTCCGGAACTAGCAGAACAATCTGCCAATAAATCACCTTTTTCTACCCAATCGCCTTCCGCCACGGCCGGTCTTTGAACTAAACAAGTATCTTGGTTAGAGCGTTGATATTTTTGTAACGAATATTTAACAGGATGAAAAACCATAAATTAATAAAATTAATAAATGTCATATATGCCAAAAATTTAACTTCAACAATTTGTTTTATTTGTAAAATCGCTTTTTTTGAATGTCTGACACCAAAAATTAAAAAAAAAACATATTACTACGTCATAGTAATAGTAAAAATATCGAATAAAAACTAAAAATATTTTTTAAAACATGCACGAATATCTTTTTTGCTCTTTGTACTTCACCTGCAGTGCTTTTGACTATTAATCTCTCGTCATGTGACTCATAAAAATAATACGATTCAATTTCCATTAAATAGCCGATTAGTTAATCACTTTATATCTTCAAACACATAAATGGCATTTGTATAAACACGGTCTCGATTAAAATACAAAAAACTTTGAGGTAATATTTCACGTACGACACGGTCGACATGAGTGCTAGTCATTTTATAACATTTTATAATATGAATTTTGTAATATAATTCGTGAACCAATAAAAATAGCAGAGCGCGATATGTTAATCAGTTTGTTGTAAAATTTTCAAATTAGAAGCAAATCAATCACAATTCATTTTTAAATGAAACTGCTTTCGCAAATCGATTTATTATTTATAAATAATAAATCGAAAAAACTTTTGCTGGTCATCACGATATTTTTTGTTTTTGATATAGAACTAAATTTTGTGTTTGTGTTTTTATAGATTTTGAAAAACGCATGGTGTTTTTATTAAAGACATTTTATTTCATATCATTTTATTTATAAGTAAGTATAAATCACAATTTTAGAAGCACTGGCATAAGCCACATAACCGCTCGATTTAGCTATTAATGCGTGCCCTGAATCACTAACGGCGCGTGCTTCTAACCCGGTTCCAACTAAAGGTCTTTCAGCTCGAACTAAAGGAACGGCTTGTCTTTGCATGTTAGACCCCATCAAAGCTCTGTTCGCGTCATCGTGTTCTAAGAATGGAATTAAAGAAGTTGCTACAGAAATCATTTGCACGGGAGAAACGCCGATATAATTCACTTTATCTCTAGAAATAGTAGTAAATTCTTTTCCTAATCTCGAAGGAATTTGTTTGTCAGGTAAAAAACCTAAAGGAGAAACTGAAACATCTGCTGCAGCCACGGTTGTTTTTTCTTCTTGATCCGCAGTCAAATAAATCATTCCCATATTTTTTTGAACTTGACCTTTATATACTTTATAAAAAGGCGTTTCGATAAGTCCTTGTAAATTCACTCTGGCATACGTAGTCAAAGAATTGACTAAACCCGTATTTTTACCTTCGGGAGTTTCGATTGGACAAATACGTCCATAATGAGACGGATGAATTCCTCTGATAGCTAAAGTCGCAGTATCGCGAGTCACTCCCCCAATTCCTAAAGAACTCAGTCGACGTTTATGAGTAATTTCTGCCAAGGGGTTAATTTGATCCATAAATTGTGACAAAGGATTAGATCCAAAAAATTCTTTTAGGGCACCATTGATGGGACGCGTATTGAGAATGAAATTTAAATGCGGCGTATTTGTATTTTTATTGAGTTTTTCTCGAATGATTTTTTCTAATCTGAGTAACCCGAGTCCTAATTGAGTTTGAATTAAATCTCCAGAACAACGAACTCTTCTGTTCTTTAAATGATCGATATCGTCGATCGGGTAAATTCCTTTTTCTACTTTAATAATATAATCAGTAATACAGAGTAAATCTTGACCAGTCAAAGTCGTTTGAAAAGATGCTAAAGTCAGACCTAATTTTTTATTTAAAGCTAAACGACCATATTTTCCCAGATCATAAGTTCTCGGATTCATGAATTTTTTAAATAACCAACGACGCCCTAGTTCCGAAGCATTTTTAAGTTCGCGACCTTTGCTCGAATTCATTAAATAATAAAGTTGTTTCCATGCTTGAGGCGGATATTGCACGTAAGCATATTGTTTTTTATTTTTTGAAGCTAGTGGTTGTTTTTTATCTTTAAAGTTATCTAATAAACGATGCGAAAAATTAATAGAGCTAAAAATCATTTTTTCGCTGAGTCCCATGGCAATTAGAAGCCATAACACTGGAATTTTAGGTCCTTTTTTCATTTGAGCCCAAATTAGTTTATCTTTATCGATTTCGAGTCTCAACCATGTTCCTCTCACGCAAATTAAATCAGCATAATATCTTTTAACTATTAAATCTGGTTTATCGCTCCATTTATTCGTGTAAACTTCATGTAATTTTTCTTGAAAATAAACGCCAGGACTTCGGACGATCTGATTCACGATCACGCGAGCAGCTCCATTGATTAAAAAATTACCTCGTTTCGTCATTAAAGGTAAATTTGCCATCAATACCCATTTTAAACGAATTGTTTTTCGTTTAAAGTCTGTTAATTGAACAGGAACATATAATTTCGACGAATAAGTTTTATTTTTTAATATAGCTTGTTGAAGATTTAGTGAAGGACGCGTTAATTTGTAATATTCGGGATAAAAAAATAATTCTAAATCTTTTTTTAGAGATGTTATAGGATTTCTTTTCGCAAATTCTTCTTGAATACCTTTTTCTAACAAGTAAAAAAAACTCTGTCTTTGAATTTCGACAAAATCTGGAATAAAATATCGATGAGTTGTCATTTACGAAATATTTTAGTTATTGATCACACGACATTGCGATCGTATCAAATTGAAATTTCATGCGTTTCGTCAATTCTTCACAAAAGCTCATCTAACGACTCATAGAATATAAAAACAATTTGTCATACGTTTCGTTCGTGCCGATTAAAAATCATTTATCTCTTTTTAAAGAAGTTTATTTGAAATTAATAAAACGATTACTAAAAAATCATCGTATGACTTTACTTTTTTATTTGTCGAATAAAACATATTAAGCGATAAATATTTTGCATTTTATCAGATTTTCGTAGAAAAAAATTCAAACGAATAATAAAAAACCTAAAAAATTTTTTAATATCTTTCAATCAATCTAAATGGATTAAGAGTTTCAAATAAACATGATTATTTAAATTTTCTGTGTTATAATTATTATATACAATCGATCTATTTCTTATTTCTATTTTCTATTTGAGAATAAATAAAATACTCAAATACGGAGAGTTTTTAAAAAACTTTAGTATCGAAAGATAGACGAGAAATTTAAAATAAAAAACCATAATGATTTATTTATAATTATGACTTGTATTAAATAAACTGGTTTTATTTTAAAACCAGTTTATTTAAAAAACTAACGTGGTTAAAGATTACTTAACACTTTCTTTTACCAGCACCCAAAATAGAATGGATTTGCTTGATAAAAAACTAATGAATTATATTTATCTAGTAATAAAAATAAAAAACTTATTTGACTTTTTCGTTTAAGTCTTATCAAAGATTTGACCACCTGCGAAGGTCCACATATCGAGGTTCGTAGCTTGTTTTCAAAAATAATCCCGTAATTTATAAATAACTTTAAACATCTTCGATGTTTAACAAAATGTAATTTGCTATTTTTAACAACGCACGTCTGGTTTCAGGGTTTATCAATTCATTTTGTCCATATATACCATCATATTGTGAACAATGGCAATAATAAATTCATATAACTCTACTTAAAAACTAATTCTGTACATATACGTTTTTATTATGACTACAAGAAAATCAGCTGAAGTTATTACTTATCCGATTTTTACAGTACGTTGGTTAGCTATTCATGCTTTAGCTGTTCCAACTATTTTCTTTTTAGGTTCTATCACAGCAATGCAATTTATTCAACGATAATAGTAACTTTCTAGTTTAAAATAGATTTTCGAAACATATCTTTTTAAATGAAAACAACATGATCTATTTTAATAATAAATGCTATTTTGCAACTTTTTTTTATATTCAAATTTATCAAAGCAATCGTGTGTTTTTTCATAGGAGAATCTCGTGCGTCGGCATTCGAATCTATGCATCTTAAGTGACCTTTCGCCCTCATGAGTTTTGCGTAGGTTACATAAAACTAAACATAGATCGAGTCCATTTCATATTCAAAGTCGATTTTATGTCATTCGAGGCTTAATTTATTTAGCTCAGATCTGTTTAGTTTTCTAAAAAGGTCGAATTTTCTAAGCGCGAGGTAATATTTTTTTTGATGGAGTTCAATTTCGTGCTAAATGAAATTTATTTTATAAATGGAGTTGTTTGTTTCATGACACTACATTTTCAAAATGTATTATTTTCAAAACACTAAACATAATTAAATTCTACAAAAAAATTCATTTTATTAAAAATAAAAATAAATGGACGATATTTTTTATTTAAAAATATCAAAACACGTCTATCATCGTTTTTTCGAAACAAAAAAGGTATCGCGTAAAATGAAAAATTCGTTAAGGTGTCGCGCGTTTGTTTTTTAATTTTTTATCGAATGAATTTTTTATTAATTAATAAGTTAAAAAAATTGTCTACTAGGCTGGACGCAATTATTTCAAAAAAACTCGATAAAATGAAGTTTTTAGTTATTGACTAGACCTAGATAATTTTATCTTTATTTCTTATGGCTAGACCTAATCCCAATAAACAAGTTGTTGAATTAAACCGTACTAGTCTTTATTGGGGACTATTATTAATTTTCGTATTAGCTGTATTATTTTCGAGCTATATTTTTAACTAGTTAGAGAGTATTTTTATAAAATGGATTTGCTTGTTTTAATGTCAGCATCTGGCTGACATTAAAAAGTATCATAAAACGATTTCACTCGTAGTATGAAATTAGGCATAAAAAATAAATTTCACCTAAAAAGTCGTGATTAAACATATCAAATATTTTAGAAGTTAAAATTGACATAACAATGTATATTTATAGATATCAATAAATATTTAAATTATAAAATTTACAGGGGTTTTTTATTAAATACGAAAGAAATACGAAATAAACTAAAAAATTTCATAACCATACATTTTTTGAGGTATTTTTGTAAGAGATCTTTCGAAAGATCTCTTACAAAAATACCTCAA
>VFQR01002348.1_pt1 | contig 12217 bp, 10 predicted proteins | sample 3512321 | NCBI WGS metagenome assembly VFQR01 (sample SAMN10412374, study PRJNA504923) | tailings metagenome | isolation source: Relicate 3 Philex TSF1 revegetated site | place: Philippines: Tuba, Benguet | collected 2017-08-29
GTCGATGCGCTCGATGTGCCGTTTCTCTCCAAAAAACTGGGGCGCCGACGCGGCTGGCTGGTCCTGACGCAACTGGTACTGGCCGCCACGATCCTGTTCCTCGGCACCCTCGATCCGGTGAAAGCCCCGTTTTACGTGGCTTTCGGCGCGCTTCTCGTCGCCACCGCATCGGCCACCCAGGACATCGTGATCGATGCGTTTCGCGTGGAATCCCTCGATACCAATGAACAGGCGGCGGGCATGGCGGCGTTTGTCGCAGCCTATCGCGTCGGCATGCTGCTCGCGGGCGCCGGTGTCATCGCCTTCGTCGCGTGGCTCGAATATATGGGCGGCGCGCGCGAGAACGTGTGGTTCTGGGGCTATGCGCTGGCGGCGGGATTTGTCGGCATCGGCCTGATCGCAACGCTGTTCGCGACCGAACCGAAGGACGGCCGCAATGCCGCCGAGCGGCCGAAGGGTGACGCGTTCAGCCGCGTGCTCGCCACCGCGTTCAATGCGTTTCGAGAATTTCTCACCCGCGACGCGGCGATTATCGTGCTGCTGTTCGTGGTTTTGTTCAAATTTTGCGACGCCTTCGCGGGCGTGCTGACCGGGCCTTTTGTTCTGGCGATCGGCTTCGACAAGGCTGCCTATGCCGCCATCGTGAAGGGCGTCGGCCTTGCGGCCTCGCTGCTCGGCGGCATCGCCGGCGGTCTAATCGCGCGCGCGCTGCCTTTATCCACCAGTCTCTGGATCGCGGCGTTTCTCCAGATGGCGTCCAATTTCGTCTTTGTCTGGCAGGCGTGGATGGGCGCCAACCACGCGGCATTGACCGCGACCATCGTGGTCGAGAATTTCACCAGCGCCATCGGCACGGTGATCTTCATCGCGTATCTGTCGGCACTTTGCGGCGTGCGCGCGCATACGGCGACGCAGTTCGCTTTGCTCACCGCGTTGGCCGCCGTGGGCCGCACGACGCTTGCTTCCGGCGGCGGCTTCGTCGCGGAGGCGACCGGCTGGATGATTTTTTTCACGATAACGGCGCTGGCCGCGATTCCAAGTTTCGTGCTGCTCGCCTGGTTGCAGACGAAGGGGCACTTCCGGGCGCTGGAGCAAAAGTGACCGTCATTCCGGCCGAGCAAAGCGAGAGCCGGAATCCATAATCCCGGTGCGAAATCTTTTTCTCGGGGGTTATGGATTCCGGGCCCGCGCCTTCGGCGCGCCCCGGAATGACTAGAACGGCGTGCGCGAACGAAGTGCCGCCGACAGCGTGCCCTCGTCGAGATAATCGAGTTCGCCGCCGACCGGCACGCCATGCGCGAGGCGGGTTACTTTCACATTCGCTTCGCGCAGCATGTCGGTGATGTAGTGCGCGGTCGTCTGGCCGTCGACCGTCGCGTTCAGCGCAAGCACGACTTCGGTCACGGCCGGATCGTGCGCGCGCTGCACGAGCTTCTCGATGTTCAAATCATCCGGCCCGACGCCATCGAGCGGAGACAACGTGCCGCCGAGCACGTGATAGCGCCCCGAAGCAGCACCCGCGCGCTCCAGCGCCCAAAGATCGGCGACGTTCTCCACCACGATGAGCATCGTCCCGTCGCGCACCGGATCGGCGCAGACCGTGCAGGGATCGCGCGTATCGATGTTGCCGCAAGTCGAACAGACGACGATTTTTTCCAGCGCGTCCTCGAGCGCGCCCGTGAGCGGCTCCATCAGGTCGACGCGGCGGCGCACGAGATGCAGCGCGGCACGCCGCGCGGAGCGCGGGCCGAGGCCCGGCAGGCGCGCGAGCAACTGGATCAGCCGCTCGATTTCAGGACCGGCGACGGCGCGCGGCATTTCAGAAGAGTTTCATTCCCGGCGGCAGCGGCAGGCCGCCCGTCAATTCGCCGGCCTTTTCCTGCATGATGCGGTCGGCCTTGGCGCGCGCGTCCGCATGCGCCGTCGTAATGAGGTCTTCGACGATTTCCTTTTCGTCGGGTTTCATAAGGCTCGCGTCGATCGACACTTTTTTCATCGCCCCCTTGGCGGTGATGGTGATCGACACCAATCCGCCGCCGGCAGTGCCGGTGACTTCGGTTACGTCGAGTTCGGCCTGAAGCTGCTGCATCTTCTCCTGCAGCTGCTTCACCTGCCCCATCATGCCCATGAGATCGCGCATCGCCATTGCTATCCTCGTCTCAGTCGTCGCGATCCTCGTCGCCCATATTCGGCGGCGGATCGATTTCGGAATATTCCTGCGCGGCTTCGGGAAGATCGCGCTGTCGCACGTTCACGATCTCGGCCCCCGGAAAGCGGGCAAGCACCGCCTCCACCAGCGGGTCCTTGCGCACGTCGCGGACGAGCGCGTCGTGTTTTTGCACCGCGGCTTCGACGAGGGTCTGGCTGCCTGCTTCCGTAGACATCACCACGACCCAGCGGCGGCCGGTCCAGTTGGTGAGTTTCGCGCCAAGCTCGCCCGGCAGCGTCTTCGGTCCGGCGTCGGCGAGCGCAATTTCCAGCCGCCCTTCCTCGATGCGGACGAGGCGGACAAAATTCTCCACCGCATGGCGCATCTTGAGGTCGCGCTTCTCGTTGGCAAGCGCCACCACATCCTCGAGCCGCGCGAGCTTCGGCCCCGCTTGCGCCGGCTGCGCGGCCACCGCCTGCACGCTCGTCGAGCGCGCGCCGCCATCGGCGGCAAGCGACATGCGCGCACCGCCGCCGGGAGAACGAGGTGCCGAAGTTGCGGCGGCACCCGCCTGTGTCCCGTCCTGCAACATCTTCAGCGCCTCGTCGGGCGTCGGCAGATCGGCAGCGTAGGCAATGCGAACCAGCAGCATCTCGGCGGCCTGCGCGGATTTTTCCGCCGCGCGCACGTCGAGCATGCCCTTGGACAGCATCTGCCATGCGCGTGACAGCACGCGGATCGAAAGTTTTTCCGCCATTTCGCGGCCGCGAACGCGCTCGGCTTCGACGAGGCTCGCATTCTGCGAGGAATCCGGCACGAGCTTGAAGCGCGTCAAAAGATGCGTGAAGTCGGCGAGATCGGCGACGATGGTCGAAGGATCGGCGCCGCTGTCATACTGATCGCGGAATTCCTTCAGCGCCGCGGCGATATCGCCCTGCATCAGCGTTTCGAACAGATCGATCACGCGCGCGCGGTCGGCAAGACCCAGCAGCGAGCGCACTTCATCGGCCTTCACGCGCTGCTCGCCGTGGGCGATTGCCTGATCCAGAAGCGAAAGCCCGTCGCGCACGGAGCCTTCCGCGGCGCGCGCGATGATGCCGAGCGCCTCGGCTTCGGCCTTCACGTTTTCCTTCGAGCAGATTTGCGCGAGGTGTTTTGCGATCACGTCGCCATCCACGCGGCGCAGATCGAAGCGCTGGCAACGCGAAAGCACCGTGACCGGCACTTTGCGGATTTCGGTGGTGGCGAAGATGAACTTCACATGCGGCGGCGGCTCTTCCAGAGTCTTCAAGAAAGCGTTGAACGCCTTGTCCGAAAGCATGTGGACTTCGTCGATGATGTAGACCTTGTAGCGCGCGATGGAGGGCGAATAGCGCACGCCATCCAGAATTTCCCGCACATCGTCGATGCCGGTATGCGATGCCGCGTCCATCTCGATCACGTCGATATGGCGGCTCTCGATGATCGCCTCGCAGTGCTTGCCGTATTCTGGCATGTGCAGCGTCGGCGCGCCGCCACCGGACATCGGCTCATAATTGAGTGCGCGGGCGAGGATGCGGGCGGTCGTGGTCTTGCCGACGCCGCGGACGCCCGAAAGCATGTAGGCCTGCGCGATGCGGCCGCCCTCGAACGCGTTCGAGAGCGTCTTCACCATCGCTTCCTGCCCGATCAGTTCCTCGAAGGTGGACGGGCGATATTTGCGCGCAAGCACGCGATAGGCGCCCTGCTTTTCCGCCGGGCCGCCGCCATTCGCCGCCTTGGAGGTTTTTGCCTCGCTCATGCCGCGCAATCTTCTCCGCTGCGACGCGGGGGCAAAAAGCCCCGCGATCCAAGCCAGCCCCGGAAAAAGAGGTAGGAGGTTGGAACGGCAACCCGTGCCGGTCTCGTTAGGGCTGCTTCCTTCCGGATCTGACCCGGTTGGCGAGTGGCTCGTCCACCGCCAACCTCCCACGCCCTATATCGGGCCTCCGGGGGACGATAGCAAGCTCGGCCCGGTTCCGGCTGTTCCAACGGCATTTCCGGCGGTACGATCCACAAGTCCTTCGAGTCTCCGATGCCCGAAAATTCCTTCCAGCTCGACCCGCGGCTCGCCGCCGACTGCACCGAAATCGGCGAGCTTGGCCTGTGCAAGCTCTTGCTGATGAACGACGCCCGCTATCCCTGGGTGATTCTGGTGCCGCAGCAGCCGGACCTTGTGGAAATTCTCGATCTGCTGCCCCTGCAAAGAACCGCGCTCTACATCGAAATCGAAACGGTGATGGAGGCGATGCAGCGCGCCTGCTCGCCGCACAAGCTGAACGTCGCCGCACTCGGCAACATGGTGCGGCAGTTGCACGTTCACATCATCGCGCGGCAGGAAGGCGACGCGGCATGGCCCGGCCCGGTATGGGGCAAGGGCGAAGCGGTGAAGTATGAGAACGCCGCGCGCGAAACGCTGGTGCGGAAAATCGCGCAGGAACTCGGCCTTTGAGCGAACGCACCGGCCCGTGGCCTTCGCTGGCCTATGTGAACACGCAACTCGACCGCTTGAGCGAACAGCGCGGCGACCACGCGCTGATGGAACGGTTCCTCGCAAGCGCGGATGCGCGCGCGGTAATCGTTGCGCACGAGATGATCGTGCTGCGAAAGGATGGAAACGGTCACAACGCTTTTTTCAATATGAACGAAGCCGGAGAGCTTGGCGCCTCCGGGGTTGCGATATTCCTCGGCCTGCACGAGCAGGCCCCGCGCTACGGTTTTTCGCTGATCGCGGAGAAACTTGAACCGCTGAAATCGCGCAGCGATCTTCTCGTCACCGATCTTCGCTCGATTGCGACGCGGGAACTCGTACCGCACGGCCAGCTAGAATGTATCGCCATCGCCAAGGCGCTGCATCACTGGCACGCGCGAAACAAATTTTGCCCGAATTGTGGAACGCGGACGAACATCACCGACGCGGGGTGGCGCCAGTCCTGTCCCGGCTGCAAGACCGAACATTTTTCGCGCACGGATCCTTGCGTGATCATGCTGCCGATCGACGGTGAGCGATGTCTGCTCGCGCGATCTCCCCGTTTCGTGCCGGGCATGTATTCGGCGCTGGCAGGCTTCATGGAGCCGGGCGAGAGCATCGATGACGCCGTGCGGCGCGAAACCCAGGAAGAGTCGGGGCTCAAAATCGGCAAGGTGAAATATTTTGCTGCGCAACCATGGCCGTTCCCGCACTCGCTGATGATCGGCTGCTTCGCGGAAGCCACTACACGCGAACTGAATTTCGACCGGAACGAAATCGAGGACGGCCGCTGGTTCACGCGCGACGAAGCGAGGGCGATGTTGGCGCGCGAACACAAGGACGGGCTCATCACCCCGCCCGCTTCCGCCATCGCGCATCATCTGGTCCGCGCCTATGTGGAGCGCGGCGCGGATGTGCTGAAGGACTAGCGCTTGGCGCGAATACGGAATTCGTGCTGCGGATAGGTGCCGAGAATTTTCATTTCCTTGGAAAAGAATTTCAGCTCTTCCAACGCAAGCTTGAGCGGGCCGTCCTCGGGATGGCCCTCGACGTCGGCATAGAACTGCGTTGCGAAGAAATTGCCCTCGATCTGGTAGGACTCAAGCTTCGTCATGTTGACCTTGTTGGTGGCGAAACCGCCCATCGCCTTGTAGAGGGCGGCGGGAATGTTGCGCACCTGGAACACAAAGGTCGTCATCGCGGGAGCGGCGCCGCGCTTCATGATTTTCGGCTGTTTCGAAAGGATGATGAAACGCGTCGTGTTGTGCGCCTCGTCCTCGATATCCTCGGCGAGAATGTCGAGGCCGTAAATCTTGGCGGCAAGCCGCGAGGCGATGGCCGCGCGCGAGCGGTCGCCCATTTCCTTGATCTGCCGCGCGGAGCCCGCAGTATCCGCGCCGATCACCGCCTTGATGCCGTGCTTGCGGATGAATTTGCGGCACTGGCCGAGCGCATGGATATGGCTCTGGACGGTCTTGATGTCCTTCAGCTTGGTGCCCTTCAGGCCCATGAGCTGATGATTGATGGGCAGGAAAAACTCGCCGATGATATTGAGATTCGAACTAGGCATCAGATGGTGGATGTCGGCGACCCGTCCCGCCACGGAATTTTCAATCGGGATCATCGCCAGATCGGCGCCGTTCGTTGCCGCAGCGAACGCGTCCTCGAACGTTGCGCAGGGTACCGGCTCATAACCCGGATACATTTCCTTGCAGGCGATGTGGGAGTTGGCGCCCGGCTCGCCCTGGAAGACGATGGTTTTCTTTTTCTTGTTTGCTTTTTTCGCGCTCATGTCAGGATTTCCGCGCGAGCATCGCCCGCGCCTTTTCGAGTTCGGCGGGAGTATCGACGCCGAGGGGAACAGCGTCAACGACAGCCACATCGATGCGCATGCCGGCTTCCAGCGCGCGCAACTGTTCGAGCTTCTCGCGCATTTCCAAGGGTGAAGGCGGCAGCTTCACGAAACGCTCCAGTGCTGTGCGGCGATACGCATAAAGCCCGATGTGATGATAGAGCGGCCCCTCGCCCCAGGGAGCCGTCGCCCGCGTAAAATAGAGCGCGCGCAGATGGCGCGGCGCGATGGGCGTGCCGACCGCTTTCACAATGTTCGGGTTAATCTTGTCGGCATCGTCTTCGATCTCAACCGCAAGCGTGGCGATGTCGACGGCGGGATCGGCAAGCGGTTTCAGCGCGGCGCGGATCGTCTCGCGCTCCACCGTCGGCAGGTCGCCCTGCAAATTCACGATGGTCTTCGCGCGTCTATGCGGATCGGCCTTGCCGAGCGCCTCAAAGATGCGGTCGGAGCCTGAAACATGATCCACGCGCGTCATCACGGCATTGAACCCCGCGGCCTGTACGGCGCGCAGAATTTCGTCCGTGTCAGTCGCGACGAACACTTCGCCGATTCCGGCTTCGCGTGCGCGCATCGCAACATGGACGATCATCGGCAGGCCATGGATGTCGGCAAGCGGCTTGCCCGGCAGGCGCGTGGAGGCCATGCGGGCGGGGATCAGCACGAGCGTTTCGGCGGCGGTGTTTTCGGGCATGGAATCGGCAGAAATGGCCGCCGGAGCGGCAGAAGGTAGCAGCGGATGGCGCCCTTATACGGGTTGCCTGAAAGGCGGCAAAGCGTGTAATTCTCGGCCAATTCCGCAGGAGAAGTGCGCGCCGATGGACAGCTTCGAACTCAATAAAATCGCCGGAGCGGTACTCGCGACCTGCCTCTTTCTCCTGTGCATGAACATTGCCGCCGGCACCGTCTTCCACGCGAAGACGCCGGAAAAGCCCGGCTACGAAATCGCCGCTGCCGAGCCCGCTGCGGCCGCCAGTGCGGGTGCCGCTGCCGCCGTCGTCGAGCCGATCACGGTTCGTTTGGCTAGCGCCAGCCTCGACAAGGGTGCCAACGCGGCGAAGAAGTGCGTCGCCTGCCACGACATGAGCAAGGGCGGGCCGAACAAGGTCGGTCCGAATCTCTGGGGCATCATCGGCGCCAACAAGGCGCATCTCGGCAACTTTGCCTACTCGGCCGGCATGAAGGCGGCGGGCGGAAGCTGGGATGTCGAAGCGCTCGACAAGTTCCTCGCCAACCCGAAGGGCGAGGTGAAGGGCACGACGATGGCCTTCGCGGGCGTCAGCCGTCCCGGTGAGCGCGCGGACATCATCGCCTACCTGAATTCGCTCGCGGACAGCCCGAAGCCGCTGCCGGCTGCCAAGTAAGCGGCAAGTAAGCCGCAAGCAAGCCACCCAACACTCCGCTTCCGCTTCAAGATCGCGTTAACCGCGCGCGGCCGCTGGCAGGACCGCGCAAAAGCGTCATAATCGCCCCCGATCCTGCATTTGCTGGCAAGGACGGAGCAAATTTGTGCGATTTCTGACGCAAACCATTTCACGCCCTCTGCTCATCGCCGTCTCACTCGCCGCCGCCGTTTCGTCCGTGGCCGCGCAAAGCGAAGCGCCGTGGCGGCATGGCCTCTCGCTGATGGGCGAGCCGAAATACAAGCAGGGCTTCAAGCATTTCGATTACGTCAATCCAAACGCGCCGAAGGGTGGCCTCGTGCGTCTCGGCGTCGACGGCAGTTTCGATACGCTGAACTTCGTCATTCCGCGCGGGCAGCCCGCCGCCGGCATCACGCTGATCTACGACACGCTGATGGCGCCCTCGATGGACGAGGTGGCGACCGAATACGGACTGATCGCCGAGTCGGTGCGCTATCCGGCGGATTATTCCTCGGTGACGTACAAGCTGCGCGCCGAAGCAAAATGGCATGACGGCAAACCGGTCACGCCGGAAGACGTGATCTGGACGTTCGAGAATCTTGTGAAGCTCAATCCGAACCAGCGCTTCTACTATCGCCACGTCACCAAGGCGGAAAAGACCGCCGAACGTGAAGTGACGTTCACCTTCGACAGCCCCGGCAACCGCGAACTCCCGCAGATCGTGGGCCAGTTAAATGTGCTGCCGAAGCACTGGTGGACCGGCAAGGATGCGAGCGGCAAGGACCGCGACATCAATTCCGGCACGCTGGAGCCGCCGCTTGGCGGTGCCGCTTACAAAATCAAGAATATCGTGCCGGGCCGTACTATCGCCTATGAGCGCGTCGACGATTACTGGGGCAAGAACCTGCCGGTGAATATCGGCAAGGATAATTTCGGCGAACTTCGCTACGAATATTTCCGCGACGACACGGTAGAGCTGGAAGCATTCAAGGCCGATCAATATGACTTCCGCGCGGAAAATTCCGCGAAGAACTGGGCCACCGCCTACGACTTCCCGGCACAGCGCGAGAAGAAAGTCGTGCTCGAAACTTTTCCGGAGCGCGCTCGCGGCGTGATGCAGGCATTCGTGTTTAACCTGCGGCGCGAGAAATTCCAGGACCCGCGCGTGCGGATGGCGTTCAATTACGTGTTCGACTTCGAAAGCATGAACAAGACGTTGTTCTTCGACCAGTACCGGCGCGTCAGCTCCTATTTCAGCGGCACCGAGCTTGCTTCTTCCGGCGTGCCGTCCGGCAAGGAGCTTGAAATCCTCGAGGCCGTGCGCGGCAAGGTGCCGGACGATGTGTTCACCAAGGAATACAAGAACCCGCCCAGCGGCACGGAAGAACTGCGCCGCCAGAACCTGCGCGAGGCGCTGCGCCTGATGCGCGATGCCGGATGGGAAGTGAAAGGCGGCAAGCTGACCAATGTGAAGACCGGCGAGCCATTCAAGATCGAGTTTCTCCTGAACAGTCCGGCCTTCGAGCGCGTGGCGCTGTTCTACAAGCCTTCGCTCGACCGCCTCGGTGTCGAGATGTCGATCCGCATGGTCGACCCGCCGCAATATGTGAACCGCGTGCGCAGCCGCGACTTCGATCTCATCTCAGCAGGTTGGGGACAGTCGCTGTCGCCGGGCAACGAGCAGCGCGATTTCTTCGGCTCGGAAGCCGCCGACCGCGAGGCCTCGCGCAACTACGGCGGCATCAAGAACCCGGCGGTCGACGCCATGATCGACAAGGTGATCTTCGCGAAGGACCGCGCGGAACTGCTCGCCGCCACCAAGGCACTCGACCGTGTGCTGCTCTGGAACCACTACGTCGTGCCGAGCTGGACCATCGACTATTCGCGCACCGCGCGCTGGGACCGTTTCGGCCGTCCGGAAAAATTGCCGGAATATTCCTACGGCTTCCCGGAAATCTGGTGGTTCGACAAGGAGCGTGCCGCGAAAGTGGGAACGCGCCAGTGAAGAAGCTCTCGCGCCGTACCGTGCTGGCGCTCGGCGCCGGTGTGACCCTTTCGCAGTTTGTCCCGTTTCACGCCCGCGCGCAGGCCAGGGAAACCCACGGGCTGTCGGCATTCGGCGACCTGAAATATCCCGCGAACTTTCCGAATTTCGATTACGTGAATGCGGGCGCGCCGAAGGGCGGCACCTATTCACAAGTCGTCGGCGGCGGCACCGCCACCTTCAACAACCTCAACGCCTACATCCTGCGTGGCGACCCGGCCTATGCGATGGAGCTTTGCTTTGCCTCGCTGATGGTGCGCGCCGCCGACGAGCCGGACGCGGTCTATGGTCTTGCCGCCGAAAAGGTCAGCGTTTCCGCCGACGGGCGGGAATATGTCTACACGCTGCGCCCGAACATGAAATTTCACGACGGCACGCCGATCATGGCGGCCGACGTCGCCTTTTCGCTCAACATCCTGAAAGACAAAGGCCACACCAATATCCGCACGCTGCTGCTCGATCTGGAATCGGCGGAAGCGGAGGGCGAGCGAACCGTAAAACTGAAATTCGCCGCCAAGCGCGGCCGCGACGCGCCCATTTTCGCCTCGACGCTGCCGATCCTGTCGCGCGCGTATTACTCGAAACGCCCGTTCGAAGAGTCCACGCTCGAGCCGCCGCTCGGCTCCGGGCCGTACAAGGTCGGAAAATTCGAACAGGGCCGCTACATGGAATTCGAGCGCGTGAAGGATTGGTGGGGCGCCGCCCTGCCCGCCGCGCGCGGCCTGCACAATTTCGACACCGTGCGTTTCGAGTATTTCCGCGACCGCGATGTCGCTTTCGAAGCGTTCACCGCCCGCAATTATCTCGTGCGCGAGGAATTCACCTCGATCACCTGGGCCACGCGCTACGAATTCCCCGCGATGAAGGACGGCCGCGTGAAGCGCGACATCCTGCCGGACGAGCGTCCGTCCGGCGCGCAGGGCTGGTTCATCAACACGCGCCGCGAAAAATTCAAGGACCCCAAGGTGCGCGAGGCGCTCGTCTATGCGTTCGACTACGAATGGGTGAACAAGAATTACATGTACGGGTCCTACGACCGCACGCATTCCTATTTCCAGAATTCGGAAATGATGGCGAAGGGCGCGCCGTCGCCGGAAGAAGTGAAATTGCTCGAGCCGTTCCGCGGCAAGGTGCCGGAAGAAGTTTTCGGCGAGCCGTTCGTGCCGCCGGTTTCGGACGGCTCCGGCTCGGACCGCAACATGCTGCGCCGCGCGATGCGCCTGCTCGACGAGGCCGGATGGAAAATTCAGGGCGGCAAGCGCACCAACGCGAAGGGCGAGCCGGTCGCGATCGAGTTTCTCCTGAACGAGCCGACCTTCCAGCGCCACCACAACGCCTTCATCAACGGCCTGAAATCGATCGGGCTTGAGGCGAGCATCCGAATGGTCGACACCGCGCAATATCGCGCGCGCATGGAGGATTTCGATTTCGACATTTCCGTCGTGCGGCTGATCTTCCCGCAGACGCCCGCCGATGAACTGAAAACCTATTTTTCGGGCGCGGCCGCTGCGGCAAAAGGCTCCCGCAACTATGCGGGGATTTCCGATCCGGTCGTGGACGCGCTCATTGAAAAAGTGGTGGGCGCCGAAAGCCGCGCCGAACTCGTCACCGCCTGCCGGGCGCTGGATCGCGTGCTGAGAGCGGGCCGCTACTGGATCCCGCACTGGAACAAGGCCTCGCACTGGGTCGCCTATTGGGACCAGTTCGAGCGCCCGAAAACGAAGCCGCGTTACGCGCCGGGATTCCCGGATACCTGGTGGGCAAAGAAGAGTTAGCGCAGGCGAGACCCTGTTGACCCCGCGCGCGAACCCCCTCAGTTTGCCCGGAACAGCGCCGGAAACCTGAATGGCCACTTACATCCTTCGCCGCGTCCTGCTCATGGTGCCCACGATTCTGGGCATCCTGCTTGTCTCGTTCGTGGTGATCCAGTTCGCGCCCGGCGGCCCGGTCGAGCGCGTGATCGCGCAGCTCACCGGCGACGACACCAATGCGCTTTCGCGCATCTCCGGCGGCGGCAGCGAGGTGGCGCGGCAGGGCGTTCAGCCCGGAGCCGCGGGCGGCGATCCGATCTCCTCCAAATATCGCGGCGCGCAGGGCCTCGATCCGAAATTCATCAAGGAGCTTGAAGTGCAGTTCGGCTTCGACAAGCCGGCGCATGAACGCTTCCTGCTGATGATCTGGAATTTCGTCCGCTTCGATTTCGGCAAGAGCTATTTCCGCGACACCAAGGTGATCGACCTCATCATCGAGAAATTGCCGGTGTCGATCTCGCTCGGCCTTTGGATGACGCTGCTGACCTATCTGATCTCGATCCCGCTCG
>VFQR01002349.1_pt1 | contig 12217 bp, 12 predicted proteins | sample 3512321 | NCBI WGS metagenome assembly VFQR01 (sample SAMN10412374, study PRJNA504923) | tailings metagenome | isolation source: Relicate 3 Philex TSF1 revegetated site | place: Philippines: Tuba, Benguet | collected 2017-08-29
ACCAGCTGGCCGACGGTGACCACGGCGGCCACGACCGCGGAGTTGAGCAGCGCCCGCCCGAGGTTGCCGTCACGCCACGCGAGGCGGAGGGTCTCGGTGGTGACGGAGGTGGGCAGCAGCGGGTCCTGGAGCAGCCGGTTCCCGGGCTTCAGCGCCCCGACCACCATCACGTAGACGGGGAAGAGCACGATCGCCGCGAGGACGACCAGCACGGCGTAGCGGAGCCACACACGCGGCCCGCCGGTGGTGCCGCTAATCGCCATAGTGCACCCGCCGTTCGATCGCTGCGAGCTGCACGAGCGAGAGCACGAGCAGGACCACGAAGAGCAGCACCGCCACCGCCGCCTGGAGGCCCAGGTTGTTGCGGATGATCGAGTTGTTGCCGTAGATGAGGTAGGTCAGTGACGTCGTGACGCCACGCGGCCCGCCGCCGGTGAGCAGGTCGAACTCGCCGTAGCTCTGGAAGGCCCGGGTGGTGAGGACGATGCCGGCGAACAGCAGCGTCGGCCCGAGCAGCGGCAGCGTGACGTTGGTGAACCGGGTCCACCCGCCGGCGCCGTCCACGTACGCGCTCTCGTAGAGGTCGGCGGGGATGCTCTGCAGGCCGGCCGTGACCACGATGAACGTGAACCCGAGGTTCGACCAGATGCTGCTGACGGCGACCGCCCACAGCGCCGTGTCCGGGTCGCGCAGCAGCCCCGGGTTCTTCGCCGTGCCGCCGATCCAGTCGGCCAGCACGCCCACGCTCGGGTTGAGCAGGAACAACCACATCAGCGATGCCACCGCCACGCTCGTGGCCACCGTGCTGGAGAACACGGTGCGGAAGAAGCCCATCGCCCGCAGCTGCTTGTCGACGGCGACGGCGAGCGCGACACCGAGCGCCAGCCCGATCGGCACGGTCATCAGCGCGAAGCGGAACGTGACGCCGATGGCCTGCTGGAACTCCACGCTGCGGAACACGTCGACGTACTGGTCCCAGCCGTTGCTGCGGCACACCCGCCCCGTCGGGTCGCAGCGCTGCTGGCCGAGCCAGACGGCGCGGCCGAGCGGGTAGAGGACGAAGGCCCCGAGGACCACGAGCGACGGCGCCAGCATCGCCACCGCGAGGGGCACGTCCCGCCAGCGGCGGCTCATGGGTCGCGTCGTCGCCCGGTGACCGGGTCGAAGTGGTGCCGGTGGCGTGCCGGCAGGTCGAGGCCCACGTCGTCACCGACGGCCGGGGCGGGCTCGGACGCGTCGAGGCGCACGGCGACCGGCGTCTCCCCCACGCGGCAGTGCACCAGCGTCTCGTGGCCGAGGTGCTCCACGAGTGTCACCCTGGCCCGCAGGGCGGCGTGCTGGTCGATGCCGACGTGCTCGGGGCGCACCCCGACCAGCGCGTCGCCCGGCCCCACCGTGCCCATCGGCAGCACGTTCATGGGGGGCGTGCCGATGAACTGCGCGACGAACACCGACGCCGGCCGGGCGTACACCTCGGCCGGCGTGCCCACCTGCTCGAGCGTGCCCCGGCTCATCACGGCGACGTGCGTGCCCATCGTCATCGCCTCCACCTGGTCGTGCGTGACGTAGATGAACGTGGAGTGCAGCCGGGCGTGCAGCGCCACCAGCTCGGCCCTGGTCTCGCTGCGCAGCTTCGCGTCGAGGTTGGACAGCGGCTCGTCCATGCAGAACACGGCGGGGCGGCGCACGATCGCCCTGGCGAGGGCCACGCGCTGACGCTGCCCACCGCTCAGCTGCCCGGGCTTGCGGTGGAGGAGGTCGGTCAGACCCAGCAGCTCCGCTGCCCGCTTCGCCTCGGCGGTGCGCTCGGCACGGTCGACCTTGCGGACCTTCAGCGGGAACTCGATGTTCGCCTGCACGGTCTTGTGCGGGTAGAGCGCGTAGCTCTGGAACACCATCGCCACGTCCCGTGCCTTCGGTTGGACGCCGTTCACGACGGTGTCGCCGATGCGCACGTGGCCGTCGGTGGGCTCCTCGAGCCCGGCGATGATCCGCAGCAGGGTGCTCTTGCCGCACCCGGAAGGGCCGAGCAGGATCATGAAGTCGTGGTCGCCCACGTGGAGGGTGACGTCGTCGACGGCCGTGACGCCGTCGAACACCTTGGTGACGGACTCGAGATCGACCGCGGCCACGAGCGGCCAGGGTAGGCCACCTGCCGCCGCCAGCACCGGCACACCAGCTGCACAGCAGGTGAACGGCGGGTGGCGCGGGCGGGCGTGGCCGCCGTGGGTAGCCTCGCCGGCATGGACCAGCCAGCCCCCGCCGTCGACGTGGAGCGGATCGAGCGCGATCTCGAGGACGTCGAGCGGGCGCTCGAACGGCTCGACGCCGGCACCTACTGGACCGACGAGGTGACCGGCCAGCCCCTCGACGGGGCGCTGCTCGCCGAGCACCCCACGGCCAGGCGGAACGGGACACCGGGCGCGCCGGCGTGAGCCGGGCGCCGTGGCGGGTGCGCGCCGCGCGCTCGCTGCGGGTGTGGCGGCTCACCGGGCGCAACGCGGCCCGCCTCGTCGTGCACGCCGGGCGGCGCGTGGTCACGCCACGGGCCCGGCGCAGCGAGCTCGACGACGCGTTCGCGCTCCGGACGGCCGACGACGTGGCGCGCGAGCTCGGCAACATGAAGGGCGCGCTGATGAAGGCCGCCCAGCTGATCAGCACGGTGGTGGAGGCCCTCCCCGAGTCGGCCCAGCAGTCGCTGTCCTCGCTGTACGCCGATGCGCCGCCCATGAGCCCCGACCTGGCCGCTGGCGTGGTGCACGCGGAGCTGGGGCGCGAGCCGGAGCAGGTGTTCCTCGACTGGTCGCGCGAGCCCGTCGCCGCGGCCAGCATCGGACAGGTGCACCGCGCCGTCACCCGCGACGGCAGGGTGGTGGCGGTGAAGGTGCAGTACCCGGGCGTCGGCTCGGCGATCGAGGCCGACCTCGCCAACGCCGACGTGCTGTACCGGATGCTCAGCTCGTTCACGCTGAAGGGCCTCGACACGCGCGCCCTCGTCGAGGAGCTGCGGCTGCGGATGCGCGACGAGCTCGACTACCGGATCGAGGCGGCGAACATCGTCGAGATGCGCGGGCACTTCACGGGGCACCCGTTCGTCTCGATGCCCGACGTGCTGGCGGAGCTGAGCGGCAGGACGGTGATCACCACCGAATGGGTGGAGGGCCTGTCGTGGGGGGAGTTCACGGCGCGGGCGACGCCCGAGGCCAAGCGGCGGGCGGGCGAGAGCATCTGGCGCTTCGCCCAGCACTCGATCCACCGCCTCGGCGTGTTCAACGGCGATCCCCACCCCGGCAACTACCGCTTCAGCCGCGACGGCGACGTCACCTTCCTCGACTTCGGGATGGTGAAGCGCTGGTCGCCCGGCGAGTGGGAGGCGCTCGTGCCCAGCATGGACGCGATCATCGTCGACCGCGACCCGGAGGCGCTGGTGCGGGCGATGGAGTCGGCGGGCTTCCTCCGCCCCGGGCACGGGCTCGACCCGCGCGACGTCTACGACTACGTGAGCGCGCCGTACCGGCCGTACCTGGCCGACACGTTCACCTTCAGTCGCGAGTTCATGCGCGACACCGTGCAGCGGGTGATCGACGTGCGCGGGCCGCACCAGGCGGTGATCGAGCAGATCGACATGCCGCCGTCGTTCCTCATGCTCGACCGCGTGGTGTGGGGGGTGAGCGCGCTGCTCGGCAAGCTCGGGCTGACGGCGCCGTGGCGGGCGATGCTGCTCGAGTACCGCTCCGACGCACCGCCGGCCACCCCCCTCGGCGAGCTGGAAGCAGCCTGGCGCCACCACCGCTGACGACCACTATGGTTGCACAGCACAAGCGACGAGCCGGGGGGACGTGTGGCCGATCCGAACAAGCCGAGGGCGCCGTTCGCGCCGTGGGACCGCCGCGAGCTGCCGGGGGCGTTCGACGTGGAGGAGTCGGCGCGACGCATCGGCAACTACAAGTGGGCGGAGATGAAGCTGTTCGAGGCGCTGGGGGGCTGGGTGGCCACGGTGCCCGAGCTCGACGTGAAGATGCGCCTCGGCACCCACTGCTACAAGCACGCGTGGCACGCCGAGCTGTGGCACAAGCGGCTGCCCGAGCTGCGGGAGATGAACCCCGACCGGCTGACCAAGCCGGCGAACGACGCGATGGTCAGGTTCGTGGAGGCGATGACCGAGCCCGAGGCGCCGGGCGAGACGATCGAGAAGCTGGTGGGTGTGTACCGGGTGTTCATCCCGCACTTCATCGCCGCGTACACCTTCCACAAGAACAACACGAGCCAGATCACCGACGCGCCGACGATCCGCTCGCTCACGTTCATCCTGCAGGACGAGCTCGACGACTGGCGCGACGGCGAGATGCTGCTCCAGTCGCTGATCGAGACGCCGGAGGAGGTGGAGCGGGCCGCCGCGCACCAGGCCCGCCTCGGCAAGCTGATGCTCGAGGCCGGCGGCATCGCCGGGCCGGGCTCCATCGGGAGTTCGGGAGCCGTGCCCGGCGGGCATCAGTCCGGGACGGTCGACGCCACGGCCGGCGCAGCGGCGTCGGCGGGCGAGTGATGCCGGACGAGGAGGAGGGGACGCGATGAGGAAGTTCTTCCCGGTCGAGGAGCTGGCCAGGGACAGCCGGTTCAACCAGGTGACCATGCAGGACCGCATGGCCGACGCCCGCAGCGCGCTCGGCGGCGAGGCAGCGGCCAAGCGCTCCAACCGGCTCTCGCCCACTCGCCCCGACGCCACCACGGCGGCCCGTGCGCTGATGCACGGCATCTTCGTCGGCGAGATCCAGGCCCTCGAGGGCGCGGGGCGCACCTGCCACGACTTCCGCACCGCCGGCGACCAGGCCCGGCGCGCGCAGGACGAGGCGGCCGGCGACGACTCGGGCGCCGACGCGGTGCCGTTCGCCCTGAAGCTGGACATGGCCCGCCAGGCGTGGGACGAGGCCCGCCACGTGGAGATCAGCGTGAAGTTGAGCGAGTGGATGGGCACCGAGATCGGTGAGTTCGCCGAGAACACGGTGCTGTTCCAGGCGGCCTGCAGCACCGACCCGATCCTGCGCCTGGCCGGCGTCAACCGGGCGCTCGAGGGGCTGGCCATCGACGTGTTCACCACGATGAAGGAGTTCGGCGAGCTGGCCGGCGACCCGTTCCTCGAGTTCTGCGAGGACTGGATGCTCGCCGACGAGGTCACCCACGTGAAGATGGGCAGCGACTGGCTGCGGCGCGTGACCGAGCACGACCCCGAGCGGCGGGCGAAGGCGCTCGAGTTCCAGGGCGTGGTCGACAAGCTGTTCTCCTACGGTGGCACCCGCAGCGACAGCCAGGAGTCGCCCATCGGCCTCGCCCGCCGGTTCCGTGAGCTGGCCGGGTTCACCGACGCCGAGGTGGACGACATCGCCGAGGTCAGCCTCGCCGCGCTCAACGAGCGCAAGGACTTCGTGGAGCGGATGCGGGCCCGCGCCGCGGAGCAGTTCGCCGCCACATGAGCGTCACCGTCACGCCGGACGCGTTCCAGTTCGTCGCCTTCGACGTCGAGCTGATCCGCCGCGTGGCCGGCGACCTGGTGGCCGCGCTCGGCATCGAACGGCCGGTCGAGGTGCACGTGGACGAGACCACGCCTCTGGCCCGCATCTCCATCGAGGTGGGCGACACGTTGGTCGTGCGCGCCGAGAGCGGCGCGTTCGAGGACACCCGGCGGCCCCGCCAGCAGAGCGAGACGGCCACCGCCACCGCGCTCGGGCGGGTGCTCCTGCGGGCGCGCGACCGCATCAGCGGCGGGTTCGGCGAGGCACCCGCCGACGCCGACCTGTCGCTCGCCCAGGTGGCCGCCTGGGAGGCGTACTGCGTGGGCCGCCTCGAGCGCCTGGGGGTGGCCGCGAACCAGCAGCGGTGGCGGTACAACTTCCGCAACCGGCACGGCTTCACCGACGCCTCCGACGCGGCGTTCGACCGCCTGTGGGCGAGCGACGGCCTCACGTGGGCCGAGCTCGACGCGATCAGCCGCAGCGTCGCGCCCGCGCCGGCGGACGCCTGACGTGGCGCCGGCCTCCGCAGCGTCGTCGGCCGCCGGCGACGGCCCGCCGGTGCGCACCAGCGACGTGGAGGTGGGCGGCGGCGTCACCTTGCGCGTGCACGAGGCCGGCGATCCCGACGCGCCGCTCGTGGTGCTCAGCCACGGCTTCCCGGAGCTGGCCCACTCGTGGCGCCACCAGCTGCCGGCCCTCGCCGCCGCCGGTTACCACGCCGTGGCGCCCGACCAGCGCGGGTACGGCCACTCGTCGGCACCGCGCGAGGTCGACGCGTACGGCATCCGCCGCCTCACCGGCGACCTCCTCGCGCTGATCGATCGCGCCGGCGTGGCCCACGCCAGCCTGATCGGCCACGACTGGGGTGCGCTCGTGGTGTGGGAAGCGGCCCGGTTGCACCCCGAGCGGGTCCGCTCGGTGCTGGGGGTGAGCGTGCCGTTCGTGGAGTGGCCGGCACCGCCCACCGACCTGTTCCGGGCCGTCTACGCCGACCGCTTCTTCTACATGCTCTACTTCCAGCAGGTGGGGCCGCCGGAGGCCGAGCTCGACGCCGACCCGCGGCGGAGCATGGCCTCGTTCCTCTGGAGCGCCTCGGGTGCGGCGGCGGTGGGCCGCGAGCCCATGACCGAGCTGCCGCCGATGGCCGGCACCGGCGTGCTCGACATGATGGGCGGGCCGCCGCCCGAGCCGCCCTACGAGGGCCCGGAAGGCGTGTGGCTCACGCCGGCCGACCTCGACGTCTACGCCGACGAGTTCGCCCACTCCGGGTTCTTCGGGCCCGTGAGCTGGTACCGCAACCTCGACGCCAACTTCGAGGCCCTCCAGGGGTTCGGGGCCGACCGGCTGACGATGCCGACGGCGTTCGTCACCGGCGAGCTCGACGTGGTGAACACCATGGACCCCGGCGGCATCGAGCGGATGCAGTCGGTGCTCCCCGACTTCCGCGGCGCGACGGTGGTGCCCGGCGCCGGGCACTGGGTGCAGCAGGAGTCCCCCGCCGCGTTCAACGCGGCGATGTTGGCCCACCTCGACTCGATCTGATCGCCGGCCCGTCCCCCGAGCCGGGTCCCGACGCGTCGGGCGTTCCGGTCAGGTGGATGCGGTCAGCGCTGGTTGAGCTTGCTCAGCAGGCGGAGCAGCTCGAGGTACAGCCAGACCAGGGTGATGACGAGGCCGAAGGCCGCGTACCACTCCATGCCCTTCGGGAGGCGCGCCGCGGCGCCCTTCTCGATGAAGTCGAAGTCGAGCGTGAGGTTCAGCGCGGCCAGGCCAGCGACGAGGACGCTGAACCCGATGCCGACGAGGCTGGGCGAGTGGATGAACGGCGGCGTGGCGCCGAACAGCGACATCAGCAGCGAGATCCCGTAGAACACGGCGATGCCGAGCGTGGCCGTGACGACGACCTTGCGGAACCGGTCGGTGACCCGGATGATCTGGGTGCGGTAGAGCAGCAGCATCACCGCGAACACGGCCAGGGTGGCACCGATGGCCTGGTAGACGATCCCGTCGTACAGGCTCTCGTACGCGGCCGAGATGGCCCCCACGAACAGACCCATGGCCACCGCGTAGATGGGGCCGAGGATGCGTGCCAGCAGCGGCTTGAAGTGCACGGCGATGGCGCACACGAAGCCGATGAGGATGGCCACGATGGCGAGGCCGGGGACACCGGTGGTGCCGTCCTCGTACTCGGGGGCCATGGCCCAACCGAACGACGCGGCGACGAGCAGGATCGCGAGCAGGACGCCCGTGGCGGTGATCGTGCCGCCGACGGTCATCACCCTGCCCGCCCACGGCGAGACCGGGCCGTCGTCGAAGGGCGTGCCGCGGCCGGTGCCGGGTGCGGTGCCCGGGTAGGTGTTGACGCTGGCCGGGTCCGGGGCGGCCCAGCCGGCCTGCGATGCGTCCTTGAGTGCCTTGTCGTTGAGGAACGGGTTCGACATCACATCCTCCTGGCCCACGCTGGAGCGACGGGCTGCCCCCAGGCTACCGGCCGGCACCCGAACGGGTCGGGCGGGGGGCGCGGCGGGCGCGCTCAGGCCAGGTCGTGTGCGCTGGCGCCGTCCCAGAGGTCGATGTCGGGCGGCCCGGTGAGCAACCCGGCGCATGCCCTGGCCATCTCCACCATCACCGGGCTGTCGAAGTGGGCCCGCTGGGCGCCCGGATCGTCCCACTTCTGCACCACCAGGTAGCGGCCGGGGTGCGTGACCGACGCGCACAGGTCGACGTTGCGGCAGCCCGGGGCCATGCGCGTGAGCACCACGTACTTGGCGAGGACGGCCACGAGCGCCGCGGCGTCGGCGGCGTCGAAGCGCATCGTCACGATCGTCAGGTCGACCTCGCCGGACGCGCCGGAACCGGGGGCGTCCGCGCCGTCGGTGCTCATCGACCGCCGACGGTACTCGCCGCCACCGCCCGCCGTTCTGGTCGCGAAAACTTGGAACCTTTGGGACGAACTCGCGACCAGAACGCGCCGTGGAGGCCGTGCCGGCCGGGCGCCGGGGCGGCGAAGTACCGTGGTGGGGCCATGCCGGACCAGCAGCAGCGTCCGCCGGGGCCGCCGCCGCCACCGCCGCCACCGCCGGCCTCCTCGCTCCGCCCGGTCCCGCCGCCCCCGCCGCCTCGCCGGCCGCCGCCGCCCCCTCCACCTCCGCCCGGCCGGGCGGGCACTCCTGCGCCACCTCCTCCTCCGGGCCCGCCACCCCCCGCTCCAGCGACGGCGGCCGAGGCCGGTCCGGCGGGCGACGTGCCGGCGTCGGCCCCGCCTGCCCCGTCGGGCCAGGCGCGCCGCGAGCCGACGGCGGCTGCTCGCGATGCGGCCCTCGCTGCCGCCGCAGCGGCCCCGCCGCCCGCCCCCGACGAGCTCGACGACCTGCGCGCGTCCAGCGGCGGGTGGAGCCGGCCGCTGGTGGTGGGGCTCGCCGCGGCCCTGCTCGCCGTGGTGGTCATCGGCCTCACCCGCGACGACCAGCGCGATGCCCTCCCCGCAGCGCCCACGGCTCCCGCCAGCGCGGTGGACGGCACGGCGGCGACGGTGCCGGGGGCGACGACCGCACCCGGCGCCACCGCGCCGACCGGGACCGCACCCGGTCCCGCACCCTCGACCAGCGTCCAGGATGCGCCGCCATCGACGACCGAGTTCGTCGAGCGCGTGGACCTGCCCGCCGGGGTGGTGCTGTCGGTGCCGGCCGGCTACGGGGCGGAGCGCGTGGGCGACGGCATCGAGATCACCAACGGCGACGTCCTCCTCTACACGGAGGTCGGCCAGCGCCCACCCGGCGAGGACCCCGTCGTCGCGCTCCAGGAGTACGTGGACAGCTTCGACGGCATCTACGACGCCGCCGTCTACTCGCAGACCGTCCCCACGGGCGCGGACACCACCGGGCCACTGCCCGTGGACGGCTACGTCGTGCACTACCGCGTGCTCGACGTGGACGGCCGCGGGTACCGCGGGGTGCTCGAGGTCACCCGCCGCGCCGACGGCCTGGTGTACGTGAGCGACCTGTACGTGGCGATCGACCACCCGGGCGAGCCCGCGCTGCCGGCAGGCACCTTCGAGAGCTTCTACGCGTCGTTCCTGTCGGCACCGGCGGTCGGCCCGGCCGTCGAGCTCCCCCCGCTGGGCGTGGCCGAGCTGCGCACGGTCCACCCGCGCCACGTGATCGACGGCGCGGCCGCGGTGGCGCCGCCCCCCGGGTGGGCCGCCGAGGTCCCCGAGCCCGGCCGGGCGACGTACACCCGCTCCGACGGCGCACGCATCGCCGTGGCCCGCATCGGCGACGCCACCGAGCCTGCGGTGGCCCAGCAGCTCGCTGCCGCGGAGATCGAGCGGATGGCTCCCGGTGCGACCCTGTCGGGCTTCACCCCGGTCTCGGCGGTGGGCAGCGTCGCCGCGTACGACACCGCGCTCGAGGCCGTCGCGTTCGGCGTGACACGGTCCGGCACGGCCCGCCTGTGGGTCGACACGGCGAGCGGTGCCGTGGTGGTCGCCGTCGCCGACGCGCCGGCCGGCGTGGTGGTGGCGCAGGCGCAGGTGGCGTTCGTCGTCGAGCACCTCCACCTCGCGCTCGCCGCTCCGCGCTGAGCGCCCGGCCGCGCGGACCGATGTCGAGAGGAGCCCACCGCGCAGCGCGGTCGCGCTCGTAGCGATGGACCCAGCGACGCGATCACGATTCGCGATGGGCCGTGGGCAGCTGCTTGACCGGTGTGGTGAAGTGCTCGGCGTCGGTATCGTTACCCGTTCAAGCGGCTGAGGGTTCCGCTGCTGCACACGTCGAGGAGCACTCTGTGGCGAAAGATCGCGTGGAGCGAGACGAAGAGGATCTCGTCCGGCTGTACCTGTCCGACATCGGGCAGTACACGTTGCTCACGAAGGACGACGAGGTCCGCCTCGCCAAGGCGATCGAAGCGGGCAAGGCGGCCGTCGCCGAGCTCGACGCCGCCGGCAAGGACGTCACCGCGGCACGCAAGCGTGAGCTGCGCCGTCTGGCCCGCGAGGGTGAAGACGCCGAGCGGGCGTTCGTCCAGTCGAACCTCCGCCTGGTCGTGTCCATCGCGAAGAAGTACCAGGCGTCCGGGCTGCCCCTGCTCGACCTCATCCAGGAGGGCAACCTCGGCCTCATGCACGCCGTCGAGAAGTTCGACTGGCGCAAGGGCTTCAAGTTCTCCACCTACGCCACGTGGTGGATCCGCCAGGCGATCACGCGCGGCATCGCCAACACCGGCCGCACCATCCGCCTGCCCGTCCACGCCGGCGACACCCTCGCCAGGCTGCAGAAGGCGCGCAGCCGCCTCGAGCTGAAGTACGGCAGGCCGGCCACCCTCGCCGAGCTCTCCAAGGAAGTGGAGATGCCGGAGGACAAGGTCACCGAGGCGCTGCGCTTCGCCGCCGAGCCGCTGTCGCTCAGCGAGCCGCTGCGCGAGGACGGCGACGCGGAGCTGGGCGACGTGGTCGAGGACCGCTCGGCGGAGAGCCCGTTCGAGGTGGCCGCCACCGCGCTGCTGCCGGAGGAGATCGCCCGCCTGCTCGCGCCGCTCGACGAGCGGGAGCGGGAGATCCTGAAGCTGCGCTTCGGCCTCGACCGCGGGGAGCCGCGCACCCTCGAGGAGGTGGGCGAGCACTTCAACCTCACCCGCGAGCGCATCCGCCAGATCGAGGCCCGGGCGATGAGCAAGCTCCGCCACCCGAGCAGCGACACCGGCGCCCGCGACCTGCTCGCCGTCTGATCGAGCGCGCCCGCCGGATCAGCCGATGTCGCGGCGGCGGATGCCGACCAGCGCGAACGCGGTGAGGGCGACGGCGGTCGTGGTCACGATGACGACAGCCAGCGGCTCGAACGGTTCGATCAACCCGCTCGGGACGTGGTCGATCGGGGAGAGCGCCCGCAGCCACGCCGGCCACCCGAAGGACGTGACGAACAGCGCCGACACCGCGCTGTAGGCGACCAGCAGCCACGCCAGGACGGCTCGCTCCGACCACCATCCGACCACCACCGCAGCGGCGGCGGCGATGGCCCACACCGCAGGAACGTGCGCGACCGCCCCGCCGATCACCTGGCCCGCCGGGGGCATCTCGGCACCGCTGAGCGCGCCGACACCGGCGGTGATCAGGCCGCCGAGCACGAGCAGGACCGCCGAACCGACGGCCGCAGCCGCGAGGTGGCTGCCGAACCAGGCTGCACGCGGGGTGGCGGTGGCCAGGACGACCTCCGCCCGGCCCGCGGCCTCCTCCGTCGAGGCGCGCAGCACCGCACTCACGGCGAAGCCGGAGGTGAGCACGGCCAACATCGTGAGCACGATCGCGAGGTAGGCAGCCGTGATCGTCGAGGCGCCGCCCGGCAGCCAGTCGCCCATCTGCGGGTTGTCGCGGATCAGCTCCTCCACCGCAGGGAGCAGCGCTCCGAAGACTGCTGCGGCGGCGGCGAGGCCGAGCGCCCACCCGAGGAGCTGGGCGCGGTGGAGGCGCCACGCCAGGCCCCACGCCGAGGCGAGGGACGCCCGCGCCGCCGGAGGGCCGAGCCTGGGCGGCAGCAGCCCGGCGCCGAGATCACGTCGAGCGGCGAGCGCCCGGGCCACCGCGAGACAGGCTGCCGTCGCCGCCACGCACGCGAGCAGTGGCCACCACCGGTCCTCGGACCAGGCACGGGTTGCCTGGCCCCAGCCGAAGGGCGACAGCCACGACAGCGCGTTGCCGCCCACGTCACCGGCGG
>VFQR01002350.1_pt1 | contig 12215 bp, 15 predicted proteins | sample 3512321 | NCBI WGS metagenome assembly VFQR01 (sample SAMN10412374, study PRJNA504923) | tailings metagenome | isolation source: Relicate 3 Philex TSF1 revegetated site | place: Philippines: Tuba, Benguet | collected 2017-08-29
AGCAGATGTTCGGCCGGGCCAAGAAGATCCTCGCGAGCGAGCTGATGTACGCCCGTGACATGGAGGAGCAGGAGGCGATCGACTTCCTGGAGAACCTCCTCGAGGACATCGGCGAGCGTCGCGGCGCCACGACGAGCTCCAAGAAGGGTGCGGAAGCCCTGGTCGACTAGCGGAACGGCTACCGTACGCAGGGACTCGGGGGGCGGTCGGAGGACCGGGACGACAAGGGGAACGACGGCGGCATGACGGGGCTCGAGCCCACAGGGGCCAACTCGCGGTGCTGATCGTCGTCAGCCGGGTCGTCCTCGGCCTGCTCGGCGGCCTCGGTGCATACCAGGCCGGCGCCTCCCTCCCCCTCGACGAGTGGTTCTCGTCGCCCTGGCGGTACGCCGCCTGGGCGGCGGCCACCGTCGCCGGCGCGCTCATCGGCGTGCTGCTCGGCGGCCTCGTGGGCCGCATGCTCCGTGACCGGCTGCGCGCCATCGACCGCGCCGCCGACCGCCGTTCCGCGGCGGAGCTCATGGTCGGGGCCCTCGGGCTCGTGGTGGGGCTCGTGGCCGCCGCCCTCGCGGGCGTCGCGGTCGCGCAGCTCCCCATCATCGGGCCGTACCTGCTGCTGCCGGTGGTGCTGGTGGTGGCCTACGTGTTCAGCCGGGTCGCGGCCCGCCGGCACGTGGACATCCTGCGGCTCGTCGGCTTCCGGTCGCGCTCCGGCGGCGCGCCGCCCGCCACCCGGCTCATCGACACGAGCGCGATCATCGACGGGCGCCTCGTGGACGTCATCCGCACCCGCTTCCTCTCGGGGTCGATCGTGGTGCCGGACTTCGTGCTGGAGGAGCTGCAGAAGGTGGCCGACTCGGCGGACGCCCTCAAGCGCGCCCGCGGCCGGCGCGGCCTGGAGATCGTGGAGGAGCTGAAGGCCACGGCCAACGGCGGCTTCGCGGTGCGCTCGGCGGACTACCCGGGCATCGAGGGCGTCGACGCCAAGCTCGTCCGGATGGCGCAGGACGTGGGCGCGTCGATCGTCACCACGGACTACAACCTCAACAAGGTCGCGCAGATCCAGGGCGTCGAGGTGCTCAACGTCAACGAGCTCGCCAACGCCCTCAAGCCGGCCGTGCTCCCCGGCGAGCCCCTGCAGGTGAAGGTCATCCGCGAGGGCCGCGAGTACGACCAGGGCGTCGCCTACCTCCAGGACGGCACGATGATCGTCATCGAGGGCGGCCGGTCCGCCGTCGGCAAGGAGGTGACGGTCGAGGTCACCAGCGTCCTGCAGAGCCCCTCCGGGAAGATGATCTTCACCAAGATCCCCGAGACGGACGGCTGACCCCCTAGGCGGTGCCCGGCTCCCTGTGGAGGAGCCACTCCGCCAGTCCGACCCCCACGTGCGGGTCGCCCGCCGGGACGCCCTCGTGTTTCGCGAAGGCGAACACCGGCCGCCCCTCCGCCTCGCGCTCCAGCAGGTCGCGCCACCCGAACCGGGCCCGGTCGTCGTAGCCGTTGGCGCGCAGGCGGACGTACGCGAGCGGGCCCTCCGGCAGGCGCGGCAGCACGGCGCCCGTCGTCTCGGAGATGCAGATCGTGCCGCCGGCCGAGGCGATGCGCTCCTCCACGACCGGGTCGGCCCACGATTCGTGCCGGAACTCGAGCGCGGCCGGCAGGCCGGGCGGCAGGCACGAGAGGAGATCGGCCAGGACGCCGTCGTCGCGTTCGCGGGCCGGGGGGAACTGCAGCAGCACGGCGCCCAGGCGGTCGCCGAGCGGCGTGAGCGACTCCAGGAAGCGCTGCAGGAACTCGTCGCCCCCGCCGTGGGGCGGCAGGAGGCGCGTGTGCGTCAGGCGGCGGTGCGCCTTCGCCGCGAACCGGAAGCCGGGCGGGGTCTGGGCGGCCCAGTTGGCGACGGCCGACTCGGACTGCAGCCGGTAGTGCGTCGCGTTGATCTCACAGGCCGTCAGCCGCGCGGCGTAGTGGGAGAGGAAGCGGGCCTGCGGCAGGCCGTCGGGGTAGAAGGCGGGGCGCCACTCCTTGTACGCCCATCCCGAGGTGCCGACGTGGAGGCTCATCCACCCCCATGCTCGCGGACGGGCGGGCGCGCGTCCAACCAGGCGTCGAAGCGGCGGTCCACCTCGCGGAGCGTCACCTCCCCCAGCGCCTCGCGCTCGGCGGGCGGCAGCTCCCCGAGCCACTCCGCGCGGAGGTGGATGCGGCGCCACAGCCGCACCTGCATCTCCTCGGTGGTCGTCACGGCGATCGTCATCGTCCTGACATCATTCGGCCTCCGCCGCCCCTGTTCCGAGCCCTGGTGAGGGGAGGGAGAGGTTTTGCCCATGCCGATCGCCGCCATCCTCGTCGCCGCCGGCGCCGGCGTCCGCATGGGCGCCCCGGTGCCGAAGGCCCTCATGCCGCTCGCCGGCCGCCCGATGGCCGCCTGGAGCGCGGAGGCGCTCGTGGCCGGCGGCGCGGTCCGGGCGCTCGTGGTGGTCGCCCCGCCGGGCATGGAGGACGACCTGGCCGCAGCCGTCGGCGCGCTGCCGGTGCCCGTGACGGTGGTGCCGGGGGGCGCGAGCCGGGCCGCCTCGGTGCGCGAGGGGCTGGCCGCCCTGCCGCCCGGGACGGCGACGGTGCTGGTGCACGACGCGGCCCGGCCGCTCGTCTCACCGGAGACCGTGGCCGCGGTGGCCGCGGCGGCCGCCGAGGGCGATGGCGCGATCGCCGCGGCGCCGGTGGTGGACACCCTCAAGAGCGAGGGGGCGGACGGGGCCATCGACGCCACCGTGCCGCGGGCCGGGCTCTGGGGCGCGCAGACGCCGCAGGGCTTCCCGGTCGCCGTGCTCCGTGCGGCCGTGGAGGCGGCGCACGCGGCGGGCGCACTGGACGCCGCGACGGACTGCGCGAGCCTGGTGGAGGCCGCCGGCGGGCGGGTGCGGCTCGTGGAGACCCGCGGCCCGAACCTCAAGGTGACCACCCCGGCGGACCGCGACCTGGCCGAGGCCATCCTCGCCGCGCGCGGCCGCGGGTAGGATGGCTCGCCGTGCTGACCGACTACCACATGCACCTCCAGCCGGACGGCATCGAGCCCCGTGAGCGCGGCGCCCACCGCTGGGACGCCGACGGCGGGCACCTCTCCTCGACCTGGATCGGCCGCTACGTCGCGCGGGCCCGGTCCCGGGCCGTGTCCGAGATCGCGATGACCGAGCACGTCTACCGCTTCGCCGAGGCGCGGGAGTGGCTCGACAACCCGTTCTGGCGGGAGGAGGCCACCGAGGACGTCGGCGGGTACGTCGACGCGATCCTCGCCGCGCGCGAGGAGGGCCTCCCGGTGCTGCTCGGGGTCGAGATGGACTGGCTCGCCGGCCGGCGCGACGAGATCGCCGCCTTCCTGGACGGGCGCCCCTTCGACATCGTGCTCGGCTCGGTTCACTTCATCGACGGGCGCGCGATCGACGACCCCACCGACCCGGACCACGACCGCGTGCCGCTCGAGGACCTCTGGACCGGCTACGTCGAGCAGTTCGTCGCCGCCGCGGGCTCCGGCCTCTACGACGTCATGAGCCACCCGGACCTGCCGAAGGTCTTCGGCCGGCGCATCCCGCCGGCGCTCGACCGGCTCCTGGACGACGCCGTGGCCGCGGTGGCCGAGTCGGGCGTCGCGGTCGAGTGCTCCTCGGCCGGCCTGCGCAAGCCCGTCGCCGAGCTGTACCCCGAGCCGTCGCTGCTCGCGCGCTTCCACCGCGCGGGGGTACCGGTGACCCTGTCGAGCGACGCCCACTCCCCCGAGGACGTGGCGCGCGACTACCCCACGGCCGTCGCGGCGCTGCGCGGGGCCGGCTACGAGACCATCACCCGCTTCGCGGGCCGCGAGCCGCGCCAGGTGGAGCTGCGGTGGGAATGAGGGTCGGCACGGGCGTGGACGCCCACCGGTTCGGCCCCGGCCGCCCCCTCATGCTGGGCACCGTGGCCATCGACCACCCCGAGGGCCTCGTGGGCCACTCGGACGGCGACGCGATCGCGCACGCGGTGTGCGACGCCCTGCTCGCCGCCGCCGGGGAGCCCGACATCGGGGTCCTGTTCCCGGGCACGCCGGAGTGGGAGGGCGTCTCGGGCGCGGGCATGCTCACGGTCGTCGTGGAGCGCCTGGCCGCCGGGGGCGTCACGGTCGTCAACGCGCACGCCGTCTGCATGTGCGAGCGCCCGCGCCTCTCGCCCCACCGCCTCGCGATGCAGGAGGGGATGAGCGCCATCGTCGGCGCGCCCGTCACCGTCCACGCCACGACGACCGACGGCATGGGCGCCCTCGGCCGGGGCGAGGGCGTCGCCTGCACCGCCGTCGCGCTCGTGGAGGCGCCGTGACCGTCCGCCTCCACTCGACGCTCACGAAGCGCAAGGAGGAGCTCGTCCCCGGGCCGGACGGGACCGTCGGCATCTACGTCTGCGGGCCGACGGTGTACGGGCGCATCCACATCGGCAACGCCCGGCCGTTCGTCGTCTTCTCGGTGCTCAAGCGCTTCCTGTCGCGCTCCGGGGTCCGCGTGCGCCTCGTCTCCAACCTCACCGACGTCAACGACAAGATCTACGACGCGGCGAAGGCCGAGGGGATCCCGAGCGGGGAGCTCGCCCGGCGCTACTCCGACGCCTACGTCGCCGACACGGACCGCCTCGGGCTGGGACGCCCGGACGCAGAGCCCCTCGTGACCGGCTCCATCCCCGAGATCGTCGCGATGATCGGGACGCTCATCGAGCGCGGCCTGGCCTACCCGGCGGCGGGCGACGTCTACTACCGGGTGGCCGACTTCCCCGGCTACGGCAGCCTCTCCGGCCGCCGGCTCGACGAGATGGTCTCCACCGACCCGGGGACCGGCAAGGAGTCGCCGCTCGACTTCGCCCTCTGGAAGGGGCACAAGGAGGGGGAGGACACCTCCTGGGACTCGCCGTGGGGGCCCGGGCGCCCGGGGTGGCACATCGAGTGCTCCGCCATGGCCGAGGCCGCCCTCGGGCACGGCTTCGCGGTGCACGGCGGCGGCATCGACCTCGTCTTCCCGCACCACGAGAACGAGATCGCGCAGTCCGAGGGCGCCCGCGAGGGCCCGATGGCGCAGATCTGGATGCACAACGAGATGCTCGAGCTCGGCGACGAGAAGATGAGCAAGTCGCTCGGGAACATCGCGCCGCTGTCCGACGTGCTCGACCGCTGGCCGGCCGAGGTGGTCATCGCCTACTTCCTGACGAGCCACTACCGCTCGCGCCTGCCCTTCTCGGAGGAGCGCATGGCCGAGGCCGAGACGGTCGTCGGGCGCCTCGCGAACGCCCTCCGGGCCCTGGACCGCGCGATCGCCGCCGACGCAGAGGGGCACGACCCCGACCTCTCGCGCACGATCGTGGAGGGGCGCGACCAGTTCTTCCGGGCACTGGAGGACGACTTCTCCACGCCGGAGGCCTTCGCGGCCCTCTTCGAGATGGTCCGCGGCACGAACCGCGCGGTCGCGGCGGGCACGGCGGGCGCCGCGCAGCTGCGGGAGGCCCGCCGGGAGCTCGTGGAGCTGCTGGACGTCCTGGGCATCGCCGGCATCGACCGCGGCCCCTCCGGTGGGGCCCCCGAGGAGGTGCTGCGGCTCGTCGCCGAGCGCGAGGCGGCCCGCGCCGCCCGCGACTTCGCGGGTGCCGACGCGCTGCGCGACCGGGTGCGGGAGCTGGGCTACGAGATCACCGACACGCCCGGGGGCCCGCAGGTCGAGCCGGCATGACCCCGCCGCGCCGCGCCGAGGGCGACGGGCGGGAGCGCGTCTACGGCCGCAACCCGGTGCGGGAGCTCCTCGCCGCGGGCCGCCGCGAGGTGTTCGAGGTGGCCGCGCTGGAGGGCCTGGCCGGTGAGCCCTGGCTGGGGGGCGCGCCGGTCGTCGTGCGTACGCGTGACCAATTGGCGCGCCTGGCCGGGACGGGCGATCACCAGGGGGTCGTCGCGATGGCCGGGCCGTACCCCTACGCGGAGCCCTCCGAGGTGCTCGAGGGCGAGGGCCCCGTCGTCTGCCTCGACGGCGCCCAGGACCCGCGCAACCTCGGGGCCATCGCGCGGGTGGCCGAGGGGGTGGGGGCCTCGGGCATGGTCATCCCCCGCCGCGGCAGCCCCGGCGTCACCCCGACCGTCGCCAAGGCGTCGGCCGGCGCGGTGGAGCACCTGCCGATCGCGCGGGTGGGGAGCATGGTGGCCTTCCTCCACGACGCGCGCGGCACCGGACGGGTGGCGATCGGCGCCGACCCCGAGGGGGGCACCGACTTCCGCCTCATCGACTGGCCCCGCGACGTCCTGCTCGTGATGGGCGCCGAGGGGGAGGGACTGCGCCCCCGGGTGCGCGAGGAGTGCGACCTCCTGGCGACGATCCCGATGACCGGGCGGGTGGCCTCCCTCAACATCTCGGTCGCGGCGGCCGTCCTGATGTACGCAACGTTGCACAGCCCGAAATGACCCAATTTGCGGCATTCCGGCGTTGACTCCCCATTGTGCGGACGATAACAATGCGCAACTCGTCACATCCCAACGCTTGAGTTCAGCTTGAAGGTCGAGGGCTGAACCAGGGAGAAAGCCCATGGCCATCGCGTTCTCAAGAGCACAGACCTCACCCCGGGGGCGCGGCGACCGCAACGATGCGCCGAACCCTCAGCCTTGGATCGAGGTTCAGGATCAGGCCCTTATCATGCGGGCCAGGGCCGGTGACGCGGCTGCAATGGACCGCCTGATCGAGCGGTACCGGGGCTTCGTCCGCATGAAGGCGTCCGCCTACTTCCTCGCCGGCGGCGAGAACGAGGACCTCGTGCAGGAGGGCCTCATCGGGTTCTTCAAGGCGGTCCGCGACTACCGCGTCGACCGCGAGGCGTCGTTCCGCTCGTTCGCCGAGCTGTGCGTGACGCGCCAGATCATCACGGCGATCAAGACCGCCGCGCGCAACAAGCACACGCCGCTCAACACCTACGTCTCCTTCAGCCACACGCGCGCCGGCGCGAGCGGCGACCAGGAGATGTCCCTCGCCGAGGTGCTCGCCGGCGACCCGGTCGTGGACCCGGTCACCCAGGTCATCTCCTCCGAGGAGCTCCGCTCCCTCGTGGGCTGCCTGGGCGAGTCCCTCTCGGAGCTCGAGAGCGGCGTGCTGACGATGTACCTCGAGGGGCGCTCCTACGAGGAGATCGCCGGGCGGCTCGACTGCACCCCGAAGACGGTCGACAACGCCCTCCAGCGCGTGAAGCGCAAGGTGCAGACGCACCTCCGCAGCCGCGAGGTGCTCGACATCCGTTAGTCGTTCGTGCGGGGCGGCCGGCACACGGCCGCCCCGTCCGCGACCAGCCGGTCGATGGCCGCGTCGTCCCGGCCCAGCTCGCGCAGCACCTCCCGCGTGTCGGCGCCCAGATGGCGCCCCGGGAAGCGGATGGCACCCGGCGAGTCGGACAGGCGCACCACGGGGGACGTCATGAGGAGCGTCCCCACCTCGGGGTCCTCCACCTCCTCCACCAGGCCGGAGGCCCGTACCTGGGGGTCGTCGAAGAGGTCGTCCCGCTCCTGGACCGGCGCCGCGGGGATGCCGGCCTCGCCCAGGGCCTCGTCCCACACGGCCGTCGTGCGCGTCAGGAAGGGCGGGGACAGGACCTCCACGAGCTCCGCCTCCCGCTCCACGCGCACGGCCCGGTCGTCCCAGGGCGGCGTGTCGAGCAGCCCGGGCAGGCCCAGGACGTCGCAGAGGGCGTGGGCCAGCCGCTCGGCGTACGCGGCGACGGCGATCCAGCCGTCGCTCGTGCGGTACGGGCGGTAGAAGGCGCGGGAGAAGGTCGGCGTGCCGTGGCCGGGTGCCCCCTCCACGCGGACGAGGGCGTGGGCGTTGAGCGCCACGGCCGAGCCGAGGATCGTGGCCTCCAGGAACTGGCCGCGGCCGGTGCGCCCCCGCTCGATGAGCGCGGCGAGGATCCCGGTGCACGCGAGGAGCGGCAGCGCGGTGTCGTTGATCGGGATCGGCGACGACGCCGGCGGCCGGTCGCCGACCGCGAGGCTCGGGGGCATGAACCCGCCCAGTGCCTCGGCGATGAGGTCGTAGCCGCGGCGGCCGCCGCGCGGGCCCTCCGACCCGAAGGCCGAGATCGCGCAGTAGATGAGCCGCGGGTTCCGCGCGTGGACGTCCTCCCAGCCGAACCCGAGCTCCTCGGGGACACCGGGCCGCATGTTGGTGACGAGGATGTCGGCCCAGTCGACGAGGTCGTCGAGCACGGCGCGGGCGCCGGGCGCCCGCAGGTCCAGGCACACGGCCCGCTTGTTCCGGTTGGCCTGCAGGTAGTGGCGGCTGCGGCCCGGGCTGCCGGGCGTGCGCTCGTGGCGGCGCCACTCGTCGCCCTCGGGCCTCTCGACCTTGATGACCTCCGCGCCCATGTCGCCGAGGTGCATCGCCGTCAGGGGCCCGGCGAGGTTGTGGGAGAGGTCCAGGACCCGGAGGCCGCTCAACGGGGGGCCGGTCACGGGCCGATGCTATCCTCGGCCGGTCCCGGAGGGCACGAGAGGAGCCGCGGAGATGGGCCTGATGGGCCGCTTTACGACGATCGTCAAGGCCAAGGCCTCCAAGGCCCTCGACAAGGCCGAGGACCCGCGGGAGACGCTCGACTACTCCTACGAGAAGCAGCTCGAGCTGCTGCAGAAGGTCCGCCGCGGCGTCGCCGACGTCGCCACGAGCAAGAAGCGCCTCGAGCTGCAGGCCGCCAAGCTCGAGCAGAGCGTCGAGAAGCTCGACGGCCAGGCGCGCATGGCGCTCCAGCAGAACCGCGAGGACCTCGCCCGCGTCGCGCTCGAGCGCAAGAAGGGCGTCCAGCTGCAGCTGCAGGGCATCGACGAGCAGCGCGCGACGCTGCAGGCCGAGCAGGACAAGCTCGTCCTGGCCGAGCAGCGCCTGACCGCCAAGGTCGAGGCCTTCCGGACCCGCAAGGAGACGATCAAGGCCCAGTACACGGCCGCCGAGGCGCAGACGAAGATCGGCGAGGCCTTCAGCGGCGTCTCCGAGGAGATGGCCGACGTCGGCATGGCGATCGAGCGGGCCGAGGCGAAGACCGAGACGATGCGCGCGAGGGCTGGGGCAATCGACGAGCTCCTCGAGTCTGGCGCCCTCACCGACGTCACGGACGGGCGCGACTCCATCGACCGCGAGCTGGAGCAGCTCTCCATGGCGGGCGGCGTGGACGCCGAGCTGGAGCGCCTGCGTGGCGAGCTCGGGGCCGGCGCGCCGCCGCCCTCGGGTCAGATCGGTGACGGGGAGAAGGCGTCGTGATCGTCCGCATCCTGGGCGAGGGCCAGTACAGGCTGGCCGACGACGTGTTCGAGCAGGTCCACTCCATCGACGACCGCGTGCAGGCCGCCGCCGACGCGGGCGACACCGACGGCTTCGAGGCCGCGCTCACCGAGCTGGTGGACGCGATCATCGCCGGGGGCGAGGCGCTGCCCGCCGACGATCTCCACCCGTCCGACGCGATCGTGCCCGGCCACGGCACCACGCTGGCCGAGGCCCGCGAGCTGCTGTCGTCCGAGGGGCTCATCCCGGGCTGACCCGGGCGGGCGGGGCTGCGGCTCAGCCGCTCCGGACCGGCGCGTCCCAGACCGCGTACCAGCGCTCGAGCTCCGGCTCGATGCGCAGGTCCGTCCCCAGCGCCGCCTGCAGCCGCAGCTCGAGCGCGTTGTCGCGCGTCCTCCCCGTCCGCGGCGCGAAGGGGTAGAAGTACCCGCGCCGGTAGCCGTAGACGAGGTCGACCTGCCCCGGCTCGCCGTCGAAGCCGAACACGGCGCAGAGCAGGCGCTCCCCGAACCCGCGCTCCTCCAGGGAGCGGCTGAGGACGTGGGTGGTGGTGACGAGGTCGTCCAGGTCCGGGTCGTTGATGACGAGCCAGGTGAAGCCCATCTCGTCCTCGGAGCGCCCGATGGTGGTCCCGGAGTCGCTGCTCGTCGCGTGGAGCAGCTCCTCCGTCTCGCGCATGAGGGCCTCGAACACGGCGGCCTCGACGCCCTTGAAGCACACCCCGGCGTGGCCGGTGGTGCGCAGGCCCATCCCGGCCTCCATCGTGAGCGCGGCCGAGCCGAGCGCGAAGAGCGCGTCGAGGTCGGCGCGCTGGGGCGTGCGCTCGCCGCGCAGGACGTCGAACAATCCCACGGCTACAGCTCGGCCTGGGGGTTCGCGTCCAGCTTCGCCTGCATCGCCAGGAGGCGCTCGATGCGCTTCTCGGCGGGCGGGTGGGTGGAGACGAGGCTCGAGAGCGACAGGCCCTTGGCGACGGCGGGGATGATGAAGAAGGCGTTCATGCCCTCGGCGGCGCGCAGGTCCTCGCCGGGGATCCGGTCCATGTTCCCGCTGATCCGGGCGAGCGCCGAGGCGAGCTGCGCCGGCGCCCCGGTCATGATCGCCGCGCCGCGGTCGGCGGCGAACTCCCGGTACCGCGACAGCGCGCGCAGCAGCAGGAACGAGATGACGTAGACGAGCACCGAGACGACCACGACGATCAGGAACACCATCGCGGCGCTGTCCTTCGAGCCGCGCGAGACCCCGTGGTAGACCCCGAAGCGCACGAGGAGGCCGGCCACCGTCGCCAGGAAGCCGGCGACCGTCATCACCACGACATCCTTGTTGGCGATGTGGGCGAGCTCGTGGGCGATGACGCCCTCCAGCTCCCGCGGCTCCAGCTTCTGCATGAGGCCGGTGGTGACGCAGACCGTCGCCGTCTTGCGGTTGTGGCCGGCGGCGAAGGCGTTCGGCAGCTCGGTGTCCGCGATCGCGATGCGTGGCTTGGGGAGGTCGGCGAGCTGGCAGAGGCGCTCGACCGTCGCGTGCAGCTCGGGGGCCTCGTGCGGCTCGGTGACGTGGGCGCGCATCGACGCGAGGGCGATGCGGTCGCCGAACATCAGCTGCACCAGGGCGAAGACCGCCGCGATGACCAGGACGAACACCGCGCCGAGGCCCGCGGCGATGAGCGCCGCGATGAAGATGACGTAGATCAGCCCCAGGCCGAACAACGTCAGGGTCATGCGGGTCGTCAGCCCGCTGTCGCGCCCGTACCAGCGTCGTGCCGCCACTCTCGGCCCGTCCCCCTCGTCGCGGTCCCGGTCACCGATGATAGACGGGCCGGGGCGCGTACCCTTGGGGTCCCGTGACGACGACCTTCCCCCTCCGCCGCAGCGCCTGGACCTGGCCGGTGCTGGCGCTGCTCGGCGGTCAGCACCCCACGGCCGAGGTGGACGACGCCGAGGTGCGCGTGCGCATGGGCTGGCACGGCGCCGCGACGATCCCCGTCGCGGCCATCGACCGCGTCGGCACGATGGACTGGCCCTGGTGGGGCGGCGTCGGCGTCCGCATCACCAAGGGGATGGTCGCCTACGTCGGCTCGCCCGGCACCCTCGTCGTGATCGACCTCGCCGCGCCCCACAAGGTGCGCGCGCCCCTGTCGTGGACGACGCGCAAGGTCGCGGTGGGGGTGGACGACCCCGAGGCCTTCATGGCCGCGGTCGCCCTGGCGCGGAGGCCCTCGCCCGGGGGCTAGGCCGGCGGCTGGATCGCGACGATCTCGTTGCCGTCGGGATCGAAGAACTGCAGCATCCGCGCGCCGCCCATGTCCTCCACGGGGCCGCGCTGGACGTCGTTCGCGCCGAGGTGCGCATGGACCGCGTCGATGTCCGCGGTCCGCAGGATCACGGTCGCGCCCCCCTGGTGGGGACGGGTGGCGAGCTCGCCGGACAGGGCGATGACGACCTCGCCCGCCTGCAGCTCGGTCCAGTCGTTGCCCTCCCTGCGGATGACCTCCAGGCCGAGGACGCCCGAGTAGAACTCGACCGCCTTGTCCATGGAGCACACCTGGTAGAAGACCACGTCGACGCCGGTGAAGAGGCTCATGGGCCCGAGTCTAGTGAGCCCGGCCGCGGTCGTGTCCCGCCCGGCCGGCCCCGGAAACACGACGCCCCCGGCGGAGCGGGGGCGGGGACGTTCTCGTGTCGGTCGGTTCCGTGCCTGCCGCCGCACCGCTCCTGGGGGTCCGGACCCCCAGGAGTGCGGTGTCTGCGGTGGCGCGGGGTGGTGCTGTGCCCCGGTGCTACAGGGCGGCGACGCGGACCTGCGACTCCTCGGTCTGCACGCGGCGGGCCTTGGAGGACTGACGGAGCGCGGCGCAGACGGAGAGGGCGACGCGGTAGCCGGCGTCGGACTCGGCGCCGGTCA
>VFQR01002352.1_pt1 | contig 12209 bp, 13 predicted proteins | sample 3512321 | NCBI WGS metagenome assembly VFQR01 (sample SAMN10412374, study PRJNA504923) | tailings metagenome | isolation source: Relicate 3 Philex TSF1 revegetated site | place: Philippines: Tuba, Benguet | collected 2017-08-29
CGATGAGCGTGGATTCGCCGCGGATTTCATCGGCGCGGTCCGCGACCGCGCGCCAGCGGTCGGGCATGGCGGCGCGCGGCGCCGGGGGGATGCGCGGCTCAGGCATCCAGCGCGCTTTTCCGGTGCTGGCGGGGGATGAAGCGGCCGGTGCCGGGCTTCGCCTTCACCTCGCTGCCATCGAAAATCTCCTGGCCGCGCAGCCAGGTGCCGGCGACGCGCGCCTTCATCGCGCGGCCATGCCAGGGCGACCAGCGGGCATCGTCGCGGTCCTTGATGTCGCGCTCGTCGAAGACGAAGTCGCCGGGCTCCAGGATGCAGAAATCGGCATCCGCGCCGAGCCGGATGCCGCCCTTGCGGGGGTTCAGCCCGTGGAATCGCGCCGGCTCCTCCGAGCAGAGCCGCGCCATCACGCTGGGCGGCAGGCCGCGCTCCACCAGCAGCGTGTACATCAGCGGCGCGAAGCTCTGCATACCGGTGAGCCCGGCGCCGACCGCGAAGATGTCGCCGTGATACTCCTTCTTCGGCCGCGGCCAGGGGGCGTGGTCGGTCGAGACATAGCTCACGATGCCGGCGCGCACCGCCTCCCACATCCGCTCGACCTCGGTGGCGGTGCGGAAGGGAGGGTTGCACTTCCCGAAGCCCTGGAGGCGGACGATGTCATCCTCGGTCATGCAGAGGTACTGGATGCAGGCCTCGCCCGAGGTCTTCGCCCCCTGGCCGCGATAGAGCTTCGCCAGCTCGAAGCCGCGGGCGAGTGAGGAATGGGCGATGTGGACGTGGGCCCCCGTTTCGAGTGCCATCTCGAAGATCTCGAGATCGGCCATGGTCTCGGTGATCGGCGGGCGGGTGCGGCAATGCCAGATGGGGGAGGTGTTGCCGGCGGCCTTGGCGGCCTCGGTCAGCTTCACGACGAGCTCCTGGTCCTCATTGTGGATCGCCACCATCAGTCCGGTCGTCGCGATCTCCGCGAAGGCGGCGAGCATGGTCGCGTGATCAATGCGCGGGAAGCGGTGGGCGTCGTATTCATAGGTAGAGAGCTTGAAGGCGCTGGCGCCGGCCTCGGCCAACCCCGCGAGGTCCTCGATGCCGCCCGACTTCTTCATGGTGCCGTAGAGCGCGCAGTCCACATGGCTGGTGCGCTCCACCCAGCCCACCTTGTCCTTGAAGATGGTGGCGTTGGTCACCGGCTCCGGCACGTCATAGGGCATGTCGCAGACCGTGGTGACGCCGCCGGCGGCGGCCGAGAGCGTCGCGCCCTCGATCCCTGGCCATCCCAGCGCGGAGGAGGTGTGCATGTGGCCGTCGACCAGGCCCGGCATGATCAGCTTCCCGTCGCGCCGCACCAGCCGCGCGGCGGGCGGCGGCGCGCCCTGGCCGATGGCCGCGATGGTCTCGCCGCGCACCGCCACATGCCCGCCGGCGACCACCCGGTCGGACAGGACGATGTCGCCGGTGAGGACGAGGTCATAGGGCTGGGCGTCGGACATGCGTTGCTCCCGCGGGGCGTTCTGCCCGGAAGCTAGGCCGGCGCGGCGGGTGCGCCAACCTCACCCGGGCGGGAACAGCTTCTCGGAAAACTCCAGCGCCATGCGCGTCGCCTCGCTCTCGCGCTCCGCGTTCCAGGCAAGCGCGACGCCGACGGCGTGGATCGGGCCTTCGAGCTCCCGGAAGGCGACGCCGGGCGGGCGGAGGCGGGCCATGCCCGCGCTCACCAGCGCGACGCCGAGCCCGGCCGCGACGAAGCCGAGTTGCGCCATCGCGCTGCCGACCTCGCGCGTCACGCGCGGCGTGAAGCCGGCATCGCGGCAGGCGGTGACCATCGCATCGGAATAGGCCGGGCTGATGCCGCGCGGCAGGACCAGCATCGGCTCATCGGCCAGCAGCGCGAGCGGCAGCTTGGCCTCGCCCGCCGCCAGCGGATGCGCGGCGGGCAGGGCGGCGGCGAGCACGTCGCGGCCGAGCGGGCGCAGCTTCACGGGGTGGCGATCGCGCTCCAGCCGCAGCAGGGCGAGGTCCACCTCCCCGCGGCGCAGCGCCTCCAGCGCGTCGGTGGTGTCGAGTTCGCGGACGGAGACGGCGGCCTCGGGCCGCGCGGCCTGCAAGGCGCGCACCAGCGGGGGCAGGTAGTCGAACAGCGCGGAGGTGACGCAGGCGATCGAGACCGGCGCGTGGCGGCCGGCGCGCAGCCCGCGCGCGAGAGCCTCGATCTCGCCGGCATCCTGGGCGAGCCGGCGGGCGAGGGGCAGCAGCGCCTCGCCCTCGCGCGTCGGGCGCGCGCCCTTGCCGGTGCGTTCGAGGAGCTGCACGCCGAGCTCCTTCTCCAGCGCCTGGATCTGCGCGGTGAGCGGCGGCTGGGAGATGCCGAGCCGCGCGGCGGCGCGGCCGAAATGGCCTTCTTCGGCGACGGCGAGGAAATGGCCGAGGCGGCGGACGAGCCGGAAATCCATACCTTTTCTATATCGGTGCGCACGGCCAATCGGAATGGACGATCACGCGCGACGGGTCCACAAACGCGCATCGTCACACGACACGGTCGAGGAAAGCCGATGCAGAAACATCCGGTGAAGGTGCATCCCTCCAAGGCGCTGCTGCCGCGCGAGGAGCAGCTGGCCTGGAAGATGGCCGCCGTCGCCACAGACAAGGTCGCCGTCCAGAAGGACGTGCAGGCGATGATCATCAACCGGATCATCGACAACGCCGCGGTCGCGATCGCGGCGATCAACCGCCGCCCCGTCGTCTCGGCGCGCGGCATGGCGCTCGGCCATCCGCGCAAGGGCGGCGCTTCCGTGTTCGGGGTGAAGGCGGCGACGACGGTCAGCCCGGAATGGGCGGCCTGGGCGAATGGCACGGCGGTGCGCGAGCTCGACATGCACGACACCTTCCTGGCCGCCGACTATTCGCATCCGGGCGACAACATCCCGCCCGTGCTGGCGGTGGCGCAGACCATGGGGCGCAGCGGCAAGGACCTGATCCGGGGGCTCGCGACCGCCTATGAGCTGCACATCGATCTCGTGAAGGCGATCTGCCTGCATGAGCACAAGGTGGATCACATCGCCCATCTCTGCCCGGCGGCGGCAGCCGGCATCGGCACGCTGCTCGGCCTGAAGCAGGAGGTGATCTTCCAGTCCATCCAGCAGGCGCTGCACACCTCGATCAGCTTCCGCCAGAGCCGGAAGGGCGAGATTTCCTCCTGGAAGGCCTATGCGCCGGCGCATGCCGGCAAGCTGGCGGTGGAGGCGGTGGACCGCTGCATGCGCGGGGAAGGCGCGCCGAGCCCGATCTATGAAGGCGAGGATTCCGTGATCGCCTGGGTGCTCTCCGGCCGGACGCAGGCCGACAGCAAGGGCCGCAAGACGGTGTACGACCCCGTCTATTATGAGGTGCCGCTGCCGGAGGCAGGGGAGCCCAAGCGGGCAATCCTCGACAGCTACACGAAGGAGCATTCGGCCGAGTACCAGTCCCAGGCGCTGATCGACCTCGCCTTCCGCATGCGCGAGCAGATCCGGGACTTCGAGGCGATCGACCGGATCGTCATCCACACCAGCCACCACACCCACTACGTGATCGGCACCGGCGCCAACGACCCGCAGAAGATGGACCCGAAGGCGTCCCGCGAGACGCTGGACCATTCCATCATGTACATCTTCGCCGTCGCCCTGCAGGACGGGCGCTGGCACCATGTGGACAGCTACGCGCCGAAGCGCGCCGCCCGCGCCGACACCGTCCGCCTCTGGCACAAGATCGAGACCACCGAGGACCCGGAATGGACCGCGAAATACCATTCGCGCGATCCGGAGACCCTGGCCTTCGGCGGGCGCGTCGAGATCCTCCTCAAGGACGGGACCAGGCTGGTGGATGAGCTGGGCGTCGCCAACGCGCACCCCAACGGCGCCCGGCCCTTCGCCCGCGACCAGTACATCCACAAATTCCGGACGCTCACGGAGGGGATCATCACGACGCGCGAGGCGAACCGCTTCATCGCGGCCGTCGAGGACCTGGCCAGCATCCCCGCCGGCGAGCTGCACGCGCTCAACGTCGCGCTGCCGGCCGGGGCTCTCCGCGATTCGAAGCCCGGCATCTTCTGATGCCGGTGGAGCTGCGCCCGGGCCGGCCAGACGACGCGCCGGCGCTGGCGCGCATCTACCTTGCCTCGCGGGCGGCCGCGATGCCGTGGCTGCGGGAGCCGTACACGGAAGCTGAGATCGCAGCCTGGCTCGCCGGCACGCTGATGGCGCAGCACCAGGTGCTGGTGGCCAACGATGCCGGCCCGGCAGGCTATGTCGGGTTCGGCGTCGATCGGCGCCACGGTCCGATGGTGCTGCACCTCTACGTGGCGCCGCAGCGGCGCCGGCACGGCCTGGGCACCTGCCTTCTCGAAGCAGCAGGGACCGCGCTGGGCCCGCGCCTCTCGCTTTACTGCTTCGCCGCCAACACCGCCGCGCGCCACTTCTACGAGGCGCGCGGGTTCCGCACCGTCGCCGAGGGCGACGGGTCCGACAACGAGGAAGGCGCGCCGGACGTACTCTACCGCCGCGACGCCTCCGAGCCGCCCCAGACCGGAGACCTCTCATGACCGAAGACCCCACCCCCCAGATCTACAAGGGCCTGGTCGGCGTCTATGCCGATGTCTCGGCCGTCTCCAAGGTGATGCCGGAGACCAACAGCCTCACCTATCGCGGCTATGCCGTGCAGGACCTCTGCGAGGAGGCGAGCTTCGAGGAGGTCGCCTACCTGCTCTGGCATGGCGAGCTGCCGACCATGGCGGAGCTCAAGGCCTTCCAGGGCGAGGAGCGCGGCAACCGCGCGATCTCCCCGGCGTTGATCTCCGTGCTGCGCGCCATCCCGAAGGATGCGCACCCGATGGACGCGATCCGCACCGCCGTCTCCTTCATGGGGGCGGAAGACCCGGAAGCGGCTGACGTCTCCGACGCCGCGCAGCGCAGAAAGGCGATGCGGCTGCTCGGGAAAATCCCGACGGCGGTGGCGGCGACCAACCGGCTGTCGAAGGGGCTGGAGCCGATCGCGCCGGACCCGGCGCTGCCCTTCTGCGAGAACTTCTTCCACATGGTGTTCGGCAAGGTGCCGCAGCCGGAGGTCATCAAGAGCTTCGACGTCTCGATGATCCTCTACGCCGAGCACACCTTCAACGCCTCCACCTTCACTGCCCGGACCATCGCCTCCACCGGGGCGGACATCCACGGCGCGATCGTCGGCGCGATCGCCGCGCTGAAGGGGCCGCTGCATGGCGGCGCCAATGAGGCGGTGATGCACATGCTGAAGGAGATCGGCGGGCCGGAGAACGCCGAGGCCTGGCTCGAGGGCAAGTTCGACCACAAGGCGCTGGTGATGGGCTTCGGCCATCGCGTCTACAAGAACGGCGACAGCCGCGTCCCGACCATGACCAAGTATGCCGAGAAGATGGCGGAGGTGGTCGGCGACCGGCGCTGGATGGAGACCAGCCGGGTGCTGGCGGCGAAGATGATGAAGGTGAAGAACATCCACCCCAACCTCGATTTCCCGGCCGGCCCCGCCTACTACCTGATGGGCTTCGACATCCCGCTCTTCACGCCGATCTTCGTCTGCTCCCGCATCACCGGCTGGGCGGCGCATGTGTTCGAGCAGGGCGCGGACAACCGGCTGATCCGCCCGCTGTCGCACTACACCGGCGTCGCGCAGCGGGCGCTGGTGCCGCTCGCGAAGCGCGGCTGACGCTGCCGTCGGCGCGCGCCAGGTGCGCGCGCCGATCGCGCTTGCGGGCACGCGCGCGCCAAACTCTCGCCACGATCCGACGCATCGCGACGCGCTTCACAGCATCGTCGTGCGATTCATCGCCGCGCATGCGCGTTGACGATGCGAATCTGTTTGACAGCATCCGTGCGACTGTCTCACGTGTGACATGCACGCACGCGCTTGACGCGATTCGCGCGCCGATGATCGAAGCGGATGCTCCGCGCAGCGCAGCAGACGATCGAAGCAAAGGCAAGCGACACGGCGGGACGGCGGGCAGCAGGCAGGACAAGGTCCATGGACCGCAGCTCAGGGGGAAGGGGAGCCATCGCACCGCACATCCTTCTCCGCACCGCCGACCGACGCCGCCAACGGCGATGCGTCGCGGCGGGAGAGGAGCGCCGGAACTTCCCGGCGCTTGCGCTCCATCGGATGGCGGCCGCCACGGCATCAGCGGGAAACGGGATCCTCGCCTGCCGTCGCTCCGCCGCCTCCCTGCTCACATGGACGCCGCGCCTCCCTTCGCGCTGGTGCACCGTGACCGGAACACAACCTGTTCGCATGAACCTGAGGACCTGAACCACATGACCGATACCGTCGAGACCACCGAGACCGAGATCGCCGAGCCGCGCGCCCAGGCGATGGCGATGGCCGCCGCGAAGAAGACGGCCCGCAAGCCGGCGGCCAAGAAGGCCGCGCCGAAGAAGGCCGCCGCCAAGAAGGCCGCGCCGAAGCGGGCCGCCGCGAAGAAGGCCGCGCCGAAGAAGGCCGCCGCCAAGAAGGCCGCGCCGAAGCGGGCCGCTGCCAAGAAGGCTGCGCCGAAGAAGGCCGCCGCCAAGAAGGCCGCGCCGAAGAAGGCCGCCGCCAAGAAGGCTGCGCCGAAGAAGGCCGCTGCCAAGAAGGCCGCGCCGAAGAAGGCCGCTGCCAAGAAGGCTGCGCCGAAGAAGGCTGCTCCCAAGAAGGCCGCCAACAGCAGCCGCTCGGAAGCCGCCAAGAAGGGCGCAGCCACCCGCGCCGCCAAGAAGGCCGCCGCCGCCGCCGCCGCTGCTGCCGCGTCGCCCGAGAGCGCTTCCTGATCTGACCGCCGATCCCGGCGTGGAGGGCGTCACCCGCAAGGGTGGCGCCCTTCGCGCGTCTGGAGCCCGCCGGATGCCCGCTATCCGCCCCCTGCCCGCCGAGGAGCGCCATCGGCTTCTTCCGCTGCTCGGAGCCTATGCGGCGGAGATGCGCGGCGTGCTGGCCGGCGCCGCGATTGCCACGCCGGAGGCGCAGGCCGCGCTGCTCGCCACGCACCCTGCGGCAGAGGTCTTGGTGGCGGAGGAGCGTGGCGCACCGGTCGGCTTCGCGGTGCTCTTCGACCTGCCGGAGATCGTCTTCGCGCGGCGCTGCGGCCAGCTCGACGATCTCTTCGTCCTGCCGGAATGGCGTGGCCGCGGCCTGGCGCGCGCGCTGGTCGCGGAGTCTTGCGCGCTCGGTCAGGCGCGCGGCTGGAGCCATCTGCGCTGGTTCGTGCCGGAGGGCGATGCCGGTGCCATCGCGCTCTACGAACGCATCGCCGCGCGCGCCGATTGGCGCAGCTACCTCATCCGGCTGGACGCCAGCGCCTCCCTTTAGCCGAAGGTTTTCAGCAGATCGTCCACCTGCGCGGGGGAGAGCTGGCGCACGCCCGGCACGCCGCGCAGCAGCAGCGCGAGGCGGCAGGCTTCCTCCAGCTCCTCGGCGGCATGCACCGCCTCGGCGAGCGTCGCCCCGCTGACCACCGGGCCGTGGTTCGCGAGCAGAAGCGCTTTCGCCTGTTGCGCTGCGGCATGCACGGCGGGCTCCATCGCGGCATCGCCGGGCCGGTAATAGGCGACGCAGGGCAGGCGGCGGCCGATGCGCATGACGAAATAGGGCGTCAGCGGCGGCACGTTGGCGTCCCCGCCTTCCGGCGCGAGGCACGCGATCGCAGTCGCGTGGGTGGAGTGCAGATGCACCACCGCGCCGGCATCGGGCCTGGCGGTCAGCACGGCGCGGTGCAGGAAGACTTCCTTGGATGGCATGTCGCCGGAGCGGTGCGACCAGTCGGCGTCGAGCCGGCTGATCCGCGCGGGGTCGAGCCGGCCGAGGCAGGAATTGGTCGGCGTCATCAGGTAGCCGTCGGCCAGGCGGACGGAGATGTTGCCGGCGGTGCCGACCGAGTAGCCGCGGTCGAAGAGCGACTTCGCCAGCAGCGCCAGCTCCTCGCGCGCCTTGCTCTCTTCCATCACGCGAAGGCCTTCAGGAAGAAGTCCCTCGCGCCGAAATTGCCGCTCTTGAGCGCGAGGTGGATGCCGGCGGGTGTCGCGCCGGAGGCGCGCGAGAGGTCCGCGAAGGTCCAGGGGACGCCGGGATCGATCTCCGCGCCGATACGCAGCGTGGTGATGCCGAGGCGCTGCACGACCGCGCCGGAGGTCTCGCCGCCCGCGACCACGAGGCGACCGACGCCGCGCGCCACCAGCCCTTCCGCGATGGCGGCGAGCGCGTGCTCCACCAGCGCGCCGGCGGCATCGCGGCCGAGCTTCGCCTGGAGGGCGGCAACCTTCTCGGGCGTGGCGCTGGCGGCGATCACCACGGGGCGCGCGGCGTCGAGCTTCCCCTCCGCCCAACTCAGCGCCTGTCCAGCGAGGGCCGCCGCATCCGGCGTGGCGAGCGGATCGAGTTCCAGCACCGGCGCGTGGTCGCGCGAAAATCCGATCTGGCCGAGGGTGGCGCGCGAGCAGCTTCCCGCCACCACGGCGCAGAGCCCGCGCGCCGGCGGCAGCGCGGCGGCATCACCGCGCTCCGGGAGCAGGCCGGCACGCCGGAAATTGGCCGGCAGGCCCATCGCGACGCCGGAGCCGCCGGTGATGAGCGCATGGGCGGCGCAGGCCTCGCCGATCGCCACCAGATGCGCGTCGGTCACCGCATCCACGATGGCATAGCGCCGGCCGGATTCCGCGAGCCGCGTCATCGCCTGCCGGATCGCGGCCGCGCCCTGCTCGACCACCGCGAAGGGGACGAGGCCGACGCCGCCCTCGGTCTGGCGCGCGAGCACGCGCACCAGGTCCGGGTCCTTCATCGGCGTGAGCGGGTGGTTTTCCATCCCGCTCTCGTTCAGCAGCCGCCCGCCCACGAAGAGGTGACCCTGGAAGATGCTGCGGGCGTTGGCCGGGAAGGCGGGGCAGGCGATGGCGAAGCCGCTGCCGAGCCGCCTCAGCAGCGCATCCGCGACCGGGCCGATATTGCCTGCATCGGTGCTGTCGAAGGTCGAGCAGTATTTGAAGAAGAGCTGCTTCGCGCCGGCCGTCAGCAGCGCCTCCGCCGCGGCGAGGCTCTCGGCCACCGCCTGGCCGACGGGCGCAGTGCGCGATTTCAGCGCGACGACCACCGCGTCGGCCTCGGGCATGGAACCGGTCGGGACTCCGATGACCTGCACCGTCGCCATCCCGTTGCGCACGAGCATGGAGGCCAGGTCGGTCGCGCCGGTGAAATCGTCCGCGATGCAGCCGAGCAGGGGCATGCGCATATCCTCAGAAGATCGGGGTGCCGTCCTTGCGCGTATACACCCACTGCCCATCGGGACCGGCATAGGCGACCAGGTCATCCTCGGGGTAGGTCACGTGATCGTTCGGCGAGCGGTCGCCGATCTCGATATAGAGCACGTCCCGCTGCGACCGGTTCACCAGGTGATGCGCGTCGCCGGTGCCGGCCCGAAAGCCGGCGCACATGCCGGGCGCGAGCGGGGTCTCGCCAGCATCGGTGATGAGCGTCGGCGTACCTTCGAGGATGTAGACGAACTCGTCCTGCGTCCGGTGCGCGTGCCGCAGCGCGGAGGCCGCCCCGGGCGCGAGGCGCGTCAGGTTCACGCCGAAATTCGTCAGGCCGAAGAGATCGCCGAGGGTGCGCTTCTCCCGCCCCTCGACGGCGCGGCGCAGGTCGAGCGGGTAGCCGGTGGGCTTGGCCCGCGGTGGCGCCTCGGACGCCACGATGGCGACGGGATGTGTCACGTCTCGCTCCCCGGTGGCAGGCAGAGCAGGTCCGTATGGCCGACCCGCACCGAGAGGCGATGATCGCGCCCCTGGCGCACGCGGTCCATCATCCAGGCGGTGATGCGCTTCGCGCCGCGCCGTTCCTGCTTCAGCGCGGCGAAGGCGTGGCCATCCGAGAGCTTCACCGCCATCTCGGCGGCGCGGCGCGGGATGATCCAGTCGGACGGCGCGCGCAGCACGGTGTAGCCCTGCGCCTCGAAGGCAGCCTGGATCGCATCGGGTGCGCTGGCCCCGAGGGCAACGCCGGAAAAGCCCTTGTCGCGGCGCTGGTCGCGCGCGAAGCCGCGCGCCACCAGGGCGTCGTCGCGATGCGGCGGGGCGAAGCGCTCGCGGCCCGTCACGTTGAGCGCGCTGTAGAAGGGTAGGCGGCGCGCGGCGCAGGCGGCGGCCATGCGCTCGATCCAGGCCTCGCTGACCAGATCACAGAGCGCGGTGTTCACCACGGCGTCCACCGATTGCAGCGGCAGGCCCGCCGGCGCCTCGCGCAGGTCGGCGACCAGCCCCTCGACGCGCCAGGCGCCCTTCGGGCTGTGCACCAGCAGCGTCTTCCGGCCGGGCCAGGTCGCGCCCCAGCCATTGGCCGAGGCGCGCTCGGCGGTGATGAAGAAGGCCTCGTCGAGCAGCGCGGCATCCGCATCCACCAGCGTCCAGGCCTGTGCCCGCCCGATGAAATGCCCGAGCCAGCGCAGCAGCGAACCCGTGCCCGCGCCGAGATCGAGGATGCGCGGCCGCGCCGGCAGCGCCGCGGCGAGCGCCATCGCGAGCTCCGGGTTGCGCGCCGCCGCATCGAAGGGCTCGCGCAGTTCCAGCCAGTCGGCGTCGAAGCTTTCCGTCATGCCTTGTCGAGTTCCGCGGCGAAGGTGGCGGCGCGGTCCTCCCAGCGCGGCAGCGCCTGGCCGGCCTGCCACGCGGATTCCGCCATGGCGCGGCGCAGGTCGCGATCGAAGATCAGCCGGCGCAGGCCGCGCCCGAGACCCATCGCGTCGCCGGGTGCCGAGACGATGCCGGCTTCCACCGGCACCAGCTCCGCCAGCGCGCCGCCGGCGGTGACGGCCACCGGCAGGCCGCGCGTCAGCGCTTCGGCAACCGCCATGCCATAGCCTTCCCAATGGCTCGCCAGCGCGAAGGCATCGGCGCCGTGCCAGAGCGATTCGAGCGCCTCGCCGCCCACCTCTCCCGCGAAGGTGACGCGCTGCGCGATGCCGAGTTCCTCGGCCAGCGCGGCGAGGCCCTGCGCATGGGTCGGATCGCGCGGCGCGCCGGCGATGGTGAGCGACCAGTCGAGATCGGGCAGGGTCGCCAGCGCGCGCAGCAGCACGTCATGCCCCTTGCGCGGCACCAGGGCGCCCAGGGTGAGAATCACGCAGGTCTCGCCGCCGGAGCCGGTGCTGCGCGGCGCGGGATCGGTGCCGGGCTCCACCACGCCGATCCGCTCCGGGTCGGCGCCGAAATCCGGCGGCAGGCGGCGCGCGGTGAGCGGGCTCGTCGCGACGAGCCGCGCGAGGCGCGGGAAGAGCGCGGCCTCCGCCTCGCGCAGCGCGTCGCGCACCGGGCCGGGATTGCCGTGTTCGAGCGCGGTCGGGTGGTGGATCAGCCCGACGGCGCGGCGGCGTTCCAACTCGGCCCCGAGGGGGGCAAAAGCGGGCAGGCCGAGCCCGTCCACCACGATGCGCACATCCTCCGGGATGCCGGCGAGCGCGGCGTGCGCGCTTTCCATCGCGGCCTCGTCCGGATGCGGATGGCGGCCGGTGAGCTCCACCACCTGCACGCGGTGGCCGAGCGCGCGCAGCCCATCGACGAGGCGTCGGTCGTAGATGTAGCCGCCGGAGATCGTGTCGAAGGGCCCGGGGACGAGCAGCGCAATGTCCATGGCGGCTCAGACAGGCCCCTCGAACGCCGCCCAGGCGATGTGGCTCTCGCGCAGCAGGATCTTGAGGCCCGTCACTGCCTTGCCGCCATCGCCGAGCCGCCCGTCGCGGCAGGCCTTCGCGAGTTCGCCATGGATGTGCAGGCAGAGATACTCGGTGGTGGTGTTCTTGCCGGTGAACACCGCCTCCTCATCCAGGTTGCGGTAGTCGAGCGGCGCGAGGATGGCGCGCAGCATGTCCTTGGCGAGCCCGATATCCACCAGCAGGTGCAGGTCATCGAGCTTCGGCGCCCGGAATTCCGCTTCGACGATGAAGGTCGCGCCATGCAGCTTCTGCGCGGGCCCGAAGGCTTCGCCGCGGAAGGAATGGGCGATCATGATGTGGTCCACGACCGTCAGGCTGAACATCGTGCTCCTTTCTGCGCATCCGATTCACGCCGTCGTTGCTTGGTCCTTCGGACCTGCGCCCTGCGGCGATCGGATGCGGCACACACTATATATATAGGACGACCGGGCAGCCCCCACTGCCCGCCAGAGCCTCGCCCATGCGCGCGGGCAGGTCGGCG
>VFQR01002353.1_pt1 | contig 12206 bp, 10 predicted proteins | sample 3512321 | NCBI WGS metagenome assembly VFQR01 (sample SAMN10412374, study PRJNA504923) | tailings metagenome | isolation source: Relicate 3 Philex TSF1 revegetated site | place: Philippines: Tuba, Benguet | collected 2017-08-29
CACCCGGTTGCCCACCGCCGCCACCATGCGCTTGACCTGGTGGTACTTGCCCTCGCCCAGCACGAGACGCAGGTGGCGCTCGTCCACCAGATCGGCTGAGCGGGCGCGCACCGGGCGCGGGTCGTCGTCCAGCACCACACCCTCGACCAGCCGGCGGCAGGCACCCGCGTCCATCGGGTGGCGCAGGCCGACCTCATACACCTTGGGCACGTGGTGCCGGGGTGAAGTGAGCCGGTGGATGAACGCGCCGTCGTCCGACATCAGCAGCAGGCCGGTCGTGTCCTGATCGAGCCGCCCCACCGCCTGCACGCCCGCCGCCGCCCCGCCACCGCGCTGGCGCAGCGGAGCCGGCAGCAGGGTGTACACGCTCGGATGGGCCGACGGCCGCTGCGAGCACTCGAAACCCGCCGGCTTGTGCAACATCAGGTAAGCCCGTTCGTGCCACTCCCAGGGCACGCCCTCCACCTCGAACCGAAACCCCAGCGGCTCGAACAGCGCGTCCGGGTCGAGGCAGGGCTGCGCGGGTGAACCCACCGCCACCCGACCCTGCTGCACCAGGCCGCGGCAGACACGGCGGGTGCCGAACCCCTGCGTGAAAAGCAGATCCTCCAAGCGTTTCATGCGCCCATTCTCGCCGGGCCCCGAGCGGCACCGGCGCCTGCGCCACAATTCGCCGAACCCTGTCCCGATCCCCCGCCCTACTCGCCCCTGCCTCCATGAAGAACCGCCTCAAGGCGTGGCTGCCCACGCCCGAGACGATCCGCAACAACCGCTGGCTGCGCTGGCTGGGGCCGCTGCTCCACCAACCGCGGCTATGGCATTTCAGCCGGCGGGGTATCGCGCTCGGTCTGGCCATTGGCATTTTCTTCGGCCTGCTCATCCCGGTAGCGCAGATACCCTTTGCGGCCACCCTGGCCGTGCTGGCACGCGCCAACCTGCCGGTGGCCGTGGCCAGCACGCTGGTCACGAATCCGGTGACCTTCGGACCGGTGTACTACGGTGCCTACCGGCTTGGTCAGGTGGTGCTCGGGGAGAAGGCCTCAAGCCCGGAGGAGGCTGCCGCCGCGCTGGCGAAAGTTCAGTCTGCCGGCAGCGGTGAGCCGGTGCCACCCGAGAGGGCACTGAAACGCTGGTGGCAGAAATTTGGCGAAATCGGCAAGGCCCTCGTGGTCGGTCTGTCCATCGTCGCCACCGCAGCGGGTCTGCTGTCTTACGCGCTGGTCAGCCTGGTGTGGTCCGCACGCGTGCGCTGGCAGCGGCGCCGCAGGCTCGTCAAGCGCGAGGTCCGCACCGTACCGCAGGACGGTGGTCGGCGATAGGCGAGGTTGACACGCTCAGTTCCAGCATCCGGTCGCCGCTGCCGCGCCTTTTGTTCCCTGGTGCGTCAGCGTGAGAGTACCGCAGCGGCTGTCCGAAACCTGGCCTCCTTGCGGCACCGCGCGCAGCGTGTACGCGGTGGCTGTCGGGTTGGCGGTGAACGAGAGCGCATAGCTGCTTGCCACTTCAGTGCGGCACTGCAAGGCGGGCAACTGTGCCGTGGTCACCGCGGTGGTGCACCCGGCACCGGTCAGGTTGTAGGAAAGGCAGGTCGTGTAGTTCCGCTCCATCCATTGGGCGAGTTCCGTCAAGCAGGCCGCTGCCGTGGCCCTTCGGGTCTTCTGTACGTGCGTCTGGTAACTGGGATAAGCGACCGCGGCAAGGATCGCCACGATGGCGACGACGATCATGAGTTCGATCAGCGTGAAGCCGGCCGAGGGATCCGTCGATCGCGCTGGACGCTTTTGCGGGGCGGGCAGGTCTTGATTCATGCGTGTTTCCATGATGCTCGTTCAATCCCTGACGATTTCGCGCCAAGTTAGCCGTCCCCGCACCGGCGTCAGCCCCAGGTTGACCTTGATCGATCCCATGACGCCGAGGGAGCCACCAACCACAAGGCGGTTGCCGATCAGGATGGACTCACCCGGCATGCCAACACCGAGGTCGACGGCACCGATGTAGACACCGTTGGAGGTGTCGTTTGTAAAGACGCCATCGTTGTTGACATCGAAGAATGGCCGCGTGAGCCGCGCCCCTGTGAAGGGGTTGATCACCGCCACAAAGCCCGTTCCGCCAGGCACGCACTCATCCGCTTGCGGCCGGATGATGCTGACGAGCAGTGCAGGCTCCACCGCGCGAATGGTGTTGGCGGCTGTCACGATGCGCTCCAGCGCGGGGAGATCGATGTAGAAGCCCTTCTTGGCGGTCATGTCGCCGGCCGATGACGCAGAGAACGTACGCACCACCCGACCGCTGAAGGTGTCGTCCACGCTCATCGTGCGCTGGGTCAGGCTGACGCGCCCATCGGTGATCGCGGCGTTCTCGTCGATCAGACCGTACCAGGACTGGATCTGCGGATTGACTGTTTCGCCGCCCATCGAAGGATCGCCGATGCGGAAGTAGCTGCCGGTACCGAAGTGAACGAACAGCTTGCCGAAGTTCGCATCGCCGGTGGCGAAGTTGCGGACCAGCCTGATCGGCGCGGTGATGGGCTGAGGATTCCCCGTGCTGTCACGCGCCACGAAGAACGGCGTTCCGCCGTTGGCAACACCCCAGGTGCTCGGATCGGCGGCCGCAATGTTGAACTTCCAGAGGTTGCCTTTGAGATCGCCGGCATACACCTGATCGACGATGCCGTCGTTGTCGGCGTCATGGAAGCCGGGCGAGGACAGGCCGTTGTCGCCCCCGGCGCCGGTGTTGATCTTGGCGATCAACACGCCCGTCTCCAGGTTGTGGATGAAGAGCACGGCACGCCCGTTGGTGCTGTTGTAGCCATTCCCCGTGATCACGGCCCAGACCGGCCCACCCAGCGTACGCACGCGGACGATCACCGGGCGCCCCAGAATGAAACCCATATCGGCATCGGCGCCGAACGCCTCCCACAACAACTTGCTGGCGTCGAAGGTATCCGGCGATGTCACGTCGAGCGCGAACAGGCCCTTGCCTCCCCGCCCGAGTGCAGCAACGAGCACGTTCTTAGCGGGCGTCTGAGAGCGGTTGCTGATGGCGATCTCGCCATCCACGAAATAGCGGTGGTTCTCGTTGTAGCCCAGATCGGCCAGTGCCTTGATGCCTGCGCAATCGACAGGCGCACAAGGGGTTTCCTGCGGCATCAGGGGCCTGGGAATGTAGGCAAACACCTCGCGGCCCGTGCTCGCGTTGAAGGCATGCAACATGCCGTCGTTGGCACCCACGTACAAGGTGTCGGTGTCCCCTTGATACACAGGCGACGAGTGTGCGATATCCCCCAACACGGTGCCGCTGGCGAGGTCCCCGCGGTCACGGAAACGCCCCCCCGACTGCTGCAATTCTCTGGAGCGATTGCCTCGCAGGTAATTGACCAGCTCGGCGTCACCTCCGAACAAGGCAATGTCGCCGTTGGAAGACAGGTTGGCGGTCGTGAACTCGCCGCCGGACGAGCTGGCACGGGGCGACGTGTAGAAGATTCGACGCCCCGCGTCGCTCTTCAGGAAATCCGATGCCTTCCAGGTGGCGACGGTGTCCACGCCATTGGTGGTCACACCGCGTGCCTCCAGTTCACCCGACCACGTTTGCGAGTTGAACTTGGCCTGATACGCCCGCGTCCCGGTGTTCAGGTCGGTCGAGTTGGATGCGATGTTGCCCGCCGAACCGCTCTTGTCGATGATGGTGTTGAAGGTCTGACGCAGGGTGTCCTTCAGCGTCAGCGGGTTCTGCACCAGGAAGTAGGTGTCCGGCACACCATCGTTGTTCGCGTCCCATTCGAGCGGCAGGTTGGGCGTCTTGCTGCCGTCGCGGTCGACGAAGCCACCGAACTTGGCGGCGTACCACAGCGGATCCTTCAGGAACGAGGCACCGCCCGCGGTACCCGGCGTGAACACAAACGTCCTGGCCGCTTCGCCAATGGCGGGCAACCGGTTGCAGCCGGCAGGCAGGGGGTTGGCAGTGGTCGGCAGAGTCGGATCGCACATGCCAGGCTGACCGGTAGCGGATGGCACATTGAGGAAGTACTGACGGTTGACCGCTTCGTCCTGTGCGACGAGGTAGGTCCCGTCGCGATCGGTGCCGGATATCACGTAACCCATGGAATGCAGCGCACCACCGGCCTGATAGCGCGGCGTGACCGTGACCGAAAGGGTGTTGTCGGCGTTCGCCTGTACCAGGTACTCGGCAATCGCATCCATGTCGTGGTCACCGCCCTGCTCCACGTCCTCGAAGTTGATCTGGAACCGGGCGGAGTAGCGCCCGCCGTTGACAGCGGGATTGGCGTCCGCTGGCCCGGAATTGGCGATCGACTCCACATAGAAGTCCACGATCTGGTTCGTTGGCTGGTAAGCGCCCTTGGTGTTGGACACACCGTTGCCGTTCGTGGTCTTGGCGAACGGCACCAGGCTGATCTCGCGCCCGTTGGGCAACTTGGCCACGATGCGGGGCAGCGGCGAACTCAAGGCCACCGCGTAGGTATCGGCGTAAACCTCGCGCCCGGTTCCGAAATTGCGGATGTTGCGGGTCTTGGCGTAGTAGGCGATCGAGGCCGCATAGTAGGAGCCGTCCTTGGTCGGCTCCTCGGGTGAAAGACCCCTGGCGGTACCGAGCGAGTTCACCGTCTTGGGCGTGGGGGCGCGGTCGGAAACGGAGCCGGCGCTCCCGATGAAGAAGCGGCGTCCGGTGATGCTGGACTCGATCGCCGTGATCGTGTCGCCCAGGGTCGTGACATTCAAGCCTGTCAGATTGCCCACCGTGCCCGAGCTGGTGTCCGTGGGTGTGAACCGGCTGCCAGCGGCGCCGCCTCGCAGATCGAAACTGCTGCCCGGCACCTGGTCAGAGTCGTACGAGGGGTTGATGTCCGAAATGGTGAGGAAGTTGGGGCGGGCGCAAAAGGACGCCTTGGCCGCGCTGTTCACCCGGTCGTAGGGATCGTCCCAGGTGGCCCTGCTCAAACCCACCGCCGTGTCGAAGGTGGTGCCGGTGTTGAATGCCGCAGTCGCTCCGCCCTTGCCGGCAAAGTAGCGCAAGGCCTCGTACATCATTTCGCCGATGGGGTTCCCCCAATCGACGAGTTCGCCCTGCACCGGATCCTTGGATGAATCCACATAGGGACCGTCCTTCCAGTACTCGGACGACGAGCTGGACTGGTTGAAACCGCGGATGCGCAAGAGATCGAAGGTCTGCACGATGCGCGCGTTGGCCGTGAACTGCCCGGTGTTGGTGTTCACCTCGTCGCGGAACGACGCGACCACCTTGCGCAGACGCCCACCCGAGAAGTGCTGGTCGTAGCTGCCGGTGATCAGACCGAACAGCATGGCGTCGTTCTCGCCGTACTCGTGCAGGATGCCGATCGGCTTGTACTGGCCGTTCGGGTAGAGCTTGCAATCGCGGTTGAAAGTGGCCGTGCAGACCTCGACACGCACCGTCAGGTCACGCTGCGTTGCCGTACCAGTGGGAAAAGAGCCAGTGGACAAGTTGCTGTCCAGCACGGGGCGTTCCTTGGAGGCCCATTCCCAGATGCGGACGTTGTTGCCCACGTTGGCGCGGATGCGCAGCAGCGGAGGCAGGTTGCTGCAGTTGTTGAGCGTGGCGCAGCTCTGGGCGCGGTTGGCCGTCAGGCTGCCGAAGAAGTGGCGAACGTTGTCGTCGGTGAGATCGGCGAGGTCCGTGTACTCGCTGATGCGATAGCCCTGACTGCGGTGGTATTCCTTGCCCCAGCTGTGCGCGTCCTGGGGAATGTAGGAGCGGCGCAGCACGGTCTGCGACGTGGTGTCCACCTCGCGCGTGCCGCCATAGAGCACCTTGCGCAGGGCGTCGATACGGCTGGTGGTGACGTAGTTCAGCCAGTTGCCAGACCACTCGCCCGAAGCCCCGCCCGCCAGGCACCGCCCCTGTGCATCCGCTTGGGACGCAGGCTGAAACAGGCCCGTGTTGCCGCTGCCTGTGTGGGTGTAGCAAAGCGTCGAATCGAACAACCCGTAATAGGTGATGCCGGGCTTGAACCAGAGGTCCAGGCCATCGTTCGCGGCCGGGTTGAGGTCACTGGCGTCGTTGTAAGCCTCATAGAAGAACTTGTGATCGCGCCCGGCAATGAGCATCGTCATCGGCTTGGCCGTCACGTTGGCGGTCAAGGGACGGGGTGGCCAGTCGACAGCCTGCACAGCGCCATGGTGCAGCACAGCCGCCAGCAACACGCCCAACGCGGCGATGGACCTTTTCAAGGTGCGTGACTTCATGAGTATGTTCCTCTCTGACCGGCTCAATCTGTCGCGAAAACCGACTGCAGCATCACCACGGAACGGCCATCTCCGGGCGCGCTTCGCGCGGTGATGCGGTAGCGCTTGCAGTCGTTGGTCGACGCCGGGTTACCCGGCTGACACGGAAAGGTGTCACCAAGATATTCGACGATGTACTGGGGCGTGAGCGTGATGGCGCCGTTGGTGACGACTGCCGCAGCCTGCCAGCCGCCAGGGTTCGGTGGTGCCGGAAACGCGGGATCGATCCATCGCTCGACATCCGCCGGATTCGGTGAGCCGCAAATGCCGTTCACACATGCGGAGAGAGCAGCGGGTGTCGGGCGGTTCGTGTTCACCAGGACTTCGGCTTCACGCAGGGCGGCCTCGGCCGCCTGAAACGACAGGCTGCGGTCATAGGTGTTCGATGTCATGCGCTCCTCGAGCGTCACCCCTCGCATGGCGGTGAGCCCGACCAGGGTCATGAGCACCAGCAGCACCAGCGCCACCACGAGGGCCACGCCGCGCTGGCCTCGCGCAACGACCATTGCTGTGTTTGAACGTGCTCTCATGGCGCAGGACGATTCCGCAGGTTGATCACATGGAACATCTGACGCTGCAGCGGCGCCTGATCGGTCCCGATGGCGGTGGTTGTTCGCAAGGTGAAGGTCAGGCGCACCGCCACCGGCAGGTTGAGCGCGGCATTGCTCCAGTCGGTCACCGCACTGGCAGTCACCCAATCGTTCGCCAGCGCGGCGTTGTTCTGGTTGCGCGTCAGGAAGGCCGCCTGCAGGTTGGTCACACCGTCGGCAATTTCCTGACCCGGAGGGCCGAGGCGGTCGATGCGGTAGAGCGAAGTACCGCCGCGCGGGTTGACGCCGACGTACCAGAAGTTGGCGGTGTAGCGCGTGACAAGGCCGTTGGGCTGAAACGTCTTCGGGCTGCCCGTGGGGAAGCCGAGATTGGCAACCGTCTGGTGACGCACGCTTCCATTGGGGGCGGTGGAAACCGCCGACAATTGAACAATGGCTGCGGACTCACCATCGCAGATCACCGCTGGATCGCCCGCCTGCAGTCCGTGGTTGGTGGTGTTCAGGGACACGGTTCGCGTGGCCAGGTCATGAGCGGTGATGATCGACCCGTTGAACATTCCGCCGCTGAGCACCCGCAGGGCGTGGGTGCCCGCCACCCGCTGGCCGACGTTGGTGCCGAAGGGCACCATGGTGGGCGTATCCTGGGTCTCGTCATACCCTTGAATCACACCGCCGTCCCAGTCAGACCACCAATCGGTGGTCGGTACCAGCACGTTGGCCGTGATGACAGCGCCGCACGGATTGCCCCCTGCTTGTCTCACCTCACGAGCCATCAACTCGAACGCAACACGTGCGTTTTCCTGCAGTCGTCCCAAGCCCTCGTTCGCTCGTGCGGCCTGCTGATTGCTCACGAACAAGCTGACGACCCCACCGACGATGATCAGGCCGAGCACGAGCGCGACCATCAGTTCGATCAGGCTGAAACCGCGCATGCGCGATAGCGCCAAACGGCCACTGCAACGGGTCATGGGAACTTTTCTCATAGCCGGCTGCTGGTGGCAAAGGTTTGATTGCCCAGGCCGCCAGCTCTGCTGTCGTCCCAGTTGATGGTGATGGTGCAAAGCCCACCCGCATCACAGGCAATGGCACCACAACTGCTGTCGTCGTTGCCCAGCGTGTTGCGAATGCTCTGCAGCCAATGCTTGCGGGTGTTGCCCGACAAGTCCGCGGTGGTAATGGCCTCGGGGTCGCAGGTCGCCGGCATGTTGTAGCTCAAGCCTTCCGCGCCCGCACGGTCGGTTCGCAGCATGTCGAGCATGTAATAGCTCAGCATCACGGCCTGGGTGCGTCCGTAGCTGCTCTGATTGGCCTTGAGCGCGCTGGCCTGCAAACCGGCCATGCCCAGAAGGCCCAACGACAGGACCAGCACGGCGACCAGGACCTCGATAAGACCCACACCACGCTGTCGCGAGGGGGTCTGTTGGAGCACGTGTGTGAAATTCATGGGCTTCATCATGGCGCTGCGCAAGCGGCATCGACATTGCCAGGATTGGTGGTTGCCAAGCGGCCGGTGTTCAGAACTTCGATATCCCGGGCGCGGCGCGCGTTGCTGAGCACGTCGTTCGGATAGCAGACCCGGATCAGCCCTCCCTGCAGCGTGCCTGCCATGTTTCGGGTTGTTCCGTCCGCAGCGAACGAGACAAAATTCTGCGCGGAAGCGCCGCCAAGAATGACCACAGGCGCCGGGACCGCCTGGCCGCGAACGATGACGGCCTCGCCAGCATCGACGGTGGCATTGGCCGTTGCACGGGTCTGGTCAGTAAACACCAACCAACCCTGCTGCCATCCACCCGCCGTGGTGCAAGCTGCACCGTCCGCGCTCTTGCAGACGGTGACTCGAGTGCCGCGGCGCACCGCCTCGCTTCTGGCGAGCGCGAGCGCACCCACGAGTTCGTTGCTCGACGAGCTCAGGCGGTTGGCCGCGATGAATGAACGGAAGCTGGGCACACCCACACCGAGCAGGATGGCCATCACGGTGACAGCCACCATCAACTCGATCAAGGTCACCCCGCGTTGCGCGGAACGGATTCCACGGGGGGGAAACATACCCGGTAGCGTAGTGCACATACCCGGATGCTTCCCGTGTTCACCCCCTGTGCGCGGGCACACAAGACGGGCGTCCCTGCCGCGACGACGAACGGATACAAATGGAAGCATTCCACCCGGGGGATGTCTGGGTGTACCCGCCGGGTATGGGTACGGAATTTGGTGGAGCTGGGGGGAATTGAACCCCCGTCCGCAAGCCTTCTTCGCGCAGTTCTACATGTGTAGCCGTCTGGATTGGATCTCGCCGTCCGGATCGCGCAGCGGCACGCTATCCGGCAAGCCAGCAGCCTTGAATCTCATCCCGCGACAAGCTGCCCGGCGCGGAACCAGCCGATGTGAATTACCTTGCAGCCGGGAGGTCTTGCGACCCCCTTGCCCAGCCCATCGGCCTGCTGTTGCAAGGCTCACCGGTGTTTAGGCGGCGAGTGCGAAACGTTCGTCGTTTGCAGTTGGTTTTTTTCTGCGGTTTTACGAGGTGACAGAACCTCGACATGCCCTGCTGCGTGTCCGAACCCACGTCGAAACCGGTGCAGCCCCAGGACCGGGGAGTTTAGGGCAGATCGAGCAGTTTCAAGACCTCGATCGGCGAATCGATCACCGCATCCGCTTCCCAGGCCTCGACGACGGCACCGGGCCCCAGGTAGCCGTAGCGCGCCGCCACGGTGCGCATGCCCGCTGCGCGGCCGGCCTGGATGTCGCGCAGGTCGTCGCCCACGTAGATGCAATCGGCAGGGTTCGCCCCGAGGCGGCGCGCCGCCTCCAGCAAGGGCGCCGGGTGCGGTTTGGCATGGGGCGTGGTGTCACCACAGACGATGGCGCTCGCCGAGGCGAACAGGGGCAGGGCCCGTGCGATCGGCAGCGTGAAGCGCTGCGACTTGTTGGTCACCACGCCCCAGCCCAGGCGTCCTTCCTGCAGTCGCTGCAGCAGGGCGTCCACCCCGTCGAACGCGCGCGTGCGGGTCAGCATGCAGGTCTCGTAGGCGACAAAGAACTCGTCGCGCAACGCTTCGTAGGACTCGTGCTCCGGGGTGAGGTCGAACGCCACGCGCAACATGCCGCGCGCCCCCGAGCCGGCGTGCGCGCGGTAGGTGTCCAGCGGCAGGGGCGACAGGCCGCGCGCTGCGCGCAAGGCCTCGGCCGCGGCGCCCAGGTCGGGTGCGCTGTCCAGCAGGGTGCCGTCGAGGTCGAACAGCACCGCCCTCACCCCGCGAAAGACCTGGAACGCCATCGTCACGCCTTGCGCGTGGCCACCAGGTAGTTGACGCTGGTGTCGTCGCTGAGCCAGTAGCGCTGCGTCAGCGGGTTGTATTCCATGCCCCGCATCTGCTGCAGTGCCAGCGCACTGGCGCGGCAATGCGCGGCCAGTTCGGCGGGGCGCACGAACTTCGCGTACTCGTGCGTGCCGCGCGGCAGCAGCCGCAGCACGTACTCCGCCCCCACGATCGCGAACAGGAACGCCTTGGGGTTGCGGTTGATGGTGGAGAAGAAGACCCAGCCGCCCGGCTTGACGAGTTCCGAGCAGGACCGCACCACCGAGGCCGGATCGGGCACGTGCTCGATCATTTCCATGCAGGTCACCACGTCGAAGCTGGCCGGCTGCTCCGCGGCCAGGGCCTCGACGCTGGTCTCGAGGTAACGCACGTTGGGCGTGGCCGCCTCCAGCGCGTGCAGCTGGGCCACCTTGAGCGCCTTGCTGGCCAGATCGATGCCGGTGACGTCAGCCCCGCGCCGGGCCATCGAATCGGAGAGGATGCCGCCGCCACAACCGACGTCGAGCACCCGCTTGCCCGACAGCCCCACCAGCGCGTCGATCCAGTCCAGGCGCAAGGGGTTGATCTGGTGCAGCGGGCGGAACTCGCTCTCGGGGTCCCACCAACGGTGGGCCAGCTCGGAGAATTTCGCCAGCTCGGCGGGGTCGGCGTTGGTGTGTGCGGTCATGGCGCGATTATGCGAAGGCAACAAAAAACCGCGCCGGAGCGCGGTTCCTTGTGAGGGCGGAAAGCCCGATCAGTTCTTGCGGGTGCCGACCACTTCGACTTCCACGCGACGGTTCTTCGCGCGGCCTTCGCGGGTGGCGTTGTCGGCCACCGGCTGGGTCAGGCCCTTGCCTTCGGTGTAGATGCGGTTGCTTTCGATGCCCTTGCTCACCAGGTAGGCCTTCACGGCTTCGGCGCGGCGCACCGACAGGGCCTGGTTGTAGCCAGCGGCACCGGTGGAGTCGGTGTGACCCACGGCGATCACGACTTCCAGGTTGATGCCCTGCACCTTGCCAGCCAGGTCGTCCAGCTTGGCTTTGCCTTCGGGCTTGAGCACGGCCTTGTCGAAATCGAAGAAGGCGTCGGCGGCGTAGGTCACCTTGGTGGCGGCAGGAGCGGGTGCCGGGGCGGGAGCCGGAGCGGGTGCCGGGGCAGCAGCGGGCGCCGGGGCCGGAGCAGCAGCGGGGGCCGGGGCCGGAGCAGCAGCGCGCGGCACGATGGCGCCGTCGCAACCCTGGGCAGCGGTCGCGGGGGTCCACGAGGCGTCGCGCCAGCAGAGTTCGTTCGTACCGTTCTTCCACACCAGCTCGCTGGTGCCGTTGCGCCAGTTGTCGATGGTCTGGGCGCCAGCAGCCGTTGCCATGGCGGCGGTTGCAAACAGCATTGCCACTCGGTTGAGTTTTTTCATGGTTTTCCTCTTGGTAAGCCGCAGACGACCTGCGTGACATGGATGACGATTGGGGATGCCTTCAGCCCAAAACGCTCGGGGCATTGTGCCACAAGCACGACCAACGGCAGCCCGCACCGCGGGACGCGGCGTTCGCCTACAAGGCGCGGCGCCCATCCGTTGTCGATGAGCAACAAATCACGCCTTCAGGGGCCCTGGCGGGCGCACCGTAAAATCTTCGGCTGCATTCCAGACGGTCAACCGCCCAGTCCCACCATGAGCTCATTCGCCAAAGAAACCCTGCCGATCAGTCTGGAAGAGGAGATGCGCAGGAGTTACCTGGATTACGCGATGAGCGTGATCGTCGGGCGCGCCCTGCCGGACGCCCGGGACGGCCTCAAACCGGTGCACCGGCGCGTGCTCTACGCCATGCACGAGCTCAACAACGACTGGAACCGCCCGTACAAGAAGTCGGCGCGCATCGTCGGTGACGTGATCGGTAAATACCACCCGCACGGCGACTCGGCGGTGTACGACACCATCGTGCGCATGGCGCAGGATTTCTCGCTGCGCCACATGCTGGTCGACGGCCAGGGCAACTTCGGTTCGGTCGACGGCGACAACGCGGCAGCGATGCGCTACACCGAGATCCGCCTGTCGAAGATCGCGCACGAGATGCTGGCCGACA
>VFQR01002355.1_pt1 | contig 12195 bp, 10 predicted proteins | sample 3512321 | NCBI WGS metagenome assembly VFQR01 (sample SAMN10412374, study PRJNA504923) | tailings metagenome | isolation source: Relicate 3 Philex TSF1 revegetated site | place: Philippines: Tuba, Benguet | collected 2017-08-29
GTCGTGCTGGAATCGATCGCAAAGCACTGGAGTTTCGCGCGCGGCATCGAAATCACGCTGGAGGCTAATCCGACCAGCGTCGAAGCGGAGCGCTTCAAAGGTTATCGCGCCGCAGGCGTGAACCGGGTTTCGCTCGGCGTGCAGGCGCTGCACGACGATGCGCTGAAATCGCTCGGCCGTCTTCATAGCGCCGAAGAGGCGCTGAAGGCCGTTGCCATCGCGCGGCAAAACTTCAACCGTGTTTCGTTCGACCTGATCTATGCGCGGCCCGATCAATCCCCGGAAGAATGGCGCGCGGAACTGAAGCGCGCCGTCGCCGAAGGCGTCGAGCATCTGTCGCTCTACCAGCTCACCATCGAGGACGGAACGCGCTTCGCGGAACTGCACCGCGCGGGAAAACTCTCAGTGCCCGAAGGCGAACTCGCCCGCGCGCTCTGGGACGTCACGCAGGAAACCTGCGAGACGGCGGGCCTGCCCGCGTATGAAGTCTCCAATCACGCGCGTCCGGGTGCGGAGTGCCGGCACAATCTCGTTTACTGGCGCTCGGGTGAATATGCCGGTGTGGGTCCGGGCGCACATGGACGATTGCATGATCGGACTTTGCGCCGCGCCACCGAAACGGAAAAGCATCCGGAAAAATGGCTGAAGCTCGTTGAGGAAAACGGCCACGGTCTCGTGGTCGATGAAGAACTCGGCGCCATCGAACGCGCCGATGAATTTTTGCTGATGGGCCTTCGTCTCGCCGAAGGCATCGGCCGGAAAAAATTTATTTCGCTGTCGGGGCGCGATTTCGACGTGGAGCGGCTCGAAATTTTACAAAACGAAGGTCTGGTGGAAATGAACGCAGAGGGCAGACTACGCGTCACCCCCAGCGGCTTCCCGCTGCTCGATGCAATCGTCGCCGATCTCGCTTCCTGAATTCTAGAGTGCCGCCGCCGCGGGCTGGCCGAACGAGCGCGGTGCGGGGCTGATGACTCGCGCGGCACCGTTGCGGATTTCCATGATCGCAAGCCCGCGCTCGCAGTTGCCATCGGAGCGGAACCGGAACACGCCGTCGATGCCGTTGAAGCCCGACGGATTGGTCAGCACTTCCTCGGAAAAGCGGTTCGGGCCCTGGGTCTTCACCAGTGCTGCCACAAGCGACACAGCGTCATAGGCGAGGCTCGCGGTACGCAGCGGGTCCTGGCCGTATTTTGCCCTGTATCGTTGCGCAAATGCGCGGAAGCCGCTGATGTCGGGGGCGGCGAACCATGCGCCGTTCATGTTGGGATCGGAGAACAGGCGCTGTTCGTCCCAGAGCCATGTGCCCATCACCTGCATGCGCGCGCGCGAAACGCCGTTGGCGTTGAGCTGCGCAATCACCTGCGGTGTTATTTCCGGCGCATCGGCGAGGAATACCGAATCCGCCTGCCGTGCCGAAGCCGCAACCTTGCGGACCGCTTCACCGATCCGATTTGGATCGTTCGGATAATGTTCGAGCGCCACCACGCGTCCGCCGCGTGCGGCGACGGCCTGCTTGAAGCTGCCCTCGACCACCGAGCCATAGGCGCTGTCGGGCAACAAGCTGATAAAAGATTTTCTTCCGTTCGCCGCCGCGAAGGAGACGATGCGATCGACTTCTGTTTCGGGCAGGAAGCTCAGAAGATAGACGCCGCGCGCGGCGACGTTGCTGTCCGTCGAGAACGCGATCATCGGCACGCCGCGATTGCGCGTCGTCTGGCCGGCCGCCGCCACCGCGTGGCTGAGCAGCGGACCGAGAATGATTTCGGCACCTTCGCTGAGGAGTTGCTGGGCGGCGTTCTGCGCGCCAATCGAAGTCCCCTGATCATCCTTGACGATGAGCTGGATGTTGGCGCCCTGAAATTCCGCGAGTGCCAGCTCGGCGGCGTTCTTCATCGACTGCGCGGCGGCCCCCGCATTGCCCTGCGCGGACAGCGAAAGAATGACGCCGACTTTCACGCCGCCGGGTACGCCCGCTGTCTGCGACGGCACGCCGAAAGGAGCCTGCCCGCCGTCACTGAACGCGGGGCCACCGCCGGTAAGCGGGGCATTGGTGCCGGAACAGGATGCGAGGAACGTTGCCGAGACAGCGGCGATTGCCGAAAGCCAGCGGCGCGAAGCCACTGCCGGAACTCCCGGCTCCCCAAATCCGCGCGAAAACATCCGGTCCCCGGCTCTCTTTTCTGGCCCTGTGCAAACCCCTGGAAAGGTGCGCGCAATCTGGGACAGCATCATGCCCATGTAAAGTTATCGGTTCATGGTTACCGGCCCGTTTCGAGCCAAAAACCCTTCTGTTGCCGGGCCTTAGGTCCGGCTAGGATTGTCCCGGTTCCATCATGCAGTCCGACCCTGAACATCGCAAAGCTGTCCGCCTGCCGGTCCTGGAGCCGGCAAAACTCGCGGCGGGTCTTTATGTGGTTGCGACCCCGATCGGAAACCTGACCGATGTCAGCCTCCGTGCCCTGTCCGTTCTTGCTGGCGCCGATCTCGTTCTGTGCGAGGACACGCGCATAACGAGCCGGTTGCTCGACCGCTACGGACTCGATGCCTCTCTGCTCGCCTATCACGACCATAATGCGGCGGCGGTGCGCCCGAAGGTACTTGCACGGCTGAAGGAGGGCGAGAGCGTTGCGCTCGTGTCGGACGCAGGAACTCCGCTGCTGTCGGATCCCGGCTACAAGCTCGTTCGCGAAGTCACCGAAGCGGGACATCGGGTGTTCCCGATCCCCGGGGCGTCGGCGGCGCTCGCCGCACTCGTTACGGCGGGGTTGCCGACGGACCGGTTTTTCTTCGAAGGATTTCTGCCGCCGAAATCCGGGCAGCGCAAAAATCGCCTGACAGAACTCGTTTCGATTCCCGCGACGCTGATTTTTTATGAGACCGGACCACGCCTCGCCGAATGTCTCGCCGATCTTTCCGCGGTACTCGGTGCGCGCGGCGGCGCCGTCTGCCGCGAACTGACCAAAACTTACGAAGAAGTGCGGCGCGGTTCGCTCGCGGAACTTGCCGTGCACTACAAGGGCGCGGCCGAGCCGAAAGGCGAGATCGTGATCGTGGTCGGCCCGCCTGACCCAGACGCCGAAAAAATTTCGGATGAAGACATCGACGCGAAGCTCGCGGGCGCGCTCAAGAAATTTTCCGTGAAGGATGCGTCCAGCCTGATTGCCGCCGAAACCGGCCTGCCCAAACGCGACATCTACAAGCGTGCACTTGCGCTCGCGGGCGCTGACGGGAAGAAGCAATGAGCGAGCGCGCCACCAATCCGCGCAAGCAGGCAGCGTTCCGGCTGGGGGTGTCGGCCGAGGGCAAGGCGGCACTGTTTCTCAACGCGAAAGGCTATCGCGAAGTCGCGCGCCGCTGGAAATGCCGTGCGGGTGAAATCGATCTCATCATGCGGCGGGGGAACCTGATCGCATTCATCGAGGTGAAGGCCCGCGCCCGGCTCGATGACGCGGCGGAATCGGTGCTGGTGCGCCAGCGCCGCCGTATCGTGGCCGCCGCCGAAGCATGGCTTGCGGCGCACCCCGAACATGCGGGATACGACATGCGGTTCGATGCGGTGCTGATCGCGCCCCGCTCGCTGCCGAGACATATCGAGTCCGCGTTCGAAGCGGAAAGCTGAGCGGAGGAAAGCGTGGCGCTCCATATTGCAGTCCAGATGGACCCGATCGACCGCATCAAGATCGCGGGCGACTCCACCTTCGCCGTGCTGCTCGAAGCGCAGGCGCGCGGGCACAGGCTTTCCTATTATACGCCGGACAAGCTCTCGATGGCGGACGGAAAGGTGGTCGCGAGCGCGCAGAGCTTGCAAGTGCGCGACAAGCAGGGCGATCACTTCACGCTGGGGGAAGCGAAACGGACGGAGGTTTCCGCGTTCGATGTCGTGCTGTTGCGGCAGGACCCGCCGTTCGATCTCGCCTACATCACGACGACGCATCTGCTGGAGCGCGTGCATCCGAAAACACTGGTGGTGAACGACCCGGCTTCGGTGCGGAACGCACCGGAAAAAATGTACGTCACCGAATTCACCGACCTGATGCCACCGACGCTGCTCTCGCGCGACCTCGACGAGATCAAGCGCTTCCGTGCCGAGCATGGCGACATCGTGATGAAGCCGCTTTATGGCAAGGGCGGCGAAGCCGTTTTCCTGCTGCGCAAGGACGATCTCAATTTCGGCTCGCTATACGACATTTTCAGCGTCACGTTCCGCGAACAGTGGGTGATCCAGAAATTTTTGCCGGACGTGAAGAACGGCGACAAGCGCATCATTCTTGTCGACGGAGAATTCGCCGGTGCGGTGAACCGTGTTCCGGCGGAAGGCGATCTTCGCTCCAACATGGTGCGCGGCGGCTCGCCGAAGGCGACCGACCTCAGCCCGCGCGAGCGGGAAATCTGCGCACGGCTTGGACCGGCGCTGCGCGAGAAGGGCCTGATCTTCGTCGGCATTGATGTGATCGGCGGCTTCCTCACGGAGATCAACGTCACGTCGCCCACCGGCGTGCGCGCGATCAAGAATCTCGGCGGGCCGGATGTGGCCGGCATGATCTGGGACCGCATCGAGGCAAAGCGGAAACGCTGAAGCGAATGAACATTCTCCCGCGTATCCTGATTGTCATTCTCGGCATATGCGCGGCGGGAACTGCGGCCGCGGGCAATTGCAGTTTCGGCAAGCGCGCGCCGATCACAGTCGACCATAACGGCCGTTGCAATTTCGATTTCGATTCCCTCTCCTATGCGGGCACGCCCGCGCAGCAGGCCGCCTGCCTGCTGACCCCGGTCGAACGGGCCGGACGCATCGGCAAGGCGCGCGACGCGATGCCGGATTTTTTCCGCGATCTGGTCGGTACCGCACGCGAACTGCCGGATCGCGATGCGCTGGCGGAAGAACTTCGCAAAGCGAGAATGGACGACCTTGCCGCCTCGCTTTCAAAATCCGTTTCGCGCGGCCGCGACAACGATCCCGCCGCGCGCGGAGCTACCTATTTTGTGATTCACGACACCAGTACGCCGAATTACGGCGACGCTCCATGGCCGGTGAATATCGACACCGATCCGAAGATCAACAACCTCAAACGCTATGCCTGCGACAACGACATCGAGCGGGCGCATGTCTTCATCAACCGGGGCGGCGAGGTTTTCTTCGCGCATGATTTCGAAGTGCCATGGCGGGCGACCAAGTTCGAGACGGCGCAGAATTTCGGTGACAGGCTGAAGGGGCTGTTCCTGCACATCGAACTGATCCAGCCGCGCCGCCGCGCTCCCGATTTTCGCGGAAAGAACGATTTCGAGGCGCCGACGCCCGGTTTCAGCGGGGCGCAGTATGAGGCGCTTGCGCTCGTCTATCTGGCGGCAAGCGTGCGGGCCGGTTTCTGGATGATCCCGGCCTTTCATGCCGTGATCGACGCCGGCATCCGCAATGGCCATGACGATCCGCAAAACTTCCAACTTGAGGACTTTGCCGAAGCGCTCTCGCGAGTCCGCAGCGGACTAAAACAGCAACGCTGACCCGGATCCGTCCCGGGAACTTTGTTCCCTAAATGTTCTTGCAGACACAACCGGATTTCGCTACCCTGCAAGCGGAGGTTGGGGAACATGGTTCAACATGTCGCGACCGTTGCTTTTGAGGGCGTGGAAGCCCGGCCGGTCGACGTTCAGGTACAGGTGGCGCCGGGCCTTCCGGCCTTCAATCTGGTTGGCCTCGCCGACAAGGCCGTCTCCGAAGCCAAGGACCGGGTGCGCGCGGCACTGATCGCGTCTGGGCTCGCACTTCCCGCCAGGCGCATCACCGTCAACCTCGCCCCCGCCGATCTCCCCAAGGAGGGCAGCCACTACGATCTTCCGATCGCGCTCGGCTTGATGGCCGCGATCGGGGCCATCCCCTCCGACGCGCTTTCGGGATTCACGGTGGTCGGTGAGCTTGGCCTCGACGGTTCGATTGCGCCTGTCGCGGGCGTGCTGCCGGCTGCCGTTTCCGCAAATGCACAGGGCAACGGACTGATCTGCCCGAAGGCCTGCGGACCGGAAGCGGCATGGGCGTCCCCCGAAATGGAAATTCTCGCCCCCGCTTCACTCATTCAACTCGCCAATCATCTTCGCGGGTCGCAGGTGCTCTCAAGGCCGGAGCCGAAAATCAAAACGATTGCCGAAGAGACGCTCGATCTCGCCGACATCAAGGGACAGGAATCGGCGAAGCGTGCGTTAGAGATCGCCGCCGCGGGTGGACATAATCTTTTGTTGGTCGGTCCACCGGGTGCCGGCAAGACGATGCTCGCCGCAAGGCTGCCGACTATTCTTCCGCCGCTGACGCCGTCCGAGCTTCTGGAAGTCTCCATGATCGCCTCCGTCGCGGGTGCAATCGAAGGCGGCGCGCTCACATCGAAGCGTCCATTCCGCCATCCGCATCATTCAGCGAGCATGGCCGCGATGGTCGGCGGCGGATTGCGAGCGCGGCCAGGCGAAGTGTCACTCGCGCATCTCGGCGTTCTGTTTCTGGACGAGATGCCGGAATTCCAGGGACAGGTACTCGACTCGCTTCGACAGCCGCTGGAATCCGGCGAAGTGGTGATCGCCCGTGCCAACCACCGCATCACTTATCCTGCGAAGTTGCAGCTCGTTGCCGCGATGAACCCCTGCCGATGCGGACGCGCGTACGATCTCGGCTTCAGCTGCAAGCGCGGACCGAACCCGCGCTGCGCCGCCGACTATCAATCGAAGCTTTCCGGACCTCTGCTTGACCGGATTGACCTGCACATCGAAGTGCCTGCCGTCTCTGCGTCGGACCTTGTTCTCCCAGCCCCATCCGAAGGCAGCAAGGAAGTCGCCGCGCGTGTCGCTGCAGCGCGCGCGATCCAGGCAGCGCGTTTCGCTTCGCTGGGCCGCCCGGAATTGCGCGTGAACGCCGAAGCCAGCGCCCCACTGCTGGAACAGATCGCGGCACCCGACGCGCCCGGCCTGAAATTGCTGCGCGATGCCTCGGATGCGATGCGGCTCTCAGCCCGCGGCTATCACCGGGTGCTGAAGGTCGCGCGCACCATCGCCGACCTCGACGGCGCGGAGCGTGTGAGCCGTCCGCATCTCGCCGAAGCACTCGCCTACCGCGCCATGAACGACCGCATGGCCGCGGCCGCCTGATCGTTCAACTTTTAACGAATATGCTTAACCGGCAATAACCATGTTTCGGTTTTCGCCACCCCGGGCGTACGATCCAATCGCCCGTTAAGCGGCCAATGCGATGCTCCAACCGGGAGCATTCATGGCAATCTTCAGCGGCCTTTTCGGACAGAAACCATCCGGCTTTTTCCGGCGCGTAGCGCTGATTGCGTCACCGTTTGCGATTCTGCCCGCGCAGGCATCGGAAAATGCCGTTGCGCCCTATGAGGGCGGCGAGGTCGGCCTTGCCGGGATGCTGGCCGGTCTGCTGATTTTCGCGCTGGTTGCGCTCTACAATCATCAGCGCGCCAATCGGGGCTTTGCCGCACGCCTCGTCGAACTCGAAAAAATCATCGAAGCGCGCGACGACCAAATCTGGGCGCTGGAAGAAAAGCTCACGCGCGCGGCCGAACTTGTCGATGCGCAGGGCGACCTCGTGATCCGGGAGGACGCGCTCGGCCGTGTAACGCATGCGAGTGCCGCGGCCTGCAAGCTGCTGGGACTTGGCGCTCATGAAGTTGCCGGGCGCATGGCGCAATTTAATGTCCGCCGGCAGAGCGATCCAATCGGCCAGACCGATGGCTCGGTCACCTACGATCAGGAAATCCTGAGCGAAGGCAGCGCGCGCTGGATTGCGTGGAAGGAAGTCTGCCTGCGCGATGAATCCGGACAGGTACTGGAAACGCAGCGTGTAGGCCGCGATGTCACCGCGCGCGTGGAAGCCGAACGCGCGCTCGCCGATGCGGGCGAAACCGCGGAGGCCGCGAGCCGTGCGAAGTCGCGCTTTCTCGCCGTCGTGAGCCATGAAGTACGCACGCCGCTCAACGGCATTCTCGGCATGACCGGCTTGCTGCTCGATACGAAATTATCGCCCGAACAGGAAACCTATGCGCGCGCGGTGAAGACTTCCGGCGATGCGCTGCTCGGGCTGATCGAGGAAATTCTCGATTTCTCAAAGATCGAAGCCGGACGGCTCGAAATTGAATCCGTTCCGTTCGATCTTGTCTCGCTCGTGACTGACGTAGTGGAGCTGGTTGCCCCGCGCGCGCAGGCGAAAGGCATCGAGCTTGCGGCCGACATTTCGGACGATCTTCCGCTGAAAGTCGCGGGTGACGCGGCAAAGCTGCGTCAAGTTCTGCTGAACCTCGTCGGCAACGCGGTGAAATTCACGGACGAAGGCGGTGTGTCGGTTGTCGTGGAGAAGCTTCGCGACCGTATCCGTTTTGCGGTGAGCGATAGCGGGCCGGGCATCGGCGCCGATGCGCGCGCGCGGATTTTTCAGGAGTTCGAGCAGGGCGACGCGACACTCGCGCGGCGTCACGGCGGCACCGGTCTTGGGCTCGCGATCGCCGCGAAAATCGTCGAAGGCATGGGCGGCGAGATCGCGCTGGAGAGCGCCGAGGAAAAAGGTTCGCGATTCAGCTTCGCCGTCGAACTGCCTGCCGTCGAAGCGGCACCTTCTCCCGCCGCCGGTCTCGCCGGCGTGAATATTCTCGTCGCCACCCCTTCCCTCGTGGTCGGGCCGATGCTCGCACGGCGGCTCGCCAAATGGGACGCTCAGGTTTCGCTTGCGTCCAATGTCGAGATTGCCAAAGCGCTACTGCCGGAACGCGACTGGACGCATGTGCTGGTGGATCGGGCTTTCGGCGCGGAAGAAGCCGCGGCCCTCGCCGCGGCCAGCAAACCCTATGCAAGCTATCGCCACATCCTGCTTTCGCCCGCCGAACGCGGTGAGCTTTCCGTACTTCAGGACGCCGGGTTTGAAAGTTATCTGATCAAGCCGATCCGCAACGTCTCGCTCGCGGCACGGCTGTCGGCGCCGGACTGGTCGCCGCCGCTCGCACCCGAGCTCGATTCGATCAGCGGGCAAATTCCGGCTTCATCGCGTTCGCTGATGGTGCTCGTCGCGGAAGATAACGACATCAACGCGCTGCTCGTGCAGGCGCTGCTGGCAAAACTCGGACACACACCGACGCTCGTTACCGATGGCGTTTCCGCCGTGGCATCCGTCGCCACTGCGCAAGCGATGGGTGCGCCGTTCGACGTGGTGCTGATGGATCTGCATCTGCCCGGCCTCGACGGTCTCGAAGCCACGCGCAAGATCCGCGCGCTGGAAGACGGCGGCAACGTGCCGGTGATCGCGCTGACCGCCAACGCGTTCCCCGAGGATCGCGACGCCTGTCTCGCAGCAGGGATGGACGAGTTCGTGACCAAGCCGGTCAGCCGCGAGCGGCTTGTAGAGGCGATGGAAAAAGCCAGAGCCGCCCGCAGTGCCGAACGGCTCGCGCACGCGATCTGATTCTTCTTTTTTGTCCGTTCAGAGCTTGCGCAACGCCACCGTCTTGATCTGGTGATCGGCACCCTTTTCCAGGATGAGGCTCGCGCGCTGCCGCGTCGGCAGGATGTTCTCGTGCAGGTTCACGAGGTTGATGTTGCGCCAGAGTGAAATCGCCGCCGCCTTGGCGTCGGCTTCGCTCACCGTCGCATATTTGCGGAAATAGGATTTTGGATCCTTGAACGCCGTCTCGCGCAGGCGCATGAAGCGCTCAACATACCAGTCCTCGAGAACGCTTTCGTCGGCGTCGATGTAGACCGAGAAATCGAAGAAGTCCGAGACGAACGGAACGGCCTTGCCTTCCTTCGGTGCGCGCCCCGCCTGCAATACGTTCAGTCCTTCGACGATCAGGATGTCGGGCCGGTCGATCTCGATGAACTCCGACGGCACCACGTCATAGACGAGATGGCTGTAGACGGGTGCGCGTACCGGCCTGCCGCCCGCTTTCACGTCGGAGAGAAAACGCAAAAGCGTCCCGACGTCGTAGCTTTCCGGAAAGCCCTTCTTCTGCATCAGGCCTTCGCGTTCGAGCACCGCGTTCGGCAGCAGGAAGCCGTCGGTCGTTATGAGATCCACTTTCGGCGTATTCGGCCAGCGCGCGAGAAGTGCTTGCAACACGCGCGCGGTTGTCGACTTGCCGACCGCGACCGATCCGCCGACGCCGATGATGTAAGGCACCTTGGCATCTTCCGTGCCGAGGAAGCGCTGCATGCCGCGGAACAGCCGCTGCGTCGCCGCGACATACATGGAGAGCAGACGCGACATCGGAAGATAGATGTCTTCCACGTCGCGCATCGAGAGCCGGTCGTTGAAGGCTTCGAGGTCCGCGATCTCCGCCTGCGTCAGCGTCATCGGCGTATCTTCGCGCCGTGCTGCCCACTCGTTGCGGGAGAACACGCGATAGGGCGAAAGCCCGTTCTCGACACGCTGTTCCATCGGACTGCTCAGTCTTTGCGGCGCGATTCTTTTTCGTCGATGCCGGAACGCGCGGTGCGCTTTTCCAGTTCGGCATAGACATCGGCCAGCGCGACACCGCGCGCTTCCAGCACGACCAGTAGATGATAGAGGAGATCGGCCGATTCCGCGACGAGCGCTTTGGGGTCACCGGAAACCGCGGCAAGGGCGGTTTCCACCGCCTCCTCACCGAGTTTTTTCGCGCATTTCTCCGGGCCTTCGTCGAGGAGCTTGCGCGTATAGGAGCGCCCGCCGCCCTCGCGGGCGCGCTCGGCGATGATCCTTGCCAGTGTTTCCAGCGTGAAGTCGGCCACTTCGGTCCCCTTTGTGACGCGGACTATCAGGGATCGAGGCGAACGGGCAAGCCCGCTTTCGCCATAAACGTTTTCGCTTGGCCGATAGAAAATTCCCCGAAATGGAAGATCGAAGCCGCGAGAACTGCGGTGGCGCCACCTGCGCGGATGCCTTCGACCATGTGTTCGAGCGTACCGACGCCTCCCGATGCGATCACCGGAACAGCGACCGCGCTGGATACGGCATGGGTCAGCGGCACGTCATAGCCGGACTTGGTGCCGTCGCGATCCATGGAGGTCAGCAGGATTTCGCCGGCACCCAGCGAGACAACCTCGCGGGCGTAGTCGATCGCATCGATGCCGGTCGGATTGCGGCCACCATGGGTGAAAATTTCCCAGCGGTCGTGCTCTCCAGGTTTCGACACTTTCTTCGCGTCGATCGCAACGACAATGCACTGCTCGCCGAATTTCTCGGCTGCCTCTTTTACAAATTCACGGCGCTGCACGGCGGCGGTGTTGATGGAAACCTTGTCGGCACCCGATGCCAACAGTGTCCGCACGTCTTCCACCGTCCGCACGCCGCCGCCGACCGTAAGCGGCATGAAGCAGGCTTCCGCCGTTCGGCGCACGGCGTCGAGCAGGATGCCGCGCTTTTCGTGGCTCGCGGTGATGTCGAGGAAACAGAGTTCATCCGCGCCCGCCGCATCATAGGCCTTGGCGGATTCCACCGGATCGCCTGCATCTCGCAGGTTCACAAAGTTCACGCCCTTGACCACGCGGCCATCCTTCACGTCGAGGCAGGGAATGATGCGGACCTTGAACATCAGGCGGCCTGCTTCAGAAGTTCGAGGGCGGCCTTCGCGTCGATGCGTCCATCATAGAGCGCGCGCCCAGCAATGGCGCCTTCGAGTTTCGCCGCGCGCGGCTCAAGCAGTTTCTTGACATCATCGATGGAGGCGAAGCCGCCCGAAGCGATCACCGGAATATTCACGGCGTTCGCAAGCTCGATGGTGGCGTCCAGATTCAATCCCTGCAACATGCCGTCGCGCTCGACATCGGTGTAGATGATCGCGCAGACGCCAGCGTCCTCGAACATGCGCGCGACCTCGACGGCGGTGAGCGTCGTCTCCTCGGCCCAGCCCGCGACCGCAACCTTCCCGCCGCGCGCGTCGATGCCGACCGCAACGCGGCCGGGAAATTTCCGTGCAGCCTGTTTCACCAGTTCCGGATTCTGCACCGCCGCCGTGCCGATGATGACGCGGCGAATTCCTTCGCCGAGCCACGACTCAATCGTCGCAAGATTCCGGATGCCGCCGCCGAGCTGCACGGGAATTTTTATTTTTTTCAGGATCGCCGCCACCGCGAACGCATTGACCGGCTTACCGGCGAAGGCGCCGTCCAGATCGACCAGATGCAGCCATTCGAAGCCTTGATCCTCGAACGCTTTCGCCTGTGCGGCGGGAT
>VFQR01002357.1_pt1 | contig 12189 bp, 10 predicted proteins | sample 3512321 | NCBI WGS metagenome assembly VFQR01 (sample SAMN10412374, study PRJNA504923) | tailings metagenome | isolation source: Relicate 3 Philex TSF1 revegetated site | place: Philippines: Tuba, Benguet | collected 2017-08-29
CCCAAGGGAGCCGAGCGGCGGCGCATCGCCGTTCTCGGCGACATGCTGGAGCTCGGCACCGAGGGCGCGGCCCTGCATGCGGCAGTCGCCGAACCCGTCGACAAGGCGGCCATCGACCTGGTGTTCTGCTCGGGACCGCTGATGGAAAACCTCTGGAAAGCCCTGCCGCCGCACCGCCGGGGCGCCTATGCGGCGACCGCCGCCGAGCTCGAGCCCTTGGTGATCCGCGCGCTGAAGGCTGGCGACATCGTCATGGTCAAGGGCTCCCGCGGCAGCCGCATGGCGCCTCTGGTCGAGACGCTCAAGGCCAAATTCCCGGCAGTTCCCGCCGAGGATCAGCAGGGAGCCGCCTGAGCCGACGTCCTGATGCGCGGCGCAGGGCTTTGCGCCCGCCGCGTCCGCAGGCATATCGAGAGAGACAAGAAGGCGCGCGGCGACGGTGATTCGGTCTGCCGGCGGTGCCAGGGACCGAAAGACAACAGCAACGATGTTCGCCTTCCTTGCCGAATTCTCAGGCGTCTTCTCGCCACTCAACATCTTCCGCTACATCACCTTCCGCACCGGCGGGGCGATCTTCACGGCGCTGATCTTCGTATTCCTGTTCGGACCCGGACTCATCCAGCTTCTGCGCCTGAAGCAGGGCAAGGGCCAGCCGATCCGTGCCGACGGACCGGAGAGCCACATGGCCAAGAAGGGCACGCCCACCATGGGCGGCCTGATGATCCTTTCCGGCCTCGTCATCTCCACGCTGCTGTGGGCGAACCTGCGCAGCCCCTATGTGTGGATCCTGCTCTTCGTGCTGCTCGGCTTCGGCGCCATCGGCTTCTATGACGACTACCTGAAGGTGACGAAGCAGACCCATGCCGGCTTCTCCAGCAAGGCCCGCCTGGCGCTGGAGTTCCTCATCGCCGGGCTCGCCGTCACCGCGGTGATGATGGTCACCCGCGAACCGCTCAACACCTCGATCTTCTTCCCCTTCATCAAGGACCTGTCGATCAACATCGGCTACCTGATGATCCTGTTCGGCGCCTTCGTCATCGTCGGCTCGGGCAATGCGGTGAATCTCACCGACGGCCTGGATGGCCTCGCCATCGTGCCGGTGATGATCGCCGCGGGCACCTTCGGCGTCATCGCCTACCTCTCCGGCAACGCCTTCTTCGCCAATTACCTGCAGATCACCCACGTTCCCGGCACCGGCGAGATCATCGTCATCATCGGCGCCCTGATCGGCGCCGGCCTCGGCTTCCTCTGGTTCAACGCGCCGCCCGCCCACATCTTCATGGGCGACACCGGCTCGCTGGCCCTCGGCGGTCTCATCGGCACCATCGCGGTGGCGGTGAAGCACGAGATCGTCCTGCTCGTCGTCGGCGGCCTCTTCGTGCTGGAGGCGGTCTCGGTGATCGTCCAGGTGCTGTCCTTCAAACTCACCGGCAAGCGCGTCTTCCGAATGGCGCCGATCCACCACCACTTCGAGAAGAAGGGCTGGTCCGAGCCGCAGGTCGTCGTCCGCTTCTGGATCATCGCCTTCGTCCTCGCCCTCGCCGGCCTGTCGACGCTGAAGCTGCGCTGACATGATCCCGGTCACCACCTTCCGGGGCGCATCCGTCGCCGTCTTCGGCCTCGGCGGATCGGGGCTCGCCACCTGCGAGGCGCTGCGCGCCGGCGGAGCCCGCGTCATCGCCTGGGACGACAACCCGGCTTCCGTCGACAAGGCGGTCGCCGCCGGCCATGAGGCGGCGGACCTCCGCCACATCGACTGGTCGGGCGTCGCCGCCCTGGTGCTCGCCCCCGGCGTGCCGCTGACCCATCCCGCGCCGCACTGGAGCGTCGGTCTCGCCCGCGCCAACGGTGTCGAAATCCTCGGCGACATCGAGCTTTTCTGCCGCGAGCGGCGGGCAACCGTGCCCCGCTCGCCCTTCGTCGCCATCACCGGCACCAACGGCAAGTCGACCACCACCGCGCTGATCACCCACATCCTCGCAGCCTGCGGCCGCGACCCCCAGATGGGTGGCAATATCGGCACCGCGATCCTGTCGCTTCAGCCGCCCGCCGCCGGACGCAGCCACGTCGTCGAGTGCTCGTCCTTCCAGATCGACCTGACGCCCTCCATCGATCCGCTGGTCGGCATCTGCCTCAACGTCACGCCCGATCACCTTGACCGTCACGGCACGCTCGACCTCTACGCCGGCGTGAAGGAGCGCCTCGTCGCCGGGGTGCAGCCGGGTGGTGCCGCCATCCTCGGAATCGATGACCGCCACAGCCAGGCCATGGCCGATCGTGCCGAGCGAGCCGGGCACCAGGTGGTGCGCATCTCCATCCGCAATCCCGTCGCCGACGGCCTCTGCCTCGAGGGGCCCGACATCGTCCGCACCCGGGCAGGTGCCGTTGTCGCGCGCTTCTCCCTGGGGTCGGCCGGCGCCCTGCGCGGCACCCACAACGCCCAGAACGCCATGGCAGCCTATGCAGCCTGCGAGGCGCTCGGCCTCGCCCATGCCGACATCGTCCGCGCCATGCTGACCTTCCCCGGCCTCGCCCACCGCATGGAGCAGGTCGGCCGGATCGGCAAGGTGCTCTTCGTCAACGATTCCAAGGCCACCAACGCCGATTCCACCGAGAAGGCGCTCGCGGCCTTCTCCGACATCTACTGGATCGCCGGCGGCACGCCGAAGGAGGGCGGCATCGCCCCCCTTGCGCGCTTCTTCCCGCGCATCCGCAAGACCTACCTGGTCGGCAAGTCGGCGGCGGATTTCGCGGTGACCCTCGGCAGCCATCCCCATGTCATCGCGGGGACGCTGGACAAGGCGGTTGCGCTCGCCGCGGCCGATGCGGCGGCCGATGGCGCGGCCGATCCGGTGGTGCTTCTCTCGCCCGCCTGCGCCAGCTACGACCAGTTCCCCAACTTCGAGGTGCGCGGCAAGGCCTTCCGCGACCTCGTGCTCGCCATGCCGGGCATCGCGAAGGCCTAGCCGCGTCCGCCGTTTCCCCTGTCGGCTTCCCCCGCGCGGTTAACGAAGCATTGAGCGACGCCCTTTAGATTTCCTGAAAGCCCGCTCCAGCGGGCGCTTCACGCATGGCGGGGACGGCGCATGATCTCCAGGGCTGAACGGACCGTTTTCGGCGAATGGTGGTGGACCGTCGACCGGCTCCTGCTCTCGGCCCTCTTCGGCCTGATGCTCGCCGGCATCGTCCTGTCGCTGGCGGCCTCGCCCGCGGTCGCCCACCGCATCGGCCTCGACACCTTCCATTTCGTCAACCGCCAGGTCTTCTTCCTGGTCCCGGCGACCATCGTCCTCATCGCCACCTCCTTCCTCTCGCCCTACTGGATCCGGCGCCTCGCCTTCGTCGCCTTCCTCGGCTCGCTGGTCCTGGTGGTGGCGACGCTGTTCATCGGCGCCGAGATCAAGGGTGCCCGCCGCTGGCTGAACTTCGCCGGCATCGGCCTGCAGCCCTCCGAGTTCCTCAAGCCCGCCTTCGTGGTGCTGGCCGCCTGGCTCTTCGCCGAGAGCGCCAAGCGCCCGGAGATGCCGGCCAATCTTCTCGCCATGCTGCTGCTCGGCGCCACCGTCACGCCGCTGGTCCTCCAGCCTGACGTCGGACAGACCTCGCTGATCACCGCCGTCTGGGCGGCGCTGTTCTTCATGGCCGGCATGCGCTGGCTCTGGGTCTTCGGTCTCGCCGGGGTCGGCGCCGCCGGCATCGTCGGCGCCTATTTCACCTTCCCGCACGTGCGCCGCCGCATCGACAAGTTCATGGAACCCGGCACCGCCGACACCTTCCAGGTGGACGTCGCCATCGACGCGTTCCAGCAGGGTGGCTGGTTCGGCAAGGGCCCGGGCGAGGGGACGGTGAAGCGCATCATCCCCGACAGCCACACCGACTTCATCTTCGCCGTCGCGGCCGAGGAGTTCGGCGCCATCCTCTGCCTCGTCATCATCGCGCTCTTCGCCTTCGTGGTGCTGCGCTCGCTGAACCACGCCCAGAGGGACGAGGATCCCTTCTGCCGCTTCGCCGTCGCCGGCCTCGCCATGCTGTTCGGCCTGCAGAGCTGCATCAACCTGATGGTGAACCTCCACCTCATCCCGCCGAAGGGCATGACGCTGCCCTTCGTCTCCTATGGCGGCTCATCGCTCATCGCGCTGGCCTTCGGCATGGGCATGCTCATCGCGCTGACCAGGCGGCGGCCGAGGGCGGAGACCCTGGCCGAGCTCAACCACTACCAGACCCGCCGGGCGTGACATGGGCCAGCCGCTGATCCTCGTCTGCGCCGGCGGCACCGGCGGCCACCTCTTCCCGGCCGAGGCGCTCTCGGTCGCCCTGTCGAAGCGCGGCTGCCTCGTCGATCTCGTCACCGACGAGCGGGCCGAAAAATACGGTCGCGCCTTTCCGGCCCGCGCCACCCACATCGTCGAGTCCGCCACCATCGGGTCGAAAAGCCCTCTGGCGCTGGCGAAGACGGCCTTCACCCTCGGCCGCGGCTATCTCCATGCCCGCAAGATCATCCGCGTGCTGAAGCCCTCAGCCGTCATCGGCTTCGGTGGCTATCCGACCCTGCCGCCCATGTTCGCGGCGACCCAGCTCGGCGTGCCCACCATCATCCACGACCAGAACGCGGTGATGGGCCGTGCCAACCGTCAGCTTTCCGGCCGCGTCACCGCCATCGCCACGTCCTTCCCCGGCGTCCTCGACGGCGACCCGGCGCTGGCGAAGAAGGCGAGCTTCACCGGCAATCCCGTGCGGCCGATGGTCATCGAGGCCGCGGCGACGCCCTATGACGCGCCTCGCGCCGGCGGCCCGTTCCGCCTCTGCGTCTTCGGCGGCAGCCAGGGCGCCCGCGTCATGAGCGAGATCGTGCCGCCGGCCCTCGAGCGGGTCGATGCGGCGCTGCGCAGCCGTCTCGTCCTCGTTCAGCAGGCCCGTGCCGAGGACAAGGCGGCGGTCGAAGAGGCCTATGCCCGCCTCGGCGTCTCCGCCGAGATCGCTCCCTTTTTCATCGACCTTCCGGCGCGGCTCGCGAGCGCCCATCTCGTCATCGCCCGCTCCGGGGCCTCCACGGTCGCCGAGCTCTCGGTCATCGGCCGGCCGTCCATCCTGGTGCCGCTGCCGCACGCCCTCGATCAGGACCAGCTGATGAACGCCGCGACGCTGGCGAGCGCCGGCGCCGCGACGGTGGTCAAGCAGGCCGACTTCACCCCCGACTGGCTCGCCGGCGAGTTGACACGCCTCCTCGCCGATCCTTCGCCGCTCGCCGCGGCGGCTGCCGCAGCCCGGGCCCAGGGCCATGCCGACGCCGCCGACCGCCTCGCAGGCCTCGTGATGACAACGGCGGGGCTGTCGTGACAGCGGCCGCCCCGGCAGCAGACCCTTCCTTGTTGCAGCCCCAATTCTCCCGCTTCTGACCGTCACCCGCCGAATCCGCTAGAAGAACACCCATGAAACTGCCCCGCGACATCGGACCCATCCATTTCATCGGCATCGGCGGCATCGGCATGTCCGGTATCGCCGAGGTGCTGCTCAACCTCGGCTACAAGGTGCAGGGGTCCGACGCCGCCGAGGGCTACACGATCAAGCGGCTGAAGGATCGCGGCGCCACGGTGAGCATCGGCCATGCCGCGGAGAACCTCGGTGCGGCGGAGGTGGTGGTGGTCTCCACCGCCATCAAGAAGGACAACCCCGAACTCGTCGCCGCCCGCGAGCGACGCATCCCCGTCGTCCGCCGCGCCGAGATGCTGGCCGAACTGATGCGGCTGAAGTCCTGCGTCGCCATCGCCGGCACCCACGGCAAGACGACGACGACCTCGATGGTCTCGACCCTGCTCGACGCCGGCGGCTTCGACCCGACCATCGTCAATGGCGGCATCATCAACGCACTCGGCACCAATGCCCGCCTCGGCGCCGGCAACTGGATGGTGGTGGAGGCCGATGAGAGCGACGGCTCCTTCCTCAAGCTGCCGGCCGATGTCGCCATCGTCACCAACATCGACCCGGAACATCTCGACCACTACGGCAATTTCGACGCCGTGAAGAAGGCGTTCCGCGACTTCATCGAGAACCTGCCCTTCTACGGCTTCGGCGTCATGTGCATCGACCATCCGGTGGTGCAGGACATGGTCGGTTCCATCGCCGACCGCCGCGTCATCACCTACGGCGAGAACCCGCAGGCCGACGTGCGTCTGCTCGACGTCGACCTCACCGGCGGCCAGTGCCGCTTCAAGGTGCAGTTCCGCGACCGTGCCGGCGCGGTGACCGAGGAGATCGACGACCTCGTCCTGCCCATGCCCGGCCGCCACAATGCGCTGAACGCCACCTCGGCGATCGCGGTGGCGCGCGAACTCGGCATGGCCGCGCCGCAGATCCGCAAGGCGCTGGCCGGCTTCGGTGGCGTCAAACGGCGCTTCACCAAGACCGGCGAATGGAACGGCGCCACCATCTTCGACGACTACGGCCACCACCCCGTCGAGATCTCGGCGGTGCTCAAGGCGGCGCGGGCCTCCACCGACAAGCAGGTGATCGCCATCGTCCAGCCGCACCGCTACACGCGGCTCTCCTCGCTGTTCAACGAGTTCTGCACCTGCTTCAACGATGCGGACACGGTGATCGTCGCCGATGTCTATGCCGCCGGCGAGCAGCCGATCCCCGGCGCCTCGCGCGACGACCTCGTGACCGGTCTGAAGATGCGCGGCCACAAGTCGGTCATCGCCCTCGAAGGTCCGCACCAGCTTGCCGGCATCGTGGCGGGGCTGGCGAAGCCCGGCGACTACGTCATCTGCCTCGGGGCCGGTAACATCACGCAATGGGCCTATGCCCTGCCGGGCGAGCTGGAAAAGCTGGCACGGGAGTAGAGCGGCCGTGAGCGAACTCCTCGACCACGGGCGCGCCGTTCTCCAGAGCCAGCCCTTCAGCCGATATCTCGGCGCCGAGCTCCTCGTCTTCGAGCCCGGCCGGGCGGAACTGGCCCTGACGGTCGAGGGCCATCACCGGCAGCAGCACGGCTTCGTCCATGGCGGTGTTCTCGCCTATCTCGCCGACAATGCCCTGACCTATGCCGGAGGCTCGGTGCTGGGCGACTGCCTCACCGCCGAGTTCAAGATCAACTACACCCGCCCCGCCCGCGGCGAGAGGCTGGTGGCGCGGGCGCGCGTTGCCTCCGCCGGCAAGCGCCTTGCGGTCTGCATCTGCGAGATCGTCGCTGCCGCGGACGGCAAGGAGACGGTCGTCGCCATCGCCCAGGGCTCCATCGCCCGCATCGAGGCCGGGAAGGACTGAACGGCCCATGTTCGACGATATCACGCCGCTCATCCGCAGCCTCGCGCCAGACCTGCGCGGCCGTCTCGCCGCCAACGAGCCGATGGCGCCGCTCACCTGGTTCCGCGTCGGCGGGCCGGCTCAGGTCCTGTTCACGCCCGAGGACGAGGCGGACCTCGCCTATCTCCTGTCGAAGCTGCCATCCGACATGCCGGTCATGCCGGTCGGCGTCGGCTCCAACCTGATCGTGCGCGACGGCGGCGTTCCCGGCGTCGTCGTCCGCCTGAGACCCCGCGGCTTCGGCGAGGTTTCGGTCGAGGGCACCGACATCACTGCGGGCGCGGTGGCGCCCGACAAGCGCGTGGCGGAAGCCGCCGCCGCCGCCGGCCTCGGCGGGCTCGAGTTCTATTTCGGCATCCCCGGCACCATCGGCGGCGCGCTGGTCATGAATGCCGGCGCCAATGGCGGCGAGACGAAGGACATCCTCGTCGAGGCCCGCGCCGTCTCCCGCGACGGCGAGGTGCTGACCTTTTCCAACGCCCAGATGAATTTCACCTACCGCAAGTCCGACGTCGGGCGCGCCGTGATCTTCACCCGCGCCCTGTTCAGGGGCACGCCCACCGACCCCGCCGTCATCCGCGAGCGGATGGAGGCCGTGCAGCACCACCGCGAGACGGTGCAGCCGATCCGCGAGAAGACCGGCGGCTCCACCTTCAAGAACCCGCCGGGCCACTCCGCCTGGAAGCTGATCGACGCCGCCGGCTGCCGAGGCCTCAGGCTCGGCGGCGCGCAGGTCTCCGAGATGCACTGCAATTTCCTCATCAACACCGGCACCGCCACCGCCGCCGACATCGAGGCGCTGGGCGAGGAGGTGCGTCGGCGGGTGAAGGAGACGAGCGGCGTCGAGCTGCACTGGGAAATCAAGCGGGTGGGCCAGCCGCTGGCCTGACGGAAGGAACGACCATGACCAAACCCCACGTCGCCGTCCTCTATGGCGGCTGGTCCGCCGAACGCGAGGTGTCGCTCGCATCGGGCGAGGCCTGTGCCGGGGCGCTGGAGAGCCGCGGCTACCGCGTGACGCGCGTCGATGTCGGTCGCGATATCGCGCTGAAGCTCGCGGAACTGAAGCCCGACGTGGCGCTGAACGTCACCCACGGCCGGCCCGGCGAGGACGGCACGCTCGCCGGCATCCTCGAGGTGATGCAGATTCCCTACACCCACTCAGGGGTCATGGCCTCGGCGGTCGCCATGGACAAGGCCATGGCCAAGAAGATCATGGCGGCGGCCGGCGTACCGGTCCCGGGGGGGATGATCGTGCCGCGGCGCGAGGCGGCGCGCGAGCACCTGCTGCCGCGCCCCTATGTCATCAAGCCGAATACGGACGGCTCCTCCCTCGGTGTCTTCATCGTCACGAAGGAGCATGAGCACCCGCCGCAGGAGCTTCATTCGACCGAGTGGGCGCTGGGCGAATCGGTGCTCGTCGAGCCCTTCATCGCCGGACGTGAACTGACCTGCGCGGTAATGGGTGACCGCGCCCTCGGCGTCATCGAAATCACCTATGCCGGAACCTTCTACGACTACGAGGCGAAATATGCGCCGGGCGGCTCCCAGCACCTGATTCCGGCGCCGCTTAAACCAAATATTTACTCTGAGGTCCAAAGACTGTCCCTCGCAGCGCATCAGGCGCTCGGCTGTAAAGGGGTCAGCCGTGCGGACTTCCGATACGACGACACGCCCGGGGGAACCGGGGCGCTCGTCTGTCTGGAGGTCAACACGCAGCCCGGGATGACCGGGACTTCGCTCGTCCCCGATATGGCCGCTCACGAAGGTATCTCGTTCGCCGAGCTGGTCGAATGGATGGTGTTGGACGCTTCTCTCGATCGCTGACCGCCAGGCTCGCTGGAGCCGGGGCGGACGCGCTCGCCCGGGCCAGCGACAGGTTGCGGTCTTCCACCGCTCCCTCGCGCCGGGAAGCCGCGCCCGAGCCCTACTCCAGGCCGAGCGCGCTCCGGCTCAGGCTGCACCGCCTCTCCACCCGCATCGCAAACATGCGCATGCCGCGCCGCGCCGGTGTCGGCGCGACGCTGGCGCTCTTCGTCGCCACCGGTCTCTACGGCGCCCATCGCGGTGGCCACTGGCCGACGATCAATGCCGCCCTCGTGGCGGTTGGCGATGTCGGCGCCAATGCCGCCGGCCTCCAGGTCAAGGGTGTCAGGCTCACCGGCAACCAGCAGATGAGCCACGCGCAGATCCTTGAGGTCGCCGGCATCCACCCCGAGTCTTCGGTTCTCTTCTTCGATGCCGACCAGGCCCGCGAGCGGCTGAAGGCCAATTCCTGGATCGCCGATGCGACGGTCCAGAAGCTCTATCCCGACCAGATCATGATCTCCGTGGTCGAGCGCGAGCCCTTCGCCCTCTGGCAGCGCGACGGCCGCATCCAGGTCATCGCCGCCGACGGCAAGGTCATCGTCGACCACATCGACGCGCGCTTCCAGCACCTGCCGCTCATCGTCGGCAAGGGCGCCGAGGAGCGGGCGCGCGAGATCGTCGGCCTCCTCGGAGATCACCCCGAGGTGTCGAAGGTCGTGCGCGCCGCGGTGCTCGTCGCCGAGCGCCGCTGGACCCTCGTCCTCAAGAACGGCATCGACGTGCGTCTGCCCGATCACGACCTCGACCGCGCCATGGTCGATCTCGCCCGCCTCGACGCGGAGCGGCGGCTGATGAGCCGCGACGTGACGATGATCGACATGCGCGTGCCCGACCGTGTCACGGTGCGCCTCTCCGACGATGCCATGAAGGCGCACGAGGCGGCCCTGCGCGAGCGTGACCGCGAGCGCGCCCGTCGCCGCGCCCTGCAGGGACAGCGCACATGACGGCCCCTTTCCGCCACGGCCTCACCCCGAAGATGCGCCCGCTGTCGCCGAAGCGCTCGGCGATCATGTGCGTTCTCGACATCGGCACGTCGAAGATCGTCTGCATGATCGTCCGGCTGCGGCCGCGCGAGGGCTCCGACATCCTGCCGAACCGCACCCACCGGGCCGAGATCCTCGGCATCGGCCACACCCGCGCCCGCGGCATGAAGGCCGGCGCCGTCGCCGACATGGCCAAGGCCGAGGCGGCCATCCGCCAGGCGGTGGATGCCGCCGAGCGCATGGCGGAGGTCCAGGTCGACCGCGTCATCGTCACCGTCTCCGCCGGTCGTCTGTCCTCCGAGCAGTACGAGGCCCGCGTCACATGCGCCTCGCCGCGCGTCGAGGAGCACGATCTCCATCGCGTGCTGCAGGCGGCTTCCGACCACTCGGTGCGACAGGGCAGGGCGGTGCTGCACTCCATGCCCGTCGGCTTCCGCCTCGACGACACCCGCGGCATCAAGGATCCGCGCGGCATGCTCGGCTCCTCGCTCGGCGTCGACATGCATGTCGTCACCTGCGACGCCGCGACCGCGCGCAACCTGATGCTCTGCATCGAGCGCTGCCACCTGACCGTCGAGGCGCTGGTCGCCGCTCCCTTCGCCTCCGGCCTCGCCGTGCTCACCGACGACGAGGCCGAGCTCGGCACCGTCTGCCTCGACATGGGCGCGGGCACCACGACCCTGTCGGTCTTCGCCGGCGGTCACTTCGTCCATGCCGACGCGGTCGCCGTCGGTTCGCACCACGTCACCATGGACCTCGCCCGCGGCCTGTCGACGCGCCTCTCGGACGCCGAGCGCATCAAGGTGCTGAACGGCGCCTGCTTCGCCGCCAAGTCCGACGATCGCGACATCGTCAACGTGCCCTCGATCTCCGAGGACGACCGCGACATCCCGAATTCGGTGTCGCGCGCCCAGATCATCCGCATCATCCGCCCGCGCATCGACGAGATCCTCGAGATGGTCCGCGATCGCCTGGTCGCCGCCGGTGCGGCAGCCGAGGTCGGTCGCCGTCTCGTGCTGACCGGCGGCGGCGCCCAGCTGCCGGGCCTTGCCGATCTCGCCGCCCAGGTCTTCGGCCGCCAGGTCCGGGTCGCCCGGCCGGTCGGCATCACCGCATTGCCCGACAGCGCCAAGGGCCCGCCCTTCGCAGCCGCCGTCGGCCTTTCCGTCTATCCGCAGATCGCGGGACTGGAGCATTTCGAACCGCAGCGGCGCTTCCTCGCCGCCACCGGAACGGACGGCTACTTCTCCAGGGTCGGCCGGTGGATCAAGGACAGTTTCTGAAGAGCATGCGTCCGGGCCGACCCCTTGGCCCGGACGGAGAGACGCAGCGTCGGCCGCCACCGGCAAAGCAACCCAGTTGAGACCAGCGACGTGGCTGTCGCGTGAGTGATTCGAACGAGGCTCATGATGACCATCAACCTGAAGATGCCCGACATCCGGGAACTGAAGCCCCGGATCACCGTGTTCGGCGTGGGCGGCGCGGGCGGCAACGCCGTCAACAACATGATCGAGGGCGGTCTTCAGGGCTGTGACTTCGTGGTGGCCAACACCGACGCCCAGGCGCTGTCCTCGGCCAAGGCCGAGCGGATCATCCAGATGGGCCTCGCCGTGACCTCCGGTCTCGGCGCCGGGTCGCATCCGGAAGTCGGCGCTGCGGCAGCCGAGGAGGTCATCGACGAGATCCGCGACCAGCTCGCCGGCTCGCACATGGCCTTCATCACCGCCGGCATGGGCGGCGGCACCGGCACGGGCGCTGCCCCGGTCATCGCCCGCGTCGCCCGCGAGCTCGGCATCCTCACCGTCGGCGTCGTCACCAAGCCCTTCCACTTCGAGGGCGTGCGCCGGATGAAGACGGCCGATGCCGGCATCACCGAGCTGCAGAAGTCGGTCGACACGCTCATCGTCATCCCGAACCAGAACCTGTTCCGGGTCGCGAACGAGAAGACCACCTTCACCGACGCCTTCGCCATGGCCGACCAGGTGCTCTATTCGGGCGTCGCCTGCATCACCGACCTGATGGTCAAGGAAGGCCT
>VFQR01002358.1_pt1 | contig 12187 bp, 5 predicted proteins | sample 3512321 | NCBI WGS metagenome assembly VFQR01 (sample SAMN10412374, study PRJNA504923) | tailings metagenome | isolation source: Relicate 3 Philex TSF1 revegetated site | place: Philippines: Tuba, Benguet | collected 2017-08-29
TAGTAGATACTGACCCCACCAATGTTTCAGCATTAAAGTTTTTTAATCGCAAAGGTTTTGGTAATATTCGCCAGCATATTTTCTTGTCGATGAATTTAAGCAAGCATGAATATTATGGTAGATTAATTGATTACGAACATCAAAAAGCTGAAAGAGCAGGTTACAGGCGATCGCGTCCAGCAATTCGCGCCCGCAAAGCCGATAGCGTTGCTAATGAAATACTAATTAATCCGCTAGTGAGTGAATCTCAAACTACTGAAGATTAATCGCCAATTTAATAGGAGTTAGGAGTTGGGAGTTGGGAGTTGGGAGTTGGGAGTTAAAAGTATCTTGAATCTTATTAATATTATTTTCAGAAAATAAAATCAGGCTGAACAAATTTGTAAACAATAAGTTAGTATCTGGGTAATCTGAAGTTTTTGTTAGACAAAGGTGGATTCATGTTCCAAGACATTACTGCTCAGATTGATTATTCTTCCTCATTTCCATATTTAGCGACAGTCTTAGGCGTTTCTAGCGTAACGGGAACACTTGGTTGGCGCTGGTGGAAACAAAAGAACACATACAAATCCCTAGAATCACTTCCTTCTCCTCCCAAACACTGGCTGTTAGGAAATCTTCCACAAATATTAACAGCAGTGAAACAGAAGAAATTATTCCGGCAATTTTTTGATTGGAGTCAACAGCTAGGCCCGATGTATGTTATCTGGAATCGCGGCTATCCAGTTGTCATTTTAAGTAAACCGAAAATTATCGAAGATACCATTGTCAATGGCATGAGAGATGGTAGCTTAATTAGATCTGAGTCATTGCGTAAAGCTTGGAACGATATCAATGCTCCCATTATGATCGGAGAAACCGGAACTGAGTGGCAGTGGCGACGCAAGGCTTGGAACCCGGAATTCAGTTCTAGCAATCTCTCCAAATATCTTGAAATTATTAGCCAAGCCTGCGAACAAGTAATTGAGACAGTCAAAGAAGCTGCACCGCCAAAAGAAGTTGAGGTAGATCCTCTGTTTGTAGAACTAACAATGAGGGTGATTTGCTCTCTTGTACTAGGCATTCCTGTGGATAGAAAGAGTACTAGTCATGAAGGTCCCCCCCTGGAAGTTCTCAAGATGTACGAAGCAATGTCTATTTTAGGCTATCGGTTCCTACGACAAGCTGCTGGCGAGAAGACATGGATTAAATATTTGCCAACTAAGAATTCACGAGATTATTGGGCATCAAGGCGATATTTAGAGGAATTTCTGACTCCTCGTGTAGACTTAGCTTTACAGATGAGAGAACAAAAACAGACTGATTTACCACAAGTAAGTTCTTTGTTCCGGGAATCAATGTTAGTCAAAATCGCTGCTAAAGAACCAAAATACAATCGCGAAACATTAATAGCAGAATGTGTTGAACTCTTAATAGCTGGTACTGATACAACAGCCCATACTTTATCCTTTGCAGTAGGAGAGTTGAGCTTAAATCAAAGGGTTTTTCAGCAAGCACGGGACATCGTCGATCGAGTTTGGCAAAGCAAAGGCTGTATTAATACAGAAAGCTTCAAGGAATTGGCTTATATTAGTGCAATTCTCAAGGAAACATTGCGCCTTTATTCAGTCGCCTCAGGCTCAACTTCATTGCAGGCTCAACGCGACACTGTAATTGAAGGTAAAGCGATTCCTCGCGGTACAAGAATATCCTGGTCAATGCTTGCTGCTGGAAGAGATCCAGAAGTCTATGCTAATCCGGAGGTATTTCTGCCAGAACGTTGGTTAGACAAAAGTAAGGAAACTAGTTCACTGCCAATGATAGACTTTGGCTCAGGGTCTCATCGTTGCTTGGGAGAGCATTTATCAATGCTCGAAGGAACTTTGATGCTAGGATTATTACTCCGCTACTTCGACTGGGAGTTAGTCAACGGTCGTTCTTCTCTGGAACAATTACAGCAAAACCTGTTAATTTATCCGTCCGATAAAATGCCAGTGCGCTTTCGGTTGAGAAATTGGCAGTAAAACTTTCAGAATGGCGTACTAATTTTTTCTTTGGATTTTCTGTATTTCTATAGCAATTCGATTTGATTTATTAACTTATATATGTGGGTAGGCAAGAGGCAATAGGGCTATAGAAGATTAAAGGGTACGGAATTTTTTTTAAAATCAAATACGAGTCCTATAAATAGCAATCCTAAGTCATTTCTGAAAAATCTATTGCCTATTGCCTGCTTCCAAAACTAATTTAAAAACTCTAAGACTTAATTTCTTAATTTCCTGACTTTCTTTATATGCCAGAACAACAGTGGAACCTAGCAACAGCAGAACAACCGCCAGAGTGGTTCATTCAAGCGGTGAAACAGCATACACCTGCATCAAATGGAATGTATGCAGCACAATTGTTGTGGCAACGGGGAATTAAAGAAAAATCACAACTATTAGCTTTTATCAACCATAAAGCATACCAAGCAGCAAGTCCCTTTGAATTTGGACAAGAAATGCATTTGGCGATCGCCCGCTTAAAAAAAGCACGCGATGGTCGTGAAAAAGTTGCTATTTGGGGAGATTTTGACGCTGATGGTATTACCTCCACTGCCGTACTTTGGGATGGATTAGGAGAGTTTTTTATTCAAAATATCCAGTTAAGTTATTACATTCCTAATCGTTTAAAAGAATCCCACGGATTAAATAATCAAGGAATTGAAAATTTAGCAAAACAAGGTTGTAAATTAATAGTCACTTGTGACACGGGTAGCACAAATATTAATGAAATTATTTATGCTAAAGAATTAGGTATTGATGTCATAGTTACCGACCATCACACATTACCTGAAGAACGCCCGCCAGTTACAGCAATTATTAATCCGCGATATCTGCCAAAAGAACATCAGCTATTTAATCTTTCTGGAGTGGCGGTAGCTTATAAATTGGTGGAAGCACTGTATCAAAGTTTGCCTGATATTCCCCAACATCCATTACAGGATTTATTAGATTTAGTGGCAGTAGGATTAATTGCTGACTTGGTGCAACTGAGTGGAGATTGTCGCTATTTGGCACAGTTGGGAATTCAACGACTGCAAGCAGATTTTCAACAGCCACCGACAGCGCGACGACGACCGGGGGTAGGGCGATTATTAGAATTGTGCCAGAAAAGTGGCGATCGCCCCACAGATATTTCCTTCGGTTTAGGGCCTAGAATCAACGCCGTCAGCCGCATCCAAGGCGATGCTAGTTTTTGCGTCGAATTATTAACTAGTCGCGATATCAAACGTTGTCACGAATTAGCCGAAGTTACAGAACTGGCAAATACCCGTCGCAAATCCTTGCAAAAAGATGTACAAACACAAGTAGCACAAAAACTTACTCAATTAGATTTATCAACCACCAGCGTCATTGTCCTAGAAGATCCCCAATGGCCTGCCGGTGTCTTGGGCTTAGTCGCCGGACAAGTAGCACAAGAAACAGGACGCCCGACAATTTTGTTAAGTACAGAAGGACTGGAGGGAGACAAGGGAGAGGGGGAAGAAAATTCTACCTTGTCTCCCTTGTCTACCTTGTCCCCCTCATCCCCCCCACTTGCAAGGGGTTCCGCCCGTTCGGTGAATTCGGTCGATTTGTATCAATTGGTAAAAGAACAAGCACATCTGTTGCATCGCTTTGGCGGACATCCTTTTGCTGCGGGTTTGAGTTTGCCGATTGAGAATATTCCTTTATTTACAGCAGCGATTAATCAGCAGTTACGGCAATCTTTGGGCGGTATAACTCTCACGCCAACGGTGCAAGCAGACATAGTGGTAAAAGTTGCAGATTTGGGGAAAGAATTATTTTTAGAACTGAAATTATTAGAACCTTGTGGAATGGGTAACCCTGTTCCCAAACTGCTAATTCAAAACTGCTGGTTTGAAAATAGTTGGCATCGCAATCAGCAAGATTGGCGAGGAAAAAAGGTACAGTACATTAAAACTGAGTTTGATATTCGGGATGATTCAACTAGAAGTCCGTTTCCTGGTATTTGGTGGGGACACTACAAAGATGAATTGCCCATAGGTAGGTGTGATTGTATAGCAGAACTCGACTATAACACCTTCAAAAAACGCTATGAAATTAGATTAATTGCCGTCCGCCCAAGTGAAAACTCAGCATTCAGTACTCAATACTCGCCATTCATTCTCGACTTACGGAATCAGAACAACTCAGCACAGACGCCATTAATGGCGTCTCTACCCACTTCGGCACTGATTCTTGAACATTGTCCGACGAACTGGGATGATTTACGTGCATGGTTGCGGCGATGTTTAAATGCTACCGTTGATAATCAACAACTAGCGATCGCTTGGTCTAAACCCAACCACCAATCACCAAAACAAATTTGGCAGACCTTGGTTGGTGTTGCTAAATATCTTAGTCGTACCAATCAACTAGTTACCCGCGTCCAACTTTTAGATAAACTTGGGATTAGCGATCGCACCTTATTTTTAGGAATCAAAGCTTTAAAATATTACGGTTTTACAGTAACAAGAGAAGACCGCGATTTGCAAATTACCTGGAATCCCAACAATGTTTTTGAAACTAAGGGTGATGCAGCTGTTACACAATTTTTAGCCGCCATCAAGGAAGAACAATTCCAGCAAAACTACTTTGCAGAGGTGCCACTATCTACCATTGTTGCCATGATTAATACTCAGTAATGTGGCGATCGCTTTTAATTTATTTATCAGGCGAAGATTTTTTCGGGTGCGATGGAGCGATCGCACACTACATCTTGCTACACTAAAAAGAACCTGCGGTAATTACGGTATGGTTTCGCCTGAGTTTAGTTGTGAATCAAAACCGAGCGTTGTTGAATTTACTGATGTATCTACCATTTACAAGTTAGCAATCTAGGAAGTAAAGAATTAACCTTATGCCCTCTCCAGGCTTTTTTCAGAGACTACGAGATTTGGAAATACACATTAGCAAAGACCTAGAACTACTTAACGAGTTTGAAGAAGCATTGCGCTACGAGACAAACCCTCGTGTCAAGGCTGGGTATCGCCAGGAAATTCAGCGGCAATACGATTCACTTGCTCGCTACAAGCAAGAGTACGCTGAACTAGAGCAAGGATTATCTAATGTTCCAAATGCTCAGATGCGGAAAGTTGAAAACCAATTACAGCACATGGATGCGAAGTTAAATGTTTTACTCAATGGTCAAGTTGTAATTTATGAAAATCAAAATCAAATGCGTCAAGCCTTATTGAATCGCTATGATGCTATAGAACGAGCCATAATTAGTGCTATTACTCAACAACTAGACCAAACACAATTAATTTTGATTCAGAACCTCATAGATGCACTGGAAAAAAACTTGATTTCAGAGCAAGAAATCCAACAAATGTTAGTAGCACTAGAAAAACGGATTCCTGCTTTACCTGTGAGTAATCTAGCAGTAACTGAAATTATCAAAAATCCTGAGCTAGATGCCAAACATAAATTAAAAATAACTCTACCGATTGTACCAATGCTTGTGGAGTACGAAGGTGAGTTAGAGTTTGGAACTGGTTTGAACATTAAGTCTGCTTGGGAACAGTTAATAGCTAAGTTGCGGAGGAATTAAGGTATGTATGCTCGGCTTGAAGACCTTAAAAAGCAACTGGCAAAGGATAGAGAGCTATGGAACAATCTACAAGATGAGCTACGTTGTGAAACAGATCCGAGGCGACAGCTTAAGTTAAAAAATGAGATTCAAAAGACAGATCAAAGGATACAAGAGCATGAAAATGAGATTAACAAAATTGAGCAAAATTTAATAGAATCGCAAGTTCCAAAAAATCAGCAACAACCTTTCGTTAATAATGATAATTCTTCAAAATTAGAAACAAATGATTTTCAAACAGTAACAAATTCGGAAAATACAAATAATAATCGTTCAAAAAAATATAAAACTGGAATTAAAAGATATTTTAGAAAAAATATCTTTTTTATTATTTGTGTAAGTATTGGATGCTTGCTATTAGCGATATATCAAATAATATTAAATGATTCAATTACTATTTGTCCGAATCTTAAGGAAAATAGTAATATAAATTTGTCAATTGTTAAATCTTTCAGTTGTGGTGAAAAGTCTTTAATATCAGGGTCTATTTTAAGTGACAAAAGCAAGGGTATAGAGGCTTATAAGAGCAATAATTATACCAAGGCTATTGAATTATTTGAAGAAGCGAGAAAGAAAGAGCCAAACGATCCTGAAACATTGATATATCTTAATAATGCCAGAGTTGAAAAAGATAAAAAACCAGCTTATACAATTGCTGTAGTAGTTCCTATAAGTAGCAATCTTTACACTTCGTTACAAATATTGAGGGGAGTTGCTCAAGCTCAAAACGAGTTGTGGGAAAAAGAAGGATATGAGTCTAAGATTGGGCTGAAATTAATGATAGCGGATGATGCAAACGACGTTAATCGAGCTAAGCAAATTGCAAATATTTTGATACAACAGAAGCATATACTCGCAGTAGTAGGTCATTATGCCAGCGATCTGACTCTTAATACAAGGGACATTTATGAAAATGGCCAGTTAGTATCGGTTTCTCCTGGGAGTACTTCCACAGAACTTCCACGTCCAAACGATCGTTTTTTCTTCCGTACAATACCCTCTCTTCAAAGAAATACTACAGGTGTAGCACGATATTTAGACAGGAAACAAATTAATAAAATAGCAGTTTTTCATAATCCATCTAGTCAATTCAGTAAATCATTTTTCAGTGAATTAAAAAATATTTTTCATGATTTTAAAATAGATATTAAAAATGATGATGAAGAAAGAGATTTTCATTTATCTAACCCTTTTTTTAAATCAAGTGAAGCTATTAAAAAAGCAATTAATAGAGGTGTTAAAGCCTTTATTTTGATTCCAGATGGAGGAACCACGAACTATAGCATACCTAATGCCCTAAAATTAATCAAAGCTAGTCGTAATTATAATTATTTTGATAATAATTTTGTGATGGTAGGAGCAAATACCCTTTTCAGAGATGAAACACTTCTATTAGGTGAAGATGTTGTAGGTCGTTTAGTGGTGACTACTCCGTGGATACAAACAACAGTTTCTAAATCAAATTTTGCTAATAAAGCTAAAGAATTATGGCGAGGTAGAGAAATTAGTCCTTGGACTGTGACGGCTTATGATGCTGCTAAAGTCTTGATTCAAGCCTTATTTGTAAATCAAGAAGATAATCCAACACGTCTCACGTTACGAGATAGCTTGATAAATCCTAGAGTTAAACCTAAAGGTGCTGATGAGACCTTTATTGAGTTTGAGAATGGTAATCGTAAAAAACCAGAGGTCGAATTAGCCAAAATTGTCAAGTTGGAGTGTTCTGAGTTCGGCTACAGTTTCGTTCCTGAAGAATATCAAGAACAGGAAATAAAACAGTTAGAGGCTAGTTGCAACTGATGATTTATTTAATCACAGAATTATCATTGAAAGTTTTAATTATCCAGATACCAGCTTGAATTTCCAATTTGGAACTGTTAAACTTCTCGATTACCAAAGCCGTTGGGCAGAATTAGAAAAGAGTAATAATCCTTTTACAACGGTTGTAATGGCACATTTGAAAACACAAGAAACTACTAAAAAGCTAGGAGAACGCAAAGCATGGAAATTTAGCTTAATTCGCCGATTGTATGAATTAGGTTTGCCAGAAAAAGATATTCGTAACCTCTATCGCTTCGTGGATTGGGTTATGATTTTACCAAAAGCATTGGAAAAATTAGTTGTCGCATTTTTTAAAGTTAGCGTTTGAGTCGATGAAGTGCGATCGCTTAACTCAGGCATAATATTTTAGATATTAAACTTCGTCAGGATTTATTCGCATTTTTGCTGTTCTTGTTGTAATTGGGATGTTAATAATTACCTACCAGAACATAAATTGCGTTCGCTTTTCATTACTTTTTGGTTAGTCTGCAAATAATCATGCAGCAAATCGCAACCCCGTGCCAGCAATTTATTGAGTTCGATATCTGCTAAATCCTGGAAAATCACTGTACCACTGGCGCTTCCCACAGCTAAAGTCCTACCATCAGGACTGAAACTGATGCTGGTTAACTCGTCTTTATAACCTTTTAAAGCAATCAACAATGTGCCATCGCGCTTCCAAATTCTCACTTTGTCATCGCTGGAAGCTGCTAGAGTCTTACCATCTGGACTAAAGCTAACACTGATAAAACTATCACCATCCCCACTGAGATTACTTAGCAACTCACCGTCTCGATTCCAAATTTTCACTGTGCTATCAATACTAACGGAGGCAAGAATTTGGCTATCAGGTGACCAAGCTACCCCATTTACCCGGCGGCTATGGCCAGTCAAGGTTTGTATTAATTCGCCCTCTTTACTCCATAGTTTCACTGTTTTATCATCACTGGCTGAAGCTAGGAATTTACCATCGGGACTAAAACTGACCCAGTTAACTGCATCTTGATGTCCTTGCAAGGTGTTAAGCAGTATACCGTTACGATTCCAAAGCTTTACTGTTTTATCTTTACTCGCTGAGGCAATTACTTGACCATCAGGCGACCAAGCTACAGCCAAGACTGTATTATTATGACCTTGTAAACTATGCAGCAATTGACCGCCCCGACTCCACAACTTTACTGTTTTATCTTTACTCGCTGAGGCGATTATTTTCCCATCAGGACTAAAACTAACGCCCCAAACTTGACTTTGATGCCCAGTGAAAGTACGGAATAATTTACCTTCTCGATTGAACAATTTTACAGTTTTGTCTCGACTGGCTGCGGCTAAAGTACGTCCTCCAGGGCTAAAACTGATACTAGTCACCCAATCATTGTTATCAGTTTTGGGTTTTCGCACTAGCACATCGTCCCAACGCCAGAGTTTAATGGTTTTATCCCGACTTGCAGAAGCCAGGGTGCCACCGTCTGGGCTAAAACTAACGCTATTCACCCAATTATTATGTCCCCTGAGTGTACCGAGCAATACACCTTGGGAACTCCAAAGTTTCAGGGTTTCGTCGGTACTTGCAGAGGCGATAGTGTTACCATCGGGGCTGAAACTAACGCTGGTAACTCCTGCACTGTGTCCTGATAAAGTCCTCAGGAGTTTACCTTCTAAGTTCCACAATTTGATGGTCTGGTCTAAACTAGCGGAAGCTATTGTTTGACCATTGGGCGACCAAGCAACACTCAAGACTGCATCGTTATGACCGAGAAAGGTTTTCAGTAACTCACCGTCCCGACTCCAAAGCTTGATAGTATTGTCAGCACTCCCAGAAGCAATGGTTTGTCCATCAGGCGACCAAGCGACGCTTAAAACTGCACTGCTGTGTCCGTCTAAAGTTTTGAGGAATTTACCATCCTGAGTCCAAATTTTGATCGTTTTGTCTGTACTGGCGGAAGCGATAAGTTGACCATCAGGACTAAAACTTACACTATTTACCACAGCTTGATGTCCCAAGAGAGTGGTTAGTAGTTTACCGTCCTGGTTCCAGAGTTTTACTGTTTTATCTTGGCTGGCGGAAGCAATAATTTGAGCGTCGGGACTGAAACTGATGCTATTGACTACATCTTCATGTCCTGACAAAGTTTTGACCAAGCTACCATCAAGACGCCAGAGTTTAATTGTAGTGTCTGCACTGGCTGAGGCAATTAAATTCCGTTGGCGGCTAAATATAACACTATTTACCCCAGATATATGCCCGTCGAAACGATTATATTCTCTTACCCCCGAAACCGCTTGATAAAGAGCCGTTAGTACTTGCTCTCTGGTATTGGAATCTACCCAAATTGTTTGTTGTAATTTTTTCCCGGCTTTTAAAGCTTCTTTTAAAGCATCAATACCTTTTTGGGAAGCAAATAAAGCTTCGCTGGATACACTCAAAGTTTTAATTTCGCTATCTATTGCTGTAACGATAGAAACACTCAAACCAAATATCGCCAACACAGAAGCAGTCAAGGCAATTTTCAGAGAACGATTTAATTTCGCTTCGCTGAGTCTTCGTTTTTCTTGGCTTTCTGCCAGTTTAGCGGTTAATTCTTTTTCTTTGAGTTCAGCCCGCAATCGTTCTATTTCTAGCTGACTTAATTCTTCGCGCTTTTGTAACTCCCGCAATTCTGTTAATAAACCCAATCCCTGTTGGGGATGAGTATCTATTAATTTGGTTGGCTGTCTTTTTTGGCTCAATTCGCTTTTGAGTCGCTCAATTTCCGCTTGACTTTGTTCTACTTTTTGGCGTAGTTGGTTTAGTTGGACTTGTAAGCTTGATTCTTGTTGTTGCAAGTAGCGAATTAAATCTACTAAATAATCATGAATTAGTTGATAGCGTTCTGGTACGTCAGGAAAGAGAACCACTAAGCCAGAACGAACTAAAATATCTAAAATTAACTCTAATTTGCTAGCATCTTCTAACTCTGTGAGTTGTGCGGCTAATTCAGCGCGAGTTTTAAAAGGTCGATTATTGCTTTCATCGGTTAATAAGTATAAAATCAATAAAGCTGCTCGTTCATTTTCCGGGCCGCAGTCTTTAATTAATTCTTTAATATATCGTTCGATTAATTTGTTTGGTCTATAAGGCTGATATTGTTCTAAGGTGGTAATTCGTTCATCTTGAATTTGCGCCCCCACAACTTGCAATTCAATGGGGCGGACTTCTCCAAATTCTGTGGATAAATCTGCAATCAGGGCATCAATTAAAGCTGGCTCTAGGTTTAACTGAGAACGCTCCGTTAATTTTTGGATAATTACTTTGGCATATTCTGGGGAGAAATTATTTAACTGATAGCGGATATGTTTATCTAGAATATTGTGATTAATTGCTTCCAAAGCAGCAAGATGCTTAAAGTCTAATAAACGATGTAAATAATCTTCTCTTAAAGAAAGAATCACCTTGACAAAAGGTATCTGGAGACAATCGCTAATAAATTTATCAAATGCTTGCTTTTGATGGCGATCGCTATATCCAAAGAAAAATTCTTCAAACTGGTCAAAAATTAAAACTGTGATTAAATGATTCTCGGCATTTTTTTCTAATTGTTGTAAAATATTGACGATGCTAGGCGCAATAAATTCCGGCAAAACTTTAGGTTCAATGACCGCTTCTACTTTAATCTGAGACATAGCCTCAGTTAAAGATTTGCCTAATTCCTTAACCCAATCTGTATAAACTTGCAGCACCACAGGTACAGCAATTTGATCGCCAATAGCTCGATTTTGCAATGCTGGAACTAAACCCGCCGTGACCGTAGAACTTTTACCTACTCCGGACTGACCGTGAATTACTGTTAACTTTTGGTCAGCACGGCCAATTCTACCAATTAAATTATTAATATCTCGTTCTCGACCAGAAGCTGCAATTTCTAAAGCAACACTGCTACTCCCCGCAGGTGACATTAATGCCGGGTTTGTTGCTTGTCTTTGGGGTTGCAAACGTCCCGCACCAATAAAAGCTCGAAAACCATACTGTTGTTCCACAGAACGGCGTTTTTGACGAATATAATAAGCTTCTAGATATCGGCCTTCTGCAAAATAAAGCGATCGCAATGTCCGCAACAAGCGAATATAACGATGGGCATCATATTGATGAGCGCTGTATTCTAACGCTTCTGGTAGTTCTTTTGTAGCTTTTTCTAAATATGCACGGGCGACTTCTTCCTCGCCTAAATTGCGCTGGGCTTTAGCCAATATTAAATAATAAATTTGCGCCAATAGTAAAGGAAATAAACAGTCATAAGGGTCATTTTGTTTTTGCGCCTCAGCTAATTTTAGCAGCGATACATGCGCTAAAATACTCGCCTGTACCCAACGTGATTGCTGTACAGCCACTTGTGCCAGAAAGCCATAATCACAAGCAAGTTGAATTTGATTGCCATAAATTTGATGCAACTCCAAAGACCTTTGAGCCACAATTTGTAATTGTTCCCAGTCTTGGAGATTTTGCAAAACTTCAGCCAGTTGACCAATAAATTCAGCAACTATATTTAGACACCCAACTATTTCTAAAATATTCAAACATTGCTGAAAATAAGATTTTGCCGCTAACCAATGACGGCGGCTTTCCACTTGATTTTGCTCAGCTAAACGACAACTACATAACCCCAGATAAAACAGCAAAACTCCCTGTCTGATAACTAGGGGAGAGGGGGGAGATGGGGGAGATGGGGAAGAAAATACTCTTTCTTCTCGTGAAGAAAACACAGGGGAAGAGGAC
>VFQR01002359.1_pt1 | contig 12185 bp, 12 predicted proteins | sample 3512321 | NCBI WGS metagenome assembly VFQR01 (sample SAMN10412374, study PRJNA504923) | tailings metagenome | isolation source: Relicate 3 Philex TSF1 revegetated site | place: Philippines: Tuba, Benguet | collected 2017-08-29
CGAAGGAGTTGCCCGCCTCGACGATAAACAGCCGCGGTCGGTAGATGGCGGTGACCTGGTTGAGCAGGTTGTTCAGCGTGGCCGACTTACCCGAGCCGGTCGGGCCGGCGAGAAACAGGTGGGCGTTCATCTGCCGGTCGAGGCGATTGAGCGGGTCGAAGGTGATCGGCCCGCCGCCGCGGTTGAACAGGGTGATGCCGGGGTGGCCGGTGCCTTGGCTGCGGCCCCACAGCGGCGCCAGGTTCGCCGCATGCTGGGCGAACATCAGCTGGGTGTACCACTGCTGCCGGTCTTTTGTCGGGTCGTAGACGCAGGGCAACCCGCGCAGGTAGGTGTTGAGCGGCGCCACTTCATCCTCTTCGCGCACCGGCTGCAGGCCGGCGCCGAGCAGCACGTTGCCCAGTTGCAGGCCGCGGGCGTCCAGCTCCGCCTGGTCGCGGCCGCGCAGGTAAAAGGTCAGGGCGCCGCGGTACAGCTTGTGGGCGCTGCCGATCAGGCTGCGGGCCTGCAGCACATCGGCGCGGGCCTGCTCCGAGGCGAGGGTGTCGCCCACGGCCTTGCGGCCCAGGTGGTTGAGGTGCGCTTCGAGCACGTCCTGCGGGGTGATCACCAGCGTCAGGCACTGAATGGTGTCTTCCGGCAGTTGGTCGAACAGCGCGTTGATCGCCTCGCCCTTGCGCGTTTCGCCGGTGACATGGCCGGTGCTCGGCGGGCTGCGCAGGCGGTCGACGGCGATGGCGCGGTGCGGCATCCCGTCGAAATACCACAGGCCTGGCTCGACCGCCGAGCGCGGCTGGCTGAAGAACAGGCGCTGGGCGAAGTCGGTGCCGCTGGCCAGTTCGACCTCGCCGGGCTCTTGTTCGTCCGGGTAGCGGGTCAGGGCATAGAAGCGTTCGCGGTCTGCGGCGGTGTCGCCGAGCTGGGTCGGATGCGGGTTGAACCAGCGCAACAGCCAGGCGTGGATGTCCGCCGCGCCCAGCCGGCGGGCGCGCACGCCGGCGTGGGCCAGGCCGCCGATAAGGCGCTCGCACACCCGGTTCAGTGCCTGCTCGGGCGATTGCCCGCGGCGCTGCGGTGCCGGGCCGACCCGGCGGTAGACGACCAGCCGCGTGCGCCGGGTCTGCCCGCGCCAGGGCAGGCGGGTGACGGTGTGGTCCTCGAACAGCCCACCCGGCTTGGCGATGGCCTGCAGGTGATGACTGAAGAAGCGAAGGTAGAACGCGGTGAAGGCGCTGCCCTGGGCGCGCGGCTGGATGTAGGCGCGCAGCGCGTCGAGGTAGCGGTCCCAACTGGGGTCATCCTGGGCGTAGAACTGTACGACCCAGGGGTTGACCTCCAGTTCGTCGAAGGCATCCTGCAGCAGGTTTTCCAGGGTGTCGCGCACCTGCAGCAGCCAGGCCGGTTCGCGTCCCTCGGTGCCGACCGGCAGCAGTTCGTAGAAGGCGGCGACCGAGATGCCGTCATCCAGCAGCATGCACTGCGACTCGGGCAGGTACTCGGCCCACGGCAGCTGATCGGCGAAGGAGGGCGCCACGTTGTAGAGCGCCTGCTCGTCGGACTGGGTGGCCGGACGCTGCGCCCTGTGCGCAGTGCCGGGCTCGGCAAGGCCGTGGGCGCGCAACTCGGCGACGTGGCGCGCCAAAGCGTCAGCAGCTGGCGCAGGCTCCTCGGCCGGCGGCCGACGCATAAACCACGGCCAGGCCATCAGTAATCCTCCAGCCGTTCGCCGGGCAGGGCGTACTGCACCCGCTGGTACAGGGGAAACAGCGTGGTGTAGCCGGGCACCGGCACCGGGTCGCTGCCGGCCAGGTGGGGAAACACGTACATCAGCAGATCGGGATTGGGCAGGCGGTGGAACTGCCGGTAGATCTCGTTGGCTGCCGTGCGCGTATAGCGGGCCTGCACCGCCGGCGCGGCCTGCACATTGGCCTCGCTCAGCGGCCGGCGCAGGGCCTGGCGCGCATCGAGCAGTTGCCGGGCGCTGCCGCCGCCGGTCTCGACGTTCCAGATGTCGAGCATGCTGCGGTTGTCGTGTGGCAGCAGGGCTTCCTTGCTGGTGGCGCAGCCACCGAGCAGCAGCGCCATGGCCAGCAGGGCCAGGCCGTCAGTCCAGGTCTTGTGCATGGAGCAGTCCTCCAAGGCGGTGATTGACGCGGCGACCGGCGGGGCCGTAGTCGAGGGTCAGGGGTTGTTCGAGATGCACGGCCACCTGGGCGCCGGGCCTGACGTAGACCGCCGCGAACGCCTGGCCGTAGAGCTGGTTGACCCAGGCGGACATGTCCTGCACGCCGCTGGCGAGGATGCGGCCCATGGCCTCGTTGGCGCGGATGCCCAGGGTGCCGACCGAGCCGTCGCGGCTCATGTAGGAGACCTGGCCGCTGCCTTCGTCGATCAGCGAGGCGACGCCGGCACCGGCTGCAGTGATCAGGGCCTGCGAGCCCAGGTACTGCTGGGCGTTGCTGCGCCGCTCGCCGGAGACGCAGGGGATGCCATACGGGTCGCTGATCCAGCCCAGTCCGTCCTGGGTGTCAGTGCTGCTGGTCTGGCGGTTGCCGCCGCGCGCGTCGTCGTTGGGTAGAGTGCGGATGGTGCCGTCCTCGAAGACGAAGGTGACCGAGCGGATCTGCCCACGCACGCAGGAGAGGGTCCAGTCCCCAGAGGCCGTTCCGCTGACCACGGCGCCGGCCACGTCCGGTATGTCGATGCCGTTTGCCGTGAGGTTGTCCCGCCCGATCAGGACTTTGAAGGGGTAGGGGTCGTTGACCGTGCCATCGATTGGGACGCGTCCGATCAGCGCCGTCATGGCGATCGAACCCATCAGGGTCGAGTTGGTCGGCACGGTGTACACCGCCGTCGTCTCCGGCACCCCAGCGGCGCGGCGGCCGGCGTCGACGGCCGAGCTGGCGGTGGTTTCCAGCGTCTTCTGCGCCGGCCCGAAGCGGGTGGGAAAGCTAAAGCTGCCGGCAGTGCCGGTGGTGCCCGGCTGGTCGTCGCGCCGGTCTTCCGGCTCGATCCAGCGCAGGGTGTCGCCCGGCAGGCCGTCGCTCGGCTCAAGACCCAGGCCGACCGGAAGATCGGCGTGGCCCTCCTGGCCGATGGCATCGAGCCGCTGCTGCAGTTGCTGCAGCAGGCCCTGGGTTTGCTGGCGTTCGCTGCTGAGCTGCTGGCGGTCCTGATGCAACTGGTTGCGCTCGCTGTCGAGTGCGCTCTGGATGCGCTGGTCGATGGCCCCTTCGCGCTGGCGCAAGCGCTGGTTCTCGTCGCGCTGCACCTTGTTGTCGCTGAGCGCCGTCTGCAACTCGGTGCGCAGCTGGCGGACCTGGGCGACCAGCGTTGCCACGGTGTCGCGCGGGGTGTCGCCCTCGATGCCGAGCGCCTTGGCTTCATCGGGCGTGAGCCGGGTGGCATCGTCCGCTGGGCGGGGCGCGTCGTTGCCGCCGGAAAACAGCTTGACGGCGACGAACACCAGCAGCAGCGCCAGGGGGATCATCAGCCACTTGAGCAGGCCATTACTGTGCATCGCGGCCTCCGCTGTGTGGCGGCACGGGCAGGTTAAGGGCGGCGTCGATGGGCGCAAGGGCCGGCAGCAGGGCCTGCGCCAGGCCATGCCCGCGGGTAACGAGGTAGACGACGGTGGTGTCCTCCGGCGTGCCGCTCGGTCCCAGCGTCGAATGCTGGAAGGTCGCGGTGAGGAAGTGCCCTTGCAGCGCACGCGGATCCAGCTCGAGCCAATGCGCGCTGCGGTTGTGCAGGCGCACGGCGCTGACCCACAGGTTGTCCAGGCGCCAGGCCGCCAGCGCGTGCGCCTGCACCGGCAGGGTGGGCAGCAGGGTGTCGAGCGGCAGGTCGCGGCGCAGGGTGACGCGCGCAACGCCCGGCACGGGTTCGACGGTGCGCAGCGGGGCGTAGAGGTTCTGCGCCGCAAAGCGGGTCAGGATCACGGGCTGCGGTGTGGCCCGCACGGGGGACGTTGCGGCACTGTCATCATCGATCGCGGAGGCAGCCGCGGTGGATGCAGCCTCAATGATGCGCACCGGCTCCAGGGGCGGCTGGCCGTCCTGGGCCGGTTCGGCGGCGATGTCGAGCAGTATCACCGTGCCGGTGTCGGCGTCCTGCAGTTGCAGTCGGGTCGGCTCAATCGGCTCGTTGGCCAGCAGGTAGATCGCACCGGCGGCGCTTTGCACGCGCAGGCGATTGCCGAGCGAGGCCGGCACGCCGACGCGGACATTGCGCTCGACGAAGACGACGCGTTCCTGATCGACCACCAGTGGCAAGGCCAGGGGCAGGCGTTCCCAACGCAGAAGTTCGGTGGCCTGGGCGGCGCTATGAGATGCCAGCGCGAACGCCGCGAGGGTCAGGGGCAAGAAGCGGTTCATGGCGTGTTTTCCGGGGCAGGGGCGGGCGTGGCCGCCGGATCGACAGGAGTGGCAATGCGCTGCGGTGCGCCTTCGTAGCAGTCGATAACCAGCCCGAACGGGTTGCGCTGCGGATCGACGTCGCTGCGCAGGACCTTCAGCGGGTAGCGCACCAGGGCGCGTTTGACCTGCTCCGAGGCGTAGTACTCGTCGGCCGTGACATCCAGGTTCACCACCCATTCGCGGGTGGAGACGCTGCGCACGCGCAACGTCGGGTTGTCGCCGTACCCGCGCCCGGGAATCTCGTAGATGCCGCGCACGCGCCGGCGCAGTTCGCCGCTGTTGCGGCGATACTCGTAGTCCTGCTGCAGGAACGCCTGGCAGGCGGGCGTGAGGTAAGGCGACAGCACATGCAGGTTGCGCGGGTAGTCGTCGTCGCCATTGGTGGGCCAGCGCTGCAGCTGCTGCCAGACGTAGAAGGTGAAGGCGTACACGCTCTCGGGCGGTACGTCCCACCAGGGGCGCGTGCTGCCTGAACGCAGGTCTGGCGGCACATGGATGGTCAAATCGCGCGGTGCGCTCCACCAGCCGATGCCCATGACCAGGGCCAGCATCACCAGCAGAGCCGCACCGATGCGCAGGGTCCTGATGTGGGCATCGAGCCGCAGCACCTCGTTCTTGAACCGGCTCATGGCGCCGTGCTCCTGCGCGTGCTCCAGTAACCGGAACGGGTCACCAGCCGCTGGCCGTCGGTGAAGGTGGCGAGTGGTGGCAGGTTGAGCGCGATCCACCACTGCAATTGCCGGTACAGCCAGGTCTCGGGGCGGCCGCGCTTGAGTCGGCGCAGCGCACCACCGCCGATGAAAATCCCTGCGCTGACCGCCAGTAGGATGGCCGTGGGGACGATGGCAATCGTCGTAAGCAAAATGGCCAGCGCCATGCCACTCGCAAGTCCAATCAGGCCCGACACGCCTGCGCAGACCCAAAGCTCATTCGCCGTCAGCCCGCGCACCACCACCGGGTGACGGTTGAGGCGGTGGGGCAGAAACAGCACCGTCCCGTCCGTGCGGATGTCTTCGGTCATCTCGGCGGGCCTCGCTTCAGAGCACGCCGATGGCTTCGGTCAGCAGCCAGATGCCCACCACCAGCAACATCGCACCCACCGCCACGGTCAGGCCGAACTGGCCCCAGGTCGAGCGGCCAATGTGGATCTCCGCGTAGCGGGTATAGGCGTGGTAGCAGACGCCGACGAACATCGAGGCGACCACCAGCAGGGCGATCAGCATCACGATGTCGTAGCCGTAGTTCTGCAGCGTTTGCAGAATGCCGGAACCGACCCCGCGCGACGGGTTCTCCAAGGTGGGCAGGGCGGCCTGGGCCGACGGTGACAGCACGCCGTACAGCGGCAGCGCCGCCAGGCCAGCGAATGGACGGGAGAGAAGGGAGCGGGCGAGCGGCTTCATCAGGACAACCTCTTACGAGAGCAGGAATAGGGTCAGCACCAGGTACAGCGCGACGAAGCGCACCACGACGACCAGGAACTGACGATGGGAAAGTTGTTCTTCGGCCCAGCCGACGTAGGCGCTGCGGATCGCCCAGACGCCCCACAGGAGCAGCACGGCGAACACCGCACCGAGCAGCACGGTTGCCATCTCGGTCGGGGTGAGGCCGCTGTTGGCCTGGAACGCGGCGGTCTGGGCGGCGTTCATGGCGCCTCCTGCGCGTCGAGCGCGGCGGCAGGCTGGCGATATTCGCCGAGCAACTCGGCGGGGTCGCGCGGCTGGGCACGCGAGGGCGTCAGGTAGTCGCGAATACCGCCGCGCACACGCTCCAGGTCGACGGCGAGACGGCCGTAGTCGAAGTGGTAGCGGGCACGTGCGTCTGGCGGCTGCGCGACCTGTTGCGCAACGAGGCGCTCGATGCTGTCGAGTTGGCGCAGCGCGGCGGCGAGGCGGGCGTGTTCGGGCGTGGCATCGTCGGCGCCGGCGTGAGCGGCCAGGCACAAACCGAGCAGCGCCGGGATCGGGCTGATGGTGTGATGCCTGTTAGCTGGAGAGAGCAGTCGCTTGGACATGGGGCAATCCACGATGTGCGAGGAATGGCGAAATGCTCTCTGTATGGCTGGGGAGATGTCTTAAACAAAGGGAACTTGAGGCTATCCCTATTGGGTGGGTGGCGATGGCCAGGACACCGGCTATTCGCTTTCCGGTAGCGGTGCCAAACGGGCGCTGTTGCAAGCTGAAATCGAGCCAGGTAGTGCCGAGGCGCGCTCGGTGATTGGCGAAGGCGCGGCATTCACGCACCGTAACCGGGCCGGCGAAGACAGGCGGGTGGTGCTGGAACACTACGAGCGCAGGCCCCTTGTCGATGATCTGGAGCGTGTCACGCAATTATCGATATACGGAAAGGATTGAAACCGTTTCGTTGCACCGATCGAAGGTGCTGCTTTCCCATACCCCGTTCTTGGCCTATATACGAATCACAGCGCCTAATCATGCTGTATGGAACCGATAATAAATTTGAGGGAAGCGATATGGGCAGGTTGGGTCTGCTGTGGTGCTTGGGGAGTATCGTTTTTACCGCTGGCTGCCAGACACACCTTGATGTAAAGCCCGATGGGAACGGGGACTACATCAATAAGGGAGGTAAGGCACGGATAGGCGTGGAGTACGGCCTGCCCATGGTCCAGTTCAACCTTTCCGTCACCCGCACGCTGGTGAGGTGTCAGGATGAGAACAATCGGACCGATATCCGATTTGCAACGCAGGTAGCTGCTGAACCCCACTACGTGGTGGGCGAGCGCTTTGTGGTTGATTACGAGTCCTTGTCCAACTGGAGCAAGATCACTGGGCTTGACTTGCAGACCTACGACAACGGTACGCTCAAGAGCATCAATGCGTCGGCGGAAGATCAATCGGCTGCCATCATCGGCGATGTGGTGAAGGTGGGGATAGGCGTGGCCAGCCTGGTATCGGGTGTGCCGTTTGGCGCCGAGGCGTTGGCACAGGAACCGGGTGAATGGCGCTGTTCCGAACAGACCATACGTAAGCTGGATGCAATCACCATCGCCAAGGATGCCTTGGAAGAAACCACTAAAGAGTTGGTTCAGGTAACAGATACCATCACGCGACTTGAGAGCCTAGCAATACTGAATGCGTTGTCGGAGGGCGATAAGACGATGCTGGTGCAGGCTAAGGCGAAGCAAAGCAAGCTGACCAAGCAAGTCTCCACCGTAGACAAGGCATTGGCCCGCCTGCTGGCGTATGTGTCGGTGAAAGAGGAGCGAATTTGGCCCGAGAAAGTCGGTAGTACACAGCTGAACGCCGATCCTCTACCTGAAAATGCTAAGTTCTTGAAGGATCTCTTCGAGAAGACGCCCTCGAATACCACAAGTCAGGTCGAAGGAGCAGGCACGACAACGACGCAAGCGTCTCCAAACAACAAATCCGGTCAGCCTGAACAGGGTGGAAGTAAGAAGGATGTGTTTCTGGAGAAGCTGATGGCGTCGTTTCAGCTTCGTGGCGAGTTGATACCGTTGCTCAAGCCTAGTGAGCAGAGTCCAGGGTCAACGTCTTACCCTGATCCTAAAAATGACAAGAGAACAGGCCTCTACTATCGAACCCCGATTCCCGCTCAATTGCTGATCTGCCGGGTCGTTTCGAGCCAAGGGTGCATTGTGGATGACGATTCGCCAAAGGCTTTCCGTGTGAACGTGATGGCCCCCCAGTTGGCTCCGCTACGTGTGTTGCCGTTGACCAATGGCATGTTCCAGAACAACGCCCTCAGCGCTACGTTCCGCGAGAATGGCAGCCTGGCGACCTTCAAGTATGAGGACAAGGCGGCGCGTGGGAAGGTACTTTCGGAGACGGTAGCGGCCAGCATGGACAACGTGCTGGCCTACAGGGATGCGCGGCAGGCCTACAAGTCCAGCGAGAAGGCCGCGAAGCAGCAGGCGGGACTCGACGCATTGGATGCAGACATCGCTCGGCTGGAGAAGCAGAAGAAGATCGCGGCGCTCAACTCGGAGCTTGAAGGATCCGCTCAGGATACCGCTGTCGAGACCGCTCGCTTGAATGCTCGAATCGCCTTGCTGGAGGCTCAGCGGAAATTGCGCGAGCTGGAGGATGAGTAGCGGGCGGCGATCACAAGTATTTCTTGAAGCTGCCCGCAGTGATGTTCACCGCCAAGCCGAGCAGCGCCGCGCTCGGCAGCAGCACCAGCAGCGGATGCACGCTCACAGGCAGGGTGAGATAGAGGATCCACGGCAGGACTGCCAGCGGCATCAGGCTCGCCTTGGCGCGGTGGTAGATGAACCCTGACTCGCGGCCGGCGCCGAACTTGCGAATATCGCGGCGCACCAGACCATCGACCAGGCCGACGAAGGCGGCCAGCAGAAACAGCGGCAGGGTAAGCACCAGGACCAGCAGCCGCACCATGAAGGTCAATATCGTGAACGCAGCGGCGATCAGGTAACGCTCGCTCCAGACGTAGACCTGGCTGATGTAGTAGCGGGCGTCGCGAGCATCGCCATGGCTGGGGGCGCGGGCACGCGACGATGCCTGACTCATCCAGTCGAGCAGGCCGCTCTTCACGAAGAGCCATTGATAGGCACCCTCGACCAGCTGGTGCGCGGTGCGCCCCGGCTCCTGCACTACCGCGCTGCGGGTGAAGTGGGTGGAGAGGTGATTCAGTTCGTAGTCGAGCATGCCCTGGGCGTGACGCCAGCCCTGCTCGGGCCAGAACAGGTGCATGCCGACGCACTCGATGAGTATCGACAGCAGCAGCGAGCCGATCAGCACCCCGAGCAGGCGCAGTGGCAGGGTGACGAGGCTGGCGAACACGCCTTGCTGGCGGGCCTGTTCGCGCTGGGTGGCGGCGGCCGGGTCCTTCATGGTTGTGCCTCGGTATCTATGGACGCGTCCGGATCAGCCAGGTGGCGAAAGCCGTCGAGCAGGTCATCGGGCAGCAGCTGATCCTGCAGGCCTGGTAGGCCCTGGTTTTCCCACCAGTCACCGGCCTCGGCATAGTGCTGGCGCATGTAGCCGGCGAGTTGCTGGAGATCCTCGGGCAGGGTTTCATCCGGATCGGGGGCCGGCAGCGGCATGCGGACCTTCCACAGCTGGCCGCCTTGCAGCAGGGCAAAGGCCTGGCCTTTGGGCAGGCCGACCACGTGGGCGGGTTCGATCATCGGCACGCTGGCGGTGCTGATACGGTCCTGTGCGTTGGAGGTGAAGTCGGTCGGCCCGCGCACATCCGAGCTGTCGGTGGCGCCGCTGACTAGTGTCGTGGTGTAGACGTCCACTTTGGGCAACTGGCGGGTGAGCAGTTCGGCGGTCGCAGTCTCGCGCACCCTCAGCATGAACAGGTTGTTGAAGTTGCCGATCACCTGGCCGGCTTTCGCCCGGTTGCCGACCCGCGCCTCGATGTCGCTGAGCGTCTGGGTGTAGGCGGTGACCTGCAGCCCGGCACCACCGCCTTTGTTGACCAGCGGAACGAACTCATCGCCCATCAGCTCATTGAACTCGTCCGCATGCACGTTGATTGGCACCCGGGTACCCGCCAGGGCCTCGGGCAGCCCATCGTCGATACCGAACTTGTAGATATGCCCGGCGACCGAAACCAGATCGGCAAACATCGAGTTGCCGACGGCGGCGGCGACCTCCGCATCCGACAGCGCATCGAGGCCGACATAGACCACCGCGCGTTTGCGCACGATCTGCATCCAGTCGAAGATCGGCCGCGGATCGGCCAGGTCCGCATAGTTCGGCGCGAGCAGTTGCGCGGTCTTGCCCGTGGTGAGCTTTTCCAGCAGCGGCAACAGGCTGGCGACGATCTTGTCGAAATAGGTGCGGTCATAGCGCACGGCACTGCGCAGGCCGTCGAGCACCGGGTCGTAGACGCGGACTTGTGACAGGTACTGCTCCAGCGCGACCACGCGCTTTTCCCGGCCGATCATGTTGCGCGGGGTGTTCTTGTCGTTCAGCCGTCCCTCGAGCTGCACGATGATGTCCCAGGCCTTGGGCTCGTGCCGGGCGAAGTAATGTTGCGCGTACTCGATGAACAGCGCGTCGATATTCACCACGTGGCGCTGGATCAGCAGGTAGTCCGGGCGCTGGCCCAGCTCGACCAGGGCGCGGGCGATGAGGTTGACGGAGCGCCAGGCGAACTCCCGGAACGCTGCGCTATTGCCCTCGCCGGAGAGTTGCCCGGCGATGCGCGTGGCCACCTCCGAGATTCTTCCGAAGCGCCCCACGGCGTTGTAGCGCGCGCTGAAATCCGGCCAGCCCAGGTGGAAGACATAGAACTCCCGTTCGCGCCCGGTACGCTTGGCTTCCACGTACATGCGCTTGAGCAGGTCGGCATCCCCTTTGGGGTCGAACACGATCACCACCTCATGCTCTCCCGCAGCGTTACGCCGCCGAATGTCCTGGGTCACGAACAGCTCGGCCAAGCGGGTCTTGCCGACCCGGGTGGCGCCCAGCACCAGCGAATGCCCGACCCGTTCGCCGAGCGGCAGGCTGACATCGACCTCGTTCGGCTCGATGCCGTGCAGCCGGGGTAGGCCGCCGACTGGCGGCAACGGGCGCACAGGATTGAGGGCGATGTCCCAGGCGGTGAGCTTGGCCAGCTGCGACAGCGGAAACGGCGCGAACTCCAGCCGCTCCTCCAGGCGGCGCACCAACTGGTAGGCGGGCGTGGGTTCGACGTAGCGGCGAAACTCCGGCCGAAAGGTCTGCGTCAGGCGATGCGTATGGCGTTGTTCCCAGCGAAATCCGCGACCGATGAACAGCCGCTGCTGGCTGACCGGCACATCGCGGCTGGTCATCACGTAGCGCGGCAGGCGGCGGATGTTGCGCCGGTAACGCAGGATCAGCAGCGCATCGCGCAGGCGAATCGCTCCGAAGACGAGGAAGGCCAGTGCGCTGCCCAGCCCAATCGTTGGATTCAGCGCCAGCGACCAGGGGGCCACCAGGGACAGAAGCGCGGCGGCGGCGCAGACCGCCACGGTGTACAGCTCCACCGCTGGCCGTAGCAGCACCTCGATCGCGTGGGACTGGGCCATGGCCGGCGCTTCACTGTTCGAGGCCGGTGGCCGTGATCAGCACCGGGTAGTGCCGCAAGCCGAGGCGCTCGGCGAGGTCGTCGCCGGCCACCGGCGAAAGCGGTAGCTCCGGCGCCAGCGCCCGCAGCGCATCCAAAGACTCGGCCGAGCTGATATTGACGACCAGGCCCACGGCGCCGAGTTCACGCAGGCGCGGCGCCCATTGCTGCAGCCAGGCGTGTGAGCGCTGGTCATCACCGACAAGAAAAAGCGGCGGCAGCCCAGGCGCCTCGATCACGCGACGCGCCACAACGCCAGGCGACAGCCGCATGGAGCGCACCGGGAGCATGCTGGCTTCGTTAACCACCCCAGCGGGCGGACGCGGCATCTCAATCCGTGGCGCGCTGAGTCCGGCGCGTGGCTGCAGGTTCAGGGCCTCGTAGTACGGCAGGGCCGAGATGCCGCCACGATCGTCGACGATGATCAGGGTGTTGGCCTGGGCGAGCATCGGCAGCCAGGGCAGAGCGAGGTAGGCGGCGAGGACGGGCAGGGCGTTCATGGCAGATTTCTCCGGGAGCTGATTTCCAGTCGGGGTTCGCCCAGTACGCGGGCCAAGTGTTGGCCGACGCTGTGGCGGTAGCGCGCAGCCGGCGCACCGCCAGCAGGGCGGTGGTAACGACCGATGGCGAGCAGCCAGTCCTCGCCTTCGACGTGCTGCTCGCGCAGGATCTCAGCGGCGATGGCCAGGTTGCGGTAGGGGTCGAGCAGGTCGCAGGGCTGGGCGTAAC
>VFQR01002361.1_pt1 | contig 12181 bp, 5 predicted proteins | sample 3512321 | NCBI WGS metagenome assembly VFQR01 (sample SAMN10412374, study PRJNA504923) | tailings metagenome | isolation source: Relicate 3 Philex TSF1 revegetated site | place: Philippines: Tuba, Benguet | collected 2017-08-29
TGTAATGCTGCTAGACCAGTGAGCTATTACGCTTTCTTTAAAGGATGGCTGCTTCCAAGCCCACCTCCTGGTTGTCTTCGCGTCATTACCTTCTTTACCACTAAAAGATTGCTTAGGGACCTTAACTTACGATCTGGGCTTTTTCCCTTTAGACTTATGATCTTAGCACCAAAAGTCTGTCTACAGTGCATAGCAATCGGTATTCGAAGTTTCCTTGAGATTGGTATGGCTTTGGGCCACCCTTGCCCATAGAGTGCTCTACCCCCGAAGTGCTTGAAACCTCTTATACTCTATAGAGTATAAGATTTTTTCACTGTGCTCTACCTGAATAGATTTCGCAGAAAACCAGCTATCTCCAAGTTCGATTGGCTTTTCACCCCTAGCCACAGGTCATCCCCGCCTATTGCCACAGACGTGGGTTCAGTCCTTCACAAGGTGTTACCCCTCTTTCAACCTGCCCATAGCTAGATCACTTGGTTTCGGGTCAAGTAAACGTAACAAACGTATATTGTTTTGACTAAGCCTCCACCTAATGGCTTAAGCATGCTACGTTCACTTACTCGCTGAGCCATTATACAAAAGGTACATTATTACCTGCCTCAAAACACAAGCTCTTATTTAAAACTTATCTTTCTTATTTGCTAGATGTTGTATAGTAATCTCTCTAAGAAGCCGAGTGGAGATCGGTTGTCTAGTAGGAAGGGTTCAAATATAGAAAACAACAAAAGATAAAGACTTTCACTAAAAAAATGATGAATGTTTTTTTCTATATAAAAACCAGCGTTTTATGCTATACAATACGTTCGCACTGGAAATTGTGCAAATATTAGAGGAGAAGGCTTTAACTGTTTGTGAGCGCCCGATTTCAAGAACTATTTCACTCCCTTTCTAGGGTTCTTTTTCACCTTTCCCTCACGGTACTTGTTCGCTATAGATCAAAGTAGGTTTTTAGGCTTAGAGGGTGGTCCCCCTATATTCGAGCAAGGTGAATGCCCCGCTCTACTCTTTTTTAAGCATACTTACTTTCTTTTTCAAAGTTTTACTCTCCCAAATAAAAAACTAAACTCAAGTCTTTATGCAAATACATTGAAGGTTAAGATCTGTACTTTTACACAACTCATTCACACGGTACGTGTGAAAAAAAAGTTCTTACAAAAAATATAATTAATACTGTGTTCTTTTTTATTTGTAAACTTTATATATAAAGTTTACAAATAAAAATGAAAGGTATTGCATAATAACCTTTTTGTAGAAGAGTTACTTTGTAAATATTTGTTCTTCTTTTCGAAAGTTGAAAAAATTTTACCTTCTTTACGACAGGGCTTTCACCTTCTATGGCATGGCATTCCAGCATTCATTTGATAAAGGGCAATATAATAAAAGTATGCGGCCTTTTCCACGTTCGCTCACAACTACTAACGGAATCTCGGTTGATTTGTTTCTGAAGCTACTTAGATGTTTCAGTTCGCTCAGTTTTTTAATAACGCTCAATGGGTGCTTCAATATGACAATACACACAAGAGCAATATCGGTTTCCCGGTAAGGAGAGATGTAAGTCTAAGATTATTCGCTTCTGTTTACATCGTTTCGTTGCGTAAAACGTCCTCCACCTACTTAGTCGAGGTATCCCTCGGGCGCCTTTTTATACTATGTTTTTTAAATTTAAGATTCTTTTTATTTTTTCTTCACAAAAGCACACCATTTGGAAGCTGGTATGCGCTGAGGTCGTCTCTGTTTTTCGATCGTAGGTTATCGATCTAGCTAATCGAAAGGAACAAGGGTTTCTTTTAAAGGATATATTTTCTTTGTACATTGTTTTCACAAAAGAACAAGTAATAGTAAGCACTACGATACGGCTATCACAAAAAATGGATTATTTAACTGATTAAAGGCTAAACAAAAGAGTCGGTATTTTGCTTGCATGATTTTTGCCATAAGCTTTTCTTTTTTACTCAGCCAGGCACGTATTCTACTAAAGAGTGCGTAATATGTCAGCTGTACGGCTATGTGTAGCTGCACACTGCTACGCAGTGTAAGATATTGTAAAAAAAAACAGGGAGGATAGAGCAGAGATAGGACTTGAACCTACAACCTTCAGATTATGAGCCTGACGAGCAGACCAATTGCTCTTCTCTGCAATAAAAGCTTTTTAACTTTTGTGGAAATAAAACAAGAAAATCTTACCACTCCTGGCTTCTTTTTATCGACTTTTGATGAAGCATAAAAGTATTCCACATGACTTTTATATACAAAACACGATTAGATGTGCTAATGGCCTTTTAATATAAAAGCATCTCTTGTCTTGTTTGCGTAAATACACATACCTCACCAATAACACAAGGTAACAGTGTATGACTCTACACAAGTATACAGGTCCTTGATTGCCTACACTTAGCTAACATGTAGATAGATGCTTACATATAACTTAGTTTCCATTTTCTTACCTTTACTGTTTCTTATATTTGATATTTGTCAAAGGGACAAAAGCTTATGGTACAAAGGGCACAAGCAAGGCTACCCGAAAAACGTGTTTTTTATACTCTAATTTTTTCCGTTCTTATTTAAAAAGTCAATCCAGCCGCAAGTTCCCCTACGGCTACCTTGTTACGACTTCGCTCCAGTTACTAACCAACTCTTGGAACTCTACATTAAAAGAAATAAAATTTCTGCGTATTAGGTTATACCTAACTAAGCGTTTTGTTTGCTTTCTAAACGTACAGCTCTTAAGAATCATTCAATTTCCAGAGCGTGACGGGCGGGGAGTACAAGGCCCAGGTACGATTTCACCGTGGCGTGCTGATCCACGATTACTAGTGATTCCAACTTCATGCTCTCGAGTTGCAGAGAGCAATCCGGACTAAGACGATTTTTGGGCATTCGCTCCGACTCGCATCATTGCTTGCTTTTGTGATCGCCATTGTAACACGTGTGTAGCCCAGCCCATAAGGGTCATGACGACTTGACGTAATCCTCACCTTCCTTCGGTATATCACCGACAGTATACTTTAAGTGTGTAACGTCCTTTACGTTAAGACTAACAAAGTAGAAGGGTTTCGCTCGTTAAAGGACTTAACCTAACATCTCACGACACGAGCTGACGACAGCCATGCAACGCCTGTCAATTGATTGTTTATATCATTACATATAAAAACAAACTGATGTCAAGGGCTGGTAAGGTTTTGCGCGTTGTTTCGAATTAAACCACATGTTCCACCACTTGTATGGGCCCCCGTCTATTCCTTTGAGTTTTAACCTTGCGGTTGTACTCCTCAGGCGGAAGATTTAACGCGTTAGCTTAATCACCAAATCGGCCCGTTCGTTTAAACGTTGTACGAGTAAAAGAGTTTGGGCGATCTGACAATGAATCTTCATCGTTGAGGGCGTGGACTACGGAGGTATCTAATCTCCTTCGCTCCCCACGCTTTCGCAGCTCAGTGTCAGTAAAGGGCCAGAGAGCTGCCTTCGCTTTTGGCGTTCCTTCTAATATCTACAAATTTAACCTCTCCTTTAGAAATTCCACTCTCTTCTACCTTACTCAAGCCTACATCCTAGAGGCTTGTCTATTTTAGACTGTATTCGCCGAAATGACAAATTAAACCTTTGTTATTGTAAGGTTACAAGGTTTCTATTTTTACGTGTCACAAACATACAGTAAATTTTAGACAAAAACACCTCTTCAAGTGTACTTCCTGAAATAGACTCAGGGATTTCACATTTTGTAGATATAACAAATTTTACCGAGTAGAACTCGGTAACCTATAAGGGGTTCAAACAGAGATTACTCTGAAGAAAGGGTTGCTAAACAACCCTCCTAAAAAGGCTTTGTCTGGGATTAAAAAACTAAACCCTATCTATACTTGCGGATTATAAGCCACCTACATGCCCTTTACGCCCAGTTATTTCGAATAACGCTTGCCCCCCCCGTATTACCGCGGCTGCTGGCACGGAGTTAGCCGGGACTATTCTTTAAGCGTACGTCATTATCCACTTTATAAAAAAGAAAACAGTAAATATTTTAAATGAGAAAGACAGCCTGTGTACTAGCTTGCCTTTATAACTTCTACATTACAAAATTTTTACAAGTATACAATTTTTAGTCTTAAATTAGGGGTTTACGACCAAAAGAGCCTTCATCCCCCGTGCAACATGGCTGGATCAAACTTACGTTCATTGTCCAAGATTCCTCACTGCTGCCACTGAATAGTGTTTGGGCCGTGTCTCAGTCCCAATGTGGCTGATCGTCCTCTCAGACCAGCTAAAGATCTGCGGCTTGGTATAGCTTTTACCTTACCAACTACCTAATCTTCCGCGAGCTCATCTAACAGCGGATCTATGCCTTTTTAGAAAAGTTTATTCAACTCTACTCTTTATATTCGGAATTGAAAAGGTTGAGATGTCACCACAAGTATGGAAGACAAATCTCAACCTTTTTTTATGCCGAGCTGTTAGGTAGATTCTCACGTGTTACTCACCCGTTTGCGACGTTTACAAAAAATACCTTAGAGATAACAATTGTACACGTTTCACTTGCATGTGTTAAGCCCGTTGCTAGCGTTCATTCTGAGCCAGGATCAAACTCTTGTAAATTTTATTTTTATGAATCTAATACAAAACCGTTTAGACTTGATTTTATCAAATATAAATAGAAGCAAATAAATTTACTAGATATAATAGTCAAACTATAAAGAATATACAATAGTCCAACTCTTTCGGAAGAGAGCTCTCAGCCTTTATACACTTTTCAAGCTCTTGCGGGAAATTTATTTTGGGCTTGCTTTGCTTGTGACCCTAAAACTGAAGTGATAAGTGCTGATTTTTTTGAGTGCTAGGGTTTTATTTTAATAGAGAGCAAAGCTCGAAAGCAAAATTTATGCAAGAGCTTGCGTAACAAGCGCCACACAAACGACTCTCTGTTTCCAGCTTATGGTTCTAAAAGTACTCTTCAACAAACTTTAACATATTGTCATCACCTATAATTCAATGCTTTTATCTTGTCAACTATTAATCAAATCAGAGCTTTACTATTGCACTTTATAACCTTCCCTATAAGAAGTACAAAAAAACAATACATTTTGTTTTCAAAAATCTCAAGTGTTTTTCTTGTCTTTTACTTTAATAATTTTACGTAATTAAAACACAAAATTACAACGTAAATACATAAAATATACTTTTTTAAACGTATACTTATAAAGACACATTCTACAAGTAAGACCAAGAAAATCTTTTTTATTAAGATAAGCAATAGATTTAAAATCATTTAAGGAGTGAAATTATCTACATATTCTTTTGTTTTATTAAAAAATAGTTAAGAAGCTTTGCTTTAGTATATCTCTCTAGGCTTGACCTTTGCTCGTCGGACTCGGCGCTCTAAACTCTCTGTTCTCGCACATACTCAATATCTTGCACTGGTAAGTGCATAGGTACATCATCTTTGCAACAGGCCGTTGTAAAGTGTGCGTTTATTCCCTAAAAATTTTCGGGGTAACAGGGTTCGAACCTATGGCCTCCTGTTCCCAAAACAGGTGCGCTACCTAGCTGCGCTATACCCCGCAAAAGATATATATTTACTTAACGAACACTATATCAATTAAACAAAAAGAGAGAACCAAGAGCAACAAATGACAGGTCTTTTGTGCACCGGTGTAACAAAGGTTATATAAGTATCACAAAGAAAGAGAGTATGGTTATTAAGTACTCAAAGATCTCTTTGCTAAATTTAACTTCGTGTACAGTGCCCCGTATGACAGAAACCAGGAATACCTGGTGTTTACCTTTATCTATTCAAACCAAACCAACACTCAAAATACAAATGTACAAATCAAGAGTGAATGTTGACCCATCCACGTATCTCTTGAAATTGTTTTGTAGCAACTCAACACTGGTGAAAATTATTTTAAGTGTGCAATATTTAATAGGATCACAGTTGAATTGTTGAATTGTTGTATTATTTGTTAGACCACAAAATATCGGAAGTGTATGTTATTCAAACGAGTAAATGCTCCACTTGCGTGCCCGGCTAAGCAGGGCACGCAAGAAAACCAACGGATCAACCATGTCCTACATACGTAAATGTGGCTGTGCACCAATATACGTGGGGTAGAGTAAATTGTTAAGGCCTAAAGAGCAGAATTACGAAGATTTTGTAGGCAATGTATCCTTTATCGAAGGTATCTCTTCAAAGGTATGGAAAGCTGGAGGAGAAGGTACCATCCACTCAAGAGTAGGTGACACCCCCAAAGTGTTTTGCCATGGGTTAGCGCCACACTCTTTGTCTTGTGTTAAAGTGTGATAAACAACATAAAAAAAGAAGAGGGTAGCTAAAAGCGAAAGGTAACTCCCATAGCTAGCTACAGCGTTCCAACCTGCAAACGCATCAGGGTAATCAGGTATTCGACGAGGCATACCTGCTAACCCTAAAAAATGCATAGGAAAGAATGTAATATTGACTCCTAAGAAAAAAACCCAGAAATGTATTTGACCTAAAGTTTCTGAGTATTGCAGCCCACTCATTTTACCTATCCAATAATAAAATGCCGCAAAAAGAGCAAAAACTGCACCCATCGATAAAACATAATGGAAGTGCGCAACGACATAATATGTATCATGCAGGGCTATATCAATACCTGAGTTAGCCAACATAACACCGGTCAGACCTCCTACTGTAAAAAGAAAGATAAAACCAATTGCAAACAACATAGGGGTTTTGAATTCTATACTTCCCCCCCACATCGTTGCGAGCCAACTAAAAACTTTTATTCCGGTAGGTACCGCAATAATCATGGTGGCCGCCGTAAAGTACGCACGTGTATCAATATCAAGTCCTACTGTGTACATGTGATGAGCCCAAACAATAAAACCTAAGACACCTATACTTAACATAGCGTACACCATACCTAAGTAACCAAAAATCGGTTTCTTTGAAAAGGTGGAAACAATGTGACTAATTATACCAAAACCAGGTAAAATTAAAATATATACCTCAGGATGACCAAAAAACCAGAAAAGATGCTGAAAAAGTACTGGATCTCCTCCGCCAGCAGGGTCAAAAAAAGTAGTATTGAAATTACGATCAGTCAACAACATAGTAATTCCTCCCGCTAAGACAGGCAGTGACAATAGGAGCAAGAAGGCTGTGATCAAAACAGACCAAACAAATAAGGGTAAACGATGCATCGTCATCCCCGGAGCTCTCATATTAAAAATTGTGGTTATGAAATTTATAGCACCTAAGATACTGCTGATTCCTGATAAATGTAAGCTAAAAATACCTAAATCTACGGAACCACCTGAATGACTAGCTATACTACTAAGAGGTGGATAAAAAGTCCACCCTGTCCCTGCCCCAACCTCAACTAAAGCGGAACTTAGTAACAAAAGTAAAGATGGAGGTAACAACCAAAAACTTATATTGTTTAGCCGTGGAAATGCCATATCCGGAGCACCTATTAAGATTGGCACAAACCAGTTTCCGAAGCCACCAATCATTGCAGGCATTACCATAAAAAAGATCATTAACAATGCATGTGCTGTGATTATAACGTTGTAGAGTTGGTGATTCCCCTCTAATATTTGATTACCAGGCTGTGAAAGCTCCATTCGTATTAACATAGAGAAACATGTACCTAGTAAACCAGAGAAACCTCCAAAAATAAGATAAAGAGTTCCTATATCTTTATGGTTTGTAGAGTACAACCATCGATTCAAAAATGAAAGCATAAATAATATAATTCTCTGCGTAGAAACGTTTTTGTAAAGGTAAGCGGGCAGGTACAAGAGATCGAAGAAAAGAAATATAACAGATATAAGATATATGAGAGGTATATTCGGTATTCTAGTAAACGAGTATACGTATAAATGTAAAATAAGAGACAAAGTAATACAAATATACGACGTGTTAACTTTTACAAAAGACAAACAACAGAGCCCCAAAAAACATCTCTCAAAGAGAGAGAATTAAAGAAGCATTTTATGAAAGTAACTATAGCGCAAGGAATCTATTAAGCAGTTAGTATTGTTTCTTGGGTTTCTATTTTTTATAACTGTTTTTAATCTAAACCTTGATAGACTAATTATCTAGCTGTAACAAGTACTATGTTGTAAAAAGCACTTTTACTCTAGACTTACTTTGTAAAAGCTCTTACGCTATTCTGTAAAACATCATAAGAGCAAACAAAAACCGAATACCATCCTCAAGATCAACAAAAGAGATTAAAGATTAGAGAAAAGTATCAAGGCGTTCTTGTATGACAAGGGTTTATAAAAACAGTGCGCTAAAGATCTTGACACTACCACTTAAAAACGTCAGTAAATTTATTTGTTCGGCTGTTTAGCGGAGAAAGGGAAACTGTTTGAGATGTACCGCCTATTTTAATAGGAGCAAGTTGGGTATTGCTTGAGGTATGCACAACTTATGTGGCATATTTAATAAACTTGCTACCTCTTTACTCCGTTCTGGGAGACTTCTATACATTGACCTATTGAATAATCTAAACTAAAAAAAGAGCCGGCTCCGAAAGCTAGTCTGGCTAAAGGACCAACTCTATTTTGTGCCCCTGCCTGCTTAACACTCTGGTCGTATGCTGGAAGGCTCCTTTTTGGGTTACAACACCCATATAGCCTATGAGAGCCATCTTCCAGTTCTACTCCGGTAAAATAGTAGGGAGACCTTGTATTATCTGTGTCAACACCCTATTCACTCGCAGGCCGAGTGTTGTTTTGGGTAACAAATACTTCAACTTTAGAGACTACAATCTTTTGATTGTTTGCACTTAGCTCATCCGTGCTTTTTAAGAACCCCTTCTTCATTACTATGTACCTCTTCTTCGCCACTTTTCTCTTGTACAAGGGAACCCTCTGCAAGACAGGCGTCTCTTTCCTTTAAAGACTCAATATTCATCCTTTTGAATATTTCACCTAGACCCTCACCTGCCAATTCAAGAGTATATACACAAAAAGTCAACAAAGCGGAAGTAAGAAGGAGGAAGGAGGAGTACGTACAATATCGACACGTAAAAATGTAAGTTGAATAATGTATTTGTGTATTTTACAATATTGTTATAACGCAAGTAAAACAAGTATATAACAACAGTAAAAAGGATGCACGGGTGGAGCATAAGCAGAGACACCATACTAAATATAATTTTTTGCGTAGAAACATTTTTGTAAGGATAAACAGGCAAAGTTAAATTAAAAAGTAGACTTGAAAGACAACCGAACAATCTTTAGTAGAAGCTGGACATTACCACAAACAGCGAAACCAAATATGCGCCTATATCTAGGTACGTTGTGTAAGGGGTACACTATTCGTGGTAATGCATAACCCCGTATACACCATCAATGCCTTTTTCATGGAGGTAACCGGGATCGAACCGATGACCTTATGCGTGCAAAGCATACGTTCTACCATCTGAACTATACCCCCTGAAGAGCTCTCATGAAAATAGAAATTATTTAAAAATGTGTAGTAAAAAGTTAAAAGTATTTAACGTCTACTCTAGTATATTGCATTTAAAACTATTTTAACAGAAAATCGGATTTATTACCAAAAAGAATATGTGACAATACCCTTGTATGTACGGATCAAGAAAAAAGACATATCAAGTAAGGGAGTTCCAGGAGATTTTATACTCAAAAAACAGGTCTATAAATTAGGGATTACACAATGCGATTTAGACACGCTTCAATACCTCAAACGATTAAGAAAGATTGAGCGTTTAGGTAAAAGTTTTGATGAGTTAGAGCCCGAGATCATAAACGACCTAAATCTGTACATACCGTTAGCAAATCTACGTAAGAGGATAAAACAAATAAATGTCTTTGTTTTTAATTATCAAAGCCTACTTGCTTTGGGTTTAGCAGGACTCGAACCTGCAACTACGTCGTTATGAGCAACGCGTTCTACCATTAAACTATAAACCCAAACAAAAAACAGTAAAAACGTTAGAGGTAACTTCAGATGTACCTCGTAAAAAAAAGGAAAAAGCAGACCGTTTGGTTATTCTCCGTATAGCGGCGCAAATAGTGGTTGACCTTGCAATTAAAAGGCGTTGTTCTTTACCAGGGTTTATGACACAGTTTTACTCACAGGGTTCGAACCCTAACCATTAGGACCTTACCGAAACCTGCACACACTAACAGCGTACCTGTTGCACAGCGAGCAGCTCTCCTTCCAAGACTGAGCATACATATACTAGAGGTAAAGTACAAGGAGCGTACAGCACCTTGCACCACCAAAAGCTGGATAGATACCATTATTATAAGGCCGCATGTACAAAGCATAGCAACCGTATGTAAGACGAATATAAACGGTAAGACGTATATGAACGCAGCGAATATGCGGCGCAGTCATAAATTACATTGCTTGCACGGCAGATTTGTACTTTACCTTTCACCGTGCAAGATATCGTATGCAATGCAACAGGGTGTAACGCAAGTAACAACGTACGCACAGAGAGACAGTACAAGCGCATATATCGGTAGTGTAACGCTTACAAATAAAATCTAAAGATACCTAACCCTACTATTTATCTTTATTTGCTTGCTCCCAAGGGCTAGAGAAATCAAAAAGACGAAACTCCTGAGCCAACTCAATGGGCTCGGTAATCACACGTTTTTCAGAATCATCATAACGCACCTCCACATACCCACTAAGTGGAAAATCTTTTCTTAAAGGATGCCCTTGAAACCCATAATCGGTTAGAATTCTACGTAAGTCAGGATGATCAGAAAAAAAGATACCAAACATATCCCATACCTCTCTTTCCCACCAAGAGGCTGAAGAGAAAAGTTGTGTCACAGATTGGATGGGAGTAATCTCATCAACACTAGCCTTTACTCGAACTCTAGAATTGAACTGTATACTTAAAAAGTTATAGACAACCTCAAAACGAGTTTCTCGTGTTGGGTAATCTACAGCAGTTATATCCATCAATTGTTTGCATTGCGCATTTACGTGATCTCTTAAAAAAAGCGAGAAAGGTACAATAAATTGGTGATGTATTACAAAAACGATTTCACACGGCCTATCGCGCGCCTCCAAGAGTTGGGAAGAGTGCACCCATTTAGGTGCACATCTGATGACAGACTTTATAAAATTTTGTTGTTCCATAAAATTATTCTTTTTTTTGCATTTTAGTAGTCACAAGCCGCAACTTATGTGTGTAACAACATCTGGATTGTCACGACGCAACAATTAATAAATTGTTACACCTGTTTACAGTATAAGGGCTACGTATTACCATACTGTGTTACAAATGGATATAAAGATTCCAGAGAGACGGTTGAATAAAGGTAAGTTGTACGTTTACACACGGCGAGTACGAATTTATAGACTCTCTACTATTAAAAAAATTCTATTTGAATTGCGAGTCAATCTCTCAAAGAGTAAAACTACTTAACTCCAATCTAAAGCTCCTTTTTTCCACTCATAAACGAAACCTACAGTTAAAATAAACAGAAACACCATCATAGACCAAAACCCAAACAGTCCTATCTTACACAAGGTAATAGCCCATGGAAAAAGAAAAGCTACCTCTAAATCAAATATAATAAAAAGTATTGCTACGAGATAAAACTGAATATCGAATCGACTCCGCGCATCATCAAAAGGATCAAAACCACACTCATAAGCAGAAATCTTTTCTGGGTCTCCTTTTTGAGTAGCAAAAACAAAGGATAATGCTAAGATAATTAATGCTAAAGCTAAAGCTATAACAAAATATATTAAAATGCCAACAAATTCGATCATTTTTTTTATTTTTTTGGTAAGATTACGTGACTACCCACTAAAATATTCGTGAGGGGCTTGTTCTTTATATATTAGGCGGCCCTTGCACAGTAAGCGTGAACAAGGGCCGTTTTTATTAGGTAAAAAGAAAACTAACGGAAATAAAACTCTTACTTACAGATTAAAGTATGTAAAAACAACAGTAGAATTACATATATTTTACAAATTGTCTTACTATACTTCTGAAAAAGTGTACAGCGGGTAAGGATATCACCCCTTGCACAACACGCCCTTTAAAAGTAATATAAAGAATGATAAGCCTGTGTACGCTATGCACGTCCTTTTTCTGCTTTTGGTGCATCCTTAAAGTTAACAATAAATTGAATCGAGAACGACGGGAGTCGAACCCGCGACCTTTGGCGTGACAAGCCAATACTCTAACCTACTAAGCTACGC
>VFQR01002362.1_pt1 | contig 12181 bp, 11 predicted proteins | sample 3512321 | NCBI WGS metagenome assembly VFQR01 (sample SAMN10412374, study PRJNA504923) | tailings metagenome | isolation source: Relicate 3 Philex TSF1 revegetated site | place: Philippines: Tuba, Benguet | collected 2017-08-29
GTAGCCTCGAGGGTGTCGAGTTCGCCACCCTCGAATGGGTGGACTGGTTCAACAACCGCCGCCTCCTCGAGCCGATCGCCAACATCCCGCCCGCCGCGGCAGAGGCGCGCTATCATGCCGTTCAGGAGACCACAGCCCTGGCCGCCTGACTCACACCAAACAGCCTCCGGCAAACCCGGCGCGGTTCAATGCCACAACGGGCGGCGTCTCACCGATAAGCCATGGCGCATCGTGTCCATCGGATGACGCGACTGGGCCCTTAGGGTCTGATCCGTGAGAGTTGGGATCAGTCCGCGTATTGGCCGGCTGCCTGGATGAGCGGGCGCCACTTCTGGATGTCCTGCTGCCAGAACGTCCGATGGTATTCGGGCGTCGCCCGCGCGGCGGCGACCGGCGTCGTGCCGAGGTCGGCGAAGCGGCGGCCGACATTCGCATCCGCCAGCGCCTTCAGCAGCGCCGCATTCAGCCGATCCACGATCGGCCGCGGCGTGTTGCGCGGCGCGTAAAGCCCATGCCACACACTCACCTCGAAGCCGGGCAGGCCGCCCTCGGCGGCTGTTGGCAGGTTGGGGAGCGATTCCACGCGCTGCGCCGTCGTCGCGGCATAGGCGCGGATGGTGCCGCCGCGGATGTGCTCGGTGGTGTTGGTGGTCTGGTCGCACATCAGGTCCACCGTCCCGGCCACCAGGTCGTTCATTGCAGGGCCCGTGCCACGATAGGGCACCGTGGTGAAGGGCGTATCGAGCGCCTTCTGCAGCAGCAAGCCGCAAAGATGGCTCGCCGCGCCGATGCCGGCATTGGCATAGTTGATCTTCTCACGCTCGCGTCGGACATGGGCAACCAGCTCCGCCATGGTGGTGGCCGGGAAGTTGCGCCGCGCGACCAGCGTCATCGGCACTTCCGTCACCAGGCCGATCGTCTCGAAGCCGTTGATCGGGTCATAGGCCAGCCGGCGGTAGAGCGTCGGGATCGTCGCCATGCCGATATGGTGCAGCAGGATGTTGTAGCCGTCCGGCCGCGCCTGCGCGGTGCGCTGCGCGCCGAGCGTCCCGCCGGCGCCGCCGACATTCTCGACCACGACCGGCTGGCCGAGATCGGCGGCCATCGCCTGGGCGATCAGCCGCCCCACCGTGTCGGTCGGCCCGCCGGCGGCGAAGGGGATGACCATGGTGATCGGGCGCGTCGGATAGGGCGCTTGCGCGACAACGGGCGTGGCGAGCGCCGCGAGGCCAGCGCCCATCAGGGCGCGCTTGCCGAGAAGGATCATGTCGGACGTCTCCGTGCGAAGCAGCAGCATCCAGGGCGGCCGCGCGCGTCGTGCCCGGCCTTGACCCGGCTTTAGGAGAAAGCCGGCCGCGAGGCCAGTCCCATGCGCGCCACTGCCCGGTTGACGGCTCTGACCGGCAACGCAACCATCGCGCGAATGCGCATCCATGAACGATGCGCATCCCCCAGGAGGTGGCGATGAGCGGATCGTCCGGCGGCATGGTGCCGAACTCGAATCATGCGGCGCAGATGCTGCTCCGCACGGACCCGGAATCTGCGATCGGCAAATACGGCTTCCTGGTGGACAATGAGGTCTACACCACCGGCACCATCGGCGGCGCCTGCTCGCTGGGCTGCACGCCGATCGGGGGGAACATCTATCGGCTCACCGCCAAGGCCGGGGCGGGGGATTTCTTCTACCCCTACATCTACACCTCGGGCGGCGGCGTCGGCGAATGCGCGGTGCCGGTGGGCCAGGCGGAGGGCACGATCGTCGTCACCGGCGGGATGAATGGCTGCTCGCTGCAGGTGAACCGGCATGGCGGCGTGTTCAACTTCTACCACGACAACAACGGCAACAGCCTGACCGGCAGGGTCATCCCCGGCAACATCGTCGCGCGGGTGGACTACAAGGACTATGCCGGCGCGCTGGAACTCGGCTCGAAGCTCGCCGCGCAGATGTCACATGGCGCGGCGTCCTCGCAGACCGCCTTCGAGACCTATTGCATCACCGTCCGCCATGGCGGGCGGTGGCGGATCTATGTCAGCGCGCTGCTGCGCACGGTGGAGTTCCGACCCGCGAGCTTCTTCCTCAGCGAGAAGCGGACGACGAGCTACCAGGCCTTCAAGCCGACCATCGTGCCCTGCATGACCAGCTTCGAGGATGCCTGAGCGCTACCAGTGGTCCCGCAGCAGCTAGCCGAGCACCACGCCGAGCGCCAGCATGGCGAGCCCGAAGGGCGAGCGGCGCGATGGGGCGGGGGGCGTATCCGGCGTCGCCGCGGCCGGTTCCGCCTCGGCTGCGGCCACCTGGGCATCGCCGCCAGGCGGCGTCCGTGCCGTGACGCCCGCCCAGGCGGGTAGCGCCGCCAACAGCCGCTCCACTGCCGCGGCTGCCTCCTCATGCCGGCGCGTCAGTTCAGGCGGCGGCTGGTAGCGGTCATCCGGGTGCGTCACCTGTTGCAGCCGGCTCAGCGCATCGCGCAGCGCGCCGATCCGGTAGGTGTCCGCTTCCGTCGCGCGCGCCGCGTTGACGTCGCGGACGATTCCATGCGCGTTGGTCGCATCCGGCACCCAGGCGATGCGCTGGCGCCTTGCGTCCAGCAGCCAGGCGCCGGTGAGCGGGTTGTCCCTGCCATCCTGCACGGCGCGCCAGGGAAACGGCGCGGCGCTGAGCGCGGCAAGGCCGCCCAGCACGCCTTCGGCCAGCGGTTCCAGCTCGCGGATCACGCCCCGGCGGACAAGTCCGTGGACGCCGGCGGCGGGCACGGGATCGGTGATGATCACCTCGATCGGCCCACCATGCCGGCCGGTCCCGAGGGAACGGCGCGGCGGGTCCACGATGATGGATTCGCCCTTCGGTCCCGCGCGCGTGTGCCGCCCGGGATAGCGTGGAAACCAGCCGAGCGTGTCGGAGCCACAGAGCCATCCGAAGCCCTCGCCGGCGGCGGCATAGGCGATGCGCTCCTCCGGCGTGAACTCCGCCGCCAGCCGCTCCGCCTCCAGCGCCGCGACCAGCGGGTGATCGCCGATCGCCGCGACCAGTGCGAGCCAGCGCGCCCGGTCGAAGGTGACGCCGGGCGGCGGGCCGGGTTCAGGCATCCATCTTGAGGGCGGCGATGAAGGCGCTCTGCGGGATCTCCACCTTGCCGAACTGCCGCATGCGCTTCTTGCCCTCCTTCTGCTTCTCGAGGAGCTTGCGCTTGCGCGTGATGTCGCCGCCATAGCACTTGGCGGTGACGTCCTTCGACAGGGCGCTGATCGTCTCGCGCGCGATCACGCGGCCGCCGATCGCGGCCTGGATCGGGATCTTGAAGAGCTGGCGCGGAATCAGCTCCTTCAGCTTCTCGCAGATCTGCCGCCCGCGCCGGTCCGCGGCGGAGCGATGCGCCATGAAGCTCAGCGCATCCACCGGCTCGGCATTCACGAGGATGGAGATCTTCACGAGATCGCCCTCCTCGTAGCCGTCCTGCTGGTAGTCGAAGCTCGCATAGCCGCGGCTGACGGATTTCAGTCGGTCGTAGAAGTCGAACACCACCTCGTTCAGCGGCAGGCGATAGACCGCCATGGCGCGGTTGCCGACATAGGTCAGCTCCACCTGGCGGCCGCGGCGTTCGTTGCAGAGCGTCAGCACGGGGCCGAGATAGTCGTCCGGCACCAGGATCGTCGCCTTGATCCAGGGCTCCTCGATGCTGTCGATCACGCTGCCATCGGGCATGTCGGCGGGGTTGTGCAGTTCGATCAGTTCGCCATTGGTCTTGCGGATCTTGTAGACGACACTCGGCGCCGTCGCGATCAGGTCGAGGTCGAATTCGCGCGAGAGCCGCTCCTGGATGATCTCCAGATGCAGCAGGCCGAGGAAGCCGCAGCGATAGCCGAAGCCGAGCGCGGCGGAGGTCTCGGGCTCGTAGTGGAAGGAGGCATCGTTCAGCCGCAGCTTGGCCAGCGATTCGCGCAGCTTCTCGAAATCGTCGGCATCCACCGGATACAGACCGCACCAGACCACGGGGATGGAGGGCTTGAAGCCGGGCAGGGGGGCGCTGGCGGGATTGCGGTCGTCGGTGATGGTGTCGCCGACATTGGTGTCCGCCACGGTTTTGATCGCGGCGGTGACGAAGCCCATCTCGCCGGGGCTGAGCCGGTCCACCGGCACCATCTTCGGCGTGAAGACGCCGACCTGCTCGATGGTGTGCACGCTGCCGTTCGACATCATGCGGATGCGCTGGCCCTTGCGGAGTTCGCCATCCTTCACGCGCACCAGCACGACGACGCCGAGATAGGCGTCGTACCAGCTATCCACCAGCAGCGCCTTGGTCGTGGCGTTGACGTCGCCCTTGGGCGCGGGCAGGCGGGTGACGATCGCCTCCAGCACGCCCTCGATGTTGAGGCCGGTCTTCGCGCTGATCATCACCGCATCGGTGGTGTCGAGGCCGATCACGTCCTCGATCTGCTGCTTCACCCGGTCGGGCTCCGCGGCGGGAAGGTCGATCTTGTTGAGGACGGGGACGATCTCGTGGTTGGCGTCGATCGCCTGGTAGACATTCGCGAGCGTCTGCGCCTCGACCCCCTGGGAGGCGTCCACGACCAGCAGCGACCCTTCGCAGGCGGCCAGGCTGCGCGAGACCTCATAGGCGAAGTCCACATGGCCCGGCGTGTCCATGAGGTTCAGCGTGTAGGTCTGCCCGTCCTTCGCCCGGTAGGCGAGGCGAACGGTCTGCGCCTTGATCGTGATGCCGCGCTCGCGCTCCAACTCCATGTTGTCGAGGAGCTGTTCCTTCATCTCGCGCGCGGTGACGGCGCCGGTGGTCTGGATCAGGCGATCGGCCAGGGTGGATTTCCCGTGGTCGATATGCGCGATGATCGAGAAGTTGCGGATGCGGTCGAGGGGTACGTCGGTCATCGGAAGCCCGTTGATTCCCGCCCCACATAGGGGCTGCGGGGCGGCTAGGAAAGCTTTGCGAGTCGGGGGCGCAGCCGCCACATCGCCCAGGCGCCGAGGAAGGGCCCGGGCGCCAGCACCAGGAAAGCCCAGTCCCAGCCGAGCCAGCCGACCGCGGCCGGCATCAGCCCGATGGTGACGGCGGTGAGCAGGAAGCCGAGGCTGGTCTGAACGGTCAGCATGGTGCCGACATAATCGGGCGGCGAGAGCTGCACGATGCACGCGGAGAATTGCGCCGAATCCGCCACCACCGCAAACCCCCAGACCAGGGCGATGGCCAGGATCACGGCCGTCCCCAGGCCCGAAGCAGGCCCGATCAGCACCGCGCAGGCGCCCGAGACCAGCATGCAGAGCGCCGCCGTCGCCGCCCGGTCCCAGCGATCCGCGAGCAGCCCCGCCGCCACGCAGCCGAGCGCGCCCGCGCCGAGCACCGCGAAGGTCCAGAGCCCAGCCGGCCGGTCGAGCGCCCCCGACAGGTACAGCCCGATCCAGGCCCACATCGCGTAGAGTTCCCACATGTGGCCCAGGTAGCCGAGGTTCGCGAGCCGCAACCCCTTGTTCCGCCAGGCTTCCAGCGCCTGGGCGGGCCGGAAGGGCGGGCGGTTCCCGAGCAGCGGCCCGGCCCGGAACCCGAGGATCGCCAGCCCCCCAAGCGCCGAAAGCACGCCCGCGCCGAGATAGGCCGCCTGCCACCCGATCCCGCCGAGCAGGCCGGGGATGAGGTGGGGCAGGGCCGAACCCAGCGTGACCGCCCCCACCAGCAGCCCAATCAGCAGGCCGAGATCGCCTCTCGCCCAGGACGCGGCAAGCTTCATCCCGACCGGATAGACCCCCGCCATCGCCGCCCCCGCCAGGAAGCGCAGCGCCAGCGCCGCCGCGCCAGAGGGTGCCACCAGCGTCTGCGCGAGCGTCGCGGCGGAGGCGATTAGGCCGCAGGCCAGGAAGAGCAGGCGCGGGTCGCGCCGGTCGGCGAGCGAGAGGATGGCGGAGACGAGCGTCCCCGCGACGAAGCCGAGCTGCACCGCCGTTGTGAGCCACCCCGCCCGCGCCGGCGTGACGAGCCCCGCCGCGAGCAGGTCCGGCACGGCGGCGGTGCCGGCGAACCAGACCGAGAGGCAGAGCACCACCGCGAGGCAGAGCAGGGCGAGGTTGTGGGCCTTGCGGGTGAACAGGGTCGCGGCCCTCAGACCTTGCCGCCCCTGCCGAAGTAGTAGCCGAGCACAAGCGTGACGATCGGCAAAAGCACGGACTTCAGGATGTCGACAAGCGCCTTGATGGCCTCACCTGCGGCGCTCGTCATGATCAGGCTGAGGACGATCAGGAGGGGAACGGAAAGCAGAAAGGCCCAACGGAACACGTCCATCACGGTTCGTGTTATGTGCGTCCGGTCAGCATCTTCCTGCTGCGCGCTGCTTTGCTGTGCTGCGGCCGAACTCTGGGCCGTCTGCTGCTTCTGTCCGACGATCGTCTCGAGCAGCCTCGACGCATCCGACTGCGCCGCCGAGAAGGAGGAGCCCGAGGGCTGCGGCAACCCGCTCAATTGCTTGGGGAGGCAATCGCGTTTTCGACCGCCGTATTCACCTTGCGGTTCACGTCCACCAGCCGGGAAGCCGCGTCGAGCAGGGTCTGACGCAGGACCGGGTCGGTCACTTCCAACGCCTGACGTGCCAACTTCTCGGCAACGTCGATGACCTCGACATTGGCGACCGATACCTCGGCTGCAAGTCGCGGTCCGGTATTGCTGCTGACATTGCGGAAACGCAGCAACTTGTTCAAGGGCGCCTCCATGACGCGGTCCGAGGTTGCTGTCCAAACATAGCGATGAAACTGCCGTGCCGCCATGGCCGGCTATTCGATGCGCGCCCCGCTGATCTGCACCATCTCGTTCCAGCGCGGCCGCTCGCCCATGATGCGCGCGCGCGTCGCGGCCGGATCGGTCGGCGGCAGGCGCAGCAGGCCGTTGGCGCGCAGCCGCTCCTCCAGGCCGGGATGCTCGTTGGCGCGGCGGACCAGGTCGACCGTTCGCGCCGCGAGCTCCGCCGGTAGCCCCGCGGGGCCCGACAGGATGTTCCAGCTCTGCAGGTCGAGATCGCCGATCCCGAGATCGGCGAACTCCGCCATCCCCGGCACCTCTGGCAGGAAGGGCACGCGTGCACCGGAGCCGACGGCCATCGCGCGCAGCCGGCCGCTCGCCACATGCGGCAGCAGCGCCGGCATGAAGTCGAAGCACATGTCCACCGTGCCCGCGAGCAGGTCGTTCAGCGCCGGCGCGCCACCGCGATAGGGCACGACCGTCATGTCCGCGCCGCTGCGCTTGGCGATGGTCGCGACCAGCAGGTGGGAGGCGCCGCCGCTGCTCGCCGCGCCGTTGGTCAACGCGTTGCCGGGCCGCTTCGCCCATTCGACCATGCTGCGGAAATCCGTCCAGCCGCGTTCCCGCGCGCGCTGTTCCGTGACGCAGCAGAGCACGGTGCTGGTCACCACGCTGGTGATCGCGAGCAGGTCGCGATCCACGTCGAGCGGCATGCGGTTCATCATCGCCGGCAGTGTGGTGAACAGCGTGATGCTGAACAGCCCCGTCGTCAGCCCGTCCGGCGCCGCCTTCGCCACGGCATCCATCGCCAGCAACCCGTTCGCGCCGCTGCGGTTCTCGACCACCACGGCCTGGCCGGCCTGGGCCTGGATCGCCTCGCCATAGAGCCGCGCGATGGTGTCGGACTGCCCTCCCGGCGGATTCGGCACGATCAGCCGCAGCGGCCGGCTGGTGGAGATCTGCGCGAGGGCAGGCTGCGCGAGCGCCGTGGCGGCCGTGGCGAGGAGGAGCTTGCGGCGGTGCATCATGAACGGACCTTAACCCGGGGTTCGCCGCCGAGGGAAGCGCGCCTACACTCCGCGCGTCACGCAGCAGGAACCCCTGACATGCCCAAGCGCGCCGTCTTCTCGCCAAAGGTCTTCAAGAGCAGCCGCCCCTTCGCCCAGGCGACCATCGCCGGAGGCTTCATGTTCGTCTGCTTCACCGGCCGTGACGCCGAGGGGAACTTCGCGGTCGGCGATGTCCGCGCCCAGACCCAGCAGGCGATCGACAACATCCGCACGCTGATCGAGGAGGCGGGCGGCACGCTCGACGATGTCGTGAAGTGCACCGTCTACGTGACCGACCGCGCGAATTGGGAGCCGATGAACGAGGTCTATTTCGCCAATTTCCGGGAGAACCCGCCGCACCGCGTCTCCTGCATCGTCAGCGGCCTTGGCTCGCCGGACTGCCTCGTCGAGATCGACGCGACGGCCTACCTCGGCGATCCGTGATCGCGCGGCCGCTTGATCCGGCGATGCCTCGGCTCCATACTTATCTACATGGTTAACTAACGCCGAGGACCGACCGCATGACGATCCAGCCCTATGTCTTCTTTGACGGACGCTGCGAGGAAGCGCTGGCCTTCTACCGCGACGCGATCGGCGCCGAGGTCACCATGATGATGCGCTTCGGCGAGAGCCCCGAGCCTTCGCAGATGCCGGGCGTGCAGCCCGAGAAGATCATGCACGCCGCCTTCACGGTCGGGAGCACGCTGGTGATGGCCTCCGACGGCCATTGCGCCGGCCAGCCGCGCTTCGAGGGCTTTGCTCTGGCGCTGAGCGTGAAGGACGAGGCGGAGGCGAACCGCGCCTTCGCGGCGCTGGCCGAGGGCGGCGCCGTGGCGCAACCGCTGATCAAGACCTTCTTCTCCCCGGTCTTTGGCATGGTGAAGGACCGGTTCGGGGTGATGTGGATGGTGCTGGTGGGCTGACCGACCGAGGCGACGGCCGGGCCCCGGTCCGCGCCGTCTCAATGCAGGGCCGGCCTCGTCTCGCCGGCACGGGGGTAGATGGCAAGGCGGTCGATCAGGCTGGTGCTCGCGGCATTCAGGCCGCGGATCTCCACCGCCACGCCCCGATGCCGGAAGGCGAGCATCACCCGGTCCAGCGCGGCCACCGCGGTCAGGTCCCAGATATGCGCGGCGCCGACATCGATCACCACGCTGTCCACCTGCTCCCGCAGGTCGAAGGCGTCCGCAAAGGCCTCGGCGGAGGCGAAGAAGACCTCCCCGGACACGCTGTAGTGGCGGATGCGACCATCCTCCGACAGGCTGGACTGGACCGTAAAGACGCGGGCGACCTTGCGTGCGAAGAACACGCCGGAGAGCAGCACGCCCACCAGAACCCCCTGCGCCAGGTCATGGGTCGCCACGGTCACGGCGACGGTGGCGAGCATGACGATGCTCGATTCCCGCGGATGCACCCGCAGATCGGCGAGTGACTTCCAGGAGAAGGTCCCGATCGAGACCATGATCATCACCGCGACCAGCGCCGACATCGGGATCTGCCGCACCAGGTCGGACAGGACCAGGATCAGGAACAGCAGGAACAGACCGGCCCAGAGCGTGGAGAGCCGGCCGCGCGCGCCGGATTTCACGTTGATCACGGTCTGCCCGATCATCGCGCAGCCGGCCATGCCGCCGAACAGGCCGGCGACGATGTTGGCGATGCCCTGGCCCATGCTCTCGCGGTTCTTGTCGCTGCCGGTTTCCGTCATCTGGTCGACGATCTGTGCGGTCATCAGCGATTCCAGCAGGCCCACCGCCGCGAGGGTCAGCGAATAGGGCAGGATGATGCGCAGTGTCTCCCAGGTGAGCGGCACGTCGGGCAGCAGGAAGTCGGGCAGTTCCGTCGGCAGCGCGCCCATGTCGCCGACCACCCGCACATCCACGCCGAAGCCGATCGATACCGCGGTGAGCACGATGATGGCGACGAGCGGGGAGGGGACGGCGCGCGTCACCCGCGGGAAGAGGTAGATGATGGCGAGCCCCGCCGCGACCATCGCATAGGTCGCCCAGGTCACGCCGATCAGCTCCGGCAGCTGCGCCAGGAAGATCAGGATGGCGAGCGCATTGACGAAGCCGGTCATCACGCTGCGCGAGACGAAGCGCATCAGCACGCCGAGCTTCATCAGCCCGGCGACGATCTGGAACACGCCGCAGAGCAGCGTGGCGGCCAGCAGGTATTGCAGCCCATGCTCCCGCACCAGGCTGGCCATGACCAGCGCCATCGCGCCCGTCGCCGCCGAGATCATCGCCGGGCGGCCGCCGGCGAAGGCGATGACGATGGCGATGCAGAAGGAGGCGTAGAGGCCGACTTTCGGATCCACCCCGGCAATGATGGAGAAGGCGATCGCTTCGGGGATCAGCGCGAGGGCGACGACGGTGCCCGCGAGGATATCGGCGCGCGGATTGGACAGCCATTCGGCCTTCAGCCGGGCGAGCGAGGACATGAGGAAACTCCGGGGGAGACGAGGCAGGCGCGGAATCGCGAGGGCGCCCGGCGGGCGCCAGGAAAACGCCCCGCAACGCGGTTGCGTCGCAGGGCGTGGCTTACGATCGGGGAATTACGGCGGCGTCATCTCACCATGCCTATAGGCTGGCGTTGCTGCGCCGCATAACCCGCCTTGGACGACTCATCCGCGCAATGCCGCGCCGGTGGCCTTGGTCACGGCCGCGACGACCTTCTGCGCAACCGCCTCGATCTCGGCGTCCGTCAGCGTCCGCTCGCGCGGCTGGAGCGTGGCCTGGATGGCGAGGCTGACCTTGCCCTCCGGCAGCTTCTCGCCGGCGTAGCGGTCGAAGAGCGCGACATCGGCGATCAGCGCCTTGTCGGCGTTGCGCGCGGCGCGCAGCAGGGTCTCTGCCGCCACGCCCGCATCCACCAGGAAGGCGAAGTCGCGACGGACCGGCTGGAAGGCGGGCAGGTCCGGCACGCCCTTCCGGCGCCGCTTCGGCTCCGCGACGGCATCGAGGAACACCTCGAAGGCGACCGCCGGGCCGGGGATGTCGAGCGCGGCGCGCAGGCGCGGATGCAACTCGCCGAAGGTCGCGAGCACCACCTTCGGCCCCTGGCGCAGCTCGCCGGAGCGGCCTGGGTGGTAGAAGCCCGGAGCGTCCGCGCTGACCTGCACCGCCGCCATGGGCACGCCGAGCGCCGTCAGCACCGCGACGGCATCTCCCTTCGCGTCGAGCCAGTCCACGGCGCGCGCCGGCGCGGCCCAGTTCAGAGCCGTCAGCCCCGCGCGCACGCCAGCGGCGACGGCGAGTTGCGCATCGGCGCGATACGCGCCGCCGATCTCGCCGAGCGCCACATCGCCGAAGCCGCGTGCGGCGTTGCGGGCGGCGGCCAGCGCCAGCGAGGCGACCGGCGTCGGGCGCATCTGGTCCAGATCGGAGGCGATCGGGTTCTCGAGCTTCAGCGCATCCGGGGTGTCACCGAACAGCGACGCCTGATCGCGCGCGAGAAAGCCGTAGGTCACGCAATCCTGCAGCCCGCGCGCGGCCAGCACGCGCCGCGCCAGCGCGACGCGGGCCTGCTTCGGCGTCAGCGCCGGGCGCGGCACCGGCGAGGTCAGCGGCATGGAGACCGGCGGCACCGCATCCAGCCCGCCGAGCCGCAGCACCTCCTCCACCAGGTCGCATTCCGGCTCGATCGCCGCGCATCCCTCGGCGGCGATGCGGGCGCGGTCCGCCGGCAGGGACGGGTCCTGTGCCAGCGCGCCGTGGCCCGCGATGTCGTTGCGCCACGAGGGCACGGCGACCGTCACACGCGTGGCGTCACGCTGCGTGACTCGAAAACCGAGGCGCTCCAGCCGCGTCACCGCCTGCTCCGGCGGCAGGTCGAGCCCGCCGAGGCCGGCGATGCGCTCGAAGCGCAGCGTCGCCTCGCGCTGCCAGGCGGGTTCCGCGCCGGCGGCCGATACCTCGGAGGCCTCGCCGCCGCAGAGCTCGATGATCATGTGCGTCGCGGCATCCAGCGCCTTCGGCAGCAGCGCCGGGTCAATGCCGCGCTCGAAGCGCTGCCGCGCATCGGTGCGGACATCATGGCGTCGGCCCGACAGCGCGATGCGGATGGGATCGAACAGCGCGCACTCGATAAAACATTCGGTGGTTGTTTCGTCACAGCCCGAATGCTCGCCGCCGATCACGCCGCCCAGCGCCTCGACGCGCGCGGCATCCGCGATCACGCCGTCCTCACCGGTCAGCACGTAGGTCTTGCCGTTGAGCGCGAGCAGCTCCTCGCCCGGCTTCGCCATGCGCATCGAGAGGGTCGTGCCCTCGACCTTCGCCGTGTCGAAGGCATGCAGCGGGCGGCCATAGGCGTAGGTGAAGAAGTTCGTCACATCCACCAGCGCGTTGATCGGCCGCAGCCCGATCGCCGTCAGCCGGTCCTGCAGCCATT
>VFQR01002363.1_pt1 | contig 12181 bp, 19 predicted proteins | sample 3512321 | NCBI WGS metagenome assembly VFQR01 (sample SAMN10412374, study PRJNA504923) | tailings metagenome | isolation source: Relicate 3 Philex TSF1 revegetated site | place: Philippines: Tuba, Benguet | collected 2017-08-29
CGACGGTGGCGCCGGCGTCCTTGAACGGCTTGCCGCCGGCGATGTGGTCGTAGTGGTGGTGGCTGTAGACGAGGAAGCGGATCGGCGCCTGCGTGATCTTCCGGATTTCCTCGAGATAGGCGACGGCGGCCTGCGGACGGCCATAGCTGATCGGATCGGTGGCGATGACGCCTTCCGGGGTCACGACGAACATGGCCTGATGGTTCTGGTAGCGGAAAACGTAAACATTGTCGGTCCCGTCCACTTTGGTCGTCGCGAACAGCGGCGGAGCCGGCTGCGCGGGAGCGGGAGCTGGCGCGGGTGCCGGGGCCTGCGCGAAGGCGCTGCCCGCCGCGAGGGCAAGGGCTATTCCGAGAGCAAGGGTCGTTTTGTTTTGCATTTGGCTGTTCCTCCGGTGGGTATGACCCCGCGCAGGAACGATTATTCCGCCTGCTCGAACAGATTGATCTTCCACTCGCCCTTGTCATCTTTTGCGTAGCAGAGCCGGTCCACGAACAGCGCGCGCAGGTTCTTGGCTTCGGCCCAGCCGGTCTTGCCGTTCGGCATCAGCAATTCGAAATGCGACGGCGGCTGGGTGGGCGGCGCGTTCGCGGGGATGGGCGGATGGAAGCCCAGCACCGGCATCGCGTTGCTCGCAATCTTGCCGACATTGCCGCCGCTGCCGGGTTTGGCGGTGAGCGGCGTTTCGGAGAGGGCGAACACCCACTCGGCGGGTTCCTGTTCCTCGTCCACGCGGTCGAGCGCCTGCTCGAACGCCTTTACATCCGTGAGCCGTGCGGTGGCGGGACCGCAGACGAGCGGCGAACCCTGTTCCTGGGTCAGCGACGGATCGGCCAGAAACAGTTCAAGCAAAAACCACTGCGGGCCAATGTCGGTCTTGCCGTCCGCGTCCTTGCCGAACCCGCGGAAGCCGAAGGCCACCTTGAAATTGTGCGCGGCGTCCTTGTTTGCGTCGAATTCCTCGACCGGCTTGCCGCCGGAGACCCAGAGGAATTTCGGATCGACAAAGGAGAGCAGCGTATCGAGTTCCTGCTTGCCGACCGCAGCCGAGATTTTCTTGCGCGCTTCCTCGAGTGCCGGGTCGCCCTTGAACGGCGCCAGTGGCGCGACCTTCACTTCCGGATAGGAAACGCGCTTCACGGCTTCCGCCGGAGCGAGGGCGGCCAGCAACGCAGCACCTGCGAGAATGGAAACGGCCGATACGTGCTGCATGCAGTTCTCCGGGATGCGGGGGAAGCAGCACTCAGTATAACGCGCCGCGCCGGAATGCGCACGATGTTCCGCGGTCAACAAGTCGTGCTTCCCTGCATGCAGCCGAACCTTCATCATGCGGAACCGCTCCGCGAATCCTTCCCACCGCAAAGGCCAGACCGATGCCGCTTTCCGCCGCGATTACGCCGATCCTGCTGCTGATTGCCTCGAATATATTCATGACCTTCGCCTGGTACGGGCATCTCAAATACAAGTCGTCGCCGCTCATCCTCGCAATCTTCGCGAGTTGGGGCATCGCCTTCATCGAATACTGCCTCGCCGTTCCCGCCAACCGCTGGGGTTCGGCGGTCTATTCGACGGCCGAACTGAAGACGATGCAGGAAGTGATCACGCTGATCGTGTTCGCGGCGTTTTCGGTGCTCTATCTCGGGGAGGCGCTGAAATGGAATCACGCGGTCGGCTTCGCCTTCATCGCGCTGGGGGCGTTTTTCGTTTTCCAGAAATGGTCATGAAGCCGCCGCGAAGCTGGCAATGCTGGTTCGTGTGGGAGGAAATGCATGAACATCCGGACAGTGATTGCAGTCGCCTTGCTTGCCTTGCCGGTGCTGGCCGGGCCGCTTGAGGCGCAGGAGCGGGCGCGCTCCACTTTGACCGTAACCGGGGAGGGTGCCGCCACCGCCCGTCCGGACATCGCGATTGTATCGGTCGGCGTGGTAAGCCAGGCGGCACAGGCAAAAGACGCGCTGGCGCAGAATTCAAAAGCCATCGCGGAAGTGATCGCCGCCGCGAAGGACGGCGGGATCGAACCGCGCGACATCGAGACGGCACGGGTGTCGATTTCTCCGCGGTACCTGCAGCCGGCACCCGGCTCGCGCGAGCCGGCCAAGATCGGCGGATACGAGGCGAGCAATTCTCTTTCCGTGCGCGTGCGGGATCTGGAAAAAACCGGCGCGCTGCTCGACCGGCTCGTTGTTACAGGTGCGAACCAGATCCGCTCGGTCGAACTCGATGTGGCCCAGCCGGGTCCGCATCGCGACGCGGCGCGTGCGGCATCGGTGAAGGACGCGCTCCGCAAGGGCGCTCTCTACGCGGAGGCAGCGGGTGTGCGGATCGTTCGGCTCATATCGATCGAGGAAGGTTCGGCGGAAGCTCCGCGTCCGCTTGCCCGCATGTCGGCGGCGCCAGCGGCGGGACGGCCCAATGTGCCGATCGAGGCGGGGGAGCAGGAGTTTCGCGCGACGGTGAACGTGACGTTCGAAATCGAGGCGAGGTAATTCAAAAAGAAAAAGCAGCGCAACACTTGCGTGTTACGCTGCTTTTCTAATTTTCGCTGCGTCAGATGACGCGGCGGAAATCAGCGCAGATTACTTGCGCTTCTTGGTGCCCCAGTAGCGCTTGTGCCACTCGTCGTGCCACCAGCAGAGCGGAGTTGCGCGCTTCTGGCCGTAGGTGACGTGGCAATAGCCCCAGCCGAGGCCGCCAACTGCGAGCAGCGTGCCGCCGTCGGCCTTCGCCGGCGTCGAAGCCGAGAACGTGCCGATCGCAAGAGCGGCAATCGCCGCGATAACGAGTTTCTTCATGGAGTGCTCCCCTTAATTTCAGCCCATATGGGTTCAGACTGCGCCGACAGAATTCTTGAAAAGCCGCGTTGAAGTCAATTGCTCGAACGTGATTGCGCGAGAAAAAACGCTCCGGAAACGCAAATTTTCTCGGCATTTATTGCGGCGCACAAGCGGTTTTGAAATTTGTGGTATCCGCGCATCAGATTTGTTCATCTGACATTCATGTGTCCGGCAAATCCGTTCATCTGAAATTGAAGCCGCGGCAAATTTGCTTCGTGCTTCGCGTGTCCGGTCTGGCCGCTGCTTTTCGATTCGAGCGGGTTTTGCCGTACGGGTGACGCAAGGCGGGTTTCAATCTAGAGTCCGGCCAGTTGGTTGAGTGGGGAGTATCAAGATGCGAGTCCCGTTCGCGCTATCGGTCGCGATTTCCGTTTCTCTGGCGGCATTGTCGCCGTCCCAGGCACAGCAGAATGCCCAGGCCACGCCGGCGCCGCAGGCGTCCGTGGGCGGTCCCGCGAAACCCGCGGCCGCCTGCGCCAATCCCAATGCGCTGGGCATTGCGCGCACCGTGGAGATCGACACCACCGGCGGCCCCGGCTTTGGATTCGAGCACTTCAAGCAGCACGATTTTCTACGCCGCAACGAGGTCGTGCTGACCTTCGACGACGGCCCGTGGCCGGGAACGACACCGGCCGTGCTCAAGGCGCTGGACAATCATTGCGTGAAGGCGACGTTCTTCCCGATCGGCAAGCACGCAACCTGGTATCCCGAAATCCTGAAACAGGTGGCGGAAGGCGGGCACACGATCGGCAACCACACCTGGTCGCACAAGAGCCTCGTGACCAAGAAGTTCGACGAAGCCAAGATGGAAATCGAAAAGGGTGCCAGCGCCGTCGCCATGTCGGCGGGCGTGCCGGTGGCTCCGTTCTTCCGGGCACCCGTGCTGAAGCATCCGCCGGAGATCGTGACCTATCTCGGCGAGCGCAACATGGGCATCTTCTCGACCGATCTCGATGCGTTCGACTTCACCGCGCGCAGCAAGGACCGCGTGATCGAGAATGTGCAGAAGCGGCTGGCCCGGCACGGCAAGGGCATCATCCTGATGCACGACTTCCAGAAGCATACGGCGGAGGCGCTGCCGGAATTGCTCGATTGGCTGAAGGCCAATGGCTACAAGGTCGTGCACATGAAGCCGAAGGAATCGCTGAAGACGATTGCGGAATACGACGAGATGGTCCGCAAGGAATCGAAACTGCCGACCCTGAGCGGGCGGCCGACATCGAGCGTGGTCCGCACCGTCGAATAAGCCTGCTCACCGCACAAAGAAAAACGCGCTCCGGGAGAAATCCGCGGAGCGCGTTATCGTTTGAACCGGGTGTTCGCCGATTACTTCTTCTTCGGCGCCTGCCAGGTCACCTTGGCCTTGGAAACTTCTTCCATGAAGCCTTCGGAGAGCTTCTTCGGAGCCTTCTTGGCCTGCGCGTTGGCGGCCATCGGGCTGGCGACGATCGCGAGGCCGAGGACGGCCGCGAACACGAATGCGAGTTTCTTCATTTGGGAATTCCCCCGTTTCTTCACCCCATCGTGAAGGTGGCGTAAAATTCCTTATCCGCAGGCCAGCCGTCAACAGCAATCGGTGGGCGGGCCGGTCCCCGCGGCCTTGAAAAGATTGAGGAATGACGCTTTGCCCGGCAGGCTGCGGCAAACTGGGCTGTGAATATCCTGCTACGGGCGGTTTATGGCGGGGGCGTAAAAAGCAGCGCGCCCCGCGCGGGACTACCCGGCGGGGCGCCATCCGGCGACTCAAAAGCCGGAAATTATTTCTGCTTCATCGCCTTCTTCAGTTCTTCCACCCAGCCCTCGGAGAGTTTCTTTTCCTTCTTCGCCTGGGCGTAGGCGGTCGAAACCGGTGCGGCTGCGATCATGAGCGCCGCAATGGCAGTGAAAATGAGACCGATCTTGCGCATGGGTATCCCCTTGTCCGTTTCTTCCAACTTCACGGGAGGTGAAGCGGCCCCCAGTGTTCGCCGAAGCGGCCTGAAAGCAACGGTTTGCGCGGCGCGCGCGCGGAAAATCCGGCGCCAGTATCCGCCCGGCAACAGGAGCGCGAAATTTACGAACCGCCGCGCGGAAATTTATTCAGCCGCGCGGGATGATTTTTGCGGTATCGGGAGGAAGGATTTTTTTACGCGCGCGGCGCCGGGAATTTCGCGCGGCTGAAAAGCAAAGCGCCCCGCGGCGATTGCCGGCGGGGCGCAGAAGCTTCGAGAAGCGAGGGCTTACTTCTTGCCCTTCTTCGGAGCCTGCCAGGTCCACTTGGCCTTCTTGATTTCTTCCATGAAGCCCTGCGAGAGCTTCTTCGGCGCGGCCTTCTTCTTGGCGGCGAGCGCCGGACCGGTCGCGATCGCGAGAGCGGCGACGGCAGAGAGAACGATTCCCAGCTTTTTCATTCTTGTAACCCCTGTTGGTACGCACAACGGCCCCACGAATGTGGGGTCCTGTCCTATTTTGATTTACGGGAAATTTGCGTCAACAGAATTACATCCCGCACTGCCGCTAAACCCATACAGCGCCGGTGTTTTCCGTTCATCCGGCGTTCATTTGGGCGCCGCAATCGGCCCGAACCGCTACGTATTTCTCTCGAGATGTTTACGCAAAAGTTCGAGATTCCGCCGGTTTGCGCGGAAGGCCACGTCAAACACGTCGCCCAGGAGCGGGACGGCACCGACCACGCCGTCGAGTGCGACATTTCCGACCATGCGGGCAATGACGTGCTTCGGTGCGCCGATCCGGTGCGCCTCATAGACGATCCAACTGGAAATTGCGGTGGTCATCAGGTCGCCGATGCCGGGGACGAGGCCGATGATGGCGTCCGCGCCGAAGCGGATATTGGTGCCCGGCAGAAAGAAAGCGGTGTCCATGAAATTCGCGATCCAGTCGATGCGCGCGAGTGCCTCCCGCTTTTCGGCAAGCTCCTGCGGTGTGGCCTGACGGCGGCTGCGTCCGAACGGGTTGCCGGATCCGCGGCGGGAAAACGTCGAGTGCATGTTCGTGTAGGTTTTCATGGTGGCCGTCCGTCGTCCTTTCATGCGCCGCGGGGCGGCTGGCGAGAACGCAAGTAACGACGCAGGTAGGAACGCACGGCCGCGCTTCAAGTTCGCCGGTAAAATTTTCCCGCCGGTTTCGGTTTTTCCGGCCTGCGTTCCGTGCATGGAACCCGGCGCCGCGCGGCGCGTTTTGCCGGAATACTCCGAGGGGAAAACCATGTTTCAATACGCGCTGCTTTTCCTGATGATCTCGCTCGCCACCGGTGCCGTGGGGCTGGTGAATGTCTCCGACATCACGCGCCGCATTGCGTTCGGCCTGTTCGCGCTTTTCTTTTTGCTGTTCGCGATCGTGATGGGCATTGCGTGGATGATTGGCGAGGCCATCGTCTAGCTGCCTCGCCGGATACTCGCTGCGCTCGACGGCGAGGGGATTGTACAAGTGCTTCTAAACTCAACCAAAGCGCCTCATCCTGAGGAGCCCGCCGCTCATCCTTCGAGACGGCCGCTGCGCGGCCTCCTCAGGATGAGGTAGTGGTTTTGCTTCGGCGGGCGTCTCGAAGGATGGGCGCGTTAAAAAACCCAAGCGCTACAAGAGATTTTCGTATGGCGGTTTGAATTTTGCGCTGGACGTTCGTTACTCGTCTTCTTCCTCGTCGTCATCCTCGTCATCCGCCGAGAAGGCTTCTTCCAGAAACTCGACGATCTGTTCCTCGCCTTCTTCCTTCGTTTCCACTTCCCATTCGCCGAGCACGGTCTCGCCCTGCAGGAACACGACCTTAAAGGGAAGTTCTCCGCCCGGATTGGCCACCACGTCCGCCGTTACAAAAGCCATTTCGCTCTCCTGAATTTCGATGCGCGCCAGACTAGCCCGGCATCGCGGAGCGATTGTGACGAAGGAAAGGTTACTGCCCGCGCCAGACATTGTCCTTGAAGTAGAGCCGGAACGGCGTCGTGCCGGTGGCGCCGCCTTCGAACGCCTTCCACTTGCCGTCATTGCAAAGCGTGCCGCCCGCGGCCGCGACCGCGTCGAACTCGATGTAGTTCGGGTAGGCGGCCTTGTTGCCTTCTTCGACGGCCATGAAGGTCGTGACGCATTTGTTGCCGACGATCACCGGGTCATAGCCCTTGATGGTGAAGCCGCCGCCGCCCGTCGACGGAAACGTGCTCTTCAGCACCGGCCAGCTTTCATAGTTTTCGGATTGCGCCCGAGCCTGATTTTGGGCGGCGGTGGCGGCGATCAGGACGGCGAACAGTACGGCGATGCGCGGCATGGTTTCCTCCCCGTAGCCCATCCTTCGAGACGCCGCGCTGCGCGCGGCTCCTCAGGATGAGGCTTTCATGACGATACACGCGGGAAGGGGGAATGGATGCACTAGCTCGTCATGGCCGGGTTTATCCCGGCCATCCACGTCTTTGAGTGTCGCGGCGCTGCAAGACGTGGATGCCCGGCACAAGGCCGGGCATGACGACGTTTTTTTGGTGAGGCGGGTTTTTGGCCCGTTCAGTACAGCGCCTCGACGCAGATCGCCGCGCGGCCGCGATAATCCGGCACCGAGCGATAGACCATTTCGACGCCGCGGATGCCGCGCGTGCCCGCGCGCAGGTCGAGCGGGCGCGTCTCGCGGCCGGCGCGGATCCAGGAGCGAACGGGGACTTCTTCCGCGAAGCCGTCGCGATAGACGACGCGCAGGTTGAACATTTCCACGTCGCCGTGATGCGCCTTCAGGCGTAGCGCGCGGAACGGGCCGTCGTGGCGGCTGATGCGGATCTGGTCGCGGTCGACGCGGAAGTTCACGTCCTGGCAGCCGAGCGTTTCCCAGCGCCAGCCGCGCGGGTCGCCCCAGCGGTCGCCGCGGTCGCCGCGATCCCCGCGCCGGTCCCAGTCGCCACGGTCGCGATCATCCCAGCGGCGATCGTTGTCCCAGCGGCGGCCATCGTTCCAGCCCTGCGCGGATGCGGTGTTGACCGCGAATACAATGGCAGCGAGCGCGCCGAAAACGGCGGCGATTGTTCTGTGCTTCATGGAAATCTCCCCGGCGAAGAAAATATCTTCTTCGTTTTCGCCAATGACGCCGGATTGCGGCGGCATGCGGGCAGATTTTTTTATGCGCATTTACAGAAAGGCCGCCCAACGCGATTTGCTGGAATCGCGGTGAACGGCCGTTCAGCATTGCAAAAATTTCATCCGGCGTGTCTGCCGGGAGCGATGTCCGGTTTTGGGACGGACTTTTGTTCGGCCTTCAGGAGATCAGTTATTTTGCGAAGGATTGCCGCCGCGCTTTTTCGGTGCGTCGTCATCGTCGTCGTTGCCGCGAAGTACGCCGGTCATCCAGGCGAAGCGGTTCGGATTTTCGCGCGCGGCCGTGGGCGCCTCATAGGGCGAGAAGCCCTGCTTCTTCGCTTCGTAATAATAGCCGCGCGAATAGTGCTTGATCGCATTGTCATGGTTGCCGCCCGCCGCGCGATAGGCCCCGGCGAGATATTTCATCGCATAGGCCATGTTGGTTTCCGCATCGAGCAGGCCCTGCGCGTTGCCGCGATAGCCCATCGCCTGCGCGGTGCCGAGACGGATCTGCATCAGTCCGTAATTGCCCTTGCTGACCGCGCGCGGATTGCCGCCGCTCTCGCGCTTCACGACGCGCATGGCGAGATCGACCGGTACACCGGCCGCCATCGCGTGGCGCGCGATCGCGCCATCGAGCTCGCCGAAGGAAAGACGGCGCTCATTGGCGAAGGATTTGGAGGCGAGGGCAAGAAGCACAAAAAGAACGGCCAGCGCGAACGCGAGCACGGGCGAGGACAGGCGATATTGCATGACAACTCCGGTGAGGATTCCGTGCGGGTTTTCCCGGCGGAATGGGGCGAGGTCATGCAGGCGAATGGGTCATATTGTGGCAGCGTCCGATATGCCGCAGGCGCCACAGCAGCGGGTCAGCGAAGCTGCTGCGCGAAATAGACCAGCGTCTTGCGATAGACCTCCGAGCGGTTCCACTCGCGCATCACCTGGAAGTTTTCGGTGCCTTCGGTGAAGGGGGCACCCTGCCGCCAGCCGTTGGTCTTCAGGAGGTTCGCGGTGGAGGCGAGCACGTCCGGTACGCTGCGGCGCAGGTCGACATGACCGTTGCCGTCGAAATCGACGCCGTACTTGATGTACGAACTCGGCAGGAACTGCGTCTGGCCGATCTCGCCGGCATAGGCGCCGACCAGTTCCTTGTTCGACAGGTCGCCGCGCTGGATGATCTGCAGCGCCGCCATCAGCTCTTTCTGAAACAGATCCGTGCGGCGGCAATCGTGCGCCAGCGTGGCGAGCGTGCGCACCACCGGCATCTTTCCCATGAAGCCGCCGTTGTCGGTCTCCATGGTCCAGATCGCCATGATGAGTTCGCGCGGCACGCCGAAACGCTGCTCGACGCGGCCGAGCAACGCGGAATGTTTCTGCATCAGCGATTTCGCGCGCTTCACGCGCGGCGGCGTCACGCGGCTTTCGGCATATTCCTCCCAGCTCTTGCGGAAGGTGCCGCGCTGGCGGCGGTCGAACGCCATGACCTTGGCGTCGTGCTGCACGTCGCCGAGCGCCTCATTGATGACACTGCGTGAGATGCCGGCGGCGGCCGCCTCGCGGGAAAATTCCGAAACGAAAGAACGAAAATCGCCGCCGCATTTCGCCGCGTGGGCGGCGCCGGCGAACATCACGGAGAACGCAAGGGCTAGGGAGCGGGCAATCATCGATGCACCTGATTCTCGGCGTTACAATAAACGATCGCCCGTGAGGCCGGACAAAGCCCGCGGGCGATCCTGTGAAGAATAGAATTCAGGCAATTGCTGGATGGTTACTTGCTGACCGTTTCCAGCAGCACCTTTGGCCCCGCCATATGTCCTTCGGGCGGGTCCGGCTGCACGACGACATCCTTGCTGCCGGGGAATGCCGCCGGCGTGACACCGGGCGAGCCGACCACGACGATTTTGCGGATGCGCTGGCGCTGTTCCGGCTTGAGCTGCGCCCAGATTGCCTGCGCGTTGTAGCCGCCGCCGGAAAACCCGTAGATCGCTTTCACGGATTCATCGTCGCGGATGCGTTCGAGCGCCATCTGCACCTGCGATTTCTGCGCCGGAATATCGGCGGCGACGTCGAGCACTTCGCCGTTGAAGCCGGTCTCGCGCGCATAGGCGAGGGCGGCCCGATCGTCGAGCAGGCCGCGCGGCGCGTTATCGCCGGCGATGCCGCGCAGGATGATCATCTTTTCGGTCTGGAACGGATTGCTGCGGAAAGCGGCGAGCGTGCCGATGGTTGCGGCGGCAACGGCAAGCAATGCGATTGCGGTCACGGCGGATTTGATGCGGGTCATACGGCCTCTTGCGCAAATGAATGCGGTCACGGCCGGTTTCCGGCTGTGTTCCTTCATGAACGAACTGTCAGGAATTCGGTTCCAGAAAAAAGCGAAAACGGAAAATTTCCGTAACAGGGCGCAAAACTAGCGCGGCCTTTTCAGCGCCGGCTAGAATCCGGTCATGGATGCGAAATCGCCGGGCGAATACCTGACCATGCCGCAATCGTTACAAGAATCTTACGCGTTGTTGCTGGATGCGAGCTAGCCGACCAGCAGCCTCCACGTCCAATAGACGGCGATCGCGATCTGAAACGCAAAGGCAGTAAAGCGGATCCAAACCGCGACGACGCTAAGCGATAGAAGATGGACGCTGGACTGAATTATTCGCGCGATCAGCAGTGCGGGTGACATCGGATCGGTTACATCCGTGCGATTGGTGATAATCGCGGCAATCAGCAATATGCTGAAGAAGGGTACGCTTTCCACGCAGTTAGCATGCGCGCGAGCGAGCCGCTGCATGAAGGGAGAAAGATTGGAATTGTCTGGTTTGAATTGATTGGCCGGTACCGAGCCAGTCAAAACCAGTTTGGACCGCACGCTCTCCATCAGAACCAGAAGCAACAGCGTCCAGCCGGTAAGGCCAATGAGCACGATCGAGGATACTGAATTCATGGGCCTCCCCCTGATTGAACTTAAAGTTACAGCTTCGGAATCGAACCTGACGTTCGAAATCGGTTCGCCTGCAGAGGCGCCCGATTGTCAGCCGAGCGCAGCCAGTAAAATTTTGGGTCCTGCCATATGCCCTTCAGGTGGATCCCCTTGCACGAAGACATCGTTCATGCCCGGGAAATTCGCAGGCGTAACGCCGGGCGCGCCGACGATGACGATCTTCCTGATGCGCTGGCGCTGCTCCGGCGTCAGACTGGCCCAGATGGTCCGCATGTTGTAGCCGCCGCGCGAGAAGCCGTAGAGCGCGTTCACATCCCCGCCGCGGATGCGGTCGAGCGCCATCTGAACCTGGGGACCTTCGCCCGCTACATCCAGCACTTCGCCCGTGTAGCCGAGTGCTCTCGCATAGGCGAGGGCGGATTCGTCGTCGAGCAGGCCGCGCTTGGCGTAAGGCGCGGAGAGACCGCGAAGGATCAGCATCGTGCCGTTCGAAGATTCCCTTGTCATGAGCTCTCCCCCTCGCCGGTCGCGATAGTCAAATCTAGCGCCCGCGCGCTGTCGAGGGGGTGTATGTAAATCGATTTTGGAAATCGGGTTCACAAATTTCCGGGGGGGTTGTGATCGCCGCGAAGCCGGCTGACGTATCACTTGGGTACCAGCCAGCGAGCGGGACCATGTTCTTGCGCCGCCTGATGAAATTCCTGCATACGGCGGGCGCCATTGGCCTGATGGGCTCGATGGCGTGCTTTCTTGTGATGCTGAGCATGTTGCCGGCGCCCGAAAGGATCGCGGAATACGCGCTGATGCGCGGCACGATGGGCCAGATCGCCAAGTGGATTTTCCTGCCGTCGATCGCACTCACGCTGGTGGCGGGCCTGCTGTCGATGGCGGTCAACCGCGCGTTTCACAATGCGGGCTGGGCGCTCACGAAGCTCGCGACCGGCGTGCTCATTTTCGAATGGGGCTTCGTCGCCGTGCAGGGGCCGATGGAGCAAGAAGCCGAACTGAGCGCGCAGGTGCTGGCGGGGCAGGGCAATCCTGCCGAACTCGCGCAGACGCTTGGTGCCGAATGGAATTCGCTCTGGATATTGCTCGGCGTCGCGGCAGTGAACGTCGTGCTCGGCATCTGGCGCCCGAGATTCAAATCACTGCCGGAGTGAGGGACAAAATCAAAACGGCCGGCTGATGAGGCCCGCCGTTTCACATTGTCGATTTCGCGATCAATTATCCAAGAACGAACGCAGTTTCCGCGAGCGTGAAGGATGCTTCAGCTTGCGAAGCGCCTTCGCCTCGATCTGGCGAATGCGTTCGCGCGTCACCGAGAACTGCTGGCCGACTTCTTCCAGCGTGTGGTCGGTGTTCA
>VFQR01002364.1_pt1 | contig 12180 bp, 8 predicted proteins | sample 3512321 | NCBI WGS metagenome assembly VFQR01 (sample SAMN10412374, study PRJNA504923) | tailings metagenome | isolation source: Relicate 3 Philex TSF1 revegetated site | place: Philippines: Tuba, Benguet | collected 2017-08-29
CAGAATTCAGGAGTCAGAATTCAGGAGTCAGAATTCAGGAGTCAGAATTCAGAAGGAATTGGAGATGTAGTTGTCGCGCAAAGCAACACACCTTGAATTGTTGACGGTGCGTTAGCCTACTGGCGTGTCTAGACTAAAATAGTGCATTAGTAAACTCTTGTGGGGTGGGCATCCTGCCCGCCCGGACGAGTGAGGACACTCATCCCACAATAAAATCTATTGCAATATTTTAGTCCGGTCACGCTACTACTGGACTGACTCAAATCAACCTATGATTATAAAAAACGATCGATTCTTTAAAAAATTATCTTAGTCAGAAATTAATATTTATCAAACTCGGAAGTTATTAATCAAATGTTGAACTCGAAAAAATCACGATCGCAAACTCTATTAATGTATACGCTATTGGGAGCGATCGCACTGGTGATGCTGTTTCCTTTGCTGTGGCTAATCAGTACAGCCTTAAAATCACCTACAGAAAATATTTTACAGTCCCCGCCACAGTTGTTGCCTGCATCGCCTACACTGGATAACTTTTCTCGTGTTTGGCAATCTTTACCTTTTGGACAATATTTATTTAACAGCACCTTGGTGTCAGTGCTGACTGTTGGCTTGAATCTACTATTTTGCGCTTTAGCTGCTTATCCCTTGGCAAGGTTATCATTTGCGGGGCGAGATTGGATTTTTATCGCCGTCGTCTCTACAATTATGATTCCGTTCCAAATTGTGATGATTCCTCTTTACATTTTGACAGTGCAGTTGGGTTTGAGAAATACTTATTTAGGGATGATTTTCCCCAGCTTGGCTTCTGCGTTTGGGATTTTTTTGTTGCGCCAAGCTTTTATGAGCGTTCCTAAAGAAATAGAAGAAGCCGCCCGTATGGATGGCAGCTCGGAGTTGGGTTTATGGTGGTATGTGATGCTACCAGCAATTCGCCCAGCATTAGTAACCTTAGCAATTTTTGTATTTATTGGTGCTTGGAGTGACTTTTTGTGGCCTTTAATTATCATCCAAGACGAAAATTTATACACTCTTCCTCTAGGAGTCGCCAAGCTAGCCGGGACATTTTCCCTTGATTGGCGCTTGGTAGCAGCTGGTTCTGTAATTGCGATCGCCCCAGTATTGTTACTATTTATATTTGTACAACGTTACATTGTACCCACGGAAACTGGTAGCGGGGTAAAGGGATAAGAAAGACGCAAAGAGTCAGAGACGCTCTTACACGGCGAATAACCAATGCCCAATGCCCAATGCCCAATTTAATAAGCACCAGTCTTTTTCAACACTACCCAAATTGTTTTCATAATTAGACTCAAGTCGTAAGTTACAGACCACTTACGTTGATAATCCATATCCATCTTGACGATGGTTTCAAAATCTGTGATGCTCGAACGACCGTTAGCTTGCCATTCTCCAGTAATCCCTGGTTTGACTCGCAATCTATCCCAGTGGTGTGGGTCATAATTCTTGACTTCATCAAGGGTTGGTGGACGAGTACCAACTAAACTCATGTCCCCTAGCAAAACGTTCCAAAACTGTGGGAATTCGTCTAAGCTAGTACGCCGCAAAAATTTGCCCACCGGAGTAATTCGAGGATCGTCAACAGATTTAAAGATGTGACCTTTGGCTTGGTTATCAACTAGATGCTTGAGTTTATCGGCATCCATAACCATAGAACGGAATTTCCATATGCGGAAGGGCTTTCCATTCAAGCCGCAGCGAATTTGAGAATAAAATATGGGATTTGGATCGTAAATTAAAGTAACAATTCCTACAGGAATCGCCACCAAAAACGTAATAATCAGCCCGATAATGGCTCCAATAATATCAATTAATCGTTTTGCAAAGCTCACAGTTGAGGGATGTGAAGGCTGTTGCGAGCAATCAAGAGAATAAGAATAAATCACAAGAGCTAAATTATCTACAACATGAATTTTTGCATCAGTAGTGTAGACATAGACATAATTTTTATGGGAATTTTAATGTTTTTGTTTTCACTACTGAGTAATAATATACACAAAAGCACAATTAGAAAAAAACTCAAGACCTCTAGTTTACAAAATCTTTCAATTAACTATCATAATTGTAAATATATAATATACTACTGTAAAAATTCCAAAAAAATGCTATATCTGCTTTTGATGTTGACGGTTGACCGTCAATAGGCAAGGGTGCAATTTAAATGGGGAATTGCGGAGGACTAGATGGGGAGTGGGGAAGATAACTTTGAACTCGTAACTCAACAAGCAACAGTCATCAGTCATCAGTCAACACTCCCAATACCCCATAACTAATGACTGCGAACTTCCAGGGCGAAATTCACTATATATGGTTCCTCCAGTGATTGCTGATTGCTAGCTTTGATGGCATTGAGATAGCGGCGTAAAGACAAAAGTTGTTGAGAATTGGGGCGGTAGGTGAGACTGCCTTGTTTTTCAAAAAGTGGTGCAGTGGCGATCGCTTGATAGTCGGGATTTTCTTGAGAACTCTGGGTGAGCCAAGTTGAATCTGTGACTGAAGGTATCAAACCGGAAGGTAGTTCACCCTCCAAAAAAGCTAACAGGCGTTGCTGACAACTGCGAGTGTTGATACCGCGACCTTCAAATAATTGGATAACTTCACCGAAAGATAAAGGTCTTTCTGGTAGCAAACGTAGCAATTCTGTAAATAGAAAATAATCAGTGTATTGTTGTCTGGGTGTATCTAATACCTGGGGATGCAAAGGTAGCATCGCCAAACCATAGGCAACTCGACTGCAATTAGGAGCGCCGTTTTCGCCGAGATACAAATCTTGAATAATTTTCGCGCTGGGGAGTTTTTGTCGTAGCCAACGGTTCACCGTGCCTATACATGCTACGCCACCAGTGAGGATAGCTTGATTTATGGCTTCTGTGGGAATACCACGAGCTACTAATAATTTGTTGAGTTCGCGGTTCAAGCGGCGGACAAAGGGGATAAATACTTGGCTTTCTAAATCTCGTCTGTGTAAAATCCACCGCTGATCGGCTAATTCCAAGGTAAAAGAATCTTGGTGTTGTAAAATCAGCTTCAAAGCCAGTGCTGCATCTAATATTGCTTGTCCCAGCAAGGAACTCTCTAGACGCTGCTGGAGACGAATGCGAACAGCAATATCTGGTTCCCCGACTCTGGGTAGTTGCAATTCTTCTAATCCTAAACTCTGCCACTGCATTTGGTCTAAACCAGGAATTGATGGTTGCCATTGCCAGGGATTAGTGGTAGCAGTTTTACTTTCGTTTGGGGTTGCTAAACGTGGTTGCCGAGATTTTGGGGGCAAAAGCAGCTGACAAATAATGTCTTGTTCAATTCCCTTGCCAGCATAAGCAAAACTGTGGAGCATGAAATCATTGTATGTCAGTTGTGTCAGGGTTTCTGGTACATCCACTAATAACATTTCTGTGGCAGCTGCCCCGATATTGATGACAAGGGTGTTGCCCAAAAGAGAATTTTCGCTGGTTTTTGCCGGCAAAGAATCTGCATCTGGATTTAATTTTAATTTTATTTGCTGGCCATTAGCAGCATCCAGTTCTGGGAGTAAACTGGCGATCGCTTCTTCAACAAAAAAGACTTGCTGGGGATTTTGGACAAGTTTACTAGTGAGTACAGCTTCTCTAACATTGAAACGATATTGTTCTGACCAACTAGATGGACAAGTGCAAATAACACCAGCAATATGATTAATAATTTGAGAAAAATCTTGTTCTTTAATTCCCACAGCAGCAGCTATTAAACCAGGGGTGGTACTGCCTCGATCGCACTTGAGTAGCTTTGAGAGCGATCGTACAACCCAAATTAATGGCCCTGCCGAAAATTCATTTAATTGCAAAACAGGTTCCCATTTTTGCCGTTCGCTTTTGTACGCAATGGCTACTTGTAAATAAGGTTTGAGTTGTGCTGAGTAAAGATTATTTGTTGAATCCGATCTTGGAGGTGTAGGATTCTTATCTTGGGCAACAGCCGCGGGTACTGTTTGTTCGTGTGCTTCAATACTGTCATTTTCACCTTGGGGTACGGAGGCTGTGGGCAGATAAACTTCTGTTGGTAAACGAAAGGATTGTTGAAAAGAAGTTGTTCCCCGTGAATTTTCTGCTGACCAGTAGATAGGATGTACAACCAAAGATGAACTATTTAATAAAGCTGCGGAAATTCCTGTTGTACCTAAATCAATTCCTAAATACCAAACTGATTGGAGAACATTGGTTGAAACTTCTGTGTTGTTTATTGAGGAATTTGCAGGTAAAGAGCTTTCTGAAATAGAATTTGTCTCTTGCTTTTTTTTTTCAGTTTTTGTGTCTAAATCTAAGTTAGCTTCTACTCCAGTAACTAGGAAACTATTGGTGATTTTTTCCAAATTTTCTGGTTTTTCCTCAGGCAAAATCGTGGGGATTGTTGCTTGGATTTCAGCAACAGATTCCTGAGAATTTTCTAAATTTGTAGCCGATTCAAAATCAGAATTTAGCTGGCGATGGAAATTAGCTAAATCTAGATCTAATAGTTGCAACTGTTCTTCATTTAAGGAAATATCAGGGATGACTGGAACTTGATTTGACTCTAGAGAAAGTAGGTTTTCTTGTGGCGAAGCTGGAATATAGTTCTCTAAAGCAGGTTCTTGTCCATCGCTTGTAGTCTCTGTGACAATAACTTCCCTTGGTTTGGCTAACTCAATGTCTGGTGTTTGGGGAGTAATTGCTGCTGTAGTTGTACCATTAATTACAGGCAATGGTGGTTCCGGAAGTTGCCCTTCGGCACTTACCTCAGGTAATAAGTCAGTTAAAGTGTTAATTGTATCGTCAACTTCTGGCTGAGTATCGAGTTCCGTCGGCAAACTTTCTGCTGAAGCAACTTCCAGTGGCGCTGGGTTGGTATCCTCTGCAAAAAATAATTCTTCCCCTGAATCTGTGTTTTCTACGGTAGCCGGAGGGTTGGTCAAATGGAAAAAATCCGGGTCTGGCTCTGCAACTGGTGTATTGAATATCACATTTTCAGAATCTACAGTTGGAGAATCATTAATGGTAGTAAACAAACTCGCATAAAGTTGGTCTACTTCATCAGTAATTGAGTTAGAAATTTCTTCTGGTAATTCAGCTGGACTTTCAAAAGATTGAGATGAGTCTAAGCCAAGTTGCAACAAAACTGCATCTAAATCTTCTGTGAGGGTAGTAGTCTGTAACTCAGGATTAATTGATGAAGTTTCCGGCTGTATCAATTCTAAAAGTGGCAGTGGAAATTCAGCATCGATATCAGCTGGCAAAGTAGGTGATGCAGGTGGTGTTTCAGCTTCTATTCCCAAAAAAGATGACTCTGAACTAGGGGACTGTTGCTGCAAATACTCCGTCAAATTGTTGAGAAAGCTAGCCATCAACTGTTCGCCTTGGATTCCCTTGCTATGCATTCTTGCTAGTGCTTGGGATAAGGACTCGTAATAGGTATTAATGTTGCGTTGTAGTGCGTCAAAGACAACATTTACAGTTCCATCTAGTGATAACAGGCGTCGATCTAACTCCTGAGCCAGTCTTGTTAACCGCTCTACACGCTCTGGGGATTCTAAAAAAGCTTGGCTACTAAAAGATACTGGTTCTGAGTTTGGGTCATGGATTCCTGCGGAAGAAGTGGTGGAATTAGCTAAAGTTTGTGCTAGTAATGGTGTTAGATTTGGCACAAGCCGACTCATGAGTACCTGTAAAAACTCGGTAATCATCTGTTCTTGGTTGGTCAACTGCTGTGCTAGGGAGTAGTTTTGCAATCGCTTTTGTTCTAAGTGCCGAATTTCTTGAATGAGAGTAGCTCGTTCTTGCAATAGTCCTTCTAATTCGGCTCGTAATGGCTGCATCAATGCGGAAAATTCAGTTTTGAATTCTCCAGTCTGAACAGCACTGTATTCTTGATTAACTTCAGATGGTGGTAGTAAAAGCTGCTTATGGTCTGGTTCGATAAATTTTGTTAACAAAGGCGATCGCGGTTCCCTGAGAAATTGATTTTCAACACCACCCTCTAATGCTTCTTTTTCTCGTAGCCTCAGCAAGAAGTCCCGAATTCGTTCTAAAACCTCTTTGGGTTCTTGTCCCTGATTAGGTAAAAATCGAGACAGGCGCTTACCACCACTGGCAAGTAGGTTGTCAATGTCTGCAATCAGCTTTTGAATTTCATCTGCACTGGAAGTCACTTTTGATTACCTTAGCTACAACAATATGTCAATTAATGTGAGAGTTACTTTACAGTCATTAAAGTTTTGAGTGACAACATCTGCCACTTTGACTTGTGACTGTCATTATGTTATGGATTACAGGCAGGAGTGGCAATCTTCAGTCAGTGTTTGTTTAACAAGCTTAGCTTGATTGCTCAAAACCACTAAAATATCTGAGCAATAATTTACCTTTAACAGCAAGAAGGCTCACACCACAGCAATAATAGTCACTGTTGACACAAACAAATCTCTAGAAGCGTTGATATGGTCTGATATAATACACATGGTCGTTGACCTACCAGACTGCGTGGAATCAAAAAGCTAATTTCAAACTAGTCATAATTGCCGCAGACACATGGCTAGATATGGGAAAAACATTTACCTGTTATGCCATTGCAGTAAATCCAAGAGATGTTATACATAAAACTATGAAACTGCCTATGGAAAATGGGCGGATGTGCCAGTGTTCTCCCTTGAGGAGATAAAAATCCAAAGACCTCCAGACGCTGTATGAGATTAAATCAAATATCGGTTGAATCAGGCAATGGCGTATGAGGCTGGAAACCAAGACTGTACCGTAAGGTCAGTGCAGGTACTCCACTAGCTTGAGTAGGATCTATGTTGTTTACCTATATTTTTAAGTAATCAAGAGTAAGGAACTTCCAAGTAAAAAATATCATTGCTATTGTTCGCTGTTGACCGTTCACAGTTAATACTCAACAGTCAGCAGTCAACAGCCAACGGTTAACGCCGAAAGCAGAACAATTTATTTTTTACAGTTCCCCAATCAACTTTGCACTACAGTTAGCCCCAAAATCATACTTCAGCAGCCTAGAAACTAGTTTTTGCAAAATTTTTGCCCTATTTAACCCCATAGGTAAAAATTGCTTAAAAAATCCCTCTTTTCACTTTCTTGCGAAGTATAGGTTATTTTTATTGTTAAAAGGTGGCTGTGCTTTGATGGCTTAGGCTAAAAAAATACTTTTTTATGTCGTGTGTATATAGCAGCTTGAATAAAAATGTCCTAATGGAAGACCGATATGTGCCCTCATTTTTTCAGGGTTTGCCAGATGTTGTTGTTGAAACAGCCCTTACCCATCTTGTAACCCGCACTCATCCAGCTAATCAAGTGATCGTACTAGAAAATGACTGGGGTGGTGCTGTGTATTTTATCAGAGAAGGATGGGTAAAAATTCGTACTTATAATTTAGAAGGAAAAGAGGTAACACTGAACATTCTTGGCAAAGAGGAATTGTTTGGTGAAATGGCGGTTCTCAGTGAAAAACGCCGAACTACTGATGTGATTACCCTGACCCCAACGGTAATTGGCAGTATACCAGCGTCAGATTTTAGCAATTTGCTGAAAATAGAACCCTTGGCAGGACTAAGATTAGCAAAACTAATGGCAGAGCGTTTACAGCAAGTAAATCGGCGATTACGCTTGCGGGAATCTCATAGTCAGTCACGGGTGGCAGATACATTGCTGTTTTTGGCAGAGGGACAAGGCAAAAAAGGGCAAACAGGAACCGAAATCCCGAATTTGCCTCATCGCGAATTAAGTAGTTTAAGCGGATTGGCGCGGGAAACGGTAACGCGAGTATTGACAAGGCTGGAAAGAAGAGGCTTGATTAAACGGGATCAAGACATTATCTGCATTCCTGATATGTCAGCCTTAGAAAGAATGATAGTTTAACAACTTGTCAAAATATGAGCATTTTAAATTCTCTGCCAGATGAGCCAGAGGAAGATCCATCATCAGAATCGCAAACTCCTATCAATCATTGGGCAGACAAACAAGAGTTAACCAGTCCTCAACTCAAGGCTGATACACCCTTGAGGATGGTGGAAACAGCTTTTTTAGCCAGTACTGCTAGCCTCATTTGGTTTATTAATTTTTATTTTCCTTTAGGCCCAGTTTTGCGGATATTTTTTCCAGTACCGATCGCTTTAGTTTATCTTCGTTGGGACAAACGAGCAGCATGGATGGCAGCAATCACTTCTGGATTATTGCTAACGGTACTCATGGGGCCAGCCCGGAGTTTACTATTTGTCATGCCCTACGGTTTTATGGGCGTGCTTTTAGGTGCAACATGGTATCGTCGTCGTGTGCCGTGGCTGGTTTCCATCACCTTGGGTACGCTGTTGGGTACTTTAGGAGTCTTTTTTCGCTTGTGGCTATTGTCTGTGTTATCAGGTGAAGACCTTTGGATTTATGTGATTACCCAGGTGAGTGGGTTTATCGAATGGGTATTTCTGAAGCTGAGTTTATTAGCAACTCCCAGTGTATTTTTGATTCAAATAGGTGCCATCGCTTTGATTATCCTCAACAACTTTATTTACCTTTTTGTAGTACACCTAGCAGCATGGCTACTTTTCGATCGCCTGGGTAACCCCATTCCCCGCCCACCACACTGGGTGCAAGTGCTGATGGATTATGAAGGATAGTCATTAGTCATTAGTCATTGGTCATTGGTCATTAGTCATTGGTCATTAGTTATTTCTCCCTCTGCCTCCCCTGCTTCCCCTGCTCCCCCTGCCTCCCCATCTCCCCATCTCCCCATCTCCCCATGCCCCATGCCCAATTCCCAAATTCGTATTTATACTCAAAAAGAACAGGGTGAAGAATGGCTGCGACGGTATCATGGTTGTCTGCCTGTGTTTGCCTGTGTTTTAGGATTTACTGAAACTGGTTTGATTCCAGGGATTTCAGCAGCAGGCCGCACTCCAGAGGATCGAAAATATACTGCTTATGCCGATGCGGAATTTTTGTACTACGGCGCGGAACATAAACCGCAATATCCTTTACCACCATTGGCCGCTGGGGCTTCACCTGTGTTGATTTCTCGTGCTGTCTTTGAGTCACTAAAAATACCAATGCATTTGTTTAATGCTGGCTTACCCCAAGCTCCTGCTGTGCCGGTAATTGATTTGGGCGGTACTCCTGCCAGGTGTTTAAGTGGAGGTAATGCAATGGAAATCACCACGGTACATCACTTGCTCCAACAAGGATTATTTTGGGGAGAACGCCTTGCGAGCAACATCCAACAAGGATATTTGATTATTGGTGAGTGTGTCGTTGGAGGCACTACAACTGCTCAGGCAATTTTAACTGGTTTAGGCATAGAAGCCGCCGGCAAAGTTAACAGTAGCCATCCTGTTTGTAACCACGCCCAAAAGGAGGCACTAGTGCAAGCTGGATTGGAGAGAATGAGGGGAGGGGGAGACACGGAGACACGGAGACATGGAGACACGGAGACATGGAGACACGAAGACACGGAGACATGGAGACATGGAGACACTGAGACATGGAGACACGGAGACACGGAGAAAACTTTCCCCGCGTCCCCGCGTCTTTCCGTCCCCGCGTCTCTATTCGATCCTCTAAAACTCGTCGCTGCTGTTGGCGATCCTATGCAAGTGGTGGTGGCTGGAATGGCCATAGCTGCTAGTCGTAGCTGTGGTGTGCTGCTGGGTGGAGGGACGCAAATGTTAGCGGTTTATGCGCTCATGAGTGCGATCGCTCAAGCTTACGCTTTATCATGGCAACCAGAGGAAGTAGTTGTGGGTACAACCCGTTGGGTGGCTGAAGATTCTACTGGCGCTACTGTTGACTTAGCCCTAAGTTTAGGTAAAGGCAGTTTCACGGAGATTGCAGCAACTCCTCCCCTATTAGCAACTGTTCTTAACTTTAGTGATTCTCGTTATCCCCAATTGAGAGCTTATGAGCAGGGCTTTGTCAAAGAAGGTATGGGTGCTGGAGCAGCTTGCATAGCTGCTCATTTAAGTCAAGATTGGCAGCAACACCAACTTTTAACGGCCATTGAAGCCCAACTTGAGCGGTTGAGCTTGGTGAATTACTAATAACAAAACCGGAAACTTATAAAGCCCCGGTTTGTATTTGAACTCATCAATATTGGCTAAATTAGCAATAGTCAGAAAAGAAATTAAATTAAAGTACGACTGATGAATTTAGCTTACTTATTTTTGGGAGTACAACTGGTGAGTTTAGCCTCCCCAATTCAAGTATTGTTGAATTGTCAATTCTGACTTGTGTTTTAATGAATTCTTTCTCTAAGTAATTGTTCTTCCAAGGCAGCAATGCGATTGTATGCTGCTGTTAATTGGGCTGTTAGTCGTTGTATTTGAATTTCTGGTGTTAAGTTATTATCCCCACCCTGACGATGCATGTCTAAATAAATGCCGTCTGTTAATACATCCTTGTGTTCCATTTCTGAATTGGAACTGATACGCCCTTTTAACTGGTTGCCTCCAGTAGCGCTATTTTCCTGATAATTGTCCCTTGCTTGTGTATTCGCTAAGGAACACTCTGAAAAAGTTTGAGCTACTTTAATGTCAAGCTGCTCAATTACTTGGCAGAGGGCATCCAGTTTTTGGCTCAGAATCAGGATTTGCTTTTGTAATGGCTCCATTCAATACCCTCATCGGCACATTATCTTCTATGTTATTCAATTTACTGATAATCTTAACTATACTTATGGATTATTTAAGTATTCATATTTTTTGTGGCAATGTGACATTTAAATCATTACTTCTAAATATTAAGTAAAGATTTAGCATAGGTACAACTCAGGAAAATTATTGAGAAAGATTAAACTGGAGGTAGTGATTTGCATAAAAGCTAGGCAATTTGAGTCAAATGTTCAAAATTATCGATATTACCAACAAAAAATCCTAAAAATTTTAGAACTTTACTTGTGAGACACTCAGTCTCTGTGAATCTCTGCTAAATGTAGGTATAATTAAAAATCTCAAGTCCAAAATCAATGGATCGACGGTCTTTTTTACTAGGTACAAGTACGCTGACAATTTCACAACTGCTTTTTGGCTGTAGTGGAAATAAACAAACTCAATTAAAAGTAGAGTTATTAAAAGGTTCCATACCAAGCCAGGTAGTTAATGAATTTCACAAAGGTTTGCAGCAGCAGGTGGAACTGAAGTTCACTCCTGTGGAGCAGATACAGGATTTATTTCAGCAATTACAAAATTGGCAGCAAAAACCAACAACCACTGAGAAGCAGGGATGGAAGCGTTTTGTACCCTTTGGACAAGCAAAAAAAACTCCTCCAGCTGACTTAGTAACATTGGGAGATTATTGGCTAAAAGCAGCTATTGAGCAGAAATTGATTCAACCACTGCAACAGTTAGAAGGAAATCAACTAAAACAGTGGTCTAATTTAGATGAAAAATGGAAAAAACTGGTAACGCGCAACGACCAAGGTAACCCAGATGCTCAAGGAAAGGTGTGGGGTGCGCCTTATCGCTGGGGTAGTACGGTGATTATTTATAATCGTGACAAGTTACGACAATTAGGATGGACGCCCACAGATTGGAGTGATTTGTGGCGAGAAGGGTTAAAAGGGCGTATTTCCCTACTTAATCAACCACGAGAAGTTATTGGTTTGACTTTAAAGAAACTAGGAAAATCTTACAATACAGAAAATCTCGACCAAGTACCAGACTTGGAAAAAGAATTACAGACATTAAACCAACAGGTGAAGTTCTACAGTTCTATTAATTACTTAGAACCTCTGATTATGGGTGATACTTGGCTAGCAGTTGGTTGGTCAACCGATATAGTACCTATTCTAGGTCGTTATCCCCAGCTAGCAGCAGTTATTCCCCAGTCAGGAACCGCAATTTGGGCAGATTTGTGGGTACGTCCGGTAGGTATTACTACAAGTAATTTATCAGATGGATGGATTGATTTTTGTTGGCAACCAAACATCGCTAGGCAAATTTCTTTACTCACCAAAAGCAATTCGCCAATTTCTACAAATATTACCGCTGCTGATATCCACAAGCCTTTAAGGAGTTTATTACAAAGCGATGCCAACGACGGGCTAAACCTGCGCTCAGTTTTCGATAAAAGCGAATTTCTACTTCCTTTATCTCCTTCAGCAACAAAACAATACGAATCTTTGTTTAGCAAAATTAAGGTTTAATTGGGGATGGGGTGT
>VFQR01002365.1_pt1 | contig 12163 bp, 14 predicted proteins | sample 3512321 | NCBI WGS metagenome assembly VFQR01 (sample SAMN10412374, study PRJNA504923) | tailings metagenome | isolation source: Relicate 3 Philex TSF1 revegetated site | place: Philippines: Tuba, Benguet | collected 2017-08-29
GAACACATCACAAACTCTTCAAAAGAGTTTGTGATGTGTGACTCTGACACGCAAAACTTCGATTTACCTGTGGATGAGACGGCTGACGCACCCCAGGAGGGGGGTGCGTCGCCTTCACCTACTCAAGGCGTGTCAGAGTCAGAAGAAGAATCGCCGACAGCGATGAACTGCACGACGCTAACGCTTGTAGATGCTATACAGGGTCAATCCGCTTCGTTGTTAGCAGAAAACAAAGTCTCTGGTGATGAGCGGAAAGATTGTCATGAAGGTTTAAGTTCCCTCCGGGTTCGGGAGTTCGCTCTTCGCCGAAACCGCCAAGACTGCGACTCCCTCACCGCCGCGCCTGCTGTTTCGTCTTTACAAACCTTTACAAACACCGAGATATTAAACATCTTAGACAGTGCAAATCAAGGAGTTTGCCCCTCTAAAGAAGCGATCGCAGCCTTATTAGAAACGCCTCATGCGCGAAGTCTCTTGGGCGCAATTACCAGCAATCCGCAGTGGGGTATTAAGTTATCGGATTACTCCACAGTTCCGCAAGATTTTAGTCAAAATTCTAAGTTGCGATCGGGGCGACTCAATCGGCTTAAATCCTATGCTAGAGAAGGTGAATGTCCACCTGACGAATTTTTACTTGAATGCCAGAGTGACCCAGTGCTGGCGATTCAAATTAAACGAATGAGATTGCAACAAAAAGCAATATCTGATGATTCCTGAATTTAAAGCATTGAGCGTGTAGTAAAATTTGCTCACCTCTGTAATGTGGAACATGGCTTTAGATTTTTCTGGTAAAAATCTCCGAGGACGCAACTTCAATGGACTTGACCTTGCGGGTGCAAACTTCAGCTATGCCGATATTCGAGGGGCAAACTTTAGCGGTGCTAACCTGACAGGGGCAAACTTCAGTCATGCTAAAGCTGGACTACAACGACGTTGGGCAATTGGTTTAGTTATTGTCTCATTCTTATTGTCAGGAGTGTCAGGATTTCTCTGGGCTTTGAATGGTTATTTAGTGTCGCTGATACTTGCTTCGTCCACTGATAACCAGATTATCGGCTGGGTTGCTTTAATTATATTGATTCCTTTTTACTTCATAACCATTCGTCAAGGATTCACAGTTGGTTTTGGATATCTCACCTTCGCCGTCGCCGGAGCCTTCGCCGTCGCCGGAGCCGTCGCCGGAGCCGTCGCCGTCGCCTTCACCGGAGCCGTCGCCGGAGCCGTCGCCGGAGCCATCGCCTTCGCCGTCGCCATCGCCATCGCTGTCGCCATCGCCGGAGCCTTCGTCGTCGCCGTCGCCATCGCCGGAGCCGGAGTCTTCGCCGTCGCCGTCGCCATCGCCGGAGCCGTCGCCATCGCCATCGCCATCGCCGTCGCCTTCGCCGGAACGTTACTGAATATTTACATCGCTTGCCAAGCGATGAAAGGAAACGAAAAATATTCTCTAGTTCGTAATATTGCGATCGCCTTTGCTGCAATAGGAGGTACAAGTTTTCGTGGCGCTGATTTAACCAATGCTGATTTCACCCAAGCTACGCTCAAAAGTACAGATTTGCGAAACACTATCCTTATCTGTAGCCGTTGGCATCAAGCCAAAATGCTTGACCGTGTTCGTCCTGGTAAAACTTACCTTGAGAATTCACAAGTACAACAACTGCTGGTTACAGGACAGGGACAGGATAAAAACTTTGACAGTCAAAAACTGCGAGGTATCAACTTAAAAGCAGCTAACCTAGCAGATAGCAGCTTTATTGGTGCTGACCTTAGTGAAGCTAATTTGCAAGATGCCGATTTGTCAAGAGCAAAGCTAAAGCAAACACAACTAGACGGCACTAACTTTACAGGTGCAACACTCACCGGCGCGTACATCGAAGATTGGGGAATCACGAATACAACTAAATTAAATGGGGTAAGGTGTGAATATGTCTTTATGCGCTTACCCACTACATATGACCCCGAACCCCTCCGCAAGCCTGATAATAAACAAGAGGTATTTGCAGACGGGGAATTTGGCGATTTCATTAAACCAATTTTTGACACACTCGACCTCTACCACAGCCAAGGCGTTGATCCGCGTGCGATCGCAATTTCATTTAAGCAGTTAGCAGAGAATCACCCAGAAGCTGAGTTGCAGATTATGGGAATGGAAGTGCGGGGTGAAGATAAATTTCTGCTTCGTGCCAAAACCACAGCCACGGCTGATAAGTCTGAACTCAGTGCAGAATATTTTGAAATTTATAATCAAATTAAGGCATTAGCCGAGCAAGAATTAAAAGCATTAATCGCAGAAAAAGATAGCAGAATTCGTAGTTTAGAAACTATGGTAATGACGGCGCTAGAGCGCCCCAGCTTTTATTCAAATGTTGAACAGGTAGGTTTTATGACTAACAATCCTAGTGGAATCTCTCAAAATATGAGCGGTGGTACAATGCACGGTGGGATGCTTGCAGCGCAGGGTAATAATAACGTGCAAACTTCAACCACTTATTCTTCACAAGAAGAAAAACAAACCCTTGCACAAGCAGCAGCAGAAATTCAGCAATTACTAGACCAATTAAGTCAATCTTATCCGACTGATACAATGTCTGGAAAGATGGCACTGGCAGCAGAAGCCACGCAACGCATCGAAAATAACCCAACTTTAATGCACAAAACAATCAGCGCGTTGAGGGCTGGTGGTACGGCGGCTCTAGAACAAGCCCTCAGCCATCCGGCAGCCAGCTTTGTCATTGCTGCTTTAGATGATTGGAACAAGAACTCTCAGTAAGTATCAACCTTAATGGAAAACACCAAACCAGTTTAGAATCATCTCGGTTTGGTGCTAATCAAAGTTTTAATGCTAGTAAAAGTTTACCATGAACCAGTCAGAAGACTCTGATGATGATCAACCATCTTTACCTGAGCCAAGGATAACGCAGCAGGCTAATGACTCAGCATTCGGTAGTGGACAGCAGGGTACAATAGGTGATCGCAATATCCAAAATCAAGGGAATAACAATTGGCTAGGTAATACCTTAAATTTTATCTTTGATCAGCAGACAACAACCCTAATAGGCAACCCTGCTCGACCAAAAAATGAACGGATACTATTAGCCGCAGTCAAGGAAGAAGTTACTGCGCGGTTAAGGCAGTCGCTACACAATGCCGTACTGATTAATTTGGGGAAGGAGTCACAACCGCAACAAGTAAAAAGGCCTTGGGATGCAGAGATAAAAATTGGCTTAAAGCCTGCGAAACCTCTCCCAGACACCACAACAATTTTATCCGTTTTTGACTCTCAAGAAATTGCAGGTAAACTGTTGATTTTAGGTGCGCCTGGGTCAGGAAAGACAACCACACAATTAGAACTAGCTCAAGCTTTAGTTAGCCGTGCAGAAGAACAGCCTGATTATCCTGTTCCAGTTTTATTTAACTTATCTTCTTGGAAAGATGACCGCCAATCTTTAGTGGATTGGTTAGTGGCAGAACTAAAATCTAAGTATGGTGTTTCAAAAAAGCTTGGTCAAGAGTGGCTAAACAATCGCCAATTACTACCATTACTTGATGGTTTAGATGAACTTAAATCACAACGTCAAGAACTTTGCGTCTATGCAATTAATCAGTTTTTCACAGGCGAAACTAGACCGCTTTCTCTAGTTGTTTGTAGTCGAAGTGAAGAATACAGTAACTACACTACCCAATTACAACTTAACGGGGCTATATACTTACAGCCTTTAACCAACAATCAAATTTATGATTATCTAATATCAATAAATTATATATATCTATGGTCAACTATCAGTAATGACTTAGATTTACTAGAGTTAGTTAGGACTCCTTTACTCCTTAGCATTACTATGCTAGTCTCTCAAGAAATATCTGTTGAATCATGGCAGCATTTGACTTCTACAGTAGACCGAATTCAGTATTTGCTAGATATTTATATAGGGCGGATGTTGACACGGGATATTAACAGTAAGGCATATTTGAAGAACAAAATTCCTAATGCTAGGAAAACGCGAATGTGGCTTGTTTCGTTAGCTCAACAAATGCAATGGAAATCTAAAACGGAGTTCTTGATTGAAGAAATACAGCCTAGCTTGTTAATCAGTGAAACTCAAAAAGCTAGCTATTGTCTTATTGTTGGACTGATTATTTGGTTGTTTTATGGGGTAATTATTGGGCTAATTTATGGGCTAATTATTTGGCTAGAGCTAATTGGAGGGCTGTTTTTTGGGCTGTTTTTTGGGCTAATTGGAGGGCTGTTGTTTGGGCTGTTTTTTGGGCTGTTTTATGGTTTTTTTGACGAAATAGAACTAAATGAAAAAATTATTTTAAAAATAAACCAAGGAAATCTGGGTTTGGGATTATTTGCTGGGCTAATTGTTGGGATGATGTATTTCGTGTTTTATGGGCTAATTGGAGGGCTAATTGGAGGGCTGATTGGAGGGCTGTTTTTTGGGCTGTTTTTTCCGATGACTATTGTGCAGTCTGACCTAGCTATAGAAAATAAAAAAATTAGTAATCAAGGTGTTTGGAAATCTGCATCCAATGCTATTTTTTTGGGGTTAATTTATGGGTTAATTGGAGGGTTAATTTATGGGCTGCTTTTTGGGCTAATTTATGGGCTGTTTTTTGGGCTGTTTTTTGGGCTGAGTTTTGGGTTGTTTTTTGGAGGTGTAACCTGCATTCAACACTTCACCCTACGCCTCATTCTCTACTTCAACGGCTGCATTCCCTGGAACTACGCCCGTTTCTTGGACTACTGTACCGAGCGATTATTCCTCCAGCGTGTTGGGGGACGCTACCGCTTCATCCACAAACTGCTGCAAGACCACTTCGCCGAAATGGAGTTCAAACGAAATTAAAAAATACAACTAGCGCATACCGTCATTACATATAAATAAACAATATCTACTACATGAACATTGAAAACGATGATTAACCCTTCTGCCTTCCTATGCGCCTTACCTATCAGTACCGTTTACGTCTTACAAAACAACAGACAGCCACCTTTGAAAATTGGCTAGAACTGTGTCGTCGTCAATATAACTATCGACTGGCTGAACGGTTTAACTGGTACGAACAAAACCGTTGTGATGTTGACAGATGTTCTATTATTTCTTGCAGCATTGCACCGCTAAAAGACCGCCCTGACTACTACAGTCAAAAACGCGATTTAACCAACACTAAAGCTTTATTCGCTGACTATAAAGAATTACCCTCGCACACGCTACAAGACGTAATTGCACGAGTTGAAAAGACGTTTGATCGTTGGTTAAAGGGTGATAGTAATGGTAAAAAATCTGGTCGTCCACGCTTCAAAGGTAAAGGTCGTTACCGTTCGCTTACATTCCCTGACCCAATCAAACCAGAACACATACAGGGTAAATTTATCCAGTTACCCAAAATCGGTAAGCTGAAAATGATTTTGCACCGCCCAATTCCCGATGGTTTCAAAATCAAAACCGCGACAATTACTCATAAAGCTGACGGCTGGTATATTAGTCTCAGCTTAGAAGATGTGACTGTGCCTAGCTTGAAAACTGATATCATCCCTACACTCGATAACACTGTAGGCGTTGATATGGGGTTGAAATCATTCTTGGTGACGAGTGACAACCAAACAGTAGAAATCCCCCAACATTACCGCAAAGCCGAGAAGAAACTGAAACGGTTACAACGTCATTTATCCCGAAAACACAAGGGGTCAAAACGTCGTCAAAAATCTATTAAACGTGTTGCTAAATCTCATTTAAAAGTTGCCAATCAGCGCAAAGATTTTCACTATAAAACTGCTTTATGGTTATTAACTAAATCTCAGGTTATTGCTCATGAAAACTTAAATATCAAAGGACTTGCTAAGTCTATGCTTGCCAAGTCCGTAACCGATGCTGGATGGGGTCAATTTCTACAAATTCTGAATACCAAGGCTGCAAGTGCTGGGTGTTTGGTAGTAGCGGTAAATCCCAACGGCACAAGTCAAGAGTGTTCTGATTGTGGCGCGACAGTACCCAAGGTACTGGCCGATAGATGGCACAGTTGCCAGTGTGGTGCTAGTTACGACCGTGACCACAACGCAGCGCGAAATATAAAACACAGGGTTTTCATCAACTCATAGAAAATGGGGCAGCCTTCAAAAAACGATTACGCGTGGGGACAAACAGATAAACCAAACAAGGCTGCCCCATTTTCTACAGGATTAGCCCAAGGGCGGCGGGGCATCCCGTCCTTCTTCAAAGCTCAGTTAATGTCCGACGGGTTGCCGGGAGTCGCTGAGAAGCCCCCTTCGTCCTCCGGGCGGCGTGGGGAGTATGTCACTGTTTGGAATATTCATCTCGTGGAGTAGTATTGATTGAAGAATTGGTGCTGCCAAAACAACAATGCAGTTGTGGTAGCAGGTGTTTATGTTCAGTCGCCTATTTTAATATTTTAAAATATTAAGCATTGTGAGTAACAAATATCGGGGCATCAGTAATACGTTTGCAAAGTATCAATGGTTTCGCTATTGGCGTGCTGGTGTATGGCATCAAATAGAAGTCGGGAGATTTGGTGCAACAGGACTATATTGGGTTACCAGTGATGAACTATTAGATTTTTTTAATCACTTTAAGGTGATGCCTAAAATATTAAAAACAGAAAAATGGTTGGGTTAAACAAATCAATACTTGATATGTTTAAGCTATTGACAGTTCCTTGCCCTAATCAACCCTAACTAAAATGCCCCAACAATACCCCGTCTACGTCGATACCGTCAACCTTCAAAAATTCGCTCAACGCCTCAAAGAAGTACGTAAACTCGGCATCCTTGATATATACCGCAGGTTTTACCAATACTACCGTGCCAAAACCCGCGCTAGATACCTCCGTGCAGCCCAAGAGACACCTTATGCACCTAGTAGCATAGGTAGAAGAAAGCGCAATGGCACAATCATTGGTGAAGGTTCGCTGTTTGGCATTGACACCACGGCGATGTTCCAAGATTACACCCAGAATATCAAAATCGACGATTCTGGACTTCGAGTGTGGAGCGAACAATTTTACGCGGGGTTTGTTGAAATGCTATTTCAAGAAAAGGGTCCGTATGCCCCAGAGGGGGTTTTATTTGTAGATGACAACGATCTAATTGAACTTGAATTTATTATTCAAGGTGAAATGTTGGAAGCTTTTGATGAAATTTTGAAACAATAGTTACTGCATATTCTTGTAAATTTCTGGTTTTAACATTAAATAAGTATTTATAAGGGAAAATGTAGAGCGATTTGCTATCGCTTTATTTATGCCCAATCAACTAAACACAGGAACTAAAATGGTTACGGAGGTTGGACTCCGTGACTTAGAGAACTCCTCCAACTTGATAGTTTTACCAAGTCCTAGTGAAGCTACCTTTGACCAAGGGATTGAGGTAGAGGAAACAATGGGCGTGACTCCCTTGGGAGAAATGCAATTAGTAGATTTGTACCCTCGGCAGCGCAATCCCAGAATTCAGCTAACTTTCCCTAAAAAGACCCCCGCAACTTTAGGGATGAAGCTGGGATATCGATTTGAGCAAGCTGCCGGACTAGAAGCCAAACTTGTTCGCAATGGGGTGCTAGTTGATAAGAATAACTATCCTGCGGCTGTTGCAGGTAAAGAAGGGTTTGGTATTGTTGCTGATATTGAGGGCGCTATTGCTAGTTATTTAGACCCTAATAACCTTTCAATTCCTTTAACTCAAGCGACATTTGCCACATTTGACAGTGCCACAACAGATCTATCTTTTGCCGTGGGCCTAAATGGGGCATTAAAATTCTCAGATGACTTGATTGGTAAATATGTAACCTACGAAATCCCTTATACGATTGCCACTGGTGGTGTGGCGTTAACAGAAAATTTATTTAACCGATTCAAGCCCACGTTGATAGTAATTCAGAATGATTTAAAAATAGTTTCTTTTGAGTATCCAGAAGCGATTGTAGACCCATCTGACGGGGAAATAAATTTAAATGAAAGCCAAATTCAAGTAACTTTAAGGATTACTTATAATGGTAGTGGTTGTTTGCCTGTAAAAATCAAATACTTGGGTCAAGCAAGAGCTTGTGATGACAATTAATGAGGTTGCTTCTCATTACCTACGATAACGACTTTGCTATCATTAGCCCCGTCAAACGTGTCAATCTAACTTCCTTTGAATTGCTGCTCAACCACCTACATCAAAGATGGCAAATCAGCCAACAAATTGATGAAAGCGTAATTCAAGCAGGCACGAGGCTCTCTCGACTATTCCCAAGACTTGATAAACCTGGGTGTTTTGGTTTTGATGTGCGATCGCTGCCTCAAAGTGAATTTGAATCTTTATTTTTGGCTCAGGTGATTGATGGTGAAATCGCCCCTTGCAAGTTGATTGAGCTGCATTCATTCAAGGCAGAAAGCAGAAGGCAAAAGCTCCAAGGGGAAGCATTGACACCTGCTGATATCCCAATACCGTCAAGTGGTTTACCCGATGCCGATCTCTTTGCTTCCTTGGTTGCAATTGATGAATCTGTAGAGGGTGCGTGGCGGTTGTGGACGCAGTTTGATGCCGAAATGATTAATGCCATGATTGGGCAATTGAACGAACTGCGGCGCGACCCACAGGAGCGAATGAATGAATATTTGAAAGCTCGATTTGAAGAATGGAAACAGCAAAATAGACATAGCTATTATCGAGATTTGGGAATTCAATAGTGGAAGCACAACAGGTAACTTTTAAGAATTTATTGATTTCGGTTTTGATTCGACAAGTGGCTCAAACTGCAAGCGTTGATATAATTAATCAACCATTTGCGTCTGAATCTTTGAAAAATATAGCAGAAGCAATTACTTTGCTAAAACAGTCAGAAATCTGTTTAATTACGGAACAGGAAATCAATGAGGTGTTAGTAAAAATGCATTTAGAAGGATTGATTCAGCAAATAACCCATGAGTAATTCCATAACTATCAGAAATAGACAATACAAAGTCGAACCCGTTTCTAAAATTTATTTCCGAGGCTTAACCGAATGCCTCCGAGATTTAGGGGACGTAGATTTACTTTCTAAATCCGCCAAAGCCATTAAAAAAGTAATCATCCCCACCATTCCCGATGACGTAATTGTTAGGGGTGAAGGAGATGAAGAATTTTTCCTCTGGCATCCAAGCGTGGAACCAGAGGAAATTAACGACATTATCCTCAACTGCGCTCGTTGCTACCGAGTGCAGAAACTTGAGGAAGCCAAGGCTAAGGATGACCAAGAGGCGATCGCCCAACATACCGAAGGACTGGAATTGATTGATAAGTACCTAAATCCAGAAGGTATTATCACCGTTGTTTCGACTACGCTTAGCATAAATTCAAACGAAAAAATAAATCAATCTGAGCTTGAGGAGTTGAGGGCAGAACTCAAGGCACTTAAAGCAAGTACTAGCTAACGCGAGTATTTGTGAAACGCGTTACCTGGGGTTGTCAACCCATCTTAGCAGTTAGTAATTTTATCAACAAAAAACCCGTCATACATCTATAGACGGGTAATGATAAATTGCGGTTATTGACTAATTTGTAGAGTGAATCCCGTCTATTGCTTTTTCCAGGTGAAATAAAACTTTTTTGTCGAGTCCTGGCTGTTCAAACGTCCAGTTAGCTAGCGCGTGCAGCAAGTCTTCCAAGCTGTAACCTTCAGATAACAAAACCGGCATAAACTCGTTGACAAACAGGGTTAATCCTTCGCGCCTCGAATCTCGTAATCTGTCTCGAATTCTAGCGAGTGATTCAAAGTCCATTACTCCACCTCCAACTCGAGGATAAGCGTTGCTATTCTGTTTTGGTAAAGGTCAATCTCAGCCTGAATTTCCTCTTTAATTTCCGTTGGTGAAAGCGGTTTAATTTGGCTTTCTGTGCAACTTTCGGCAGACTCAGACATTTCATCTCTACACACCCAATAAGTCCAACCTTCATCAAGTTCGTGAGCTATTAATGTGCCAGGTCGATGGTATTCTAAACCAACAATTTCACCCTGTTTTACTCGTTGCCCTAAATGGTATTTAGGTTTTTTCCAATGACTAGGAAAGCGAATGCATGATTTTTCGACAATAATTTCTGGTGTTTCTTCTGGCATTGCATTATCTCGAAGGTTATTGCAACTAGCACAAGCCAGTCGCAGGTTTTTAATTTTGTTGCTACCGCCTTTGGATAGCGGAATGTAGTGGTCGATGGTCAATGTTTCTGGTGTCAACTGGCAGCTGCACCAAAAGCATTGGTAGCCGTATTTGGCGATTAGATGCGGGAGTTTCCTGCGTCTTGCTGATGTGTACAGGCGTTTATACTGACGCTCCTTTACCGAACTATCCATCTCTCCTACCACTACCTCGACAAGGGTGTAATGTAGTGCATTCGTTGTTAGTGGCTAACGCTGGAAGGGTAAAAGAATGCATGAGAAATAGAGCCGCAGTTGCAGCTATTAAAAAAGTTTTTAGTTTCATAAAAGTGATGGGTTTAAGCTTTTACTGCGGTAGAGTAAGTCTGTTCAACGTGCTGTATCCACTGCTTAATTGCTTCTAATTCTTCGTAACCTTGGTCAATCAGGCTTTGAACGTGTTTGTTAAAGCTATTAGATGCATGATTGGAATGGTCAAATTTATCAGCAGCCCAAGCTAGGCACATGGTTTGGATTAATCCGTAATATTTATCTGCTGTTAGCTGGCTGGGTCTTTGTACTTGATGATTTTTTAGATACTCCAGCACCAAATCAAGCGGGTAATCAAGCAGTGTGCGAATTTCTTTTACTCGTGAATCTTGGGGATGTGCAGTTTGAACCATAGCAAGTGGTGGCTGTGGTGTATCAGTTATAGAAACATCAACCGTATTGCCTTCCTCGTCAACCTCACAATCCAATTCTTCTGGTGTATATGCCACACTGCCAGCAAAAATATCAGGACAGTACCACCGCACCCCATTAGACATTGCACGGTTAAACATCATGTTTCGCGGAAACTTCTTCCAGGTGTGACCGTTCTTGCCATCCAGTGCCCCAGCAGCCTGGGCATCATCTCTAGTAAAAGTGCTTTCACCAATCGCCTCACCATTTTCGTAAAAAACAATGGTGCAGCCGTCATTGTCGTGGTGGGTAATCCGGTAGTTGTATTTGCCGCTACGTTTCACCGCTGCCGCCATCAAGTTCGCTCCAAGAGATGGCTTACCGTTGATGATATGCACCCCAACCATTGAGGCTATGGCGCCGAATCCTAACTCCATACCTGCCAAAACTTTCACGCCACACTGTGCTGCTTCTTTGGCATCAGCAAAAAACCCAGACTTTGCAAGCATATTAGAAAGGCGACTCAGGTCGTCAATGTTGCGAATAACCAAGCTGCCGTAAGAAAGCTGGTTGCTCATTCAACACCTCCACACAAAGCTGCTACTGAAAGAAAGTACTTCCGCAAATACTCGGCTTCCTCACCTTTGAAAAACAGAGTTGTTGGATTCCCTTCATTGTCAGATGTGTTCAGGTAAATCCTGACTCCCTGTGTTTCTTCTCTGTCTACGATGTAACTTTTCTTCGCCTCTAAATCAACGTAAGCAATAGCATTCAAGTTAACCACCAAATTTCCAACTTTCAACATGATTATTTCTCCATAAGTAAATTGATTTTTCGGGTGGTTTTAGCCACCCATCCCCCTACGCTGCAATCAGTTCTATGCTTTGGGTTGGGACTGAATACTCTCTCAATCGCTCCCACTCTTGGGGGGTAAGTTCATCGAAGGGTTTATCTAGCAATTCATCCAGACTTGGTGTAACCGCAACTAATTTCTCTAATCGTTGCTGCACCAAATAATTCTCTACAGCTATTTGGTGTTTACATTTAACTGAGCGATAGTGACAGTCAGCGCACTCACAACGCTGATTGGGTTCGGGGTGGTTGGGGCGAACTACATAGTAGTGGTCATTTTCACAATTACGGACTACGAACTCAGAAGTGCGGTCTTGGGGGTTTCCCCCATGAGCAACTTCATCGCCGTGTTGTTCTAATACTTCAATCGTTGCAGCGCGTTCTTCTCGTGTTGTTAATACCTGAACTTGGCTTTGTTGATGCTTGTTTAACGTGCCTGCAACGTACTGCTGTTTCACCCAATCGGTTGACTCACACCACAAAGAACTGCGATAAACCTCAACCCCTGAAACAGACACATA
>VFQR01002366.1_pt1 | contig 12158 bp, 10 predicted proteins | sample 3512321 | NCBI WGS metagenome assembly VFQR01 (sample SAMN10412374, study PRJNA504923) | tailings metagenome | isolation source: Relicate 3 Philex TSF1 revegetated site | place: Philippines: Tuba, Benguet | collected 2017-08-29
TCGATAACCTGCTGGCGCTGGGCGAGGCCTATCCCGACCTCAAGGCATCCGCCAACTTCCAGTCGCTCCAGGGCGAACTGGCCGATGTCGAGGACAAGCTCGCCGCCGCCCGCCGCGCTCTCAATGCGGCCGTCGCGCGCTTCAACGCCGCGCGCGAATCCTTCCCGGCGGTGCTCTTCGCCGGCGCGCTCGGATTCGCCGAGGCCGACTTCCACCGCCTCGATGCCAGCGAGCAGGGGACTGTCGACCAGGTGCCGAAAATCGCCTTCCGATAGCCGCGAAACCGCGGATTACCGTCGTATTCCGGTCATGATTGGGACCCTGTCTCCGAAAAGTAACAATCCACGGCGGCGGCGCTCATTTTTCGATTGCATTTCCCCCCCCAGGCCCTATCTGCGCGCTTCCGCTGCCCCAAGGGGACTTCCAAACCGCAAGGCAGCTTGTCGTTTTATGGTTCAACAGAGCCGTTTTGGGGGTCCCTTGAGTTGCACATCTATCCCGACGCAAAGGCTGTAGTCCGCGACCTCCGTCCGGACGAACCCGTCATCCTCAACCGCCCGCATGCCGCGCGGCGCGCTGCCCGTTTCTTCGTCGAGAAGTTTCCGGGCAAGGTGCTCTATGCGGTGAAGGCCAACCCCGCGCCCGATCTGATCGAGGTGCTGTGGGAGGCGGGGATCACCCATTTCGACGTCGCCTCGATCACCGAGGTGCGGCTGGTGCGCGGCATCCTGCCCGGCGCCGTGCTGTGCTTCATGCACCCGGTGAAGACCCCGGCGGCGATCCGCGAAGCCTATTTCGAGCACGGCGTGCGCACCTTCAGCCTCGACACCTTCGAGGAGCTGGAGAAGATCGTCGCCGCCTGCACCGATCCCGCGACCGGCGAGCCCGCCCGCGACCTGCGGCTGTGCGTGCGGCTGCGCGTCTCCTCGGAATATTCCGAGCTGAGCCTCGCGTCTAAGTTCGGCTGCGACCTGATCGAGGCGCCCGCGCTGTTGCAGGAAGCCCGCCAGCATTGCGACTGGCTGGGCGTGTGCTTCCACGTCGGCAGCCAGGCGATGACCCCCTTCGCCTTCGTCCAGGCCCTCGACCGCACCCGTGCGGCGATCGCCGAGGCGTCGGTCGTCATCGACATGATCGATGTCGGGGGTGGCTTCCCGAGCGCCTATCCGGGCCTCGAGCCGCCGCCGATGGAGGATTACTTCGCGATCATCGCCAAGCACTTCGAAGCCCTGCCGATCGCCTACAACGCCGAGCTGTGGTGCGAACCCGGCCGTGCGCTGTCGGCCGAGTACAGCTCGATGATCGTGCAGGTGAACAAGCGGCGCGGCGAGGAGCTCTACATCAACGACGGCGCCTACGGCGCGCTCTACGACGCCGCCCACGTCGCGTGGCGCTTCCCGGTGCGCGCGCTCGAGGACGACCTGATCGAGGAGGACGAGGATTTCTCGTTCTATGGTCCGACCTGCGACGATGCCGACTACATGAAGGGGCCGTTTCGGCTCCCGGCCGACATCCAGGCGGGCGACTACATCGAGATCGGGATGCTCGGGGCCTATGGGGCGGCGATGAAGACCGGCTTCAACGGCTATGGCAACGCCAAGGTCGTCACCGTCGCCGACGAGCCGATGATGAGCCTCTTCAACGGCACCCGCGTGCGCGAGGCGACCGACAACGTGGTGTCGCTACGCTGACCCGCTCCCGCCGCCCCGCCACCGCGCGGGGCGGCGCTTGAGGCCACGCCCCCCTCAATAATGCCATTGCCCGCGCCCGCCGCGCTGCCTATCGCTGTGGGCGGGAGAGGGACGAATGGGCGGTTTTCCGGCGCATCCGGACGACATCACCGACACATGGTGGGCGCAGGTGCTCGGCCGCGTGCCGGATCGCTGGTGCTGGGAGCCGATCGGCACCGGGCAGGTCGGGGACTCGGTGCGCTTCACGCTCGACTTCGGAGACCGGAGAGAGACGCTCGCGGGCAAGTTTGCCGCCGCCGATCCCACCAGCCGCACGACCGCGGCGATGCTCGGCCTCTATGCCAAGGAAGTGCGCTTCTACCGCGAGATCGCGCCGCAACTCGCGATCCGCACGCCCCGGGTGCTGTGCGCCGAAGTCGCGGAGGACGGGGCGAGCTTCGTGCTGCTCTTCGAGGACCTCGGCCCGGCGCGCGGGGGAAACCAGTTGGCCGGATGCTCGCTCGCCGAGGCGCGGCTGGCGGTGGAACAGGCCGCCGCGCTCCACGCGCCGAGCTGGCACAATGGCGCGATCGTCGATCGCGACTGGCTCCAGCCCGATCCCGCCGCCGCCGCGCAAGTGAGGGCGCTCTACCCGCAAGCCCAGGCGATCTTCCGCGACCGCTACCGCGACGCGCTTGAGCCCGCTTTCATGGCGCTGTGCGAGGAGCTTGCCGAGATCACTGCCGCAACCGAGCGCCGGCAGGAGAAGGTCAGCCTCGTCCACGGCGACTTCCGGCTCGACAACGTGCTGTTCGACATTTGCGGCGGGGCGGAGCCGATCGCGGTGCTCGACTGGCAGACGCTGACCATCGGCAACGGCCTCACCGACATCGGCTATTTTCTCGGCTGCGGGATCGGCGACCCGCTGCGCCGCGCGCACGAGCGTGAGCTGCTCGATCTCTATTGCGCCGCCATGACCGCGCGCGGCGTGCCCCTGATCGTCGACGCGATCTGGGACGACTACGTGCTCGGCGCGCTGCACGGGGTCTCGACTGCCGTGTTCAGCAGCGCCTTCGTGGTGCGCACCGAGCGCGGCGATGCCAACTTCCTGTCGATGGCGCGCGGCGCCTGCGCGCTGTGCCACGAGCACGGCAGCATCGACCTGCTCAAGCGAAAGGGATGACGCGATGGTCCTGACCCGGGGCGATGACTACCCGATCCACCAGACCCCCGATCCGGTCGCCTATGCCGGAACCGACCGCAATTTCTACGACCGCTATTTCTTCAACGGCTATGCCCCCGACGGCAGCGGCTTCTTCGCGGTGGCCTTCGGGGTCTATCCCCATCTCGACGTCGCCGACGCGCATTTCTGCGTGGTGCGGGACGGCGTGCAGCATTGCCTCCATGCCAGCCGCCGGCTCGGGATGGAGCGTATGGAGCTTGCCTGCGGGCCGGTCCGGATCGAGGTGCTGGAGCCACTCCGGCGCCTGCGGGTGATCGTCGACGGCGAGGGGATCGTAGCCGACCTCACCTTTACCGGGCGGGCCTTCCCCATAGAGGAGCCGCGCTTCACATGGCGCGTCGGCCCGCGCACGGTGATGGACTACACCCGCCTCACCCAGAACGGCCATTACGAGGGCTGGATCGAGGTCGACGGCGTGCGCGCGTTTCTGCCTGACGGAAGCATGGGCACGCGTGACCGGAGCTGGGGCGTGCGGCCGATCGGTGCGGCCGATCCCCAGTTCGCAGGGAAGACGGTGCCGCAGTTCTTCTGGCAATGGACACCGATCAACCTGCCCGGCCGCAGCCTGTTTTTCCACCTCAACGCCCATGCCGACGGCACCGCCTGGAACACCCGCGCCGTGATCGCCCCCGATGGTGCGGAGTCGGGGGCCTTCCGCGACGACCACGCCCCGGTGATGGAGACGAGCCTCGAGCCCGGCACCCGCTGGCCCGCCGCCGCCACGCTCACCGCCTTTGGCGAGCGCTTTCGCATCGAGCCGATCAGCCGCTTCCAGATGCGCGGCCTGGGCTACACCTCGCCCACGTGGGGGCACGGGCTCGATCACGGCGCGCTGGAGGTCGAGCGCGAGACGATCGACCTCGCCACCGTCGACCCCGCGCGGCCCGACAATCTCCACGTCCAGATGCTCGCGCGCGTCGAGGGACCCGGCGGGGAGCAGGGGCTGGGCGTGTTCGAGCAGCTCGCCATCGGCGACTACGCGCCGCTCGGCCTTTCGGGGCTGGCGGGGCGGGACTGATCGGCCCGCCCCGCGCGCGCCGTTACAGCCGCACCTCGGCGACCTTGTCCTTGTAGTCCTTCTTGGGGTCGACCCCGACCAGCATCTTGATCCCCGCCACCAGCGAGGAGGCGTCGATCCAGATCTCCGCGTCCTCGGGGTCGAGGCGGATAAGGGCGATCTTCGGGTCGTCCTTGCCCTCGTACCAGGCCGCGACGTAGCGGTTCCAAAGCCGGTCGATGGTCGCGCGGTCGCGGCTCGTCGAGAGGCCCCCGTGGACCGTCGCCCAGACATCGTGGCCCTTGGAGGCGAAATGCGCCATCGCGCGCGCGCTCCCGGCGGCCTCAGCCTGCTGGATCATCTGGTAGAGGTTGTTGTCGGTGGCGGTGAAGAACCAGATCGGGCCGCGATACTCGTCGCCGTCGAACAGCTCGTCCTCGAGCTGCGCGGTCATCGGGCGCGCATGCCCGTCCTCGCCCTCGGCAAGGCCGAGGAACATCGTCATGTCTTTCTTGAGGCCTTGCCAGAACTTGGCACGGATCTCCGCGTCGGTCGCCATGGTCGTCTCCTTCGCTGTGGCAAAGGAGGCCTAGCGCCGACGCGGGGATTTGTTCCGGGTCAGAAGACCTCGAAGAGACCAGCCGCACCCATGCCGCCACCAACGCACATGGTGACGACGACATACTTCGCGCCGCGGCGCTTGCCCTCGATCAGCGCGTGGCCGGTGCAGCGTGCGCCGGTCATGCCGTAGGGGTGGCCGATCGAGATCGAGCCGCCATTGACGTTGAGGATGTCGTTGGGGATGCCGAGCTGGTCGCGGCAGTAGAGCACCTGCACCGCGAAGGCCTCGTTGAGTTCCCACAGCCCGATGTCGTCCATCTTGAGGCCGGTCTGCTTGAGCAGCTTCGGGATCGCGAAGACCGGGCCGATGCCCATCTCGTCGGGCTCGGTACCCGCGACCGCCATGCCGACATAGCGCCCGAGCGGCTGGAGGCCCTTCTGCTCGGCGAGCTTGGCTTCCATCAGCACCGCGGCCGAGGAGCCATCGGAGAGCTGCGAGGCGTTGCCGGCGGTGATGTTCATGCCCGGGCCCATAACCGGCTGGAGGCTCTGGAGGCCTTCGAGCGTGGTTTCGGGACGGTTGCCCTCGTCCTTGGAGAGGGTGATCTCCTTCTGCGAGACTTCCTTTGTTTCCTTGTCGACCACGTTCATGGTGGTGGTGACGGACACGATCTCCTCGTCGAACTTGCCCGCGGCCTGGGCGGCGGCGGTGCGCTGCTGCGACTGGAGCGCGTATTCGTCCTGCGCCTCGCGGCTGATGCTGTAGCGCTTGGCGACCGTCTCGGCGGTGCCGAGCATCGGCATGTAGACATCCTTGTGCATCGCGATCAGCGAACGGTCGGGCGAGACGCGCATCTCGGGCGTCTGGACCATCGAAATCGAGTCCTGACCGCCGCCGACGACGATATCCATGTTGTCGACGATGATCTGCTTGGCGGCGGTGGCGATCGCCATCAGGCCCGAGGAGCACTGGCGGTCGATGGTCTGGCCGCTGACCGTGACGGGGCAGCCGGCGCGCAGGGCGACCTGGCGGGCGATGTTGCCGGCCTGGGTGCCCTGGGTGAGCACCGCGCCCCACACCACGTCGTCGATCGCGCCGGGTTCGATGCCGGCGCGCTCGATGGCGGGGGTCAGGCTAAGGGCACCGAGGGTGGCGCCGGGGGTGGCGTTGAAGGCGCCCTTGTAGGCGCGCCCGATGGGCGTGCGGGCGGTGGAGACGATGACGGCGTCACGTGCCATGAGGGGGGTGTCCTTGTTCTTCGCTTTCGCCGTCATCCCAGCGAAAGCTGGGATCTCGGGCGGCTGGGCGGGGTGTTTGAGGCTCTAGGCCCCAGCTTTCGCTGGGGTGACGAAGAGCGGAAAGATCACACGAAGTATTGCGTGATCCACTCGCAGATGAGGGCAGGCTTTTCTTCGCCCTCAATCTCGATGGTGATCTCGGCGGTCTGCTGCCACTGGCCGGGGCGCTTCTCAACCATCTCGACGAGCTTCCAGTGCCCGCGGATGCGCTTGCCGGCGCGCACGGGGGCGATGAAGCGCGTCTTGTTGCCTCCGTAGTTGACGCCCATCTTCACGCCGTCGACGCGGGGGCTGCCGCCCTGCGCGCCGAGATAGGGGATCATCGACAAGGTCAGGAAGCCGTGGGCGATGGTCCCGCCGAAGGGGGTCATCTTCGCCATCTCTTCGTTGACGTGGATGAACTGGTGGTCACCGGTCGCCTCGGCGAACTGGTTGATCCGCTCCTGGCTCATCTCCACCCATTCGCTGGTGCCGATATTCTCGCCGACCTTGGCGGCCAATTCCTGCGGGTTCATGGGGCTCCTCCTTTGCCTGTCGCGCGCGGGTCTGCCGTCCCGCTGCGCTGCCTTTGCGCGGCGTGTCATGGCGCAACGAAAGGGGGAGCGCAACGCCTGCGGCTATGCCGCTACGGCACCGCGGATCGGGCCCGCGACAGCCGCCCCGCGCCCGGTGCTGCGGGCGAGCGCGGCGCGGGCCGAATCGATCCGCAGGCAATAGGTGTTGAGGCCGATCTGGAGGCCGACCAGCATCAGCATCACCGGCTGGTAGGCGATCCCCTGGAAGGTCGCGCCCACGAGGTAGATCAGCGTGCTCATCTGCAACGCCGCCGCGAAAGGCGCGATCCAGCGCTCCGCCTCGGCCTCGGCGCGCTTCCAGCGGCGCTGGATGCGCTCCATCTGCCACAGCCCGATGGCGTGGAGCAGCAGCCAGATCGCGAGGCCCGGCCAGCCCTGCTCGCCGAGCATCTCGAAGATCGAGGAGTGGTAGGCGCGGCCCTTGTCCTCGACCTGCTGGTAGGAGATGGTGGTCGTGTTGCCGTCGATCTTGCGCACCGGCATCATGTAGGTGAAGCGGTTGCCGAGGTAGGCGTCGAAACCGCCGCCCAAGGGCTTCTGCGCGACATAGTCGATCGTCCAGCGCCACACCGCCACGCGGGTCGAGGCGCTTTCGTCGCCGTCCGGCTGGGCAATGGTCGCCATGCGGTTGTAGTAGGTCTGCGGCAGGAAGGGCAGGGCGGTGAGCCCGAGCACCCCCGCCCCGACGACGAACAGCAGGCGCCGCCGGGTGTAGCGCAGCATCAGCACCGCGAGCATGGCGATGCACAGGAGGCCCGTGCGCGCCTCGGTGCCGACCGGCACCAGCAGGCAGGCGAAGGTCAGCGCGACCGCGAAGGCGGTGACCGTCCAGTGCGGGCGGAAGATCGTGCCGTGCCGCACGAACCACCACAGCATGGGGATGAGCCCGATGGCGACCGTGGCGAGCGTCGAGCTTTCGTAGATGCCGCTGTTGTCGTCGACGAAGAAATTGAGCTCGCCATAACCCCCGCCGCCCGTCACCACCTTGAGGCCGGTGGCGATCACGATCGTCGCGACCGACAGCAGCAGCACCAGCGCCAGCCCCTCGAGGCGGGCGCGGGTGGTGAGGGTGAGGGGGAGGAAGATCGCGAAGAGCAGCGCCTTCCACACCCACTCCCACTTGGTCGCGGCCTCTTCCGGGAAGTCGGCACGGCCGGTGGTCCACCAGCAATAGAGCAGCAGCGCCAGCAGCAAGCCCTGCCGCAGGGTGAAGCGCGCGCCCTCCTTCCGGTCGAGCGCCAGCCACCCCCCGAAGGCGGCGGCGAAGGCGATCATCGACAGGGGCAGGGTGGTGATGATCGAATAGCCGATCCGCTGCGGGGCGAGGATGTCGATGTAGACATAGAGCAGCACCCACAGGAACGGGCGCCTGAGGCCGAGCAGCAGCGCGTAGCCGATGAAGGCGAGGAAGAAGATGTCCTTCATTCCGCCCCTTGCACGTCGATATCGCCCTTGCGGCTTTCGCTCGCGCGGCGCGCCGCGTCGCGTCCCGATGCTGTGGCGGCCTTGCGGTTGCTGCTGGTCTCGGCCTTCATCTGCCCGAGCAGCGGATCGACATCGAGCGCCGGGCGCGACACCAGCCGCAGCAGGGCGATGGCCATGAGGCCATGTCCGAGAGCGAGCGCGAGAGTGTCGATCATGGGTCGGGCCGGGGTCCGCGAGGGGCGATGCACCCGCTTACGCGCAGCCGGTTGACGCCGCGTTAAGCACGCCTGCGATAGAGGCGGCGGTCATGATGCGCGTCCTCCACGTCCTCGACCATTCGCTGCCGCTCCACAGCGGCTACACCTTCCGCACCCGCGCGATCCTGAAGGCGCAGGAAGGGCACGGGCTGGAGGTGCGCGGGATCACCGGGCAGCGGCACAATCTCGAGGCGGCGGTCGCGGCCCCGCGCGAGGAGGCGGACGGCCTCACGTTCCACCGCACCCCGGGCGTGCCCTCGGGCCCGGCACCCTTGCGCGAGATGGGGGAGATCGAGGCGCTTACGGCGGCGATCCATGCCGCCGCCGCCGAGTGGCGCCCCGACATCATCCACGCCCATTCGCCCGCCCTGTGCGGGGCTGCGGCGATGCGCGCGGCGCGGGCGCTGGGCGTGCCCTTCGTCTACGAGATCCGCGCCTTCTGGGAAGATGCCGCGGTCGGCAACCTGTCGGGCACCGAAGGCAATCTTAAATACCGCCTGACCCGCGCGCTCGAAACCCGCGTCGCCCGCGCGGCGGATGCGCTGTTCACGATCTGCCATGGCCTGAGGGACGATCTCGCCGAGCGCGGCATCCCCGCCGATCGCATCCGCGTCATGCCGAACGGCGTCGACCTCGGCCTCTTCGGTGATCCGCCCCCGCGCGACGAGGCCCTGGCGGCCGAGCTCGGCATCGCGCCGGGGGCGCCGGTGATCGGCTATATCGGCAGCTTCTACGCCTATGAGGGCGTGGACGATCTCATCGCCGCCATGCCCCTGCTGCGCCAGTCCCACCCCGAGGCGCGGCTGCTGCTGGTTGGCGCCGGGCCGATGGACGCCGCCTGGCGCGCCGCCGCCGCCGCGCTGCCCGAGCCGGAGGCGGTGATCTTCGCCGGCCGGGTGCCGCACGGCGAGGTCGAGCGCTACTACTCGCTCGTCGACGTGCTCGCCTATCCGCGCAAGGCCCAGCGCCTCACCGATCTAGTCACCCCGCTGAAGCCGCTAGAGGCGATGGCACAGCGCCGGCTGGTCGCCGCCTCTAGCGTCGGCGGGCACCGCGAGCTGATCGCCGACGGCGAGACCGGCACGCTCTTCCCGCCCGACGATCCCGCCGCCTGCGCCGCCGCGCTCGCGCGTCTGCTCGGCGCGCGCGAAGGCTGGGAGGCGATGAAGGAACGCGCTGTCGCCCATGTCCGCGCTCGTCACGACTGGGCCGCCAATGCGCGCGATTATCTGTCTGTTTACCATCTCTTGCTAGCCGGGAGCCAAGGCCGCGGCGCAGCGCGCGCAGCCGCGACAACGGGGTGATGTTCGCATGAGATCGGGGCAGGCGGAGCGGATGAAGCGGGAGGAACGCGGCAAGGGCAAGGCGCAAAAGCCGGGCTCGCTTGCCGAACTCAGGCTCTTCGCGCCGCTGATCGGCCTGTGGGGCGTCCTGCTCGGGGGCGGCGTGGTGTCGGTGCTACCCCCGGCGCTGGTCGACACCGCGCTGGAGCAGACGCTGCTTGCCGCCCTGCCGTTCTACTCCCAGCCGCTGCTCGCCGGCCTTGTCGCCGTGCTGCTTGGCACCGTGCTGTTCATGGCAGCGGCAGCGATCCATTTTCGTGCCCGCGAGCGGGCAGGCCGTCCGATGATTGCGGAACTCGCGGTGCGGCGCGTCCAGCCTCTCAATCCGGTGCGCGACCTGGGGACGCAGAGCCTCGACGATCCGATCGAGGACATGCCCTTCGCCTCGCGGGCCTGGCGCGATGCCGACCTCGATGCCGCCCCGCCGCCACCTGCGGCCGCAGACGAACCGCAGGAGCTTGATCTCGCTGCCTATGTCGCGCCCGCCGAGGCGGAGGCCATTTCGGACGAGGCGCCTGAGCCCGAACCGACGCCGCCCGAACCCGTCGCGGAGATCCGCGCTGCTACGCTTCACGCCGTTCCGTCGCCGCCGCCTCCACCGCTTCCAGGCACCGCCGCCCTCGCAAGGCTGCGCGCCGTGCCGCCGAGCGAGTTGAGCCTTGCCGAGATGGTCGAGCGCTTCGCCGGGGCGCTTCACGAGCACCGGGCGGCGCCTCCGGGCACTGCCCTCGGCGCGTCAGAGCTCGCCGCGCGCGAGGCCGCGCTGGCCGAGGCGCTCAAGGCGCTCGCCGCGCTCAGCGCAAATGGCGCAGCCGGCGCGCAGGCCATCCGCGAGGAACCGCTGCGCGACGCGCTCGCTCGGTTGCAGCGCCAGCGCGGGGTCGCCTGAGCGGCCGATCGCGCGCGCAAAAGGTGCAACCTGGCGGGGGCTGTGATGCACCTCGCGCAATCTCACAAAAGTTTGAATAGGTCTGCGAGAAATAATACTTCACGCAACCCCATTGCCAAACCCGCATCCTGTCGGCATGAGGGGCCCGGAAACGGGCAAGAGCGGACCTCATGGCGGGGCTCGAGCGCGCCCGCGAGACCTGCCCTCAGGCGTGTTCCCTTGCATGAGCGATCATGCGGCGGGTTCGCGCCTGCCGGCATCTGACAGAACGGATCGACGCATGGGTTATCCCGCCTCCCAGGGTCTCTACGACCCCGCCAACGAACACGACGCCTGCGGCGTCGGCATGGTTGCGCACATCAAGGGCGAGAAAAGCCACGCGATCATCGCCCAGGCGCTCGAGATCCTCGAGAAGCTCGACCATCGCGGCGCTGTGGGCGCGGACCCGCTGCTCGGCGACGGCGCGGGCATCCTCATCCAGATCCCGGACCCGCTGATTCGCCGCTGGGCGGAGGAGCAGGGCCATAACCTGCCGCAGCCCGGCGACTATGCCGTGGGCATGTGCTTCCTGCCGCAGGACGAGCGCGCGCGCGACTTCGTCAAGGAGCGCATGGAGGCCTTCACCGCCAAGGAGGGCCAGCGCTTCATCGGCTGGCGCGAGGTGCCGACCACGCCCGCAGGCCTCGGCGCGGCAGTGATCGCCTCGATGCCGGTGATCGAGATGGCGGTGATCGGCCGGGGCGCGAACAGCGCCGACCAGGATGCCTTCGAGAGGAAGCTGCTGACGATCCGCAAGCAGGTCCAGAACCCGCTCGCGAGCCTCGCCGAGAAGCACGGCCTGCCTGGCGTGACGCAGACCTATATCCCGAGCTTCTCGACCCGCACCATCGTCTACAAGGGGCTGCTGCTGGCGACGCAGGTGGGGAGCTTCTACGACGACCTGCGCTCGCCCGATTGCGTCTCGGCGCTGGGCCTCGTCCACCAGCGCTTCTCGACCAACACCTTCCCGTCCTGGCGCCTCGCTCACCCGTTCCGCTTCATCGCCCACAACGGCGAGATCAACACGGTGCGCGGCAACGTCAACTGGATGAACGCGCGCCGCCGCACCATGGAAAGCGAGCTCCTCGGCCCGGACCTCGACAAGATGTGGCCGATCATCCCGCACGGGCAATCGGACACGGCCTGCCTTGACAACGCATTGGAGCTACTCATCGCGGGCGGATATTCCCTCGCCCACGCGATGATGATGCTGATCCCGGAAGCCTGGGCCGGCAACGCGCTGATGAACCCCGAGCGGCGCGCCTTCTACGAGTATCACGCCGCGCTGATGGAGCCCTGGGACGGCCCCGCCTCGGTGTGCTTCACCGACGGCCGCCAGATCGGCGCGACGCTCGACCGCAACGGGCTGCGTCCGGCGCGCTTCTGCGTGACCAAGGACGACATCGTATGCCTCGCCTCGGAAAGCGGCGTGCTGCCCTTCCGCGAGGAGGACATCGTCAGGAAGTGGCGTCTCCAGCCGGGCAAGATGCTGCTGATCGACCTCGAGCAGGGCCGCATCATCGAGGACGACGAGCTCAAGGCCGACCTCGCGGGCGCGCATCCTTACGCCGAGTGGCTCCACCAGGCGCAGTACAAGCTCGCCGACATCACCGAGGTGGTGCCCGAACTGGCGGCGATCGAGCCCGAGGAGGGCACGCTGCTCCGGCGCCAGCAGGCCTTCGGCTACACACAGGAGGACATCGCCCGCTTCCTCGAGCCGATGGCGGTGGAGGGCGACGATCCGGTCGGCTCGATGGGCACCGACACGCCGATTGCGGTGCTCTCGAACCGCGCGCGGCTGCTCTACGACTATTTCAAGCAGAACTTCGCGCAGGTCACCAACCCGCCGATCGACCCGAT
>VFQR01002367.1_pt1 | contig 12154 bp, 12 predicted proteins | sample 3512321 | NCBI WGS metagenome assembly VFQR01 (sample SAMN10412374, study PRJNA504923) | tailings metagenome | isolation source: Relicate 3 Philex TSF1 revegetated site | place: Philippines: Tuba, Benguet | collected 2017-08-29
TCTCTGATTCTCTCAGTACTTTTTTCGCCGCCTGAGCTTTTAGTCCAAACTCCAGTTGGTATTAACTGGAACTTTTACCATTCTTTGTACCCGTGATCGCTTGTACTGTAGTTCTTCCAATAACCGTTCATTAGCCTGTTCTACATTCAATCGCTCAGTCGGCGATTTAGCTTTTGTCCCAAAACCGACGCTGTACTGTGTCCTGTCCCAGTATGGTGTAGCCGCAAACCCTTCAGCTTGTTTAACCATCCGCACTAAGGCGTCGGTGACGTTAGCTTGCTGAAATATCGCTTCGTTCCTGCCCCGAACAACATTAGCAGCTTTGCTGGAAAGTCCCGCACCTGTGGGTAAAATTTGCTGCACTTTTGAGGCAATCTCACTTAAAAACCCACCCGCGCCTTGCACCTTGCCCATACTCACACCTTGAGCCGCATCAGCGATACCAATACCTCGCCCCTCTTCAAATACAAGCTGTTTAGCGCCACTTTGCTTCAATGCTGCACGGAAAGCATTAAACTCCTGTTGTGAAGAAAAAACCACACACCCAGCACTACCGGGCGCAACTGAACGGTTAGCGTCAAGGTGGAACCCAATGGCAGAACGGTCTGTTTTGAAAGTTGGGTTGATGGGGATGAAAGTTTTACCCACACCCGCCCCGATACCCGCAGTTTCACCCCCAATGTTATACCTGCCATATTCAATTGGTGCCATTGAGCCACTGCGGGTGGTGCCACCCCTGCCAAATTGGCTTTGAGTTCGACGTTGCCCAGAGTTGGCGTAAAAAGTTTGACCATCAGGCAGAATAACGGCTATTTTCTCCAAGCCGTATTCGTCCTTTTGACCAGTGCGGCGCAAGGTAATTTGACCCGCTACACCACCCCGCAATGGTAATGGTGCATTGCTACTGCCATTGCCGCCAGATAAACTTTGTGCGCTAGCAATCAGAGAACCTAAAAGTGGATTTGTGCCACCACCGGATGAAGCTTGAGGTTGCTGTGATTGATTCCCTTTGTACCCCAAAGCTCTGCCAACAGCTTGCAAGGGTTCTGGAGCATTTTCACCATATAGAAAATCTTTTAAATCTGCTTGAGATTGCGTTGCATCACCAATTAAATAATTGGCAGTAGGATTATCTTTTTTCTCTCCTATTCCTAATCCCTTCATTGCACCACCAAGCACATCTTTAACTGCGATCGCAGCCTCTTTAACACCTTTTGTGAATTCCACAATGTAACCAACCAAAGACGCAGCATTCGCCACAATACCCGCGATTTCTCGACCTAATTTAATCCCACCGGAAACCGCATCTTGAATAGCTCTTGGATTCTCTTTTAAATACTCACCTAACTGCTTCGCGCCTGCAACCAAAGCTGACATCGCGCCGCGAACTAGTTCATTTAATGCCTTTGATAAATTCTCAGCAATTTCAGGATTTTGTTTGAAGTAATCAGCTAATCCTTGAGTCTGATTTTTAAGTTCAGACATCAAGTCTGTGTTTTCAGTTAATCCGCTAACCAGTTGACCTAAAAAGTCGGTGACCGTACTAAATAATGGTTCAAAAGCTTGTCCTAATTGCTTTTGAAACTGGTAGAAAGTATCGCCAATGTTAGACACTTTACCCTCTAGTGTTTTGGCTTTATTCGCCATTGCATCAAAGTAAACACCACCAGTCGCGCTCATGCGGCGTATTGCTTCTTCTAGGTGGCGAAATTCAAGCTTGCCGTCACTAGCTAATTGCCTTATCTCTTGTTCCGTTGCACCCAACATCTTGGCAAGTTCAGCCCTTAGCTGCACACCGCGTCCCGTGAACTGGTCGATGTCTATATTCTGTAATCGCCCTTCAGTTCGGCTTTTGGCGTACACCTCCATCAAATCTTTGAGGCTGGCATTAGCACCTGCCGCCACATCACCAATAGATTGTAAGTCTTTGAGTATCTGGTCGGGTTTTGCGCCTGTAGCTAGGTTTTGGATTGCGGCTTGTTGTAAGTCTTTGAGTTCGTAAGGTGTAGTTATTGCAAATTTCTCTAGACCAGCAACAAACTTATCAATCTCTTGTTGGTTGCCTTTAAGAAACGTCTTTAGTGAAGATTCAAACCCTTGAAAGTCCTTAATAACATTGAATATTGATCCTGCAAAACTCTTAACAGCATCAATGGCAGTCCCGATTGCACCTGTAACTGATGCAAATGCATCTGTACCAGCTTTAGCAAAAAAACCACCGAAAATAATATCAAGCGCTTCTCTAAATCTCTCAGCAAAAGATTTGCCCGCCCTATTTCCGGCTTCCCCTGCAATGACAACAATATTTGTGGTATTACGTATAAAATTATTTTGAATTTGGCTACCAAGTGTGCCACCACCCCCGCCAGCACGATTAAAAGCCCCGTTTATCTGCCATTCAATGTCACGCGCCACAACTGACGCATTGAGAGTTACGGTGTGTCCGTTTGAATGTAAAAGTTTGTGGTGCGTCAACTCACCCTCAATATTCGTTAGTTTCAACTCGCCGGAAACCGGAGGCACTCCGTTGGACGGGTTCCCCGGCTTGAAGGAAGTGCCGTCCAAGACTTGAACTAACTGACTACTAATGCTGTTGTTTCTCTTTCCGATACTGGAGATTCAACAATATTTCTAATTTCACTCGTTGTTTCTCTGATGCTAGCAGTAGCGCTTCTTAATTCAGCTAACGCAGAATCAGGTATTAATCCTTGAGTAAGTTGTTCAATTAATCCTGTTTGCTCAGTAACTTTAGCATCCAAGGCGTTCAGCTTGTTTGCGATTTCTTCTTTTTCGGTAGCCGCTGTTTGTTTGAGTTCTGCGATCGCCCCTACTGCATCATTCAATTCAGTTTGTAATTCTTGTACGGAAGCCATTATTTTATTCTCCAGTTTTTCTATTCGTTTTAGGATTAGGTTAAAAAACCACTCTAGTATTCTTCCCATACTTAATTACGGTGATTGTGGAACACGCAAATTAGTCAGAAAGCTATCGATATTGACTTGTATAGGCTGTCCGTCAGTTGATGCTAATTTAATCGTTTTACTGGCATTTGCAGCAGTCCCAGCAGTACCACCTAAAGAGCCGTCGTAGGTATAAAGAGTGACGACCAAACCAAAAACAGAGCCAGCTTTGGTATGTTGTACCTTTAGCCCGTAAAGTGTTGGCGTGACTGCTGGCGGGTCAAATGTCAGCGTTACCGTGCCTGATGCAGTCGCATTATTACTGAGAGTGATAGTATTGTTGTTTGCTTTATCAGTCACGGTAGTACTGCCAGCAATTCCAGTGCCTGTTACCACATCGCCAACTTTGACGTTAGCGAATCCGTTACCAGTAGTCGTGACTGTTGGACTACCGCTAGTTGTAGTGCAGTTGGCGACAGTAAATGATGCTGGGTCGGTGGAAGCTAGGTTAATTGGGATAAAAAAACTTTCTTCTTGCGCAGTATCGGTTTCTACAATAGTACCCACGCTTATAGAAGCTGGCGCGGCGTTGGTTGTAACTGATTTGGGACGAGTCAGTTCTAAAGTTACTGCCATATTAGAAAATATTAACTACTGCCGGTGGTGTATAAATGTAGCTATCACCTTGGATTTGTGCGCCACAGGAGAAAGAGCGTTTATCCTGTACTTGTTGCGTTGGTGATGCGTTTTCGAGTAGCGCTACCCCCTCGTGTCCTTCACCACTAGGGAACAACAAATAAAAGTAAAACTCGCGCCCCACATAGGTTTTGTCGTAAGCGATTCTTCTTAAGATGTTGCCACCGCGATCGCCGTAAATCAAGTTGAAGTTAAGCTGCATTTTTTTGGAATTCCCGGTCGTTACCATCTCCATGCCGATACCGGAAAGGTAATTCGTGGTATCCACATTTTTAATCTGTGGGCTAACAGTGGCATCCGTACACCCAGCCACGAAAACTAATGCTTTGGTGGTGGCAGTTGCACCATTGCCGATATTCCCTGGCAGAGGTAGCGTTTGTAACGTGGTGCTACCTACGGGTGCGGCATTACTTAAAGTGGCAACCACACCACCAAAATTGAGCAATGTCCCAGCATCCAAAAGTACGGGTGTCGCTTGTACAGTCAGGGATTCATCATTAGCAGATGCAGCCGCAGTAACGGTAATAGTATAACTTGGTACATTGCGGTTAGTTACCAATACCGCCCCTACTTGCTGTGTGGGCAATTCACCTATCTGAAAAGTAATACCAAGTGTAGTTTCTACTACACTGGCACGGTTAATAGTTTGAGGCATAAATGAAGTTCGGAGGAAGAGGGAAGGAGGGAGGAGGTTAAGAGAGATAGATACTGTTTAATTCTTCCCTTCTTCCCTCTTCCTACTTCCTTCATCGATAAGTATTCAACCCAGGCGCACCCCCAAACGGTAGCACTGCATACTGTCCAAAGCGACACTGACAAGCTGATAAGGTTTTGGCGCACTGGTCTAATGCTGGGTTGGTGGTCGGTTGATTACTCAAGGTAAACATCCCTCCTGTCCAACCGCATTCGGCACTGCGGTATCGCCAACTACACGACCGCAGCAGTGGACGCGCAGGAAGGCTGACACCCTCAACATCAAAGGGACTTCCTAGCCGAAACTTCACTGCAAGATAAGTTTCTTCTTGCATTTGGTCGATTACATATATTTGCTGCGGTAATTCCTTGATGGCTGCATTGGCGCTTGGTTGACCATCCAAGTATTGCTGCTGCGTAACTCGCCGCAACACTTTAGCCCCTTCTAGTCGATAGTTAGGCAAAGTTTTGCATTTGAAAAGAAAATCCGATATTATCCGCCCCACATTAGAAACGGTTAGCTGTGGGGTGGGAATTGGCCCTTGACCAATCAAATCGAAGCCCTCACCTTCACAGCCAATTGCTAAATACCCCACTCCTTCAAAAGACACGCCCGTAAAATTGCAAATAAACAAACTTTCTGTAGGATTAGTGAGATTCCATCCCGATATCTGAAATAGTTCGATAGGGGTATTGGGTGATAACGTTGCTAAATTAGCTGGCAATAAGCTCATGAAAACCTGTCAAGCAAAATAATATTGTTGTTAACAGTGAAATACAAAATAACTCTTTCATTCCGATCTGGATGCCTTCGATTAAAAGAAAAATATCTAATTTGTGCTGTAGGTGCAAAGGTAAAATGACTTCCCGATGTTATGTCTGCCATCCAAATGCGGTTGGTAAAGGTGGATAAATTATTCATCCATTTATGTACTTCTACCACGCCAAAACCAGTTGTAGCAACAATTTGCATCGTAAAAAATTGTTCAAAGGCAGGCGGTAAAAATTCTAGCATCCTGCCTCTATTTGATGGATAAATCCCATTACAAATAATCTGAAATAACGGCTGCACAAATCGCCGCACTTGGTTAACAGTGGCACTAAAATTGCCGATTCCCACACCCAATTGCTGAATCTGCCATTCAGTACAAGTGTAAAACTTGCCATCATCCGTAATTCCACCATCCAAACTCAAACGGAAAGGAGAACCACGCCGTAATTTTAAAAAATTATCAACTTCTTGAAAATTACGGATATTAACATTAATATCCCAACTTCCGCTAATCGGGTTGATGCTATAAAGCGATCGCAACTCTATCCCAGCTTCACCATATTTGCTTTTGGCAATATCAGTTTGAAAAGATTCGGTGCTACCCCAGGCTGGTGTCAAGGGAAGGATAGGGTAAGTCATAATTCATAATTCGTAGTTCGTAATTCATGATTACTATCACTTTGTGTGGTGAACTAGCTGATATATTTATAGGAACAATTACCGTTGCTGTTAGTAGTGTTGCCGAAGCGATCGCGGCGTTACGTGTAATTTTCCCAAATTTGCAGCTTATTTATACGAAGCAGCACAGCGCGGTGTCAGCTATCAAATAAAAGTTGGGTTCGAGGAGGTCGATGAAACCCAACTTTGTAATCCTATATCCCATCAGGTGCGGTCAATTCGGATTATTCCCGTGATTGCTGGTGCCGGAACCATTGGGCGAATTATTGGTGGTGTAGCATTGTTAGGGTTGGGGCTGACGGGTGTGGGTTTTCTTGGAATCTCCGCTACAACCCTTGCCCTAACTGGCGGCGCGATGCTTTTGGGCGGCATTTCTTCATTGTTTGGGCGGCAAGAATCACCAGATGCCAAAGAAAGTAAAAAGTCTATTGGATTCAACAACCCTTCGACCACAGTCAAGGAAGGGGGACGAGTCCCGATAATCTATGGCGTGACTATTGCTGGTTTGTACGTTGTTTCGGCAAGAATAGTCACGTACTTGACTAAATAAGGAAGAGGGAAGGAGGAAGGAGGAAGAAGTGAAAATCTCATCCTCCTTCCTCCTTCCCTCTTCCCTCTTCCTTTGTTATGCCCAAGAAAAAACGGAATCTATCTGGTAAAGGCAGCAAAAAGCCCAAACAACCCAAAGAAGAAGCCGATAGTGGGCGTAGTGTCTCTTACGCTCAAATACTGGGTATCGTTTCGGAAGGTGAAATCGAGGGGCTTGTTAATGGGGCGCAGTCCATCTACTTTGACGAAACTCCAGCCCAAAACGGTGACGGTTCATCAAACTTCACTAACTTTAGCTGGGATTGGCGCTCTGGAACACAAGCACAGGACAGATTAGCGGGTTTTTCAGATGAAATCTCATCTGAAACCAATGTTGGCACTGAGGTTAAGCAGCCGATAACCGTTACCCGTTCAATCATTAACGCCAACCTTGACATTATCCGCGTCCGTCTTGGCGTTGTACTGCAAGAATACCCCGCTAAGGGTGGGGTATTAGGTTCAACCATTCAGTTTCGGATTTACGTTAAAGAGGGTGCTGGTGCCTTTGTGCTACGACTTGACCAAACCATCAAAGGGCGTTACTCAACCCTGACAGAGTTCGAGTACAATTTCCCAGTTAATAATTTAGGCGGTACGGTCAACGATTTTTCTGTAAGAGTAGAACGCGTCACCCTTCAAGACTCTGATACGACAAGGTTTCAACGCAATTTGCAGTGGCGAACCCTGATTGAAGTCACAGAAACCAAGCTGCGTTACCCAAATAGCGCTTTATTTGCCTTCCGTTTTGATGCAGCGCAGTTTGAAACATTACCGCAAATCTCACTCAAACTTGCAGGGCGGAAAATCGCCATTCCTACCAATGCCACACCCACGAGTACGCGGGGACTCGCGTACTCAGGTATCTGGAACGGGACTTTTTACGTGCCTTCAGTTGCGGTTGCAGATCCGGCATGGATTCTCTACGACCTCATCACCAACTCTCGCTACGGACTGGGACGTTACATCAACCAGAGCCAAATCGACAAATGGGCACTTTACGAAATTTCGACATACTGCAACCAGTACGTACCCAACGGTGAAGGGGGTACAGAACACCGCTTTCAATGTCACGTACTGATTGAAGGCAAGGAAGAAGCTTACAGAGTTATTGAGTCAATCCGATCCATTTTCCGTGGCTTTTCCTACTGGATGAATGGCGCGATTGCATTTGCGTCTGATAAACCGGGTTCACCAGTAGCGCAATTCACCCAAGCAGATATTGAAAATGGGATGTTCAGCTATAGCCGCACTGGTTTAAAATCCCGCCACACCATAGCTTTAGTAACGTGGGCTGACCCTGATGATTTCTACCGCCAGACCATTGAAACAGTAGAAGACCTTGAAGGCATTGCTAAATATGGTGTGCGTGAGTTGGAGATGTCGGCTTTTGCCTGTATTTCCAGAGGTCAAGCACGCCGCGCTGGACTTGCAGCACTTCTAACTGAACGCCTAGAGACAGAAACCGTAACTTTCCGCGTCCGCGCCTACGGTGCATACACCAAGCCCGGTGACATTATCAGAATCGCCGACGCCAAAAGGGCAGATATTCGCTACGGTGGCTTGATTGCAGCCGCTACCGCCACCACAATCACGCTTGATAATCCTGCATCTTTAAATACTGGAGAAACTTATACAATTACCGTAATAATGCCCGATGGCACAGTGGCAGAACGAATTATCACAAATTCCCCAGGTTCTTACACCCAAATCAATCTCGTATCTGCCCTACCCCAAACACCCAATTCAGAAGCAAACTGGATAATTGCTTCTACGAATATACAACCACAATTATTTAGGGTATTGAACCGAGTGCCTGCACCGGGGAGTGGTGAAATGCTGCACGAAATCACCGCTTTAGAGTACAGAGGGGATAAATATAACTCGATTGAGTACGGTTGGTCACTTGCACCTCGTTCAACAATCAACAGAGTGCCTGTTGTGGTGAACTTACCGCGCAATATTGTTCTTTCCTATCGCTCTGTCAACAATGGGCAGTCTTTCACTTACACCCTAGATGCATCGTGGCAGTACCCGTTGAATAACGGGCAACGCGACCAATTCATTACTGGCTACTTTGTGGAGTATAGGCGCGGTGATGGCGGCGACTGGGTTGAAACGCGAACTGCTACCAGCACAAGCACCCAGTACGAAGGCTTGCAAGAAGGGAAATACTATATGAGAGTAGCGGCGATAGACATCAACGGTAAGTCTTCGAGGTGGGTAGAATCAGCGCCAATAGTATTCAGCAGTGTTAATTATTCGGCTATGTTTGCCGACCAGCAAACCTCTATTTTTGCAACTGAGTTTTAAAGAAATCTCCACATATCAACAATCAACCCTAGTGATGCAAGCCACAAGCGATCGCGCCATTTTTCAATATCGGCGTTGTATTGAAATAGCAGCCTTTTCAAATAATCAGCGTGTTCCACCTCATCAAGAGCAATTTGAGCAGCGATCGCTTTCAACGCCTGGGATGCACGCTGATTATTTGCTAAAGCTTCGTAAAATTGTTGGGCTTGCTGTTCCAAGACGCACATAAAAGCTAATCTGTCATCCCAGCTGTAATCAAACGCACTTTTCCCACCAAACAACAATCGCATTGATAAATAACGCTTACTTAATCCATCAAAATTCTCAAATACTCCTGTCAACTTTTCCCCAGGCAAATTAACGGAATCCCACTCTAAAATTTTACCTTCAGCTTCTTGTTCAAGATTTTTCCGTAATTCCTCACCATTGGGGCGAACAATACTGATAAATCTTCCAGTTCCTTCTTGATGAAATCGTTCATTTCCGTCAGCTAAGGAAGCCAGCATTTTACCGTGCTTCTCATCTTCTTTGCTGTGGGATTCTAGTAGTGTAGCTAAATTAGATTTGTTTCCTTCTTGCGCTGCAATAGCTAGTTTTTTCAGAAAGATGCTGATACCAAACTCAATCTTGGAAAGTAAACGGAGAAATTTCTGTTCTTTTTGCAAACCAATATTGATAATAATTTTGGTCAAAAACATGGCGGGAAAAATCAATTACGAATTATCAATTACGAATTGCTATGAGTGTTCCCTATATTGCCGGCGATGGTTCTTTACGTCAGCGCAAAAACGCTTCTGGAGACGGCACGTCTGCCGATCCTGATGTATTTAGCTTTGCTGACCAGGGAACCTATGACCGCTTAGGCTCTATCAGTGATGCGCCTATAACCACCCCCACCACCCCAGGTACGCTTGGGGCTGTGATTCGAGGCCTTTGGCAGAATATGTTGGGCACCACAGCTGAGGCTTCATCATCCACAGGCTCAATCCACGCCAAACTGCGGAACTTTGCTGACATTGTAGGCACGGCAACTGACGCTCTCTCGGTCACAGGCAATTTGATGTCCAGAATACGCGCCTTGAGTGAAGGCTTAGGCACTACATCAGATGCAACATCGGCAACCGGAAGCATTCACGCCAAGCTGCGATCGCTCATTGTCGATACTCTTGGCACTGTTTCTGATGCCCTTTCAACCACAGGTACGCTGATGGCGCGGTTGCGTGCATTATCCGAGGGTCTTGGGACTGCGTCCGACGCTGCATCTAATACTGGGTCAATTCATGCTAAGTTGCGAGCGCTTCTTGCTAACACGCTGGGCGCAATTGGGGATACTGCGGCTTCCAATGGCTCCCTTATGGCGATGCTGCGATTTGTGGCTGAAGCAAGATTTGTGGAGTCGCAAACACCCAGTGCCGTCACTGTCGGAACTGGTTTGACAACAGTGATAACCTTTGATTGCCGTGGTAAAACCACTTTAGGAGTACAACTGCAAAACACTGGTGGGCTGATCCCACTTTCAGGGTTGCAAGTGCAAGCGCGATTTAACAGCAGTTCTGTCACTTACTACACAATTGCTTCTACTAATACTGATTTCACCACTGGCAACGCTAAGCAGAGTAACAATGGCAGTGCTGAAATTATCAACAGTGGCGTGAGTAGTGGAACCATTGTCACTCTTCCTGCAAATGGTAATGGCTGGTTTCGGATGCGAGTAAATGGCATGGAATCAGTGCGAATTCAAGCACAGGTAGCAATGACATCTACTACAATGCTGGCTTATGGAATTGCGGAGTAACGAATAATACTTAAAAACCAAGGCTAGCCTTGGTTTTTGTCTCTGTGGTATTGCTCATGCTCTAGGGCATAAGCAAGGAATACCATTGAGTTTGGCGTGTGGCCGCCATGTCGATTTTAGTGTAGGCATGGTAGAAGTGAATTTTCAGTTAATAGTTTATTTATCAGAAGATAATAAAACAACTTATGAATTAAATAACAGCTACGTTTTGGGTAGAGATTCGAGTTGCGAAATTCGCATACTCAGTAACATCCTTTCAAGAGAGCATTGCACCCTAGTTTTGATGCCCAAAGCCAAACGCGATAAACACCCTTATTACATCATCAGAGATGGTGTTTTTAGTGGTAACCCAAGTAAAAATGGTACTTGGATTAATAGTACCAGAATTAACGAAATTACTAGATTAAAGCACCAAGATATTATTACCTTTGGGCGAGATTACCCCAAGGCAGTTTTTTGGGAGTCAGAGCTAGAAGAAGAACAATACAATAATGGGACTTTCCCCTCAGATTATGAGTGATAGCCAAAAACGTAATTTATTGATAGTATCTTTTGCCTTAGTGTTGGCATGGTTAATTTATAATTTTGTTAATCACAAAGATAATTTTTGGAACCTAACGGGACTTGTTCTAGGGTTAATAGGTTTGTTCTTCAATATTGAAGATAAACGCAATTCTAAAATCACCAAGGCTTTTGATGATATTTCACTCTCCATTAGAGAGATAAAAGCAGAATTAAAAACTGAAATGCAAAGCCGTGATAATGGTCACGACCATCGGCTAACTGACTTAACTACGAAATTAGCGTTTGTGGAACATAAACTAGAACTGCATTGCAAACAATTTGGGCATCCAAAAATGATAGAAGAACTGTTCAATTTTCAAGGGGAATGTAACGGCAAAATGAGCGATTTAAACGCTAATGTCATGTTATTGACTCAGCAAGGTAGAATCGCTCATCAACTGGATAAACTGAAAGCTGATGTGGAAGGATTGATGGCAGCGCGGACAGACAGCGTTTTGTGAGCTATTCCCGACAGCAGCCCCACTTCGTCCTCCGGGCGGCGATGGGAAGAATGGCTTTCTCGGTGACGAACACACCTCCGAATCAATGTCAACCGTCAGGTTGACGGGATGAGTGGGGTGGGTGATAGCGAAGCGTTAGCGACGAAGGAGCGTCGGAATCGCCAATTGGTCTTGGCCGCAAGTCGCGGAATCTTGGTTTTGCACGTATTGTTTTAGAACTTCGACAGTCACCCCACCACACGAGGCGATGAAGTAAGCACTATTCCAAAACACGGGTTTACCCCAGTAGACGCGCCTAATCTCCATCAAAAATTCTTTACGAATTTGTTGACTTGTGTAGGATTTTAAGGCGTTGACAAACTTTGACAGTTGCATCTGTGGATAGTACCGGAATAACAGGTGAACATGGTGAGCAGCGCGGTCTTGGGGTCTCCCCAAGTAGAGCGACTGCGAACCCGAAGGGTCACTTTCGCCATTAAATTCAATGACCTCACAACCCCATTTTTGGGATATATGGTTAACTAATTCGCTTAATCGAATTAACATGACTGGTGTAATTACCTTTTTCCGGTACTTTGTGGTTAAAACCAAGTGTGCTTTTAAATCAGAGATAGACCTAGCTGTTGATTTGTAGCTCATCTTTAATTTGTAGAGTGAATCCCGTCTATTGCTTTTTCCAGGTGAAATAAAACTTTTT
>VFQR01002368.1_pt1 | contig 12152 bp, 12 predicted proteins | sample 3512321 | NCBI WGS metagenome assembly VFQR01 (sample SAMN10412374, study PRJNA504923) | tailings metagenome | isolation source: Relicate 3 Philex TSF1 revegetated site | place: Philippines: Tuba, Benguet | collected 2017-08-29
CGGCCTGGCCGAGCTCGACCTGCCCGGCTACGCCATCGGCGGCCTGAGCGTGGGCGAGCCCAAGGCGGAGATGCAACGCATCCTGGCGCATACCGGCCACCAGCTGCCGGCCAACAAGCCGCGCTACCTGATGGGCGTGGGAACGCCGGAAGACCTGGTCGAGGGCGTCAGCCAGGGCATCGACATGTTCGACTGCGTGATGCCCACCCGCAACGCGCGCAACGGCCATCTCTTCACCCGCTTCGGCGACCTGCGGCTGCGCAACGCCCGCTACAAGGCCGACGAAAGCCCGGTCGACCCCACCTGCAGCTGCGAATGCTGCACCGGCTTCAGCCGCGCCTACCTGCACCACCTGGACCGCTGCGGCGAGATGCTCGGCCCCATGCTGACCAGCGTCCACAACCTGCACTACTACCTGAACCTGATGCAGGAGATCCGCGACGCGCTGGACGCTGGCCGTTTCGAAGCCTGGCGGGCGCAGTTCCACGCCGACCGCGCCCGGGGCGTCTGACGCTGATCGGGCTGCGCCGCCCGCCTGACTGAGGGGTGCCCCACCCCCCGCACCCGGGTGGGAGGCCGGCGCAACCGATGGGCGACGTCCTTGGACAATCCAGCGTCCGAGGGTTGGCTTTCGTCAACCCCTAGAACAACAAGAGGTCTGGATGTCCTTCGCACCCAAGCTGGCCCTGGCGGCCCTGATTTCCTTCGCTGGCGCGGCGCAAGCGCTGCCGGTGCTGGCGTCGAGCGACGCCAATGGCTGGGCGCTGTCGAGCAGCGCGTCGGCCGTGACCGCGAGCGCCGCGGATGGCGCCATCACTGGCGAGGCCCTGCGCTTCACCGGCAACAGCGACAGCGCCGCCACCCGTCAGCTCGGCCAGGCGGTGAGCGCCAGCCGTGTCGTCGTGCAGTTCGACCTGCAGTTCGACACCGGGACCGTCGACACCAACGACTTCCTGGGCCTGTGGCTGGGCAGCAGCACCGGCCCGAACATCGGCCTGAAGGGCAATTGCGACGGCGCGGCGGCCTGCAACGGCAACGGTGCCGACCTGTTCGTGCGTACCACCGGCACCAGCGGCAGTTTCTCGACGCCCATCGTCGTGGGCCAGACCTACCACCTGTTCGGCCTGCTCGAGAAGGTCAACGGCTCGGTCAACTACAACCGCTATTCGCTGTGGGTGAACCCCACGGGTGCCGAGATGGCCGGCTTGACCGGCGCCGACGCGGTCTTCAGTGACAACTCCGGCATCAGCAGCTTCAGCACCATCGGCTTTCGCAGCGTCAACCTCGACGCGGGCGACGCCGTGCTGGTGGACAACCTGAGCATCAGCACCGTGCCCGAGCCGGCCACGGCTGCGCTGGCGGGCCTGGCCTTGTTCGGCGTGGCCGTCGCCAGCCGCCGCCGCACGCGCTGAACCGCTGCCGGCCGCGTGCCGGTGTCTTGAAGTCCGCCCCTGGGTCGCCGCCCGAGGCGGACTTTCGCTTTTCCGGCTGCGGTGCCTGCTGACCTTCGCCACGGCCCGCCAATGACGGCAAGATGCGACCGTGCTGAAACTGCTGCTCGCGCCCCTGCGCTGGATCTTCCGGGTCGTCTTCGCCCTCCTCATCCTCTTCGAGGAATGGGGCTGGGAGCCGCTGCGGCGGGCCTTTGCGCTGTTCGCGCGGCTGCCGGTCATCCGGCAGATCGAGGCCCTGCTCAAGCGCCTGCCGCCGCGCTGGGCCTTTGTCGTGCTGTTGTTGCCCAGCCTGCTGATCCTGCCAGTCAAGCTGGCTGCGCTGTGGCTGGTGGCGCAGGGCCGCGTGGTGCTGGGCGTGGGCGTGGTGGTGCTGGCCAAGGTGGTCGGCACGGCGCTGCTGGCCTGGTTGTTCCAGCTCATCCAGCCGGCGCTGATGCAGCTGCCTTGGTTCGCGCGGCTGCATGCGCGATGGACGGCCTGGAAGGCCGAGCTGCTGGCGTGGATTCGCGCCAGCGCGGTGTGGCGCACCGCGCGGGCCATGAAGGCGGCGGTGCGCCGCGCCTGGCGGCGGCTGCGCGGCCGCTGAGCCAGCGTTGAACCGCGCTGCCGTCAGGGCGCCGGCATCGTGGGCAGCCGCACGGTGACCCGCGTGCCCCGCTGCGGCTCACTGGCCAGTTGCAGGCTGCCGCCCATCAGCTCGACGATCTCCTTGACGATGGCCATGCCCAGGCCCGTGCCGGGAATCGCGCCTGACTTGTCGGCGCGGTAGAAGCGCTCGGTCACACGCGCCAGCTCCTCCGGCGTCATGCCGATGCCTTCGTCCTCGATCTCGATGTCGGCATGCCCGTTGTCCAGTGCCTGCACGCGCACCATCACCCGGCCGCCGCCCGGCGAGTACTTGTAGGCGTTGGACAGCAGGTTGCGCAGCGCCTGGCCCAGCTTGCTGGCGTCCACGCGCACCCACTGCGGGGTGTCGCACAGCTGCAGCTCGGCGGCTGCCCGGCCCTCCGGGGTGCCGAAGTCGTCCACGGTCTGGCGCACCAGGTCGCGCAGGCAGACCGGCGCGAACTCGAAGTCCAGTGCGCGGCGCGACTCGATGCGGGCCAGGTCGAGCAGCTCGTTGAGGATGTCCACCATGGCCCGGCTCTGGCGGTGGATGCGCTGCAGCAGGTCGGCCTGGGTCTCAGGCGACATCTTGCGGTGCAGCAGCAGCTCCGAGAAGCCGTAGATGCTGGTCATGGGCGTGCGCAGCTCGTGGGCGGCCGTGGTCAGGAACTCGCTCTTCAGCCGGTCCAGCTCGAACTGCTGGCTCACGTCGCGGATGTGCAGCATCTGCGACGTCTGCGAGCCGCCGCCGTCATGCAGCGCAAAGCTCAGGATGCGCGGCATGGGCCGGGCCATCTGCACCGTGCGCGGTTGGTCGCGCAGCTCCTGCAGGCGCAGCGGGCGCTGGCTGTCGGCATGCTCGATGCGGCCCTGCAGCAGGGCTTCCAGACCGGCCTCGTCCTGGCCCAGCACATGGCGGTCGCCGAGGGCGGTGAGCAGCGCGCACGCCGGGCTCACGTACTGCACGCGGCGTTCGGCATCGAAGGAGATGAAGCCGTCGGGGCTGAGGTTGAAGATGGCGCGCAGCTGGTCGGCCTGCTGGCGCAGCCGCACGACGAGGTCGCCCACCTGTCGCGACAGCGCCTCCACCGCGTTCACCTGCCGCGCGTCGGCCGGCGCACCGGCGGAGCCCAGCAGCTCGCTCATGGTGTGCATCGCATGCGCGCGAGCCGAGAGCTCGGCGCGCAGCTGGTTCTCCAGGGTCTGCTGCTCGGTCACGTCGCGCAGCACCAGCACCACGCCGGCAGCCTCGCCCTGGTCACCGCGCACCCGCGTCAGGCTGGCTTCCAGCACCTGCCCGCCCCGCTCGAAGCGCCGGCCGCGCCAGCCTTCATCGCCCGGCGCCTGCAGCGCCTCGGCCAGCTCGGGCAGCAGGGCCGCGGCCGGCTGTCCGAGCAGGGCCTGGCTGGGCTGGCCCAGCAGGCTGCCGAGCACGGGGTTGGCCAGCACCACATCGCCCGCGAGGTTGACGGCCGCCACGCCCTCGGCAATGGAGGCCAGCGTGACGGCGGCTTGCGCGCGCTCGGCCTGCAGCGAGGCCGCCACCTGGTTGAGCACCTCGAAGGTCTTCTGGAACTCCAGCGGCGCCTCGCCCGAGGCGACCGGCTGGATGCGGGCATCGCCCTGCTGCAGCTGCGCGCCCAGGGCCTGGATGCGGGCGAGCTGCCCGAGCCAGCGGCGCAGCGGCCACCACACCAGGGCCGCGCCCGCGCCCAGGCCCAGCAGTGCCAGCACCAGGCCCATGCGCACCACCTGCCAGATGTCGGCGGCGACCCGCTCGCTCCACACATGCAGCCGGGTGATGCCGTAGTCGCGGCCACCCACCACGATGGGCGTGTTGATGACGTCCAGCTCGGCGGCCACGCGGTTCACCAGCCAGCGCGGCGGCGTGGGGCTGGGATGGTCCTGGCGCACCACCTCGATGCGGGCGCCTTTCAGGTCGATGAACGCGGCGCGCTCGAACAGGGGGTGCGCGATGGTGCGGTCCAGCGTGCGCTTGATGGTGTCGTAGTCGCCGATGACGGCGGCGTCTGCCACGGCCGGCGCCAACATCGACGACAGGGCTTGTGAGCCGACCTCGGCATCGTCCAGTGTGGAGCGCACCTCGTAGGTCAGAAAGGCGCCCAGGCCGACGGTGATCAGCAACAGCAGTGCCGCCACATAGAGCAGCATGACGCGGCTCAGCAGCGAGCGGGGCAGCAGGGGGACGAAGCGCGGCACGGCCCAGGATCTCAGCGCAATGCGGCCGGTGCCGACAGGTAAAAGCGCCGATAGGGCGCGTACTCCCGGCCGTCCGAAGCGATGAAGACCGCGTCGGCCGGCAGGCCGATGAGCTTGTTCACGCTGGCCAGGATCTCCCGGCCCTGCGGATCGCTGGCCATGCCGACGAAGGCCCGCGCCACCGCCTGAGCGTCGCGCTCGGGCACCTTGGGCGCCACCATCAGGGCCAGGTCGTGATAAGGCTCCGAGGTCCACAAGGTGCGAAAGGCCTTGCCCTCGCGCTTGGTGTAGCCCTCGGCGAGCTGCGAGTTGGCGCCCACGGCCGCCACCTTGCCGCTGAAGAGCTGGGCAAAGGCGCCGTCCATGTTGCCGCCAAAGACGCTGCGCACCTGGACCTTGCGCTGCAGCAGTTGCGCGTACGTGGTCTTGTAGGCGATGAAGGCCTCGGGGCCCGGGAAGCCGACTTCCTTGCCCTCCAGTTGCGCCAGGTCGGTGATGGGCGAATCGGCCGGCACGAGGATGACGCCATGCAGGGCCGGCGTGTTGCGGCGCCCGAAGACCTTCCAGCCGAGCTGCTCGCGCTCGGGGCTGAAGAGGTGGTTGGTGAAGGCGAAGTCCACCTCCTGCGCCAGCACATAGGCGGTGGTGTCGGCCGAGGTGCGTCCGAGCTTGAGCGTGAGCTTCACGCCCGCCTTTTCGGACACATAGGCCACGATGGGGTTCCAGTACGACGCCGCGGTGGCGATGTTGGCCTGGTTGACCGGCGAGAAGCGGTATTCGGTCTGGGCGGCAGCCGGCAGGGCCAGCAGGCCCGCTGCCAGCAGGGCGATCAGGGACTTCATCGGGAGGCTCCGTCAGCGCGATGGCGGCGCGCCTGATGGAAATTCTGGGTGCGCCGCGCGCCCGGCTGCCTGGCGCTCAGTCAAGAAAAAGTCGCCGGCCCCCGACCGGGGCGCAAAAGCGTGAACTTCTGCGCAGCGTGGGCCGCTGGTGCGGCGTCAGCGCGAGGTCAGCCACGTCACGCCGGGGCTGGCGCGGCGCTGCTCGCGGGCTGCATCCAGCGCCTGCCGGATGGCGGCCAGGCCCTGGGCGCGCTCGTCGCGGTAGAACAGGTTGTAGGCCTCGAAGGGGATCATGCGACCGTCGGGCCGGGCCATGTGCACGCAGCTCTTCTTCAGCGCGCGGATGTCCAGCGACTGCGCGTCCATGAACTGCACGATCAGCACGCGGAACACATCGCGGTAGCCCAAAGCCGGCGCGTCGATGCGCGGCAGGCAGCACAGCAGCTCCGACAGGCAGTTGGCGCCGCTCTCGGGCGAATGGTTGGTGGAGAAGAGCCGGAACAGCCGCTCCTTGAAGCGCGGGTCGCCCTCGAAGGCGATGGTGCTGCGGTCGCCGGCCAGCAGCGTCTCGGCGTCCACATAGCGGGTCAGCGGCGCCAGGCCATCAGGCGTGCGCAGCGCGTAGGCCATGGCCAAGGTGTCGGGGTTGCAGGGCACGGGCAGCACGTCGTCGAGCGTGAAGCTGCCGCTTTGCGCGGCGATGCGCCGGCGCAGCTCGCTGACGGTCAACCGGTGCCTGGCCGCGTCGTAGCCCTGCACGCGGCCGGCGTCCTGGATGGGCTGCAGCGTCACGCCGCGCACGCAGCGGTGGGCCACGCCGTGGCGGATGACGTCGCCGATCTCGTCGTCGTTCACGCCGCGCTTGACGGTCATGACCAGCGTGGTGGAGAGGTCCAGCGCCTCCAGCCGGGCCAGTGCCGCTTCGTGCGGGCCGCGCAGGTCGGCACCGCGCAGGTCCATCAGCGCCTCGCGCTTGAGCGAGTCGAACTGCAGGTAGATTTCCAGCCCGGGTGCATAACCCGCCAGCCGCTCGGCGAATGCGGCATCCTGGGCGATGCGCAGCCCGTTGGTGTTCACCATCAGGTGCTTGATCGGGCGCGCGCGGGCGGCGTCCAGGATCTCGAAGAACTGCGGATGCAGCGTGGGCTCGCCGCCGGAGATCTGCACCACATCGGCCTCGCCTTCGCTGGCGACCACGGCATCGAGCATGGCGATGACTTCGTCGAGCGAGCGGTGCGTGAGCCGCTCCGGGCCCGAGGCGGCGTAGCAGGTGGGGCAGCGCAGGTTGCAGTGGTCGGTGATCTCGACGATGGACAGGCAGCTGTGCTGCATGTGGTCGGGGCACAGGCCGCAGTCGTAGGGGCAGCCGTACTGCATCGGCGTGGCGAAGCGCGCGGGCATCTCAGGCGGCTTCACGAACACCTCGCGGCACCGACGGTAGTAGTCGGCGTCATCGCTCACGAGCACGCGCTCGGTGCCGTGGGCGGGGCACCATTTGTCCATGAACACCTGGCCGTCCTTCACGAGGATCTTGGCCTCCACCGGATGCAGGCAGGTGGTGCAGACGGACTGCGTCGTGTCGTAGAAGAGGTACGGGCGGACTTTGCGGCTCATGGGGCGGGGCGCAGCGCGCGCAGCGTGAGGGGCAGGTAGACGATCAAAGCCACAAGGCAGGTCCACTGGATGCCCGACAGGCCCAGCGGCCAGGCCACGGGCACCGGCTTGATGAACTCCACCGCGAAGCGCCAGGCGAGGTAGCTGCACAGGAAGACCTTGAACGCCGCGCCCGGCGTGGCGAATCGTGCGCGATGCAGCGCCCAGCCCAGCGGCAGCACGACTGCGATCTCGTAAAGCTGAGCCGGGTGCCGGCGCACACCGTCGCCGAAGTCCACGCCCCACGGCACCGAGGTCGGCAGGCCATAGGTGTCGTCATGCAGGCCGGCGAGGAAGCAGCCCACCCGGCCCGTGGCCAGCCCCACGGCGATGGGCCACACCATCGCGTCGCCGGTGCTGCGCGTCTGGCGTGTGAGGGCCTTGGCGATCTCCACGCCGATGAGTCCGCCGAGCAGCCCGCCGACGATGCTCTGGCCGGGCCACACCGGCTGGCCCTGCCACATCGCGAGCGCCACGTCCGGTCGCTCCAGCAGGAACACCGCCTTGTTGCCGATGGCCGCCCCCAGCAGCAGTCCGACGACGACCGCGAAATTGCCCGGTGCCAGCGCGCCGCCCGTGGGCTGATGGCGGATGGACGCGCGCCACAGTGCCGCGCCGAGGGCCATGCCGGCCCAGGCGAAGGCGCTGTGCACCCAGGCGGCGGTGGAGGCGGCGAGGATCAAGGCTTGCGATGCGCCAGCCGCCACAGCATCCGCCCGCACCACCAGGCCACGCCGCCGCCGATCAGCAGACTGGGCACGGCGATGACGAGCGCGGCGCCGGCGTAGTTGTCGTGGCGGGACGAGAACATGTCGGGCAGCGACATCAGCGTGAAGGCGGCCCCGCACAAGCCCGCGGCGCCGAAGCCGAGGGTGGCGACGGCCAGCACGAAGATCAGAAGGACACGCATGACTCAGTCTCCCCGGTCCGTGAGGTCGTGCGATGCCGGTGGCTCCCGCCAGCGGACCAGCTTGCGCACGCACAGCCTCGCCAGCAGGACGCCGCCGATCAAGGAGGGCACCGAGATCATGAGCACCATGATGGCCCCGCCGCCGCCGGGTTTGAGCAGTGCCGGCACGGCCTTGACCGTCCAGTACCCGCCGCAGAGCCCGACGGCCCCCACGCCAATCGTGGCCGCGGCGAGCGCGACCAGCGCGAAGGCTCGTCCGACACGGTCGAGATCAGCGCTCATGCGGCCCGCGTGTTGAGCAGGCCCTGCACCCGCGCCTGCAAGCCCTCCGGCGTGACCTGACCCGCCGGCAGCGGCGCGTCCACGGTCAAGCTCACCCGGCTCCAGAAGCCACGGCGCAGCGGCTTGACCATCGCCTTGCCCCCCTCCACGCGCGAGAAGAAGCTGCCCCACAGATTGCCCAGGGCCATCGGGATGACGGGCAGGTCCGGCCGGCCATCGATCAGCTTCATGACGCCGCCCTTGAAGGGCTGCAGCTCACCGTCGCGCGTGAGGCCCCCCTCGGGAAAGATGCAGACCATCTCGCCGTCGTCCAGCACGGCTTGCGCCGCCGCAAAGGCGGCTTCATAGGTGGCCGGGTCGGTCTTCTGCGGTGCGATCGGGATGGCCTTGGCGAGGCGGAACATCCAGCCCAGCACGGGGATCTTGAAGATCTGGTGGTCCATCAGGAAGCGGATGGGCCGGGGGCTGGCGGCCATCAGCAGCACCGCGTCGACGAAGCTCACGTGGTTGCACACCAGCACCGCCGGGCCGGTGGTGGGCAGGCGCTCGTCGTGCACGATGCGAAAGCGGTAGACCAGCCGCGTGAGCACGAAGGCCGCGAAGCGCAGCAGGTACTCCGGCACGATCAGGAAGATGTAGAAGGCCACGATGGCGTTGGCGATGCCGACCGCCAGGAAGACCAGCGGAATGGTCATGCCCGCGCCCAGCATGGCACCCGCGGCGATCGAGCTCGCGATCATGAACACCGCGTTCAGGATGTTGTTGGCCGCGATGATGCGGGCCCGGTGGCTGGGCTGGGCGCGCAGCTGGATCAGGGCATACATCGGCACGCTGTAGAGACCGGCGAACAGGGCCAGCAGCGTCAGGTCAGCCAGCACGCGCCAGTGGGCCGGCACGGCCAGGAAGGCGCTCACGGTGTAGGGCTCGGCGGCGGGCAGACCGGTGGACGCGAAGTACAGGTCGATCGCGAACACGCTCATGCCGATGGCGCCCAGCGGCACCAGGCCGATCTCCACATGCCGCTTGGACAGCATCTCGCACAACAGCGAGCCGATGCCGATGCCGATGGAGAACACCGCCAGCAGCAGCGAGGCCACCTGCGGGCTGCCATGCAGCACCTCCTTGGCGAAAGCCGGGAAGTTGGACAGGAACACCGCCCCGAAGAACCACATCCATGAGATGCCCAGCAGCGAGCGGAACACCGCCAGGCCCTGGTGGGCCAGCTTCAGGTTGCGCCAGGTCTCGGTGAAGGGGTTCCAGTTGATGACGAGGTCGGGGTCGGTCGACGGGCTGGGCGGAATGGCCTGCGCCGTGGCGCGGCCGAGCACCGCCAGCACCAGGCAGGCGATGGCCACGTGATGGGGGCCCACCACCGGCGTGTCCACCAGCACGCCGCCGAGCAGCTGGCCCAGCAGGATGGCGACGAAGGTGCCCATCTCCACCATGCCGTTGCCGCCCGTCAGCTCGCGTTCGCTCAGCTGCTGCGGCAGGTAGGCGTACTTCACCGGGCCGAACAGCGTGGAGTGCAGGCCCATCAGGAACACGCAGGCCAGCAGGCACGTTCGTCGTCCAGAAACCCCAGGCGGCGATCACCATGATGGCGATCTCCAGGCTCTTCACGAGCTGCATCAGGCGCGCCTTGTCGTGCTTGTCGGCCAGCTGGCCGCTGGTGGCCGAGAACAGCACGTAGGGCAGGATGAACAGCGCCCCGATCACCAGCCCGGCCATCTTCGGCTCCAGCCAGCTCAGCTGCAGCTGGTAGGTCACCATCAGCGTGAACGCGAACTTGAAGACGTTGTCGTTGGCCGCGCCGAGGAACTGCGTCCAGAAAAAGGGCGCAAAGCGGCGCTGCCCCAGCAGGGCGAACTGATTCGGGTGGTCTTGGCTCATTGCGGGACGAGTTGAGGTGCTTGTGAGAGGCCGGTGCGCTGCAGCCACGCGAACATGGAGTCGACCGTGACCGTGTCGATGTGGCTGCTGAAACGACGCGCGCTCGGATGATCGTCGAAAGCGATGTTCGCGCGAGTCAGGCGACCCCCTAGTCGCGTCAGCGTGGACAGGTGCAGGTCGGTCGGTTCGTAGCCCTGGTGCTGCAGCCAGTCCTGCGCCGCCCGGCGGCTCACCACGCCCGGCGCGGCAGCACCGACCAGGGTCTCCAGCGCCCATTGGTTGCTCTGCTGGTAGCGGGTGCCGAAGGCGTAGGCCACCATGCTGTAGCGCGGTTCGTGGAAGCGCGCCACGCGGGTGTTGTCGGCCAGCACGGGCAGCAGGGCCTGCTGCAGTTCGGGCTTGAGCACCACGAAGGCGGCCTCGTAGCGGAAGGGGTTGTCCAGGAAGAACTCGCCCAGGCCCTGACGGTAGACCGCGGCCTGGTCGGTGCCGCAGTGGTTGAGCTTGTGCACCACGCGCCAGACGCCGTCCTGGCGGTAGGCCAGGCCCAGGTGCGACCAGCGCAGGCCGTACTTGGACAGGTCCTGCCCGGCGCGGGCCAACACGGCGACGTCGGCGCCGCTGGCGTCCAGCGCACGCAGCGTGGCCTCGGCCAGGCGCAGGCCCTGTTCGACCTGGGCCGTTGAGGGCGGCTTCTCTTCGCAGGAGCGCCCCGCGTGGGCTGGCGCCGCCAGCGTCAGCGCGAGGGCCCCGGCAGCCAGGGCGCGCTTCACCGCGTCACCCGTTCGTTGTGCAGCAGGGCCTTGCCGATCTCGTTCGGGATGAAAGCGATGACCTCGCCCGCAGCTGACAGCAGCGTGCCGGCCCCGATCACCGACACCACCACCGCAGCGCCGGTGGACACCGCGAAGCCCTCGGCCAGCTTGCCGGCGGTGCGGATGCTGATGCGCACGCCATCGGACACGCGCTCCAGCACCCACACCGTCGCGCCGCCCACCACCTGCACGCTGACCACGACCAGCGCCGTGCCCGCCGACAGCAGTGCCACCGGGGCGGCACTCAGCGCCACGCCAGTGGCGCTCACGGCGCCCACCGACAGGGCCACCGGTGCCAGCGAGATGGCGAGGCTGGCTTCCGACAGGTTGGCATCGGCCCGGGCGGCCGGCGTGGCGGCGAGGCTGGCGCAGAGCGCCAGGCCCATCAGCAGGGGTGTCAGGCGACGAGGGCGTTGAACTGGGTTCATGGGGCAGGACCGAAGTCCGGAAGTGAAGACGGCCGGATGTTGCGTGAAGCCCCGGTTGGCGTGCGGGGAATCGTGAACGGGTGCACGCCGAGCGCCGGCGGGTAGCGTGCAATGACACCGGCTGGTTAGGATGCCGCGGCCCGGCTGCCGCGCTATCGTGACGGCGCCTGCGGTGTCTTTTGTCCAGCTCATGCCTGCTCCTCCTCCTGAGTCCTCTTCGCGGCTGGCCGTCGGTGCCCAGCCGGTGAACCGGCGCACCCACCGCCCGCTGGCCGCGGCGGGCGAGGACGCGCCCGAAACCCTGCAGCTGCGTCGGCAGCAATTGCGGGCGCGGCACGAACTCGGTCGGCCGCTCGCCGCCGGGCCGCAGCCGGCGCGCGCCCGTGCGCCGCTGCCGCTGGCCGCGCGCGTGCAGGCTGGAGTGGGTGTGGTGTCGCTGTCCGGCGCGTTGTTCGTCGCACAGCCGCTTGCGATGGGGGTGCTGGTGGTGGTGGGCGCCGTGAGCCTCACCTGGGCGGCCCGGGGCTTGTGGCGCGCGCCGCGGCCGGTGCCCGGTGTGCCGGGCGAGCTCTTGCCTGCGGCGGCACTGGCGTCGCTGGACGCGTTGCTGGTGCGCGCAGCGCCCGAGCTGCCCGAGGCCGCCAAGCCGGTGCTGCAGCGTATCAACGCAGCCCTGGCCCAGGCCCAGCAGCCCGAGGTCATCGCAGCGCTCAGCCTGCAGGACCGTGCCTTTGTGCTGCAGACCGTCGTGCGTTACCTGCCCGACAGCCTGGAGGCTTTTCTGCGCCTGCCGCCGTCGCGCCGGGCGGTGCCGTTGGCCGATGGCCAGCCGAGTGCTGATGATGCGTTGGTGCAGCAGCTCGGCGCCGTCGACGAACGCCTGCAGCGCTGCCTGCAGGCGGGTCACGATGAGGCGGCCGAGGCGCTGCTCAGGCAGCAGCGCTTCCTGGACGCCAAGGCTCGCGAGTAGCGCCCGCCTCAGGCGGCGCGGTTGCCGGCGTCCACTTCGCCGCGGGCGCGCTGGGCGTTGGACTGCTCCAGCAGGTCGGCCT
>VFQR01002369.1_pt1 | contig 12149 bp, 10 predicted proteins | sample 3512321 | NCBI WGS metagenome assembly VFQR01 (sample SAMN10412374, study PRJNA504923) | tailings metagenome | isolation source: Relicate 3 Philex TSF1 revegetated site | place: Philippines: Tuba, Benguet | collected 2017-08-29
TCTTCGGCTGGCTGACAGACCGCCTCGGGCGCAAGAAGCTCTTCTTCATCACCCTCACCGTCTACCTTCTCGCCACTGCGGCGACCGCCTTCTCGTGGAACCTCTGGAGCTTCATGCTCTTCCGTTTCCTCACCGGCGCGGGGATCGGCGGTGAATATGCCGCGATCAACTCGACCATCCAGGAACTGGTGCCGGCGCGGGTCAGGGGCTGGACCGACCTTGTCATCAACGGCTCCTTCTGGATCGGCGCGGCGCTCGGCGCCGTCGGCGCCATCGTCCTGCTCGATCCCGCCCATCTGGCACCGGATCACGGCTGGCGCGCCGCCTTCCTGATCGGCTCGCTGCTCGCCCTCGTCATCTTCCTCATGCGCATGTGGCTTCCCGAGAGCCCGCGCTGGCTGATGACCCATGGCCGCATCGACGAGGCCGAGGCCATCGTCGCAGGGATCGAGGCGAGGCTGCGTGCCGAGGGCCACGTCATCCCCGACACGCCCGCGGCGCGGATCCGGATCGAGCCGCGGAGGTCGACCCCGTTCTCCGAGGTCTTCGACACGCTGCTGCGCCGCCATCGCGACAGGGCGGCGGTCGGCTTCACGCTGATGGCCGCACAGGCCTTCTTCTACAACGCCATCTTCTTCACCTACGCGCTGGTCCTGACGGACTTCTACGGCATCGCAGCCCAACAGGTCGGGTGGTACATCCTGCCCTTCGCGCTCGGCAACGTGCTCGGCCCGATCCTGCTGGGGCGCTTCTTCGACACCATCGGCCGACGGCCGATGATCGCCTTCACCTACACCATGTCCGGCCTGCTGCTCGCCGGCACAGGCTGGCTCTTCGCCGAGGGGCTCCTGACCGCGCAGACGCAGACGCTGTGCTGGATGGTCATCTTCTTCTTCGCCTCGGCGGCGGCGAGCTCCGCCTATCTCACGGTCAGCGAGACCTTCCCGCTGGAGCTCAGGGCTCTCGCCATCGCCATCTTCTACGCCATCGGCACCGGCATCGGCGGCATTGCCGGCCCCTGGCTCTTCGGCACGCTGATCGAAACGGGGTCGCGCTGGTCGCTGTTCACCGGCTACATCCTGGGGTCTGTCCTCATGCTGATCGCCGCAGGCGTCATGCTGCGCTTCGGCATCGCCGCGGAACGGCGGTCTCTGGAGGAGGTCAGCCGGCCGCTGTCGCATCGCGACTGACATCCCGTCCCCGCGCAAGGCAAGGTCCCGCTGATGGCATGGGACGGGCCTTGAAAATGTATCGACAGTCAATACAACCGTTCCGCAAAGTGACAAGGCCACCCTTGGCCGTCATCGAGAGGACTGTCGATCGTGTCGACCCCAACCGGCTTCGAACGCCGCTACCAGGCCCCTGAACGCGAACCGATCATCGAGGTCGACGAGCGCCTCTTCCTGAAATCCGCCGCGCGGTCCTTCTACGTTCTCGAGGCCTTCGCTCGCAGCCCCCGGCCGCTGTCGCTGGCGGAAGTCGCCAAGGGCGCCAAGATCAGCAAGAGCGCCGCGCAGCGGGTGGTCCAGACGCTCCTCGTGCTCGGCTATCTCGAGCGCTCGGCCACCGGTACGGGCGTCGTTCCGGGTCGCCGCATCCTCGACCGGTCCTTCGACTACCTCCGCTCGAACCCGCTGATCGAGCGGGCGACGCCGATCCTGACCGAACTCAGGAAGAACACCGGCGAGCGCGTCGACCTCAGCCTCTTCGACGACGTCACGATCCTCTATGCCATCCGCCAGCAGAGCAAGCGCGAGACCTTCTACGCGACGCTCGCTGGCCGCCGCATGCCGACCTTCGCCACCGCGGGCGGCCGGGCCATGCTGTCGCTGCTCGACGACCGCCATGTCGACGACATCCTGCGGCGGAGCAAGCTGGTGCCGCTGACGCCGAAGACGCTGATCGATGCCGGCCTCATCCGCCAGCGCGTCGAGGAGGCCCGCCGGGACGGTTATGCGTGGGTGCAGGAGGAGAGCCTCCTCGGCGAGATCGTCATTGCGGCGCCCGTGACGCGCGACCGGACCATGCCGGCCGGCGCCATCCATATCGCCGGATCGCTGGCCGACTGGACCGCAGACGAGTTCCGCAGGCGTTTCGCCCCGCTCGCCATCGAGGCGGCCCGCGCCCTGTCGTCCTGAACCCCGCGTGCGGCCCGCCGGCGCACCGCTTTGTGATGGCTGCCCTGCAGGGGGCCAGTCTTGCTGCACCGCATCAAGACCCCACCTCCCTACCGTTTTCACGCGGGATGAACCGCCCCGCCCACTGTTCACCGGAGACTGCCATGAGCACTGACCCCAGCCCGCTGTTCCAGCCTTTCACCCTCGGCGATCTCGTGCTGCCGAACCGCATCGTCATGGCGCCGCTGACGCGCAACCGTGCCAGCTCGGGCACGGATGCCGCCAACGCCTTGACGGCGACCTACTACCGGCAGCGGGCCACAGCCGGTCTCATCATCTCCGAAGGCACGCAGATCTCGCCGCAGGGCCAGGGCTACCTTCAGACCCCCGGCCTCTACAGCGAGGCGCAGGTCGCCGGCTGGAAACAGGTGACCGATACGGTCCATGCCGCGGGCGGGCGCATGTTCGCCCAGATCTGGCATGTCGGACGGATCTCGCATTCCTCCCTGTTGAATGGCGCCGCGCCGGTCGCCCCCTCGGCGATTCCGGCCAAGTCCAAGACCTATATCGCCGGCGGCTTTGCCGACGTTTCGGCGCCGCGCGCGCTCGAAGCCTCCGAAATCCCCGCTGTCGTCGCCGACTACGCCCAGGCGGCGGTGAACGCGCAGAAGGCCGGCTTCGACGGCATCGAGATCCACGGCGCCAACGGCTATCTCGTCGACCAGTTCCTCAAGGACGGCACCAACAGCCGTACCGACGGCTATGGCGGCTCGCCGGAGAACCGCGCCCGATTCGGGCTCGAGGTGGTGGATGCGATCCTGAAGGTCTATCCGAAGAGCCGCCTCGGCATCCGCCTGTCGCCGGTCAGCCCGGCGAATGACGCCGTTACCTCCGACCCGGCCCAGGTCTTCGGCTATTTCGTCTCCGAACTGTCGAAGCGCGGCATCGCCTTCATCCATGTCGTCGAGGGCGTCACCGGCGGTCCGCGTGACAACGTGCCGTTTGACTATGTCGCGCTGCGCAAGAGCTTCTCCGGGGCCTATATCGCCAACAACGGCTATACCCGCGACCTCGCCATCGAGGCGGTGCGCGAGGATCGCGCCGACCTCGTTGCCTTCGGCAAGGCCTTCATCGCCAATCCGGACCTGGTGGAGCGCCTGCGCACCGACGCGCCGCTCAACGAACTCGACCGCACGACGCTCTATGGCGGCACCGAGAAGGGGTACACCGACTATCCCGCGCTCACCGACGCGGCGTGACGATCACCACGGGGCGGCTCCGGCCGCCCCGGCAGAGGCGTCGAGCGAAGCGAAACTGCCGCAAGCGTGACATTGGCGGTCCCGAAGGGATTCGAACCCCTGACCTTCGGTTTAGGAAACCGCTGCTCTATCCTGCTGAGCTACGGGACCGGCGCGCCCTCTATCTCACGGCTTGAGGGCGGGCGGCAAGACGAGATGGCCGTAATGACGGCCGTCCTCAGTTTCCGAGGAATGAGGCCCGGCGCACCGGCGCCGGCTGCTCGGGACCCGGGTCATCAGGGGGCCGGGCGATGGGGAAGACCGTTTCCACCGGCTGCGGGCGCGGGCGGGGAACCTCGGCAATCCCCTGCCGCGGTGGCTCGGGCGAGGCGGGCGGCTCGGGGGTCGTGGCTTCGGCGGGGGCTGCCTGCGGTTCGACGACGATAACCGCCGGCGCGGGCGGCTCGGCGGCAACGGCTTCTGCCGGGGTTGGAAGAACCTCGATGACGGGACCCGGGGCTGCGGCAGGCTGCTCGGCCTCGTGGTGATCGGCGAGGACGTCGTCGACCTGCAGAACCGGTCCACCGATCTCGGCGACCGGCACCTTCCACTCGAAGGCGTCGAGCCGGCCGGTCACGGGCGAGGCCGGCAGCCAGACGTCGCTCGCCTGCCCGTCGGCGGTCCAGACCGGATCGCGCGCGGCGCGCAGAGCCCGCGCCATCCATTCGCGGGCGCGGCCATGGTCGCCCTGCTCCTTGGCGGCGAGTTCGGCCATCAGCAGGCAGGCCCGCTGGGTCGGCCGCTCCCCGGTCAGCTCGGAGAGCGCGCGGCGGGCGGTGTCGAATTCGCCCGCATCGATCGCCGCACGGGCCACCGCCATCAGCCCCTCGGGGTGGGACGGTGTCAGCCGCGCCAGATACTCCACCCGCTTCAGGGCATCGAGGCGCGAATCGCCGCGGCGCGCATGGGCATAGACCTCGGCGAGGTCCGGATGGGGCGTTGCCTTCCAGGCCGCCTCGATGGTGCGGGAGGCCTTGCGCGTGTCGCCGTCGGCCGCGAGCAGGCGGCCGGCGATGGTCGCCGCCGGCACGAGATCGGGTGCAAGGCCGCAGGCTTCGATGGCGAGAGCCTTGGCCGCCACCTGGTCGCGGTCCTCGAGGGCCAGGGCCTTGGCGGTGAGGAGCACGGCGCGCCGCCGCTTCGCCTGATCCTTGTCGATGACGCGCGCCGCATATTGCCGCTCGATGCTGGCCAGCGCCCCGTCCCAGTCGCCGCCGAGGGTCTGGTTCTCCAGCACGGCCTGGCCGGCCCATCCGGCGGAGGGCGATTCCTTGACGGCTTCCTCGGCGATGGCGCGGGCCGTGACGGCATCGGAGCGGCGCTGCGCCTCCACGTAAAGGCCACGCAGGCCGAGGAGCCTCGTCTCGGGCTCCCCCAGCATGGCCCGGAAAGCCTGCTCGGCACCGCTTCGGTCCCCGGCGAGCTGGGCGGTCTGGGCCTTGAGGAGCAGGGTCAGCGGCTGGCCGGGCGCGAATTTCTCGGCCTCGGCCGCCAGCTTCTCGGCGGCGCGGCGGTCGCCCGCGCCGATCGCGACGATGCCGCGGCTGACGGCGTCGCGGCCACGGCGTTCGCGCCGGCGACGCATGGCGCGCGCCGCGAGCGCAGGGCTGGCGATGAGCCACCTGATGATACCGATGAGGGTCATGGTGATGGCTGCGGCGACAACGAGGCCGATGATGCCGGTCAGCACCTCGAATTCGATCTGCCGGCCGAGCCAGAGCACAGACACGGTGCCCGGCTGGTCGGCAAGCCAGGCCGCCCCGAAGGCGAGGGCAACCAGAAGCACCAGGAAGAGAACGACGCGAACCATGATGTTCTCCTCAGCCGCCGGTCAGGGCGGCGGTTGCATCCAGGGTCAGGCGACGCAGGGTCGCCTCCGCTGCCACGCGCGCCCGGGCCTCCGCGGCCCAGCTCGCCGCGAGCGCCCGCACCGGTTCCGGCAGCCTCTCCAGATCGGCGAGGGCCCCCGCGACATCGCCGCGCCGCAGCCGCGCCTCCATCCGTGACACCACGGTCGGCACGTCATCGCCGGCGGCCTCGCCGACGGGGCGCACGCGCACGAGGTTCTGGGCGGTGGCGGTCAGACGGTCGATGAGGGTGCCGTCGCTGGCGCGGGCCGGCGCCGCCCTGAGCAGGGCCGGCGCCAGGGCCGAGAAGCGCTGCGCCAGCGCCGGGCCCGTCGGCACTCCGCGCTCGGCATGGGCCTCGAGGGTCCGGGCGGCGTCCGCCGGCAGGCCGAGGGCCGCAACGGCCTTGAGTTCGGCTGCGAAGGGCTGTCCGCGTTCGACCGCGCCGCGCAGCGACGACAGACCGACCACGAGGGCGGCGCGCTTGCCGGCCTCGCCCGCCTGCGCCCGGGCGCCCTCGAGCGCCGTGATCCTCGCCGCAAGAGCCTGGGCGGCAGCGGCCTGCGCCTTGATTTCCTCGTCGATCGCGCGGACGCGACTGGTCGCGGCGTCGATGCGCGCGGTCTGCGGAGCGACAAGGGCGGTGATTCGTGCATCGACCGCCGCCGTGTCGACAGCCGGAGCGGGAGGCTGCGTCGTGGGCGTCTGGGCGGCGGTCCGCTGGGCGGCAGCGATGGCCTCGACCGCGACCTTCAGCGCGTCGATCTCGGTCTTCAGCGGTGCAAGGTCGACTGCAGGGGCCGGCGGGGCGGCCTGGCTCGCAGTCGCAGGAGCCGATGCGGCCGGCGTCGTGGCTCGCCGTTCGACGGCGGCGAGCCGGCCTTCCAGGGTGGCGCGGGCCGCGTCGAGTGCCTCGATCCGCCGGGTCAGGGGGGCGAGATCGACGGCGGGAGCGGCCGCCGGCTGGGGCCGCGCCGCGATCTGCCGCATCTGGCCGTCGAGGGCCGCGAGACGCTGTTCCAGGGCCGTCGTGTCGGCGCGGCCGGTCGCTGGCCAGTAGCCGGCGAGCTGGGCCGCGACGGTTCCGCCGCCGGCGATCAGCGCACCGACGAGACCGGCCGCTGCGAGGCGTCCGAATCCACCGCCGGATGCCGCGGGCGGCACCGGTACGGGCTCCTCACGGGCCGGCGGCTCGGGCGGGACCGGCGGCGGTTCCGCGGCCGCGGATGTCGACTCGATCGGCGTGGAATCCGTGACGGGCGTCACCACAGACGCTGCCTCCGCCGGAGGGTCCTCTGGACGTTCGCCGGCGACCGTCGTGTCCGGTGGAACCGCGGGGGACACGTCGACGCTTGGCGCAGGTTCGATCGGAGGGGCGGTCGGCATGTCCTCCGGAGCGACCGGGTCGGCCGTCGCCCCGGCATCCGTCGACGCGAGCGTCTCGGTGGCGGCCGGATCCGCGACGGTTTCAGCCTCAGGCGACGCGCCGGACAACCCCTCCTCCGACGCGGCCGACGCCGGAGTTTGCTCGATCTCCCGAGCCTCCAGCGTGATGGTCGGGGCCTTGCCGCGACGCTTCGGCTTCAGATCGTCGGTCGGGCGGTCGTCACTGGTCATCCATCGTCTCCCGCTAGCCCCGTGCGAGAGGTCTAGCGCGCAGGAGCGCCCTGCCGCAACCCGACTCAGGTCGCAAGCAGGCCGAGCAGCGCGGCCTCGTCGGGCCGGATCGACGAGATGACGCGTGGTGCCGCGAGGGGTTCCAATGCCACCGCAACGGCCGGCGACAGGCAGGCGTGAAGAGGGCGTCGGGCCGCCTCAGCGAGCCCTGTCGCCAAGACGAGGTCGGTGAAGATGCGGGCCGAGCGCGGCGAATAGTGCAGGACGGCATCGACCTCACCCGACGCCAGAGCCTCCCGCGCCGTTTCGGGAAGGCGAAGGGCGGCAACCATCCGGTAGACGGTGACGGCAAGGACACTCAGGCCTTGCGCCTCAAGGGCGCCGGCCAGGTCGCCGGCGCGATCCGCGCCGCCCGGATGGAGAATCCGTCCCCCCGGAGGCAGTCCGGCGCGCCGGATCAGCCCGGCGAGGGCCGCAACGTCGCCATCGGCCGCGCGGACGTCGGGGATGCCGGCATCGCGCAGCGCGGCTGCCGTGCGGTCGCCGACCGCGAAGACGGGGAGGTCCCGCATCGCGCGGCGCAGGTCGTCAGGCAGAAAGGCGGCGGTGCGGGCGCTTGTCACCGCCACCGCGACGACGCCCGACACGTCGACGGTGGCCGGAAGGGCTTGCGCGGTCAGCAGCGGCGCGACCAGGGGCCGGTGACCGAGGCTCGCCAGAAGTGTGGCGGTGCGGCCGGCCTCGGGCTCCCCCCGGGTGACCAGCACCCGCATCAGGCCGGTCCGAAGAAGCCGGCGCCGCCTCGGGCCTTGAGCTCGGCACCGGCGTCGCGGCCGAGGGCGATCGCGTCGGCGCGCGATCCCGTCCGCCGGGCGACATGGCTTTCGCTGCCGTCGGGTCGGAGAATCTCGCCGGTGAAGGCGATGGTGTCGCCCGAGAGCGTGGCGAGGCCGGCGATGGGTGTGCGGCAGGAGCCGTCGAGCACGGCGAGGAAAGCGCGCTCGGCGGCGAGGGCCGTTGCCGTGTCGGAATGGTCGAGCGGCGTCAGGAGGTCGAGCGTGCGGCTGTCACCAAGGCGTGCCTCGATGCCGATGGCGCCCTGGCCGACGGCGGGGAGGAAGCGCTCGACGGCGACGATCTCGGTCACCTCTGCAGCGATGCCGAGGCGCTTCAGTCCGGCCATGGCGAGCATGGTGCCGGCGACATCGCCGGCATTCAGCTTGGCCATGCGCGTCTGCACATTGCCGCGAAAGGTGATCACGTCCAGATCCGGTCGCTCGCGGCGGAGCTGCGCCTGGCGCCTGAGCGAGGAAGAGCCGACGACGGCGCCCTGCGGCAGGCCGGCGATGGTCGCGGAGGCGCGGCCGATGAAGCCGTCGCGAACATCCTCCCGCTGGAGGAAAGCGACGAGGCCGAGGCCGTCGGGAAGGGTCGTCGGCATGTCCTTGGAGGAATGGACCGCCAGATCGATGCGGCCTTCGATCAGCGCCTCCTCGATCTCCTTGGTGAAAAGGCCCTTGCCGCCGGCCTCAGACAGCGGCCGGTCCTGGATGGCGTCGCCGCTGGTCTTGATGATCTCCACGGCGATGTCGCCTTCGCCGACGCCATGGGCCCTGGCGAGCAGGCCGCGCACCTGATGGGCCTGGGCGAGGGCGAGGGCCGAACCGCGGGTGCCGATGCGGAGGAAGGGCGATTGCGCCATGGGAATGTCCGGTGATACGCGAAGCGCGCGATCATAGCGGCGGATCGGCGGACCGGAAGTCCCGTCGCGTCGATGGCGGGAGAAGGATGTCATGCTGGTTCTCGGGATCGAGACCACCTGCGACGAGACGGCGGCCTCCGTGGTGCGGGTCGGCCCCGACGGGCGCGGCGCCATCCTGTCGAACGTGGTGCGCTCACAGATCGAGGAACATGCGCCCTATGGTGGCGTCGTCCCCGAGATTGCGGCCCGCGCCCATGTCGAGATCATCGACCGGGTGACGGCCCAGGCGCTGCGCGATGCGGGCATTGCCGCGGGCGACCTTGATGCCATTGCCGCTGCCGGCGGACCGGGGCTGGTCGGCGGCGTTCTCGTCGGGCTGACCACGGCCAAGGCCATGGCGCTGGTGCTCGGCAAGCCGCTCGTCGCGGTCAACCACCTCGAGGCTCATGCGCTGACGGCCCGGCTCACCGATGACGTTGCCTTCCCCTACCTTCTGCTGCTCGTCTCCGGCGGCCACACCCAGCTTCTTGCCGTGAAGGGTGTCGGCGACTACGCCAAGCTCGGGACGACGATCGACGATGCTATCGGCGAAGCCTTCGACAAGGTGGCGAAGCTCCTCGGCCTCGCCTATCCCGGCGGCCCCGAGGTCGAACGTCGGGCGAGGACGGGCAATGCCCGCCGCTTCGCCTTTCCGCGGCCACTGATGGGCCGACCGGAGCCCGACTTCTCGCTGTCGGGACTGAAGACGGCGGTACGGCTGAAGGTGGAGGACCTGCGGGATGCCACTGGCACGCTCACCGACCAGGATGTCGCCGACATCTGCGCCTCGTTCCAGGCGGCGGTGGCGGATATGGTCGCCGATCGCTGCAAGGTCGCCGTCCGCCTGTTCCGCGAGCGCCATGGCGCGCCGACAGCACTGGTGGTGGCCGGTGGCGTCGGCGCCAACCAGACCCTGAAAGCCGTGTTACAGAGGACCGCTGATGCGGCCGGCTTGCCTCTCGTTGTGCCGCCGCCGAAGCTGTGCACGGACAATGGGGCGATGATCGCATGGGCGGGTGCCGAACGGCTGAAGTCGGGTCTCAGCGATCCCCTCGATATCGCGCCGCGCGCCCGCTGGCCCCTCGATGCGGGGGCGGCGACCATCGGCTCCGGACGGCTGGGGGCAAAGGCATGAACGGAGCCGGCGCATGACGCAGGACGATAGCCTCGCCGTTCTCGGCGCCGGCGCCTTCGGCACGGCGCTCGCCAATGTCGCCGCCCGGGCCGGTCGGAGGGTGACCCTCTGGGCCCGCGAGGCCTCCGTCGCCGACGAGGTCAACGCCCGCCGCACCAATGCCCGCCGGTTGCCCGGCGCGGTGATGCACGAGCGTGTCACCGCGACGACGTCGCTCGCGGAGGCGGCCGAGGCGTCGATGATCCTCGCCGTCGTGCCGGCGCAGGCTCTACGCGAGGTGACCCGCGCCACGGCGGCCGCGATCCGCCCCGGTACGGCCTTCGTCATCTGCGCCAAGGGCATCGAGCGGGGCACCGGCCGCTTCCTCTCCGAGATCGTCGAGGAGGAGGCGCCATCCGCGATCCCGGCGGTACTGTCGGGTCCGAGCTTTGCCGCCGACATCGACCGGGGGCTGCCGACCGCCGTGACGGTCGCGGCCCGCGAGGAAACCGAGGCGCGGCGGATCGCCGCGGCGCTGGGGTCGCCGAGCTTCCGCCTCTACCACACCACCGATATCCGCGGCGTCGAGATCGGCGGCGCGACGAAGAACGTGCTGGCGATCGCCGCCGGCATCGTCGCCGGCCGCCGCCTCGGGGCAAGCGCCACGGCGGCCATCACCGCGCGTGGATTTGCGGAACTGTCGCGCTTCGGAGCCCATTTCGGCGCGAGGCCGCAGACGCTGATGGGCCTGTCGGGCCTCGGCGACCTCATCCTCAGCTGCGCCAGCGTGCAGTCGCGGAATTTCGCCCTCGGCCACGCCCTCGGCGAGGGCAAGGGCCTCGAGCTCGTCTCGGGCAAGGGGGCGCTTGCGGAAGGCGCGCTGACCGCCGAGATACTGGTGGAGAAGGCCCGCGAGGCCGGCGTCGACATGCCGATTTCGGAAGCCGTGGATGCGGTCCTCGGCGGTATCATCGACGTCGACCAGGCGATCGTGCAGCTGATGGCGCGTCCGCAGCGGGCGGAATGAGTTCGAGCGAACGGGACGGAATTCAACGATGACCAATTTCTTCGAGAAGCTGGCGCGCGGTGTCGAGGCGGCGACCAAGGCCATGGGTTCCGACCTCGTCGCCGAGACCCATCCCTTCGACCTCACCCATTCGGTCATCTTCCCGGTCGCCAAGCTGATGAAGCGGCGCACCGGCGGCGAGCCGATCGTGGTGATCGAGTGCGGCGACGGCAAGTCGACCATGACCCTGGCCGAGTTCGAGCGCTTCGTCACCGAGCTCGACGCCTTCCGCAAGCTCATCCCGACAGCCTCCGCCGCGCCGAAGATCGAGGGGCAGTGATGGCGCACTGGCTCTACAAGTCCGAGCCCTTCAAGTGGTCCTGGGACCAGCAGGTGAAGGCCGGCGCCAAGGGGACCTTCTGGGATGGCGTGCGCAACCATGCCGCCAAGCTCAACCTGATGCGCATGAAGGCCGGGGATCGCGGCTTCTTCTACCACTCCAACGAGGGCAAGGAGATCGTCGGCATCGTCGAGGTGATCCGCGAGGCCTATCCCGATCCGACGGCGGAAGCCGGCGAGCCCTGGGTCGTGGTCGACATCAAGGCGGTGAAGCCGCTCAAGACGCCGGTGAGCCTCGAGGCGGTGAAGCATGAGCCGAAGCTTTCGCAGATGGCACTGCTGAAGCTGTCGCGCCTCTCGGTCCAGCCGGTCACCGATGCGGAATGGGCCATCGTCTGCGCCATGGGCGGAATCGATCCCTGACCATCCGGCGCGATCTGCACTGAGCGCCGGTCACGGCCTCGGCGCGGCGGGTTCGCAAGTCCCGCGAAGGCGACTACAATGGCCGAAACGCCGTTTCGTGAAGGCCCCACCATGACCCAGACCACCGCGCCGCGCGGCCCCCTCGCCGGCATCCGCATCCTGGATCTCACCGCCGTCATTCTCGGGCCCTATGCCACGATGCTGCTCGGCGACATGGGCGCGGAGATCATCAAGGTGGAGAGCCCGGGCGAGGGCGGCGGCGACATCATGCGCTGGCCGGGCGCCTGGCCGGCTGAAGCGGGGGCCGGCATGGGCCCTCTGTTCATGATGTACAACAAGAACAAGAAGTCGGTGGCGCTCGACCTGAAGCGGCCCGAGGACCAGGAAGCCTGCATCGCGCTGGCCCAGACCTGCGACGTCGTCTGTTCCAACATGCGGATGGACACCGCCGCGCGCCTGAAGATGGACTACGACAGCCTCAAAAGCCGGCTGCCGAACCTCATCTACATCCATGCCGCCGGTTTCGGCGCCGATGGTCCCTATGCCGGCCGCCCGGCCTATGACGACCTGATCCAGGGCGTCTCGGGCGGCGCCGACATTCTCCCGCGCGTCGACGGCAACCCGGCGCCGCGCTACCTGCCGACGCT